>WBZL01000124.1_pt1 | contig 77776 bp, 71 predicted proteins | sample 5204291 | NCBI WGS metagenome assembly WBZL01 (sample SAMN12344345, study PRJNA552823) | activated sludge metagenome | biome: Activated sludge suspended growth; feature: Nitrification reactor; material: Wastewater; isolation source: activated sludge from nitrification reactor of wastewater...
GGCCACCGAGATCGCTTCGGCGGAATCGCCGAGGAAGGGGAACTCGGCCATCTTGGTCATCGGGAAGCGGCCCGGCGTGTAGCCGTGCACGGAGAGCGATACGTCGGCCAGGCCGTCACGAACGGCGTCGAAGGTGCCCGGCGGGCTTGCAACGGCTTTCGGCAGCAGGTTGAACTTGACGCGGCCCTGGGTGGCCGACTCGACCTGCTTGGCCCAACCCATCATCATGTCCTTGGTGATGATGTGGCTGGGCGGCAGCCAGGATGACATGGTCAGCGTGGTTTGCGCCTGAGCGGGCGTCCAAGCCAGGACGCCGGCCAGCAACGATGCGGCGAGAGTGGTGAGTTTTTTCATGTGATCCTCCTTTGGTTTGCAGACAACTGGTTATACATCAGGTATTTATTGTCTCTCTGCCATACAAGTGTTACATATTCTTCTATTCATAGGCTCTATTGTGTAACAGATAAAAACCCTGTCAAGCCTCCAGATCATGGTGTGATGCTGAAATCCGGCTTGCGGCCTTGCTGGAACGCGCCGATACCCTCGCGCGCGGCGGCGGTGCAGGCACTGGCGCCGAAGGCGCGATAGCCGATTTCCAGTGCTTCGGACAGTGTACCCGCTGACGCGGCATCCCGCACGGCCTGCTCCAGGATGCCCGTCACTTCCCGGCTGAGAGGCTGCCCGCCGGCGGCGGCCGGCTCGATCGGCGCCAGTGCCTTCAGCGATATGGACCCCTGGGCGATGCCGGAGGGCTTGCCGGCCAGCGCCTCGACGCGTGCAACGGCTTGCGCGACGAGGCCGGTGACATCGCCGGCGATGGCGTCGACTATGCCCAGTGCGTGCGCCTGTTGCGCCGTCAGGCGCTCGGCGCGCCTCAGCATGGCGTGGAAAGCCTCGGCGGCCTGCGGCCAGCGGCGGTAGGGCACGACCATGGCGCCGATGCCCGGCACGATGCCGAGCGTGATCTCGGGCAATTGCATCCAGGCGTTCTTCATTGCGACGATGCCGTGGCAGCGCATGGCCAGTTCCAGGCCGCCGCCCAGCGCCATGCCGTTGAGCGCGGCGACCACCGGCTTCTGCATGGCATCGAGATGTACCAGCAGGCGCGAACAGTCGCGCGCGTACTGCGTGGCGGCGGCGGCATCGCCGAGCATGGCGGGAAAGCGGCCGATGTCGGCGCCGGCGCAGAAGGCGCGCGCGCCGTAGCCGGTGAGGATGAAGCCTTTCACGGCGGGATCGGCCTCGAACTTGCGGATGACGGTGAGCACCTCGTCGGTGAGTTCGTCGTGCAGGGCGTTCATCGCCTCAGGGCGGCGCAGGGTGACGAGCTTGATGCCATCCATGTCGTCGACCAGGACATGGCGCCAGAAGTCCTGGTAGGCCGCCAGCGGCTGCTTCGGCATGGGCATGCCCGACCGCTCGGCCTTGAGGCGGTCGAGGATGCGCTGCGTCTCGGCGTCGCCGAGGTCGCGCATCAGTTCCAGCGGGCCTTTCTTGAATCCCAGCGCGGTGCGGCAGCCGAGGTCGAGGTCGGCCGGCTTGCCGATGGCGCGGTCGAGGATGTCCACCGACTGCGCGAAGAGGATGCCGAGCAGGCGGTCGCGGATGGCCGCCTTCGTCTCCGCGGCGACGTCGACTTTCTTGCCGGGCGGCACGGTGACCCAGGTGTCCACCGAGCGGAAGATTGGCGCCGGCGTGTAGTGCGCGCCTTCCTCTTCCGCCTGCAGGGTGTTGGTTTCGGTGATGATGGGGTTGCCGCGGGCCAGGTTCAGCACGAAGAAGGGGCCGGCGTGCACGAACTCCGCCGCCACGCTGTCGATCTCCGCCGCGGTGGCGCGCTCGAGCAGCAGGGCCGCCTCGTTGCACCAGTTGTCGAAGATGCGGTCGAGCATGAAGCAGACGGCGTCCGCCGTGACCAGCGGCACCTTGCCGGTGACGCAGAACAGCCAGCGCAGGTAGTCCACCACGGCGGGGTCGGTCTGCTCCCAGGCGATGACTTCCACCGCCGGGTTGCGCCATGCCGGCGCGAAGAAATGGGTGACGGTGGCGCGCGCCTTGTGCTTCAACTCGGCGAAGATGCGGGCGGCCGGCAGCGAGCTGGTGTTGGAGGTAATCAATGCTTCCGGCCGCACGATGGCCTCCACCTGCGCGAATATCCGGCGCTTCAGCGGCAGGTTCTCGGTGGCTGCTTCGATGACCCAGTCGCAGTCGGCGAGCTGGGCGTAGTCCGTCGTGCCGCCGATGTTGGCGACGACCGCGGCGGCGTGCTGTTCGCTCATCTTGCCCTTGGCCACGGCCTTCTCCGCGTAGTCCTGGCAGCGCTGCAGGGCCTTGTCGATCGCCGTCTGATTGACGTCGACGAGCGTCAGGCGAATGTCGGGCAGGGCGCTCTTCAGGTAATAGCCGATGTCCGGGCCGATGGTGCCGGCGCCGATGATGGCGACGTGCTTGGGCAGGGGGCGCGAGGGCGTCTGCAAGAGGGGATTGGCAGTGGTCATGTTCGTTCTAGGCGATGATGCGTTCGTTTTCGAGACGCGCGAGTTCGTCGGATGTGCAGCCGATCTCCCTCAGCACGCTGCGGGTGTGCTCGCCGTACTTCGGCGGGAAAGTCAGCTCCTGGGGTACGGCGGCAAGGTCGACCGCCAGCGGCTGCATGTGCACCTTCCTGCCGTCCGGCATGCGAGTGGAAGTCAGCTTGCGCGATACGGCGTCCAGATTGCGCACGGCAGGGATGTCGTGAATGGGTGCGTGCGGAATGGTCGCCCTGCGGAAGTCCTCGACGATTTCCGCCGTGGTGTGCTGGCGCGTCGCCGCTGCCATGTCCTTGTGGATGGCATCGCGCTCCTGATGGCGGCCTTCGTTCGTCACGCGCAGCGGGTTGCCCACCGCGGCGAACTTCGGAATCTCGGTCAGGCGCTTCCACTGCACGTCGCTGCCGATGGCCATGTAGATGAAACCGTCTGCCGTGGGGTAGACGTTGGTCGGGATGAACTTGCGGTGCTCGTTGCCGCAGCGGGTGATCTCGTTCGGCTGGCAGTCGAAATCGAGCAGCGGCAGGGTGGTGATCAGCCACGACGCGGCCGCCTGCAGCATGGAGACGTCGATGCGCGAGCCCTTGCCGGTCTCGGCGCGCTCGGCCAGCGCCAGCATGACGTTGGCGTAGACCTCGTCGCCGGCCTTGAGGTCGACGATGGGCACGCCGGAGAGCGTCGGCGGCCCGTCGGCCGGGCCGGTCAGTTCCATGTAGCCGGCCATGGCCTGGATCACCGGATCGTAACCGGGGGCGTCCGGGTAGTCCGGCCCCATGGCGGAGATGCCGGCCCAGATGAGGTCCGGCTTGGCGGCGGACAACGTCTCGTAGTCGATGCCGAGTTGCTGGTAGCGGCGCGGCACGGTGTTGCAGCAGAAGACATCGACGTCGAGTTCGACCAGCAGTTTGCGCAGCAGCGCCTGTCCTTGCGGCGCCTTCAGGTTGAGGGCGATGGCTTCCTTGCCGACGTTGGGCGCGATGAAGTAGCTGCGCCGGTCGTCGTCCGCCACCTTGCCGCCGATGTAGCGGTTGGGATCGCCCGGCAGGCCGCCGCCGGCCGGCGTCGACTCGATGCGAATCACCCGCCAGCCGAGCTGCGCGAAACGCAGCGTGGCGTAGGGGAGGGACAGCGCCTGCTCCATCGAGAGGACGGTGCGACGTTTCATGCGGCGACCTTCTCCTTGGCGGCGTGGAGTGCCCGGTAAACCTTTTCCGGAGTGAAGGGCAGCGCCATGATGCGCACGCCGGTGGCGTTGTAGATGGCGTTGGCGGTGGCCGCGGCGATGCAGATGGCCGGCGCCTCGCCGACGCCCTTGGCGCCCTGCGGGCCTTCGCCGTCCATGGTCTCGATGAAGCGCACGTCCATCTCGGGGATCTCCGGCGCGGTGACCAGCTTGTAGTCGCGGAAGCCGGGATTGCGCACCACGCCGTTCTCGACCATCAGTTCCTCGGTCAGCGCGTAGCCCTGGCCCATGACGATGCCGCCCTCGATCTGGCCCTCGATGCCGAGGCGATTGAGCACGCGACCGACGTCGTGGGCGCCAGTGACCTTGAGCAGCTTGACGATGCCGGTGTCGGTGTCCACCTCCACCTCGACCACCTGCGTCGCCCAGGCGTAGGCGGCGGAGACGTCGCCCTTGAACTGCTTGTCCTGGTGCTTGGAGGGCGGCTCGTAGTAGAAGGAGGTCATCACCAGTTCGGCCTTGTCGTTGAAGTGCAGCTGGCGCAGCAGCTTGGACAGCGTCATCACCACCTTGCCGCTCTTCATTTCGACGATGTGGCCGCCGCGCAGGTCGAGTTCGTCCGGGTTGAGGCCGGCCTGCGTTGCGGCGGCGGCAAGGATCTTGCCGCGCGCCTTCTTCGCCGCGCCGATGGCGGAGTTGCCGGCGATGAAGGTGGTGCGCGAGGCATGCACGCCGACGTCCCAGGGCGTGATCTCGGTGTCGTTGTTGATGACGCGCACGGCGGACATCGGCACGCCGAGCTCCTCGCAGACGAGTTGCGACAACACCGTCTCGGAACCCTGGCCGATCTCGGAGGCGCCGGTGATCAGCGTCACCGAACCGAAATCGTCCATCTTGAGAATGGTGCCGCAGCCGTCGGACGGGTAGATCTTGGCGCCGCCGCCGACGTGCAGCATGGAGGCGATGCCGACGCCGTGCTTGATGCTTCCGGGCTTGTCGCGGTTGGCCAGGTTGGCCTTGAACTTTTCCTTGTAGCCGCTCACCTCGGCGGCGGTCGTCAGGCACTCCTTCAGGCCGCAACTCTTGAAGTGCATGCCCTGCGGCGTCACTTCGCCCGGGTCCTGCGCGTTCTTCAGGCGGAAATCGAGCGGGTCCATGCCGATCGCCTCGGCCATCATGTCCATGTGCTGCTCGACGGCAAAGGTGGCCTGCAGGTTGCCGTAGCCGCGGAAGGAACCGGCGTAGGGGTTGTTCGTGTACACCGCCTTGGTGTGGTAGAGGCAGTGCGGCACGCGATACAGCGAAGAGATCGTCTGCATCATGACGAAGGGCGTCGTCGCCCCCCACGAGGTGTAGGCGCCGTTGTCGTGCAGGGTGTTGACGGTGCGGAAGGTCAGCGTGCCGTCCTTCCTGCAGCCCGAGCGCAGCGTCAGGATCACCGGCTGGCGCGTCGGCGAGGCGAGGAACTCCTCTTCGCGCGTGAACACCAGCTTGACCGGCCGGCCGGTGGCCTTGGCCAGATAGACGCAGATCGGCTCGAAGGGATAGATGTCCAGCTTGGAGCCGAAGCCGCCGCCGATGGGCGGCTGGATGATGCGGATGCGTGCCGGATCCATGCTGAGAATCTCGGCGAACTCGCGCTTGTGCAGGAAGGGCACCTGGGTGTTCGAGTACAGCAGCAGGTTCCCGGAGGAATCGAACTCGGCGATGATGCCCGAGACGCCCAAGCAGCAGTGCGTGACGTAGTGCAGGTGGAAGGTGTCCTCGAACACCACGTCGGATTCGCGTTCGCCCGCCGCCACGTCGCCCTGGGCGTAGTCGAAAGTCATGGCGACGTTGTCGGGCTTGCCGGTATAGGCGATGGGCATGCCCTGCTTGAGATGCTCGTGGCTGCCGTCGGCGCCGTGCGGCTCCGGGTGGATCAGCGGCGCGCCCGGCTTGAGCGAGTCGTTCGGGTCGGCGAGGATCGGCAGGTCCTCGTACTCGACCTCGATCAGTTTCAGCGCCGCTTCGGCGATGGCCTCGGACTCGGCGGCCACGGCGGCGATTTCGTCGCGCAGGCTGCGCACACGGTCGATCTTCAGCGGGAAGTGGTCCTTGGCGACGCCGATCGGGCGCTGGTAGGGCACGTCGGCGGCGGTGATGACCGCATGCACGCCGGACAGCGCCTTCGCCTTCGAGGTGTCGATGCGCTTGATCTTCGCGTGCACCCGGCTGGAGCGCAGGATCTTGCCGTAGAGCTGACCCTGCACGTCCAGGTCCTGGATGTAGCGCGTCTTGCCGCCGGCCTTTTCCGGCGCATCGAGCTTGGTGATGCGCTTGCCGATGAGGGAATCCCTCTGGATGGTTTCGGGCATGTCAGGACTCCTTTCCGCCGGCGACCGCTTCGATGGCATCGATGATCTTCACGTAGCCGGTGCAGCGGCACAGATTGCCTTCGATGCCGCGCTGGATTTCCTCCCGCGTCGGGTGCGGGTTGTCCTGCAGCAGCTGTTTCGCCTGCACCACCATGCCGGGCGTGCAGAAGCCGCATTGCACCGCGCCGGCTTCGACGAAAGCCTTTTCGATGCGCAGGCCGAGCGGATCGCTGGCAAGGCCCTCTATGGTGGTGACCTGGCGGCCGTCGCACTCGACGGCGAAGAGCAGGCAGGAATTGAGCGAGACGCCGTCGAGCAGGATGGTGCAGGCGCCGCATTCGCCCTCGCCGCAGCCGTACTTGGTGCCGGTCAGGCCGGTGACGTTGCGGATCATCTCCAGGGCGCTCATGTCCACGGGCACCGACACCCGGGTCGGCACGCCGTTGAGGGTGAAGTTAATGGCTTGTTGAGACATCTTCGAGAATCCTTTTCGTCATGTTGTGGATCATCTCCTTGCGGTACCAGTCGCTGGCGCGCACGTCGGAGATGGGATGCACTTCGTCGCGGGCCGCGGCCGCCGCCGCGGCGATGGTGGCGGCGTCGAGCTTGCGGCCTTCCAGGGCTTCTTCGGTGGCGCAGCCGCACACCGGCGTCGGCGCCACGGCGCCGAAGGCTACGCGCACGTCGGAGATCACGCCGTCCTTCAGCACGCCGCCGACGCCGATGGAGATGGCCGAGATGTCGAGCGCCGGGCGCGTGCCGAACTTGTGGAAGCGCGCGACGAAGCCCTTCGGCGGAACCGGAATGCGCACGGCGGCGAGCAGCTCGGCCGTTGCGAGGCGGGTCTTGCCGGGGCCGACGAAGAATTCCGGCAGCGGCATGCTGCGGCGGTACACCTTGTCGTCGAGCATGGAGGCCAGTTCGACGCTGGCGCCGAGCACCAGCAGCGGCACCAGGGTATCGCCGGCGGGCGAGGCGTTGCAGACGTTGCCGCCGAGCGTGGCGGCATTCCGGATCTGGTTGCTGGCGAAATGGTCGCCGGTGGTGACGAGCAGGGGCAAGTGTTCGCGCACCAGCGGGTGCGCCATGATCTCGCTGATGGTGGCGAGCGCGCCGATGCGGATCTCGTCGCCTTCGCGAACGATGCCGCGCAGTTCCGGGATGCGGCGGATGTTCATCAGCGTGCGCTTGAACTTGACGCGGCCGGCGTTGGCCTGTGGCATCAGGTCAGTGCCGCCGGCGAGGATGGTCACCTCGCCGAGTTCCTGCAGCTGCTCCACTGCCTGTTCCAGGCTGGCGGGCGCAATGTAGTTGTCGAGTGCGGTCATTGCTTTCCTTTCGGTTTTACTCCCTCTCCCGCTTGCGGGAGAGGGTTGGGGAGAGGGCTCGCTTGCCTGCCCCCTCTCCCTGGCCCTCTCCCCCGCGAGCAGGGGAGAGGGGATGGCAATCAAAAGCGTATCGGTTCCTGATAGCGGCCAAAAACCTTGACGAGTTCCTTGGTCATTTCGCCGACGCTGGCGTAGGCCTTGACGGCCTCGACCAGGGCCGGCATGACGTTGCGGCCCGAAGCGGCATCGGCGCCGACGCGCGCCAGCGCCTGCCTGACCCGCTCCGCGTCGCGCTCGGCGCGAATTTTGTTGAGCCCGTCGATCTGCACCCGCGAGTCTTCCTCGTTGTACGGGTGGAACTGCACCGGGTGTTCTTCTTCCTTTTCGTTGCGGTAGCAGTTGACGCCGACCTTGGGGAACTTGCCGGATTCGATGTCGCGCTGCATCTGATAGGCCTGGGCCGAAACCTTGGACTGGATGGCGCCCTCGGAGACCAGCTTGACGATGCCGCCCTGGGCGTCCGTCTCGGCCATGATCTCCTCCATCTTGGCGCGCATCTCGTTGGTCATGGTCTCGACGTAGAAGGAGCCGGCGAGCGGGTCGACCGTCTCGGTCAGGCCCATTTCCTCGATGAGCAGCTGCATGGTGCGCAGCGAGATGCGCGCCGAGTACTCGGTGGGGATGGTGTAGGCCTCGTCATAGGAGCACAGCGCCATGGTCTGCGTGCCGGACAGCGCCGAGATCAGGGCGTAGTAGGCGCCGCGCACGATGTTGATCTCCGGCTGCTCGAAGGTCAGTCCGCCGCCGCCGCCGGCGGCGATCATGCGCAGCCACATCGAGCCGGGCTTCTCGGCGCCGTACTGCTCCTTCATGATCTTCGCCCACAGGCCGCGGCCGGCGCGGAACTTGGCCACCTGCTCGAAAAGGTTGCCGAAGATGTTGAAGTTGTAGGAGAGCCGACCGGCGAACTCGTCGACGTGCAGGCCGCGCTTGATGACGTCGTCGGCGTAGGCCTTGGCGATGCAGAAGGCGTAGGCCATTTCCTGCGCCGGATTGGCGCCGGATTCGCGGATGTGGTAGCCGCACACCGAGACAGGGCTGTATTTCGGCGCGTGCTCGGCGCAGTACTCGATGGTGTCGCCGACGAGGCGGATGGAGGGCTCGACCGGGAAGATCCAGGTGCCGCGGCCGATGAACTCCTTGAGGATGTCGTTCTGCGCCGTGCCGCGCAATTGCTTGACGTCGTAGCCGCGCTTCTCCGCCATCGCCAGGTACATGGCGATGAGGATGGCGGCCGCCCCGTTGATGGTGAGCGAGACGGTGATCTTGTCGAGGTCGATGCCGTCGAAGGCCACCTCGAAGTCGCGCAGGGTGTCGATCGACATGCCGACGCGGCCGATTTCCCCCTCGGCGAGCGGGTCGTCGGAATCCAGGCCGATCTGTGTCGGCAGGTCGAAGGCGACATTCAGTCCGGTCTGGCCGTTGGCGATGAGGTACTTGAAGCGCTTGTTGGTTTCCGCCGGGTTGCCGAAGCCGGCATACTGGCGCATGGTCCACGGCTGCTTGCGGTACATCAGGCGGTGGATGCCGCGGGTGAAGGGATACTCGCCCGGCTGGCCGAGCATGCCGAGGCCGCCGCTGGCCTCCACGTCCGCCTGGGTGTACAGCGGCTTGACCTCGATGCCCGACTCGTTGAAGACGGGCTTCAGTTGTTCCTTGGCCCGTTCATTCATTTCACATGCTCCTGTATGTAGCCGACGATGGCGTCGAACTTGCTGCCCGTCGGGAAAATGCCGGTGAAGCCGAGCTGGCGCAGGGCCTCGTGGTCCTGCGCCGGCAGGTTGCCGCCGATCACCCACAGCTTGTCCTGCAGGTGGTTGGCTTCCAGCAGCGGCTTCAGCTTGGTGCAGAAGGGGATGTGCGAGCCGGCCAGGCTGGACAGGGCGATGACATCGACGTCCTCGTCGAGCGCCATGCGCGCGATGGCCTCCGGCGTCTGCCGCAGTCCCGTGTAGATGACCTCCATGCCGGCGTCCATGAGGGCGCGCACGACCACCTTGGCGCCCTGGTCGTGGCCGTCGAGGCCGGGCTTGGCCAGCAGCACCTTGATCCGCCGTTGAGTCATGAGCCTTTCCCCCATCCCCCTTCCCGCGGAAGGGGGTGACGATTGTTCGCCGCTACGCGGCTCCATCTGGTTGGCTGCGCCGCACTTGGGGCGGCCCGGCGTGCGGCGGAGACTGACTTTTGCGCCGTCATGAAGAGACTTCCTTGGCAATGATGAGTTTCAGGATTTCGCTGGTGCCGCCGCCGATCAGCGTGAAGCGCACATCGCGCAGGTAGCGCTGCACCGGGTATTCCATGGCATAGCCGTAGGAGGCCAGCACGCGCGCCGCCTGGTCGCAGATGCGCGCCGCCGCTTCGGTGGCGTTGAGCTTGGCCATGGCGGCCTGCTTGTGGTGCGGCCGGCCGGCGTCGCGCAGCCAGGCGGCGTAGTACACCAGGTGCGTCGCCGCCTCGAGGTCGGTGGCCATCTCGGCCAGCTTGAACTGGATGGCCTGGTAGCGGTTGATCGGCTTGCCGAACTGCTTGCGCTCGGCGGCGTAGCGCACCGCCTCGTCGAGCGCGGCCTGTGCCACGCCGAGGGCCATGGCGCCGGTGATGATGCGGATCTCCGCCAGCGTCTTGCGCAAATGGCCTTCGCCGTCGCCTTCCGCCTGCGACAGGCGGTGGCCGTCCGGCACGAAGCACTCGTCGAAGGCGACCTCGGAGGTGGGCAGGGCCCACACGCCCATCTTGTGGATCTCGCGGCCGACGATGAGCCCCTTGAAGTCCTTCTCGACGAGGAAGATGGTGAGCTTCTTCTCCTCGCCGGCCTTGGCGAAGACGGTGAAGAAATCGGCCACCGGCGCCGAGGTGATCCAGGTCTTCTGCCCGTTGATGACATAGCCGCCGTCGACCTTCTTCGCCGTGGTGGCGATGGAGTCGAGGTCGGAGCCGGCGTTCGGCTCGGTCATGCAGATGGCGCCGATCTTTTCGCCGCGCAAGGCCGGCTTGAAGAGGCGCTCAATGATGTCGGCGTTGCCGAGCATGTGAAGGAACTTGCTGCCCATCAGCGACTGCATGGCCACCGCGCCGGCCAGCGACATCGAGCCGCGCGCGATCTCGGCCAGCGCCAGGGCGAACTCGGTGAGGGCGAGGCCGGAGCCGCCGACGTCCTCCGGGTAGCGCATGCCGAAGAAGCCGAGGTCGGCGAGCTCCTGGAAGAGGGCGCGCGGAAAGGCGCGCGCCTCGTCCAGCGCGGCCGCCTGCGGCGCGATGCGCTCGTCGCTGAAGCGCGCGAAGGTGTCGCGTATCTGGCGCTGCTCGTCGGTCAGGTCGAAGTTCATGCCTTGAGTTCTGCTTCCGTCATGCCGTAGTCGCGCATGGCGGCGTCCTTGGAGATGACGCCGTTGCGCACTTCCTCGCGCAGCAGCTTGCGGTCGCGCTTCTTCGGGTTGCCGTAGCCGCCGCCGCCGCTCGCCACCTGGTGATATACGGTGCCCTTCGGCACGCCGGTGATGAGGTCCTTGTTCTTCGGCACCACGGTTTGGCCATCCGGGTAGTTCAGCCGGATGAAATTGAGGCCGCCTTCGCCGCCGCCGAAGAGGCCGAAGGCCGGCTCGAAGTCGCCGTCGCCGAAAGTTACCAGCTGCGTGTCGTCGGAGCCGATCTCGAAGATCGTTTCCACGCCGAGGCCGCCGCGCCACTCGCCGGCGCCGGCGGAATCGGGCAGCAGTTCGTGGCGGATCAGCGTGTGCGGCGTCTGCTGCTCGAACATCTCGTAGTCCTGGTCGAGCACACCGCCCGAGGCGTCGATCATGCCGATGTGGTCGTAGCCGTCGGTGCCGCGCATGCCGCCGGAGCCGCCCTTGAGGCCCATGAAGCCGATGTCGACGTACTTCTCGTTGGTGCCGGGATCGATGCCCGTCGTGAGCGAAGCGAGCAGGTTGTTCCAGCCGGCGGTGACGCGGTCGGGCATGACGGGCGCCAGCGCGCGCTGGATGGCGTCGGCGTTGGGCGGGCAGAGGTGGTTGCCGAAGGTGGTGGCCTTCGGGTAGGCGGCATTGAGGATGGTGCCCTCGGGAATCACGATCTCGATCGGCTGCACCATGCCCTCGTTGTGCGGGATGTCCGGATTGACCATCTGCAGCAGGGTGAGGATGGTGGCCGAGGCGCTGGAGGTGTACGTGCCGTTCACGAAGCCGTTGGTCTGGGGGTCGGTGCGCGAGTAGTCGAACTTGATGTGCCTGTCCTGCACCTCGATGTCCACGCGGATGGTGTACTTCGAGCCGACATGGCGGCCGTCGAAATAGACGTAGCCTTCGCCGGCGTAGTTGCCGTTGGGGATCTTGGCGATCTCGGCTTCCATCATCTTGCGCGTGGCATCGAACAGCGCCTGCTTGTGCGCCTCGTAGCTGTCGACGCCGTATTTGTTCAGCAGTTCGACCAGGCGCCGTTCGCCGACCGTGCAGGCGCCCATCTCGGCCTTCATGTCGTGCTGCACGATGTCCAGGCGGACGTTGGCGAAGATCAGGTTCCACACGTCGCGGCGCAGCTTGCCGCGTTCGACGATCTTGACCGCCGGGATGCGCAGCGCCTCCTGCCAGACCTCGACCGCGTTGGGGTTGTAGCCGCCGGCGACGTTGCCGCCGATGTCGGCCTGGTGGCCCTTGACGGCGGTCCAGCCGACCAGCTGCTCGCCGACGAATACCGGCTTGAAGACGGCGACGTCGTTGTTCTGGTTGCCCAGGCTGAAGACGTCGTTGTGGAAGAAGACGTCGCCGGGGTAGATCTCGCCGTCGAACAGCTTGCGGATGTGCTTGCATACCGGCGCCAGCGAGAAGGCCAGGATCGGCAGGTTCTCGGTCTGCTCGAGCATGCGCCCGTCGGCGTCGTAGAGGCCGGTCACGTAGTCCTTGGCCTCGCAGAGGATCGGGCTGCGCGTGGTCTGCTCCATCGAGATGCTCATCTCGTCGGTGATGGACTTGAAGGTCCGCGCGTAAACTGACAACAGGATGGGGTCGATCTTGCTCATGTATGGGCCTCGTTCGTAGGTCGGGCTTCAGCCCGACACCATTGAAGGTTCCGTCGCTGTCGTCGGGCTGAAGCCCGACCTACACAGGTCCTCGCGTCCCTTCTGGAAGAGGACGAAGGAACCCAGCGCGTCCACCGCGCAGTCGTAGGAAGCGCTGACGAAGATGGCGGTGGTTTCCTGCTCGATCATGGCGGGGCCGTCGACGCGGTTGCCGAAGCGCAGGCGGTGGCCGTCATAGACAGGAATCTCCTTGAACGCCTTCGTCTCCGGGATATAGACGGCGCGCTTGCCCTTGAGGGCCTGGGCCGCATCCGTGCCGGCCCAGGCTTCCTCGCGGTAGGCCGGCTTGTCGGTGACGCCGATGGCCTGAACGCGCACGTTGATGATCTCGATCGGCGTGTTTTCCTGCTCCAGCGAATAGCCGTAAAGCCGGTTGTGCTCGGCATGGAAGGCGCGCGCGATGGCGGCCGTGTCGCGCCGGTCGATCAGTTCGCGCGGCACGAGGAAGGAGACCTCGTGATACTGCTTGATGTAACGGCAGTCGAGCTTCACGTCGTAGCGCCGCCGGGCCTCGGGGATGCGCTCCTCGACGAGCTGGCGGGCGCCCTCGGCGGCCATCTCGTCGATGATCGTCTTGAGCTGCGGCCAGTCGATGCCCTCGAAGCGCGACACGAAAGTGCGCACGAAATCGTGCTTGAGCTCGCTCATGAGCATGCCGAAGGCGCACAGCACGGAGGACTCGCGCGGCACGATCTGCAGCGGGATCTCCAGTTCCTGGCAGATGAGGCAGGAGTGGATCGGGCCGGCGCCGCCGGCCGGGATGAAGGGGAACTCGCGCGGGTCGAAGCCGCGCTTGATGGTGACCTCGCGCACGCCCTGCGCCATGTTGTTGCAGGCGACGCGGTACATGCCGGCGGCGGCCTCCTCGACGGAGAGGCCCATCGGTTTGGCGATGTGCTCCTCGATGGCCCGACGCGCCGCGGCGACGTCGAGCTGCATCTTGCCGCCGGCGAAGAAGCCGGGGTCGAGATAACCGAGCACGACGTTGGCGTCGGTGGTGGCCGGCAGCGTGCCGCCCTTGCCGTAGCAGGCTGGGCCGGGATCGGCGCCGGCGCTTTGCGGACCCATGCGCAGCATGCCGCCCTCGTCGAGCCAGCCGATGGAGCCGCCGCCCGCGCCGATGGTGTGGATGTCGAGCATGGGCAGGGCGATCTTGTGGCGGGCGATCTCGCCGTCGTTCTTGATCATCGGCGCATCCACCGCCACCGAGGCTTCGAAGCTGGTGCCGCCCATGTCGGTGGTGATGCACTTGTTCTGGCCGTGGGGGCGTACATAGAAGAGGCCGGCGCCGGGCCCGCCGGCCGGGCCGGACAAGAGGGTGAGGGCGGCCTTCTCGCGCGCCAGCTGCGGCGTGATGACGCCGCCGTTGGACTGCATGATCAGCAGCAGGCCCTTGAAGCCGATGCCCTTGAGGCGCCCGACCAGCTGGTCCAGATAGTGATTGAGCTTCGGCCCGACGTAGGAATTGAGCGCCGTGGTGCTGACGCGCTCGTAGAAGCGGATCGAGGGCAGCAGGTCGGTGGACACCGACAGATAGGCGCCCGGCATCTCCGCCCGCACCAGTTCCGCTGCCGCCTGCTCGTGCGCCGGGTTGGCGAAGGAGTTCATGAAGCAGATCGAGACGGCCTGCACGCCTTCCTGCCTGAACAGGTCGACGGCCTTCCGCACAGAATCAAGGTCGAGCGGCGCGGTTTCGCGCCCGATGCGGTCGAGGCGGCCCTTGATGCCGGCGCGCAGGTAGCGCGGCACCAGCGGCTTCACGTTGGTGTAGCGGTTGTTGTACTGCTCCTCGCGGATGCCGCGGCGCATCTCCAGGGCGTCGCGCACGCCTTCGGTGGTGAGGAGTCCGCACTTGGCGCCGGTGCCGGTCAGCGTGGCGTTGGTGGTCACCGTCGTGCCGTGCACGATGGTGTCGATGGTCGGCGCGAAGGCCTCCAGCGACAGCGGCGGATGCATGCTGGCGGCGATGTCGGTGAGGCCGTTGACCACCGCGATGGAGGGGTCCGAGGGCGTCGACAGCGTCTTGAAGATCGCCGGCTCGGCATCGTCGCGCGTGACGACAAAGTCGGTGAAGGTGCCGCCGACGTCGATTCCGATTTTCAGTGCCATGAAATGTGCTCCGTGTGCATTGGCATGTGTACTTCTTTCAGGCTGTTTCTTCGTGGGCGACCAAGCGTCGCACGTCATCCTTGCGTATCTTGCCCAGGGCGGTCTTCGGCAGTTGGCCGACGAAGACGACCTCCTTGGGATGCTTGTAGCGGGCAATGCGGCCCTCGAGCAGCTTCAGGACCTGTTCCGCGCCGAGGTTGCGGCCGTCCTTCAGCGCCACCACGGCGACGACGATCTCGCCCCAGCGCGGGTCGGACCGGCCGACGACGGAGGCCTCGGCGATGTCCGGGCATTCGATCAGCACGTTCTCGATTTCTGCCGGATAGATGTTCTCGCCGCCGGAAATGATCATTTCCTTCCTGCGGCCGTCGACGGTCAGATAACCCTCCGTGTCCAGGTGGCCCATGTCGCCGGTATGGAACCAGCCGTCCCGCAGCACCGCGGCGGTCGCTTCGGGCGCATTCCAGTAGCCGGCCATGACGTTGTGGCCTTTGACGAGGATTTCTCCGGTGGCGCCCTGCGGGACGTCCTTGCCGAGATCGTCGACGATGCGCATGCGGCAGTGTTTGGCCGGCTTGCCCGTCGAGCCGGCCTTGCGTTCGGCGTCCTCGACCTTGAGGTAGACCGCGATGGGGCAGGTTTCGGTGGAGCCATAGACCTGGATCAGCGGCACGCCCCGGGCATGCACGGCGTGGATCAGCCGCTCCGGGACGATGGTCGAGCCGGTGGTGATCGCGCGCAGGCTGGACAGGTCCGCGGTTTGCCAGCGCGGATGCGACATCAACATGTCGAGCTGCGCCGGCACCAGCACGGTCAGCGTGATGCGCTCGCGCTCGATGGCGTCGAAGGTCGCGTCGACGTCGAACTTCGGGTGCAGCACCACGGTGCAGCCGGCGGCCAGCGCCGGCGTGGTCTGGTTGTTGAGGCCGCCGACATGGAACAGCGGCAGCGTGGTGAGAATCCGGTCGTCCGCCTTCAGATCGTGCATGTCGGCACTGTTGGCGGCATTCCAGAGCAGGGCATCCTGCGTCAGCAGCACGCCCTTGGGCTTTCCGGTCGAGCCGGAGGTGTAGCAGATGAGCAAGGGCGCCTGCGCATCGACGCCGGTATCGCGCGGCGCGGCCATGGTGGCGCGGGCCAGGAATTCGTCACAGCCGATCCAGCCTGCCTGCTCTCCGTCCATGGCGACCAGAGTGACGCTGCCGAGCCCCGGCCTGAGTGTTTCCGTTTGGGCGATGAAGGGAGCTTCGACGAACAGCACTGCGGGCGGGCAGTCTTCCAGCATCTGGCGGTGCTCCGGTGCGGCCAGGCGCCAGTTGAGCGGCATGAAAAGGGCACCGAGCCGGGCGCAGGCGAAGAGCAGCGCCAGCATCTCCGGGCTGTTAAAGCCGAGGTAGGCCACGCAGCCGCCGCGCTTCACGCCGCCGGACGCCAGAGCTGCAGCAAACCTGTCGCACAGCGCTGCCATGTCGGCATAGGAGACTTCGCGTCCGGGAAAGCGAATGGCCGCCTTGTCGGGCGCCAGCCCGGCATTGTGGTCGATCCATTCGGCCAGGTTCATCTTTCGCTCCCTGTGCGATTCAGACGCCGGTCACTTCAAGCACGACCGCCATGGCCGTGTCGCCCGCCGCGCAGCCGGTGAATAGCCCGTAGCCGCCGCCGCGCAATGCCAGTTCCTCGATCAGTTCGATGATCGCGCGCGTGCCCATCGGCGCCTGCGGGTGGCCCCAGACGAGGGAGCAGCCGAAATTGTTCATCGACATCAGCTCGGCACCGGTCTGGCGTGCGAAGTAGAGATCGTTGATGGCGAAGGGGTTGTGGGTCTTGATCGCCGCCATGTCCTTGACGGCCTTGCCGGCCTGCGCGAGGGCCTGTTTAGCCGCCGGCACGGTGGCCTCGGGCATGTGGGCGAGTGCGGCGCGCGACAGGCCGAAGCCGTGCAGCCGGACGGCGATCTTCGGGTCGGCGGACAGTTCGCGCGCCATTTCCGGCGTGGTGACGACGATGGCGGCGTTGCCGTCGGCCGGGTGCGTCTGGCCGCCGAAGGTGACCGTGCCGCCTTCCATGACCGGCTTGAGCTTCGCCAGGCCTTCGGCGGTGGATTGGTTGATGCCTTCATCGCCGGCCAACGAACCGATGGATTTTTTGTAGTTCGGCGCCGGCACCTCGAAGGGCAGGGTCATGAAGCGCCTGAGGAAGGCCGCATCGTTGGCCAGCGCCTCGCGGTACTGCGCTTCGCGGCGCAGCACGACCTCGTGCTGTTCGGCGGTGCCGATGCCGTGCTTCTTCGCCACGTTTTCCGCCGTCTGCAGCATGGAATGGCGGCCGAGCGGATCGCAGCCGAAGTTGTCCATCACCCAGTCTTCGGCCACGCCGGTGCCGCCCGGACCCTTCGGGTTCGGGTAGTAGAGATGCGGGCCGTTGGACGTGCGGTCGCAATTGATCACCAGCGCCGTGCTGCAGAGGCTGACTTCTATTTCCTGCACTGCCGCGAGCAGGGTGCGCACGCCGGTGGCGCAGGCCTGCATCAGCGTCGGACCGCCCGCCTGGCCGGCGCCGATGAGGCCGGTGAGCCAGGGCAGGCCGTAAAAGGAATGTTTCTGCGGCACGGAAAAACCGAGCGCGCCGTAGTCGAACACCTTCGGATCGATCTTCCGCTTCGCCAGTTCGTTCTTCGCCACGTGGGCGGCGAACTCGATGCTGTGCAGGTTGGCGAAGCTGCCCTGCCAGCGCGCGAAGGGGGTGCTCCAGTAGGCGCCGTAGGGGATTTCTGCCTTGTAGCTCATGTCGTGTTCCTGTCTTTCAGTCGGTTTCCTGATCCAGCCCCGTGGCGATGATGAAGGCGCGCTTCGCCTCGCCGAGGTGGTCGCGCATGGCGGCGGCGGCAGCGTCGCCGTTGCCGGCGGCCAGCGCATCGGCGATGCGCCTGAGGCCCTTGATGACGATGCTGCGGATCTTCGGGTCGCCGAGGGTGAGGGCGCGAATGCGCAGCATGTGGTCCGCGTATTGTTCGATGGCGCGCACCAGGCGGCGGTTCGGCACCAGGTCCTTCCAGGCATTGCGGAAGCGGATGTTGGCTTCGCGGAAGGCGTCGGCATCGCCGGCCTTGAAGGCGGTTTCTGCCGCGGCCAGGGCCTCGTCGATCGGCGCGCGCACGGCCGGATCGGTCGTGCGTTCGGCGACGCGGCGCAGCGCCGCCGGTTCGATGAGGAAGCGCACCTCGTAGATGTCGTCGACATCCTTCAAGGTCAGGGAGGGAACGACGAAGCTGCGGCCATCGGAGGCGAGCAGTCCCTCGCTGGCCAGGCGCGTCAGCGCCTCGCGCACGGGCGTGCGGGACACGCCGAGTCTTTCCGCCAGTTGGACTTCCTGCAGGGGCTGCCCGGTCACGATGGTGCCGTCGCGCAGGTGCGCGCGCAGCGTCTGGTAAACCTGATCGCCGAGGGCGAGGGGGCGTTGCAACGGCTTGATTGTGGACACCAAGGGAGTACCTCCGCGACAGAATGGGACCTCGAGATCGAGCCTGTTCGGTGGATACTGTATACACGCCCGTCGGACGTGTAAAGATGAAGCAAATTGCAGGTTTTCAGGCATTGCCGTCTAGATGCGGCAGCCGAGACGATAACCCTCGTGGATCGCTGCGTCGAGTCCGCGGGCTATTACCGTGTCGCCGGCGCCGTGCAGTTCATCGACCATCCACTGGAACTCGTTGAAAAGGTCGTGGTTCGGCTTGCGCGGCCCCGAGACGATGATCGTGTCGGCCGGCAGGAAGGTTTCCTCGCCCTTGGCATTCTTCACCCGCGCGCCGTCGCCGGTGATCGCGATGAGCTGGGATGACGTCAAGGTGCGGATTTCGAGTTCCTCGATCCAGGCGGTGTGGCGCCACTTGAAGGAGGGCATGACGTCGCCGGCGATGCGCTTTTCCTCTTCGACGATGACTACTTCGTGGCCCTGCTTCTTGAGGGATTCCGACAGCGTCAGGCCGATCTTGCCGCCGCCGATCATGACGATGCGCTTGCCCGGCTTGACCGCGCCCCGGGCGACATCCAGCGCATCGACCAGCGTGTCGTGGCCTTCTATGTGCCGGTAGGCCGCCATGTCGGTGCGCGCGCCTGCCGCGACGAGGCAGACATCGTACTGGTGCAGCACGCTGCGCATGAACTTCGCGTTGGCCTCGGTGTTGAAGCGGATCTCGATGCCCATCTTCTTGATCATGGTTTCGTAGTAGCTGATCACGCTGAAGAGGTCGTCGGGCCGGGCCAGGTCGTTGCCGGCATAGCCGAGCAGGTTGCCGCCGATCCTGTCGCCCTTCTCGAAAATGGTGACGTCGTGGCCGCGCTTCTTGGCGGTGATGGCGGCCTCCAGGCCGGCCGGGCCGGCGCCGATGATCATGATCTTCTTCTTCACCGCGGCCTCGGTGATGGCGTATTCCGGCTCGACTTCATGGCCCAGCGCCGGGTTCATGGCGCAGGTGTAGGGCAGGTCGCGGAACAGGCGCGAGAGGCAGTTGAGCGAGCCGATGCAGCGGCGCACCTCGTCGAGGCGGTCCTCGGCGGCCTTGTGGATGAGTTCCGGGTCGGCCAGCATGGGCCGGCAGACTTCCCAGAAATCGAACACGCCGTCCTTGATGCACTGGTCGGCCATGATCGGGTCGGGCAGGCGGTTGCCGAAGGTGATGAGGGTGTTCGGGAACAGCTTCTTCGCCTTGGCCGAGAGATAGTTCCAGTGGCCGGGCGGCACGTCGCGGCCGATGGAGGATTCCGGCGCCTCCTGCCAGCCGACGGTGACGGAGATCATGTCCACGCCGGTATCCACGGCCTGCTGCATGAGTTCGAAGCAGTCGTCCTCGCTGTTGCCGCCCCAGCGGTCCATCAGTTCGGCGCCGTTCAGGCGGATCACCAGCGGGTGCTCGGGCGTGGCCTGCTTGATGGCGTCGATCAGTTCGCGCATGAAGCGGCCGCGGTTCTCGATGGAGCCGCCGTACTCGTCGGTGCGTTGGTTGGTGAAGCGCGAGTTGAAGTTGGCGAGCAGGTAGCCCATGAAGCTGGTGACTTCGGTGCCGTCGAAGCCGGCGCGGATGGAGCGCTTGGCGGCATCGGCATGCTGCTGCACGACGGCCTTGATCTGTTCCTTGGTCAGTTCGCGCGGCGGACGGAAGTGCGGCAGGGTTTGCGGCACCACGGAAGGCTGCACGCAGTAGCCAAGGTCGATGCCGCCGTAGCGGCCGGCATGAAGAATCTGCTGGATCGCCACCGCGCCGCCGTCGTGGATGTACTGGGCGATGGTCTCGAACTGCGGCAGGAACTTGTCGTCGAAGATCGCCACCTGGCGGAAGTAGGATTTCCCTTCGCCGAGCGGATCCGGGTAGGCGCCCTGGTTGGTGATGATGCCGCAGCCGGTGGCGGCGATGACGCGCATGCGCGCCAGTTCCCGCGGCGTGATGAAGCCGTCGCGGGTGTTGTAGTTGGAGACGCAACAGGCGCCGTACTTGACCATGTTCTTGGTCTTGAACTTGCCGATCTGGCCGGGCTGAAAGAGGTGCTTGAGCTTGAGTTCGCCGGGTCTTGTCATTGCTGTTCTCCTGGGCTTCAGACTACTTTGGATACTGTATACATTGGTGCCGGGCGAGTCAATGCGCCGGCGCGCGGTAATTCAAAAAAGCCCGCCTGGGCGGACTCTTTCGAACAATCAGGCTTTTGGCTTGGCCAGCACCTGCTCGGCGAACTTCTCGTCGAACACCGCGCCTTCCGCCACCAACTGGCGGTACTTGATGAAGTCGATGACGTCCTTGCCGGTAATCTTCTTGGCGTCGAAGGCGTTGAAGCCCAGCCAGGCCTCGTGGTTCATGTTGGCCGCCAGCCAGTGGCGGTTCGGCAGCTTGGCCTGGTCCCAGAAGAACTTCTTCTTGGCGCGGATGCCCTCGATCGACTTGATCAGGCAATGCGGGAAGAGGTTGGAGAACTTCCAGATGATCTCGTTGACGGCCTTGTCCAGCAGCTCGAAATCGACGGTGCATTGGCCCATCAGTTCCCTGGCCTTGACGGCGTCCTCCTTCGACACCGGCTCGCCGTAGACGATCTCGCCGTCGTCGACGTAGGTGTCGGTGCGCACCAGCGGGTTGCGCACCCACTTGCCGTCCTTCTTCAGCACCGGCACGACCTTGGTGAGGAGGTTCTTGGCCTTCATCTTGTAGGCGCTCCAGGTCTCGCAGGAGACGCAGTTGTACATGGCGTCTTCCATGTTGAGGAACCAGGGCAGGAAGTCGGTCGAGCCGCCGTCCGGCGCCGAGCCGTGCTTGGGGCCGGCCTGGCCGAAGATGGCCAGGTCGGAGGAGATGGTCAGGTCTGTGGCCATGCCGATTTCCTGGCCGCCGGCGACGCGCATGCCGTTGACGCGGCAGATGACCGGCTTCTTGCAGTTGAGGATGCCGTCGACCATGGCGTTGAAGAGGTCCATGTACTCGCCGTATTCGTTCGGCCGCTTCGAGTAGTAGGCGGAGTATTCGGCGGTGTTGCCGCCGGTGCAGAAGGCCTTGTCGCCCACCGCGGTGAACACCACGGCGACGATGCGGCGGTCGCTCGAGGCCTTCTGGAAGCCGGCGATGACGCCTTTCACCATCTCGGTGGTGTAGGAGTTGTACTGCGACGGGTTGTTCAGCCAGATCCAGGCCGAGAAGAGGCCGGCTACCGCCTGGCCCTTGTCGTCCGTGACCGGGCGTTCTTCATAGACGACAGTCGGCGCATCCTTGCCGAAGTGGGAGTTGTCGAAAAGCTGGTGATCCTTCAGCTCGTTGTCCCTGCGCAGCCATTCCAGTGCCATGTTGTTTCTCCTGATGTGTGTGGGTTCAGAAATCGGGGGTGAGGATGACGCGCTTCTTCAGCTTGCCATGGTGGGCTTCATCGAAGACCTGTTCGATCTGGCTCATCGGGCGCGTCTCGACGAAGGGTCCGAGGGCGATGCGCCCGTCGACGCACATGTCGAGCACCAGCGGATAGTAGGAGGGCAGGCAGCCCCAGGTGCCGATCAGCTGCGCATCGAAGGCCATCAGCTTCGACAGCATGTACGAGGTCTCGTCCGTGCCATAGCCGACGATGACCAGCGTGCCGACGAAGGAGAGCAGGGACAGCGCCAGTTCCTGGCCCGGCTTGGTGCCGGTGACTTCGAAGATCTTCCAGCCGTAGCCGGACGGTACGCCCTTCTCCTTGCAGATGGCCTTGAACAGCTCCTTCACTTCCTTGGCGCTCTTGCCCTTCGGATTGATGATGGCGTCGGCGCCGTAGCCCTTCATGAACTCGAGCTTCTCGTCGTTGATGTCGATGCCGATCACCACCTTGGCGCCGAAGCCCTTGGCGGTCTGCGTCATGAAGCTGCCGACGCCGCCGGCCGCGCCGATGACGATGACCAGGTCGCCGGCCTTGAGGTCGGCGCGGATGGCCGCCTGGTAGGGCGTGGTGACGGCGTCCGCGACGACGGACAGGTGTTCCAGCGGGATGCCCTTGCGGTCGTGCACCACGCACAGGTCCTTGGCGGGCACCGGGATGTGGCTGGAATAGCCGCCGTAGATGCCCATCGAGTTGCCCGGCATCTTCTGGCTCAGGCAGCGGTTGCCGCGGCCGGACTTGCAGATCTCGCAGGCGTTGCAGGGGAGCACCGCCGGGATGATGACTTCCTTGCCGATCATGAGCGGCTCGTCGCTGGCGACGACCACGCCGGAAATCTCGTGGCCGAGCGAGAGCGGCGGCTTCTGCACGGTGGGCACGCCCATGTAGAAGTAGGACAGGTCGGTGTGGCAGACGCCGCAGCCGCGGATCTCGACCAGCGCTTCGCCGGGCTTCAGATCCGGCGTCGGGATTTCCGTGCGGACGAGCTTGCCCGGCTCGGTCATCTGCCAGGTGTGGATGGTTTTCGGGATCATTGCTTCTCCTGTCTGTGCTGCGGTTTTACTTGTTCTTCCACACCGGCTTGCGCTTCTCCATGAAGGAGTTCAGGCCCTCGACGGCGTCCGCAGTGGCCATCAGGTCCTTCAGGTAGATCTGCTCGACGGTGAACAGCGCCTCGAAGAAAGGCTTGCCGGCCGCTTCGCGCACCGCCTTCTTGGTGTACATCAGCGCCACGCGCGACAGGCCGAGGAACTGATCGAGGAAGGCGCGCGTGTCCTGCGCGAAGCTGGCGCGCGGGAAGACGCGGTTGAGCAGGCCGAGATTCAGGGCTTCCTGCGCGCTGATGAGGCCGCCGCCGAGCAGCAGTTCCATCACCTTGGGCAGCGAGATGATGCGCGGCATGAGGATGGCGGCGATGGGCGGGAACACGCCCAGCTTGATCTCCGGCTGGCCGATCTTCGCGTCCTCGGTGGCCACCGCCATGTCGCAGGCGAGGGCCAGTTCGCAGCCGCCGCCCATGGCCGAGCCGTTGAGCGCCGCCACCGTCGGCAGCGGGAACACCATCAGCCGCTTGAGGATGCCGTGGAACACGTCGATCATCTGCACGACCTTGTCGGGAGTGTGGTCCATGACGTCGACCCCGGCGGAAAAAACCTTCTCGCCGGCGGCGGTGATCATCAACAGCTTGGCCGACGCCTCCTGGGCGGCGATGTCGAGGGCGCGGTTCAGCTCCTCCATCACGGCAATGTCGAGCACGTTGTGCGGCGGGCGATTGATGGTGATCGTCGCCAGTGCGTCGGCAACGGTGTAGTTCAAGAACTTGAATGACTCCATGTTTTCCCTCTTGGTGATCGATCAGAACAGATCGTCCATCTCGTCGGCGCCGACGCCTGGGGGCATCTTGCCGTACTGCTCCATGTAGGCCTGCACCAGCTGGTTTTCCCGCTGGCTGAAGAAGGGCGCATCCTCGACGACGAAGTACTTGGCGACATCGGTCTTGTCGAGCATGGCCTCGAGGCCTTCGCGCAGGTTCTCCACGCCCTTGATCACGAGTGTTTGCTTGTCCGCATCGAGGAGCTGGTAGACACCGGCTTCTGCGATCACGCCCGCAACGTTGTCCTCGTTCAGTTCGAGCCAGGACTCGGGCGGCAGCACCATGTCCTCGATCTTCGCCGCCAGGTTGCATTTCAGGCAGCGCAGCGCCTCGGCCTGGGCCGTTTCGGCCGTGAAGCCGAGCTCCACCTCGCTCCAGTTGTTGCGCTGCGCGGGATCGATGAAGACAGGGTGGAAGCGCTTGACCTGATTGAAGCCCTCGTCGCGGCCGATGCGCGGGTCGGTGTCCCAGTCGGGCAGCAGCGTCTCCTCGATGTCGCCGTCTCCCCCGAGCTGACTATCGATGGCCGCCGCTGCGATGCGGCCCTGGGCGACGGACTCGATCAGGGTCGACGGGCCGAGCACGCAGTCGCCGCCGGCATACACGCCTGGCTTCGAGGTCAGCATGGAATCGGCGCGCACGGTGATGCGGCCCTTGTCGTTGGTCTGCACGCCGAAGCCCTCGTATTTCTTCGGGTACTGGCCGATGGCGGCGATGACCAGGTCGACCTCCTCGGTGAACTCGCTGCCGGCGATCTCCACCGGACGGCGGCGGCCGGAGGCATCGGGCTCGCCCAGTTCCATCTTCGCGTAGGTGATTTTCAGGCGCGAACTGCCGGACTCGTTCAGCTCGATTTTCTTCGGCGCCAGCAGGAAGCGTAAATTGACGCCTTCCTCCTCGCAACCCAGGACTTCATCGTCGCGCGCCGGCATTTCTTCGCGGGTGCGGCGATACACCATGTCGACCACCTCCGCGCCGAGACGGCGCGCGGAACGCGCATTGTCGGTGGCGACGTTGCCGCCGCCAATGACGGCGACCCGCTTGCCGATGACGATGTCCGTTTCCGGCGTGCCGATCAGGCCGAGCGTGGCGGCGCGCAGGAAGGTCGGGCTGTCCACCACATTGGGCAGGCTGTCGCCGGGCAGGCCGAGCTTGTCGCCGCCCTGGGCGCCGATACCGATGAAGACGGCTTCGTTGCCCTGCGCGAAAAGCTCGTCGATCTTTTCGACGCGGGTGTTGTAGCGGATATCCACGCCGAGCTTGGTCACTTCGGCGACTTCGCCGTCGATGACATCGAGCGGCACGCGGTAGGAGGGGATGCCGTAGCGCGCCATGCCGCCGGCGGCGGGCAGGGCGTCGAAAACGGTGACGCTGTGGCCCTTCTTGGCGAGGTAGTAGGCGGCCGTCAGGCCGGCCGGGCCGGCACCGATGATGGCGGCCTTCTTTCCTGTCGGCGGCAGCTGCTTCGAATACTGGCGCCACAGTCCGGTGTCGTTGTCGGCGGCGATGCGCTTCAGGCTGCGGATGGACACAGGCTCGTCGAGGTGCTTGCGGCGGCAGGCCGACTCGCAGGGCGAGAAGCAGGCGCGACCGAGGATGCCGGGGAAGGGCAGCTTCTCGCGCACCACGGCCACGGCCTCCGAATACTTGCCCAGGCCGACCAGTTGCACGTAGCGCGGCACGTCGATGCCGGCCGGGCAGGTGTGCTTGCAGGGCACCTGCGATGCCTCCTTGTGCGCCACGTCGAGTGTGCGGTCCATCAGCGCGCCGGTCGGACAGACGGTGACGCAGGCGGAGCAGAACTTGCAGCCCGACTCGACCAGCGTCGGCGCGATGGTGCCGACCCACTTGCGCCCCTCGGTTTCCTTGACTTCGAGGCAGCCGACGCCGCGCACTTCGTTGCAGGCCACCAGGCAGCGGCGGCAGTCGATGCACAGGTTGTAGTCGCGGTCGTAGAAGGGTTCGTTCCTGATGACCGGAAGCTGGATGTGCTTGTAGTTCGGCGTGGTGGCCGGGATGCCGATGTAGTCGGACACCTTGCGCAGTTCGCAGGTGTGGAAGATGGAGCAGCAGCGCTGTTCGACCGGGTTGCCGAAGGAGCAGGTGGTGCGGCTGCACCCTTCCCGCTGCGGGCAGGTGAGGCAGTTGTGCGGATGGTTGCCGAGGATCCTGGCGATGCGCTCCTTGCGAAGTTTGTCGATGGCGGGCGACTGTGTCGTCACGTTCAAGTCGGCCTGAACCGCCACCGAGCAGGAGGTGCGCATGCCCGAAGTGCCTGCGATTTCCACCACGCAGAGATTGCAGCCGGAGTCGCCTGCGCCGCGCTGGCAGGAGGGCGGCAGGTCGGGATGGGCGCACAGCGAAGGAATGTAGATGCCCGCGGCGGTAGCCGCGGACAGCAGCGAGGCCCCCTCGGGGGCCTCGACCTTCCTGCCGTCGATGGCGAGCGACACCAGAGGGCCGGCCACGGCCGCATCTGGTGAAGAAGCCTTCCACCATTTGACAGCCTGCGCGCTTGTGCCTGTATTCATTCCCGACTCTCCATAAAACCCTTCATATTCACCAATGCATAATAACGCATATAAGTAAAAAGAAAGGTATTAGAATGCATTGATCCGATTTTAGGAGACGTGTCGCTCCATGACATTTGATCTATATCAAGACGGAGCAGAAAAACCCCAAAATTCCATGGCAAACGGAAGCCTGGGTCAATCCAGATCTCTTTGACATGAAACGGTTTTCGTGGTGATCATTAAATCTTGCGTATCGGTTGATCGGGTATAAGCCGCTGTTCTTCCGTGTTTTGGGCATGCATTCCGGGCAAGTAAGCAAACCTCTCAGACCGAATCGTAGAATATTCGTAAACGCTTATTTAACAGGCTGCTTTTTTTCACCATGACAGGATTTTCATTTTATATTGGTATTTTCTTGATATAGGTCAAACCTCGACGAGTGAATGGTTTCTAGAATCGCCTCAAATGCTTTATCGTGCATTTTGTGTTTAACAAACGCACAATAATGCATATTCAGAGGAAAACGGCTTTAGGGCATAGCTCGACAGGCCATAACCGGGGGATCGACGATGAGTGGTTTATTTGATCAGTTCAAAGAGTGGTACGAGAAGCGGCACGACTATGCCAAGGCTTGGAAGGCCCGCACCGGTGGCCAGGTCGTTGCGACCATGTGCACCTATACGCCAGAGGAGATCCTCATCGCCGCCGGCATGCTGCCGGTGCGCGTGCTCGGCGCACATGAACCGCAGAACGTCACCGAGCCGCACATCTTCGGCATGTTCTGCCCGTTCTGCCGCGACTCCCTCGCCCAGGGCCTGCTCGGTCGCTACGACTACTGCGAGGGCGTGACCCTCACCCAGTCGTGCATCCAGTACCGCCAGGCCTTCAACTCCTGGCGCATGCATGTGCCGACCGTGAAATGGGACTACTACCTGCCCATGCCCAACGAGGTGCAGTCGCGCTTCGCCAAGGCCCAGCACTACGCAGAGATCAAGAAGTTCCGCGAGTACATGGAGGGCGTCATCGGCAAGAAGCTCTCGGATGCCGACCTGAAGCGCGGCGTCGAGATCGTCAACGAGAATCGCCGCCTGCTGCGCGAACTCTTCGAGTACCGCAAGGAGACCAACCCGCGCGTGACCGGCGTCGATGCCCTGTATGCCTCGATTACCGCCCAGTTCGTCGACAAGGAAGAGCACAACAAGGAACTCAAGCGCGTCCTGGCCGAGTTGCCCAAGCAGGCGAACAACCGCGAAGAAGGCATCCGCTTCATGACCATCGGCTCGGAGAACGACGACGTCTCCTTCATGGCCATGGTCGAGTCGGTCGGCTCCACCATCGTCATCGACGACCAGTGCTCCGGCACCCGCTACTTCTGGAACGAGGCGCGCATCCAGGACGACGTGATCGCCACCATCGCGGACCGTTACTGCGAGCGTCCGGCCTGCCCGACCAAGGACTACCCGGCGCATACCCGCTTCGACCACGTGCTGAAGCTGGCGCAGGACTACAACGCCAAGGCGGCGGTGTTCCTGCAGCAAAAGTTCTGCGACCCGCACGAGGGCGACTATCCGGACCTGAAGCGCCACCTGGAGGCCAACGGCATTCCGACGCTGTTCCTCGAATTCGACATCACCAACCCGCTCGGGCCGTTCCGCATCCGCATCGAGGCCTTCCTCGAGACGCTGGGCGAAGAAGAGCTGTTCTAACCGGACCGAGACAAGAGGAGCGACAACATGGCAAATTACCCGACCGAGCAGCTCAAGTGCTGGAAGAAAGCCAAGGAGCTGCGCGAGCAGTACTACATCAATTTCGCCAAGGCCAAGGAGAAGGGCGGCCTGCGTTGGTCCGGCTCAGCCTGGGCCCTGGACGCCATTCCCGCGGGCCTGGGCAACGACGTCTATTCCCTCACCGGCGAGCCCTACGGCGCCACCATCGCGGTGGACAAGAAGTTCAACAAGGAATGCCAGGACGCGGCAGAATCCTACGGTTTCGCCCGCGACCTGTGCGCCTACATGCGCACCTACTGGGGCTCGATCATCCTGAACAAGTATCCGTTCGGCGGCGAGTTCCCCAAGCCCGACTTCAACTTCCAGACGCAGATCTGCTGCTCGCACGCCAAGTGGTACCAGGCGGCCTCCAAGCTGGAGCACGACACGCCGACCTTCTTCATCGACGTCTCGGTCGGCGCCTACAAGGACCTGACGACCGAGCGGCTCGACTACGTCACCAACCAGGGTCTGGAGGCCTGCGAGTGGCTGGAGAAGACCACCGGCCGCAAGTTCGATGACGAACTGTTCATCGAGGCGGTGAAGAACGAGATGCGCTCCACTTCGCTGTGGGCCGCCATCTGCGCCGAGAACAAGGCCAAGCCCGCGCCGCTCGACGAGAAGACCATGTATTCGCTCTACGTGCTGGCGACGCTGTCCAAGTCGTCCAAGTGGTGCGCCGACTTCTATCAGGAGTGCCTGGACGAGGTGAAGGATCGCGTCGCCCGCGGCATCGCCGCCGTGCCCAACGAGCGCTGCCGCGTCATGTCCGACACGCAGCCGCCCTGGGGCTTCCTCAAGGTGTTCCGCTATCTCGAGGAATACGGCGCCGTGTCCATCGGTTCGCTGTACACCTTCGGCCTGGAAGGCATCTGGGAAACCAAGCCGGACGGCACCTGGGGTCCGCGCACCCTGCCGTGGGAAAAGGGCATCGAGATGAACACCCGCGAGGAGGCCATGCGCCTGTACTGCGACTGGAACCTGTCCAAGCCGCAATGGCAGCATTTCTACGATCCGCGCATCAAGACCGAGATGATGAAGACCATCGTCAAGGAGTGGGGCGTCGACGGCGTCATGCTGCATCTGAACCGCGGTTGCGAAGGCCTCTCGATCGGCATCATGGAAAACCGCCTGGGCCTGGCCGCTTCGGGCGTCCCGGTGATGACATTCGAGGGCAACATGGGCGACGAGCGCGAGTTCGATCTTGGCCGCACGCAGAGCCGCGTCGATTCGTTCATGGAAACCCTCAACCTGAAGCGCGATGTTGCACACGCCTGATCCTAGGAGGAAATAAAGATGATTACCGCTGGTATCGACATGGGTTCCCGCACCGTCAAAGTGGTGTTTCTCGAGGAACTGAAGGTGGACGGCGCACCCCAGTTGAAATGGGGCGTCAAGGGCAAGCACATCATGTTCCCGGAGGACCTGGATGCCGACCAGGCAGCCGACAAGGCCTTCGAGGATGCGCTGAAGGACGCCGGCATCACGCGCGACCAGGTGAAGAATGTGGTGGCCACGGGCGCCGGCCGCAAGCAGGTCAAGTTCGCCACCTCGGACGTGACCGAGGTGGGCGCCGGCGCGCGCGGGGCGGTGTTCATGTGCCCGACGGCCAAGACCGTGGTGGACGTGGGCGCCGAAGAAGGGCGCGGCGTCAAGGCCAATGCAGAGGGCAAGGTCGTGGACTTCGCCGGCAACGAGAAATGCGCCGCCGGTGCCGGCGCCTTTGCCGAATCGATGTCGCGCGCGCTGCAACTGAGCCTCAAGGAATTCGGCGAAGCCAGCCTGCGTTCCGACAAGACGATTCCGATGAATGCGCAATGCACGGTGTTCGCCGAGTCCGAAGTGGTTTCCCTGATCCACTCCTCGACGCCGAAGGAAGACATCGCCAAGGCCGTGCTGGACGCCGTGGCGAGCCGCGTCTGCGCCATGGTGCGCCGCGTCGGCATCGAGGATGAAGTGATCCTCATCGGCGGCATGGTGCATAACCCCGGCTTCGTCCAGTCCCTGAAAGGCGCGCTGGGTGTCGACAAGGTGTTGCTGCCGGAGATGCCTGAGTACATCAGCGCCCTGGGTGCCGCGCTCATCGCGGCCGAGAACAGCAAAGCTTGAGCGTCAGCAGCCGTTAAATCGTAAAGGAGATCATCATGTCATCTGGAGAGAAAAAGGAATACTGGCGCTGGCAGGAAAACTGCTGGATCGATGAGTCGAAGGACTGGCGCGCAGCGAAGATCATCACCGCCGGCATCGACGTCGGTTCGGTCAGCTCGCAGGCGGTGGTCTGCGTGGACGGCGAGCTGTACGGCTTCAACAGCATGCGCACCGGCAACAACAGCCCGGATTCGGCGAAGAACGCCATCAGCGGCGTGCTGGAGAAATCCGGCATGAAGCTGGAGGACATCACCTATGTCATCGGCACCGGCTACGGGCGCGTCAACGTGCCTTTCGCGCACAAGGCCATCACCGAGATCGCCTGCCATGCGCGCGGCGCCAACTACATGGGCGGCAACAAGATCCGCACGATTCTCGACATGGGCGGCCAGGACTGCAAGGCGATCCATTGCGACGAGAAGGGGAAGGTCACCAACTTCCTCATGAACGACAAGTGCGCCGCCGGCACCGGGCGCGGCATGGAGGTGATCGCCGACCTGATGCAGATCCCGATTGCGGAGCTCGGCCCGCGCTCCTTCGATGTCGACGAGGAACCGCAGGCGGTGTCCTCGACCTGCGTCGTGTTTGCCAAGTCGGAGGCCCTGGGTCTGCTGAAGGCGGGCTACTCGAAGAACAAGGTGATCGCCGCCTACTGCCAGGCCATGGCCGAGCGCGTCGTGTCGCTGATCGAGCGCATCGGCGTGGAGAACGACTTCTTCATTACCGGCGGCATCGCCAAGAACGTCGGCGTGGTCAAGCGCATCGAGAAGCTGCTCGGCACCAAGGCCGCCGAGACCAAGTACGACAGCCAGATCGCCGGCGCCCTGGGCGCTGCGCTGTTCGGCCATACGCTGATGCTGAAGCAGGGCGCCTCCGCAACCAAGGCTGCCTAGGTGGCAGGGCAGCTTGACAGGTCCCGACGCTCCGGCCCGTGAAGTACCCCTCTCCCACTGAACGGGCCGGGGCAGAGGGATTCAGGATAGTAGAGTTTCGAAACAAGGCAGGAGGAATCGACATGATCGCGAACTATGGCTACAAGGATGGCTCGGGCGAGTACTACATCAGCATCGACACCGACAAATGCACCTCGTGTTCCGCCGGACGCGCCTGCCTGACGGCGTGCCCGAAAGGCATGTTCGAGATCATTACCGACGATTACGACGACGAGGTCGCGGCAGTGAAGCAATCCTTCCGCCGCTCGCTGGCGTTCGATTGCTCCGACTGCAAGCCGGCCGGTGGCTATACCAGCCTTCCCTGCAGCACAGCCTGCACGCCCGGGGCGATCAAGCATTCCTGGTAAGGCGGGCAGTAGGTGAGGATTCCGCTGAAACTGGTGAAGGGCGGCAAGGAAGCCGACCTGTTCGCCGAGGGGTGGATCAAGAAAACCACCATCGGCGAACCGCGCTTGAGTGAAATCGTCGAGAACTACCGCCAGCTCGGCTACGAGGTGCATGTGGTCGAGCATCGCGAGGAATCCGGCGACGGATGCAACACCTGCTTCACGGCAGGGGCGGAGATGGGACAGGTATACGGGGACGTGTATATCCGCAAGGGGAGCGGCGGCAGGAGTGCCGCCGACGACGAGCTGTTTTAAACATTACGGCGCAAGGAGAATACGATGGCAGTACAGGTTACCGTGCGGATGATCCGCAAGAACGATCTCGACGCGGTGGTGGCGATCGACAAGCTCATCACCAAGCAGGAGCGGCGCGAATACTACCAGCGCAAGCTGGCGATGGCGCTGGATAACGAGCATAACGTCAATGCCTCGGTCGTGGCCGAGGTCGACGGCAAGGTGGTCGGCTTCATGATGGGCGACGTGCTGTTCGGCGAGTACGGCATTGCGGACTCATCCGCGACCATCGACACGCTGGGCGTACATCCGGATTTCCAGAAGCACGGCGTGGCCTCCGACCTGATGGACCAGTTCCTCATGAACATGAAGGCGGCCAGCGTGAAGAAGATCTATACGCTGGTGAACTGGAACGACTTCGCGCTCGAGGGTTTCTTCTCGCGGCACAAGTTCCAGCCGTCCAAGCGCATCAGCCTCGAGCTTCAGCTTCCCTGATTCTGACCGAGTGAGGGAACAGCACGGCGCGCATTCGATCGAGTGCGCGCCGTTTTTTCTGTCATGTGGATCGACTGCCACTGCCACACCAAGCACTCCTACGACAACTGGCTGGAGCCGCTCGACCTGATCCGTCGCGCCAAGGCCGTCGGCCTGGATGGCGTCGTCATCACCGAGCACCACTCCTACGAAGCCTCGGCACCGGCCGAGGCCATCGGTCGTGACGAAGGGATGCTCGTGTTGCGCGGCGTGGAGATTTCCACCGACCGCGGGCATTTGCTGGCCTATGGCATCGAGGACGATTCCTGGAACGTCTGGGGCCGGGACACCTGGCTACCCCTCGATGAGGTGATCGAGAGAATTACCGACCTGGGCGGCATCTGCGCGCCGGCGCATCCTTATCGCGAATTCGGCGTCTGCAGCCTGCTCGACGGGTTGCTCGACTTGCAGGGCATCACGGCGGTGGAAACGCACAACGGCGGCAACATCGATTCCGACAATGATCTTGCCGTCATCGCAACGCGCCACATGACATTGCCCAGCCTGGGGGGGAGCGATTGCCACAAGGTCGCCGCCGTAGGCCGATGCGCGACGGAAATCTTGCGGCCGGTCCGGGATATGGCGGACTTTATCGCCGCAGTACGTGCCGGCGATTGCCGCGGGGACTACTTCAAGGGATATTCCGCATAGCCGCCGTATTCCGGCGGCTGACTTTTCCCGTCTCAGGCGGCCAGGGCATTTTCGACCGGCTCGTTCAGCGCGAGCCAGTAAAGGCCGAGTTGTCCGACTGCCTGGATGAACTTCTCGAAATCCACCGGCTTGCGGATATAACTGTTGGCGCCGAGGTTGTAGCCTTCGTAGATATCCTGCTGTTCCTTCGATGTCGTGAGGATGACCACCGGCAACAGACTGGTGCGCTCGTTTGCGCGAATGCGGCGCAATACTTCCAGACCGTCGATGCGGGGCAGCTTCAGGTCGAGCAGTACTACCGCGGGCATGATCGAGAGGTCGCGGCCGGTGTGATGGCCGTTGCCGAACAGGTAGTCGAGTGCTTCGACGCCATCCCGGGCGACGACGACGGAATTCCCGATGCGGTTCTTGTTGAAGGCGCGCAGGGTCAGCGCCTCGTCGTCGGGGTTGTCTTCCACCAGCAGTATCGGTCGATCGGTCGCCATTTGATTGTAGGTCCTGTTACGACAGCGTGAAAAAGAATGTTGCTCCCTGTTCCGGCGCGGCCTCGGCCCAGATGCGGCCGCCGTGGCGCTGGATGATGCGATGGACGATTGCCAGGCCAATGCCGGTACCTTCGAAATCCTGTGGCCTGTGCATGCGCTGGAAGGCGCCGAACAGCTTTCCGGCATAAGTCATATCGAAGCCGGCTCCATTGTCGCTCACAAAATACACCGGTTTGTCGCCTTCGTGCAAGATGCCGAATTCAATCGTTGCGGCGGCCTGCCTCGATGTGAATTTCCAGGCGTTGCGCAGCAGGTTTTCCAGGGCGATGCGCAGCAGGTTGGGGTCTCCGTTGGCATATATATCCAAGGTGATATGCGCTGCGACGCTGCGCTGCGGTTGCATCTGCTTCAGATCGCTCAGGATTGACGCAGCGATGCCTGAAAGGCTGACAGTGTCACGCTTCATCTCGTTGCGCGTTACTCGCGACAGCGCGAGCATGTCGTCGATCAATTGCTGCATGCGTTGGGTGCCACTGCGGATGCGATCTATGTATCCCTTTCCTCGCGCGTCGACCAGGGGGCCGTAGTCTTCCTCGATCATGCGCGAAAAACCGTCAATGGCCCGCAGCGGGGAGACCAGGTCATGCGACACGGAATAGCTGAATGCCTCCAGTTCCTTGTTGGCGGCCGTCAATTCAGCCGTGCGCTCCTGGACGCGCTGTTCGAGTTCTTCGCGGAGCTTGCGGTTTTCCGCTTCTGCGACCTTGCGGTCGGTGATGTCGCGCCAGACGACGTAGAGCAAGGGGGTGTCCTGATGGATGATGCGCGTCAGCAGGACTTCGGCCGGGAAGATTTCGCCGTCCACCCTGCGATGCAGCCATTCGAAGCGGTGGCTGCCCCGCTCGAAGGCGGTCCTGATCATCTCGTCCGCCTTTTCGGCCGACAGGCGGCCATCGGGCTGGTATTCGGGCGACAGTTCGGATGGATGCGCGATGCCCAGTTCCTGCTTCGAGTTCATGCGCAGCATATGCAGGGCCGCGCGGTTGCAGTCGACGAAGCGGTCGCCTTCGATGATGAGGGAGGCATCCGCCGATTCCTCGAAGTATTTGCGGAAGCGCTCTTCGCTTTCGCGCAGTGCTTCCATCGCCATCTTGCGTTCGTTGACGTCGAGGTATATCCAGACGCTGCCGGCCAGGGGATGCGCGGCATCGATGGCCCGCCCGGTGAGAAGGCCCCAGAACAGACTGCCATCCCGGCGGCGCAGTTGCAGTTCCTCGCTGTATGTTTCGCCACGTCCCAAGGCGGCATAGGCATGTGTTCCGGTTGATTCGAAAATCTCAAATGTCGGGTAGACAAGCTCGGTCGTATGCCCGAGCATGCCGCCTTCCTCGTAGCCGAAGAGCTCTTCGAAACGGCGGTTGCAGCGCTGAATGACCCGATTCTTCAGGTAAACGATGCCGACCAGGACATTGTCGAGCAGGGCCTGCTGTTCGGCAAGGAGGGACTTGATGCTGTCTTCCGCCTGTTTTTGCGCTTCGATGTCCGAACTCGCCCCGGCGAACCGGATGGCCCGGCCATCGGCATTCCAGACGGCCTGGCCGCGACCGCGGAACCAGCGGTAGCTTCCATCCCTGAGGCGCATGCGGTATTCGATGTCGTAGGGCGTGCGTTCCCTGAAATGCTGCCTGACGGCTTCCTCGATCCGCGGGCGATCATCAGGATGAACAACATCGAGGAAACTGGTGCGCGCGTTCGGCATTTCCTCTTCGGAATACCCGAGCAACTCACGATAGCGCGGGGAGACGTAATACCGGTTATGCACGATGTCCCAGTCCCAGATGCCGTCTGAAGAGCCGCGCACCGCATAGAAAAGGGTTTCCTCGCTCTCGCGCAGGGCTTCCTCGACGAGTTTTTGCGCGGAGATGTCGGACAGTGAGCCGGCGAAACGATAGGCGACTCCGCTTTCGCCCCATTGCGCCTGGCCGCGGCCGTGAAACCAGCGGTAGCTGCCATCCCTGCAGCGCAGGCGATAGGTCTCATCGAATCGCGCATGTCTGAGTTTGGCCGCATCCATGGCGGCCATGGCGCGGTCGCGGTCGTCAGGATGCAGCGCTGAACTGAATTGGAACATCAGACGGAACTCCTGCTCGTCGTCGTAGCCGAGCAGTTCCCGGAAGCGCGGCGAGAAATAGGTGACGTTGCGCAGAATGTCCCAGTCCCAGATGCCGTCGGTTGTGCCTCGCATGACCAGCGCCAGCCGATCCTCGCTGGAATGAAGTTCGTGGATGCGATCGTCAAGCGCCTGGGCCATGTTGTTGAAGGCAGCACCGAGGCGACCGATTTCGTCGTTGCTGCCGTTGACTACACGGACGGTGAGGTCGCCACCCGCCAGTTGGCGGGCGACGTTGGCAAGACTGCCCAGGCGACGCATCATGCCGAACCCGAGCAATAGCAACACTACGAGTGAAATGAGAATGCCTGCCGATGCGACCACGATGGTTTGCCGCAGCAAACGGCGGCGGGCTTCCTGCAGAAAGGCTGTGGATAGCCCATAGCGCAATTCGCCTACTTTTTGGCCGCCCAGCGTGATGAACTGCTGCAGATGCACCATGCCGGAATCCGCCGCTGCCAGGACGTCGCCGTCGACCGCAGGAAGCGGGCGTGCCATGTTCCATCCCGCGGCGACGATCAGCTTGCCGCGTTCGTCACGGAGTACGGCATACACGATTTCACCCCCGCTGCGCGCGCGCTGCACGGCAGGTTCCAGGGCGGCGTAGTCACGCTCGGCCAGTCCCGCTGCCAGGGCGGCATTGAAGAGGACGGCCCCCTGGTCGATGCGCACCTTGATCTGTTCGGTCAGGGCCCGGTCCATCTGCTGAATGCCGAGATAAGTCAGCGCGGCGATCAGGACGATTTCGGACAGGACGGCGGCGCCGATCAGCTGGAGGCGGAAGGACCGTTGCGCGAGCCAGTCGAGAATGTGGCGCATCGTGTGGCTCAGGGCTTGAAGCGTTTCCGGATATCGGGTTGAAAGTCGTCCATCGCCTTAAGTTCACGTTCGCTAGGGACACGCAACCCTTCCATGGCCAGTGCCTCGATGAACTGCCGCCCGGTTCCGGTATTTTCGAATTGCAGAAGAATATTCCGCACCTGCCCGAGGCGAGCCGGGTTCGTTGGCAGCAGCATGAACATCAGCCCCGGAATTTCCCGCGACTCGGCCAGGATGCGCAAGCGAAGCCTCATGTCGTCGTCGAGCTGGGGGATGAGGTTGGCGGTTGTCACGCCGGCTTCGACTTCGCCCTGCAGCACGGAATGGACTGCGTTGCTGGGCGACTTGACGGTGTGGATGTGCAGATCGCGCTCCGGCTGCAGGCCGCTCTGGCGAAACACCTCCTTGCCCAGCTGGGATAGCGCGAGCATCGGGTCCAGCATCGCCACGCGCTTGCCGGAAAGATCCTTCAAGCCGGCGTACGGCGCATTGCGTTCGACGATGACGAGCGCCTTGATATTGCGCTTTGTCACGACCAGCGGCTGATAGCCGGCTTCGGTCTGGACAAAGCGGCCCAGGCTGGGCCCGAGGACAATCGCGTCGTATTCCTTGCGCAGGCAGCGCTCCAGAAAGGTGATGAAGTCGGGCGCCGTCGTCAGCACCACGGGGTGCCCGAGCTTGTTTTCCAGGTGCATGCGCAGAGGCTGGTAGGCAGTGACCAGGGTCGTGGTCGGCAGGTAGGGCACGATGCCCAGTTCGAAGGGTCTGGGCTCGGCCGCCGTCGCGGCCTGACACAGGCCCGTGTACAGGATGATCGGCAGTATGCGCAGGATACGCATCGAAGGCGGCTCCTGAGGTGCGCAGCCCTGGGGCTGCGGGTTATTCGGGCAGTTGTTCCCGCGTCAGCAGGAAAACCATGCCTTCGCCGCTTTCCGATTCGAGCCAGGTGAAACCCAGTCGCGGAAAAGCCTTTTCAACGATAGCACGGTTCCCGCCCACTTCTACGGCAAGAATGCCGCCCGGCTTGAGATGGGCGTGGGCGCCGGCTAGGATAGTCCTTACCGCATCCAGCCCGTCCTCGCCGGAGGCCAGGGCCAGCGCCGGTTCATGACGGTATTCGGCAGGCAGGGCGCGCATGGACGCCCCCGTGACATAGGGGGGGTTGGAGATGATGAGGTCGTAGTGCCGATCCGCCAGGCCGGAAAAGAGGTCGGAGCGGATCAGTTCTATGCGGCCGCCCAACTGATAGTCGGCCACGTTTCGCGCGGCAACCTCGAGGGCTTCCGAGGAAATATCCGCGGCATCGACATGGGCATTTGGAAAGGCATGAGCCAGGAGAATGGCCAGACAACCCGAGCCGGTGCACAGATCGAGCGTAGAGCCGACCGCCTCGGGGTCGCCTATCCAGGGTGCCAGAGGGTCATCCAGCAACAGTTCGGCGATGTGGGAGCGTGGAACGATCACCCGTTCGTCGACATAAAAGGGGAAATCTCCCAGCCAGGCTTCGCGCGTCAGATAGGCAGCCGGGATGCGCTCCCGGATGCGTCGCTCCAGCAGGGCGAAGACGGTTTCCCGCTCGCTCTCGGTGAGGGCGGCATCGAGGAAGGGTTCGATGCGGTCGAGCGGAAGGTGCAGGGCGTGCAGCAGGAGATAGGCCGCCTCGTCGTAGGCGTCGCGGATGCCGTGGCCGAAATGGAGTCCGGCTTCGTTGAAGCGGCTCACCGCCCAGCGCAGGAAGTCGCGCAGCGTGAGCAGTTCGGGGGGGATCATTTCAAGAGCAGATAGAGCATGCGTTCGTAGATGCGCGAGAGCAATTCGATGTCGGCCACCGCAATGCACTCGTCGATCTTGTGGATGGTGGCGTTGAGCGGTCCCAGTTCGATGACTTCGGGGCAGATATCGGCGATGAAGCGACCGTCGGAGGTGCCGCCGCTGGTGGATAGCCCGGTTTCGACGCCTGCTATGTCACGGATGGCTTGCGTGGCCACTTCGACCAGTTTGCCGCGCGGCGTAAGGTAGGGCTTGCCCGACAGGGTCCAGTCCAGCGCGTATTCGACGCCATGGCGGTCGAGGATCTCGTGTACCCGCGCCTTCAGCCCGTCCGGCGTGCTGGCGGTGGAAAAGCGGAAGTTGAAGAGGATTTCCGCCGTGCCCGGCACGACATTGTCCGCGCCGGTGCCGGCGTGGAAGTTGGAGACCTGCCAGGACGTGGGCGGAAAATAGTCGTTGCCGTCGTCCCATACGGTCGCCGCCAGTTCCGCCAGGGCGGGCGCTACCTTGTGCACGGGATTCTTCACGAGGTGCGGGTAGGCGATGTGGCCCTGCACGCCCCTGACGACGAGTTTGCCCGCCAGCGAGCCCCTGCGACCGTTCTTGATGGTGTCGGCCAGTCGATCCGCCGAAGTCGGCTCGCCGACGATGCAGTAGTCGAGGCGTTCGCCGCGCGCCTTGAGCGCTTCGACGACGCGTACGGTGCCGTCTACGGCGCGGCCCTCCTCGTCGGACGTGAGCAGAAGGGCGATGTCGCCCGAGGGCCCGGGCGCGGCGTCGAGAAAGCGCTCCACCGCAGTGACGAAGGCGGCGATGCTGGTCTTCATGTCCGCCGCACCGCGTCCGTAGAGATAACCTTCGCGCACCTCGGGCGTGAAGGGATCGGAGCGCCATTGGTCGAACGGGCCGGGCGGCACCACGTCGGTATGCCCGGCGAAGCAGAGAATCGGCCCGCCGCGTCCGCGCCGCGTCCACAGGTTCGAGACCCCCTCGCGATCCATGCGCTCGAGGCTGAACCCGAGCGGCGCGAGGCGCCGGGCGACGATATCCAGGCAGCCGCCGTCGTCCGGCGTCACGGAACGGCGCGCGATCAGTTCGCAGGCAAGCTCAAAGGTTGGACCAGACATTATCCTGCGGCGTCGTCGACGTTGAGCGTGAATTCCGTGAAGGAAGCGCCTGCGTTCGCCTGGTCGAAATCGAGCGCCGGTGCGGTCGTGCTGGACTTCCTGTCGTTCGGCGAAGGCGTGCCCAGCTGCGAGTTGTTGATGAGCCAGGACAGGTTGGTCGGCGAGTCGGAGTTTGCCAATGCCTCCTCCAGTGTGATGACGCTTTCCTTGTAGAGGCGGAACAGATCCTGCTCGAATGTCTGCGAACCCGGGGCCAGGCTCTGCTCCATGGCCTCTTTGATGCCGTTCATTTCTCCCTTTTCGATCAGTTCCTGGATGTGCCGCGTGTTGAGCAGGATTTCCACCGCAGGCAGGCGTTTGCCGTCGGGCTTCCTCACCAGGCGCTGGGAAATGATGCCTTTCAGACTGGTCGACAAGTCGAGATAGAGGGCGGTCCGGTTCTCCACCGCATAGAAGTTGATGATGCGGTTGAGCGCGTGGTAGCTGTTATTGGCATGCAGGGTAGCCAGGCACAGATGGCCGGTCTGCGCGTAGGCGAGCGCCGCCGCCATGGTTTCCTTGTCGCGGATCTCGCCGATGAGGATGCAGTCGGGCGCCTGGCGCATGGCGTTCTTCAGGGCGTTCTCCCAGACCTTGGTGTCGAGGCCGATCTCGCGCTGGTTAACCACCGATTTCTTGTGCTTGAAGAGGTACTCGATCGGATCTTCCACCGTCAGAATATGGCCCGACCGGTTGGTGTTGCGGTGGTCGATCATGGCCGCAAGGGTGGTTGACTTGCCCGAGCCGGTCGAGCCGACGACCAGCACGAGGCCGCGCTTCTCCATGATGATCTCTGACAGCACCTCGGGCAGGCCGAGCTCGTCCAGCTTGGGGATTTCGCCCTGAATGAAGCGCACCACGACTGCGATGGTGCCGCGCTGCCAGAACATGTTTACACGGAAGTTCCCGACGTCGCGGATGCCGAAGGAGAGGTTGATTTCCTTCTCTTGCTCGAAGCTGCGAACCTGCTCGGGTTTGAGCATCTCATAGGCCATTTTCTGGATGGTGGCCGGATCCATGATCTGCTGATTGATGGGGATGGTGCTGCCCTGGATCTTGATGTGGATGGGCGCCCCGGCGGACACGAAAATGTCCGAGGCTTTCTTCTCGGCCATCAGGTTGAAGAGTTTGTCGAAGATCATGGCTTGCCTCCCGTCAGGGGAATCGGGTCAGATGCCGCGCAGCAACTCGTTGATGCCGACCTTGGCGCGTGTCTTGGCATCCACCTGCTTGACGATGACGGCACAGTATAGGCTGTACTTGCCGTCGGCGGACGGCAGGCTGCCGGAAACGACGACGGAGCCGGCCGGCACGCGGCCATAGGTGATCTCGCCCGTCTCGCGGTTGTAGATGCGCGTGCTTTGACCGATGAAGACTCCCATCGAGATGACGCAGTCGTCCTCGAGGATCACGCCTTCGACAACCTCCGAGCGGGCGCCGACGAAGCAGTTGTCGCCGATGATGGTCGGATTGGCCTGCAGCGGCTCCAGCACGCCGCCGATGCCGACGCCGCCGGAAAGATGCACGTTCCTGCCGATCTGCGCACAGGAACCGACCGTCGCCCAGGTGTCGACCATGGTCCCCTCGTCTACGTAGGCGCCTATGTTCACGAAGGAGGGCATCAGCACCACGTTGCGGCCGATGTAGGAGCCGCGGCGCACCACGGCACCGGGCACGACTCGGTAGCCGCCGCGTTCAAACTGCTCCTGGTCGAACTTCTGGAACTTGGTGGGCACCTTGTCCCAATAACGCAGGGGGCCGCCATCCATGATGCGGTTGTCCTCGAGGCGGAAGGAGAGCAGGACCGCCTTCTTGATCCACTGGTGCGTGGTCCATTCGCCGTCGATCTTCTCGGCCACGCGAAGCTTGCCCTGGTCGAGCTGGGCGAGGACGTACTCAACCGCCTCGCCTACTTTTGCCGGCGCCTTGCCAGGTTGAATTCCGGCACGCTCTTCCCAAGCCTGGTCGATGATCTTCTGATAGTCCTGCATGGCTATGCCTCCAGTAGGGCCGCCCCAATTGAGGCATGCGCCCCCTTGGGGGACAGCGAACGAATGTGAGCGTGGGGGCTCATGATCTCTCCTTTATAGTTTCCTGCAAAATTCATCTATTCTTCGCGCCGCCTCCAAGCATTCGTCGAGGGGCGCGACCAGTGCGATGCGAATGAAATTCTCGCCCGGGTTGACGCCGCCCGACGCGCGTGCGAGGTAGCTGCCGGGCAGTACGGTCACATTATATTCACGCTGCAGGCCGAGGGCGAAGTCGGTGTCGGCGATCGGCGTGCGCGCCCACAGGTAGAATCCCGCGTCCGGCTTGGCAGTCTCGAGGCGCGTGGCAACAAGCGGCGTGACGGCGTCGAATTTCTCCCGATAGAGGCGGCGGTTTTCGCGCACATGGCCTTCGTCGCTCCAGGCTATCGCACTGGCATGCTGCACGGGGGGGCTCATGGCGCAGCCCTGGTAAGTGCGGTAAAGCCAGAATTTCTTCAGCAGTTCCGCATCGCCCGCCACGAAGCCGGAGCGCAGACCGGGCACGTTGCTGCGCTTGGACAGGCTGGAGAACATGACGATGCCGCGATAGTCCTCTCGTCCCAGGGCGCGTGCAGCCTGCAGCACGCCGAGCGGCGGCACGCCTTCGTCGAAATAGATCTCCGAATAGCACTCGTCGCTGGCGATGACGAAGCCGTGCCGGTCGGCCAGCGCGAACAGGGCCTTCCATTCATCGAGACCGAGCACCTTCCCGGTCGGATTGCCCGGCGAGCAGACGTAGACCAGTTGGATGCGCGCCCATTCGGATTGCGGAATGGCATCGAAATTGGATAGGAAGCCGTTATCCGGCAGATGATTGAGAAATACCGGCCGCGCGCCGGCGAGCAGGGCGGCGCCTTCGTATATCTGGTAAAAGGGGTTCGGGCTGAGCACCCGGGCCTCGCCACGCGAAGGATCGACCACGCACTGGGCGATGGCGAAAAGTGCCTCGCGCGAGCCATTCACGGGCAGGATCTGCGTCTGGGCATCGGGCGCGGGGATGCCGTAGCGGCGGCCCAGCCAGCCGGCGATGGCGCCACGCAGGGCATCGCTGCCGGATGTCGTGGGATAATTCGCCAGGCCCTTGAGATTGCCGGCGAGCGCTTCCTTGATGAAGGCCGGCGTCTCGTGCTGCGGTTCGCCGATGGACAAGCGGATCTCGCGCAGGCCCGGGGGAGGCTGAATGCCCTCGAACAGCTGGCGCAGTTTCTCGAACGGGTAGGGGTGCAGCTTGTCTAGGCTGGGGTTCACGTCTGGTTCGCGGCTTTATCCTGTCCGCCGCTGCTTGTCTCAATACGCGAATTATAAGTGTGCCTGTCATGCCGGCCAAGAAAAACACCGTTGCATTGGTTTCACTGCTCGCCGGCGCGACGGTGTGGGGTCTCATCTGGCATCCCTACCGCGTGCTGGAAGGCATGTCGGTCTCCGCCGTGATGGGAGCCACGCTGACCTATCTCGTTGCGTTCCTGCTGGGCTTGCCGCTGTTCCGGCGGCACTTGGCCGAACTCAGACCAAGCTGGATGCTGGCGTCGATTGCGCTGGTCGCCGGGGGCTGCAACCTGGGCTATGTCCTGGCGACGGTTCATGGCGAAGTGATGCGGGTGCTGCTGATGTTCTATCTTGCGCCGCTATGGACGGTGCTGCTGGCTCGGCTGCTGTTGAAGGAGAAAGTCAGCCGCCACGGCACGGCGGTGATCGCGTTGTCGCTGGCCGGCGCCGGCGTCATGCTGTGGCAACCCAGCCTGGGATGGCCCCTGCCGGGGAATGGGGCAGAATGGCTCGGCGTGGCGGCCGGCTTCCTGTTCGCCCTGGCCAATGTGCTCATCCGCAAAGCGCATGACCTGTCCATCGAGATCAAGTCGATGGCGGTGTTTGCCGGCGTGGTGACGGTGGGACTCGTCATCATGCCGTTCGAGCCGGGCCCGGTCCTGCTGCCGCCGCTGGCGGGCTGGTGGCTCGTCGGCGTGATCGGCCTGGTACTGCTGGCGACGAATTTTTTCGTCCAGTTCGGCCTGACGCACACGCCGGCCAACCGGGCGATCGTCATCTTCCTCTTCGAACTGGTGGTGGCCGCCCTGGCTTCGTGGTTCCTGGCGGGGGAGGTCATGACCCTGAAGGAATGGATAGGCGGCGCGATGATCGTCACTGCCAGCCTGTTTTCCGGAAAACTGGAGGCGCGGGAGCCCCTTCCGGCTTGATAGAATTCGCCTTCGCCAATCAACGCGCACGCTCACGTGGCCGTCACTTTCCCCAACAGTCCGTTCTCCCTGCACCAACCGTTTCCGCCTGCCGGCGATCAGCCGGAAGCCATCGAAAAACTTGTCGAAGGCATTCTGGACGGCCTGATGTACCAGACGCTGCTCGGCGTTACCGGGTCCGGCAAGACCTACACCATGGCCAATGTCATCGCCCGCCTGGGCCGGCCGGCGATGGTGCTGGCGCCGAACAAGACGCTGGCAGCGCAGCTCTACTCGGAGTTCCGCGAGTTCTTCCCGGAGAATGCCGTCGAATACTTCGTCTCCTATTATGACTATTACCAGCCGGAGGCTTATGTACCGTCGCGGGACCTGTTCATCGAGAAGGATTCCTCGATCAACGAACACATAGAACAGATGCGGCTGTCCGCCACCAAGTCCCTGCTGGAGCGGCGCGACGTAGTGATCGTCGGCACCGTCTCGGCCATCTACGGCATCGGCGATCCGGTCGATTACCATGGCATGATCCTGCACCTGCGGGAAGGGGAGCACGTCGGACAGCGCGATGTCATCAAGCGCCTGGCCGAGATGCAGTATGAAAGGAACGAGGTGGATTTTCACCGCGGCACTTTCCGCGTGCGCGGCGACGTGATCGATATCTTTCCTGCCGAGAACGCGGAATACGCATTGCGCCTGTCCCTTTTCGACGACCTGATCGAGTCGCTGCAGTTGTTCGATCCGCTGACCGGCCACCTGCGGCAGAAGCTGGGACGCTTCACGGTGTATCCCTCCAGCCACTACGTCACGCCGCGCGAGACCGTGCTGCGGGCCGTCGAGGCCATCAAGCTCGAATTGCGCGAGCGGATCGAGACGTATCAGCAGAACCAGAAACTCGTGGAATGCCAGCGCATCGAACAGCGCACCCGCTTCGACCTGGAAATGCTCAATGAACTGGGTTTCTGCAAGGGCATCGAGAATTACTCGCGCCACCTGTCCGGGCGCCGCCCCGGCGAGCCGCCGCCGACCCTGATCGACTACCTGCCGCCGGAGTCCATCATGTTCATCGACGAGTCCCATGTCACCGTGCCGCAGTTGGGCGGCATGTACAAGGGCGACCGTTCGCGCAAGGAAAACCTGGTCGAGTACGGGTTCCGGCTACCTTCCGCCCTGGACAACCGGCCACTGCGCTTCGACGAGTTCGAGAAACTGATGCCGCAGACCGTTTTCGTCTCGGCCACCCCGGCCGACTATGAGAAGACGCATCAGTCCCAGGTGGTGGAGCAGGTGGTGCGGCCGACCGGCCTGATCGATCCCCAGGTGATCGTGCGGCCGGCTACAACCCAGGTTGATGATCTGCTTGGCGAAATCAAGCAGCGCACTGCGCAAAACCAGCGGGTGCTGGTGACCACGCTGACCAAGCGCCTGTCAGAGGATCTGACCGATTATCTGGGGGAGAACGGCATCAAGGTGCGCTACCTGCATTCCGACATTGAAACCGTGGAGCGCGTGGAAATCATCCGCGACTTGCGCCTGGGCGAGTTCGATGTCCTGGTCGGGATCAACCTGCTGCGCGAGGGGCTGGATATCCCCGAGGTGTCGCTGGTCGCGATTCTGGATGCTGACAAGGAGGGTTTCCTGCGATCGGAACGATCCCTGATCCAAACCATCGGGCGGGCGGCACGCCACATTAATGGCACGGCGATCCTCTATGCCGACAGAATGACGGATTCCATGAACCGCGCCATCGCCGAAACCGAACGACGGCGCGCCAAGCAGGTGATCTTCAACGAAGCGAACGGCATTACCCCGAAAAGCATCTCCAAGCGTATCAAGGACATCATCGACGGAGTCTATGATCACGAGATCGCTGCCGAAGCCCTGGAAGTGGCGGAGGAACGGGCGCGCTATGAGGCAATGGACGAGAAGTCCTTGGCCCGTGAAATCCGCAGGTTGGAAAAGCGCATGCAGGAGCACGCAAGAAATCTCGAATTCGAGGATGCCGCGGCTGTGCGCAACGAACTCTTTCGCCTAAGAAAGCTTGCTTTCGGCGGAGATGAGCATGATGTTGTCAATGCCAAAGGCGATGCATGAAGCGCATTCTTTTCGTCTGCATGGGTAATATATGCCGCTCTCCAACCGCCGAAGGCGTTATGAGAAAAATATTAGTTAACAGTCAGATAAATAGTTATATTAAAGTGGATTCTGCTGGAACGCACAGTTATCATATTGGTGAGCCGCCTGATCCCCGTAGCTGCGCGGCAGCCATGAGGCGGGGAGTGGATTTGTCGGCCCTGCGGGCGCGCAAGGTGGAGCCGGACGACTTCGAGCGGTTCGACCTGCTGCTGGCAATGGACCGCGACAACCTGGAATTGTTGAAGCGGGGGGCGCGACCCGAGCATCACTCCAAACTGGGCCTCTTCATGAGCTATTCCGCCCGCTTTGACACGGACGAAATGCCCGATCCGTATTATGGCGCGGAGCAGGGATTCGAACTCGTGCTGGACATGGCCGAGGACGCAGCATACGGATTGATCGCCTCCTTGCAGCGCCAGAAATGAATAAGGCCAGCTTTGCGCTGGCCTTATTGCCCTTGTACCGTTGCTGCTACTTGTGGGTTTCCACCTGCATCAGGGGTTCGCTGCTGATTTCAACCGGGGCTTTGGGCTTGCGTCCGAGGCGGACTTCCGGTTCAGCCGGCAGCGAAACGGGGACCTTGTTCTGGCTGGTTTCCACCATGATCAGTCCGCTTTCCCCCAAGGCGACGGCAATATCCTCCAGCGGCTTGACGGGGGCGGGCATGGAAACAGGCATGGAGGTCTGCTCGGGAGCAATGGTCGGTTCGGGCGTGGGCTCGGCGACTAGCTCCCGGGGACCTGCGGGTTCCGTTACTAGGACAGGGGCCAAGGCCAACTCGGCAGACTGGCTGGCAACTTCGGCCTCGACGAGCTTGTCTTGGACAGGCAGCGGGACGGGAGCCGGCGCCGATTCTAGCGCCGACATCTCCGGAGTGGCGGCGGGTGCGACAGGCAAAGGTGCCTGTTCGGTTGCCTGAGGTGCAGCCTCGAGCACGGGAGTCAGAGTCAGCTCCTCTAGCGCGGCTACGTCCTGCTGCGTCCCGGCTTCCTGGCCTTCGGGACGACGCTCTGCACGATCCCGGCCCCGTCCGCGGCGTCCGCGGCGACTGCGCCGCTCTTCCTGCTGCTCACTTGCTGCGCCGGGGGCGGGCGACTCCAGCGCGCCAGGCACGATGGCAATGGGCGTCTCGACCGGTTGCTGAGGACGCTGTTCCTGCTGCCTGGGTTGCCTGGGCTGGCGAGGCTGACGAGGTTCCTGCCCTTGTTGTTCCGCGCGTTCGCTGCGCTCGGCTCTGTCAGGACGCTCCTGACGCGGCCGGCGTTCTCCGCGCGCTTCCTGTTCCGGCCGCGGCGATTGCTGGCCGCGCTGGCGCTGCTCCTGACGATCGCGCGGCTCCTGGCGCCCACGTTCGCCACGGTCGCGGCCACGGCCGCGATCGCCACGGCCTTCGCGCGTCTGTTCGCGACGGGCCGGCGGTTCGGCCTTGGCCACGGGCGCGGCTTCGGTCTGTCGGTTGCCGCGGAACCAGCCGAAGATCTTGTCGATAATGCCGAACGGTTCGGCAGCACCGATCGGAGCGGCCGCGCGCGGTGGGGCGGCGGTCTTCGGCTCGACGACCGGGGCCGGCTGAGACGGCGTGATGCCCCTGACGGCCGCCTCGGGACGACGCGCCTCGGTTTGCGCCGAAGGCGGCTGATAGGCCTCGGTCGGCGGTGCCTCGACCATCTTGTAGCTCGGCAGGGCCTGGTCCTCCAGATTCAGCTGATCGTGACGCAGGCGGACGATTTCGTGGGCCGGCGTCTCGAGGTGGATGTTCGGGATCAGGACGATGTTTACCTTGTGACGCAGCTCTATGGTGCGGATATCGTCGCGTTTCTCGTTGAGAAGGAAAGTGGCGACGTCGACCGGAATCTGCACATGCACGGCGCCGGTATTCTCCTTCATCGCCTCCTCCTCGAGGATGCGCAGGATGTGCAGTGCGGCCGATTCGGTGCTGCGTATGTGGCCCGTGCCGGTGCAGCGCGGGCATGGGATGTAGGTCATTTCCGCCAGCGCCGGCCGTAGGCGCTGGCGCGACAATTCGAGCAGGCCGAAGCGGGAGATCTTGCCTGTCTGGACGCGGGCGCGGTCGAAATGCAGGGCGTCGCGCAGCCGGTTTTCAACCTCGCGTTGGGCACGCGGACTCTCCATGTCGATGAAGTCGATGACGATGAGCCCGCCCAGGTCGCGCAATCGCAACTGGCGGGCGATCTCGTCGGCCGCCTCGAGGTTGGTGCGCAGTGCGGTTTCCTCGATGTCGGCGCCTCGCGTGGCGCGGCCGGAGTTGACGTCTACGGAGACCAGCGCTTCGGTGTGATCTACGACGATGGCACCGCCCGAGGGCAGGGTGACCTGGCGGCCGAAGGCCGTCTCGATCTGATGTTCGATCTGGAAGCGCGAGAAGAGCGGCACGTCATCGCTGTAGCGCTTCACGCGCGCCACGTTGCCCGGCATGACGTGGCTCATGAACTGCTGCGCCTGCTCGTAGATATCGTCGGTGTCGATGAGGATCTCGCCGATGTCGGGCTGGAAATAATCGCGGATGGCCCGAATGACCAGACTGCCTTCCTGGTAGATGAGGAACGGTCCTTTCTGGCCGCCGGCCGCGCCTTCGATGGCACGCCAGAGCTGCATCAGGTAGTTGAGGTCCCATTGAAGTTCCTCGGCATTGCGGCCAATGCCGGCGGTGCGGGCGATCAGGCTCATGCCCTGCGGCACGTCGAGCTGATCCATGGCCTCGCGCAGTTCATTGCGATCCTCGCCCTCGATTCTGCGCGAGACGCCGCCGCCTCGAGGATTGTTCGGCATCAGGACCAGATAGCGGCCTGCAAGGGAAATGAAAGTGGTCAGCGCCGCGCCCTTGTTGCCACGCTCATCCTTGTCCACCTGGACGATGAGTTCCTGGCCTTCCTTGAGCGCTTCCTTGATGGTGGCGCGGTTCGGCTCGACGCCCTCACGGAAATAGGCGCGCGAGACCTCCTTGAAGGGGAGAAAACCGTGTCGCTCGGCGCCGTAATCGACGAACGCCGCCTCGAGGCTGGGCTCGAGGCGGGTGATGACGGCCTTGTAGATGTTGCTCTTGCGTTGTTCCTTGGCGGCCGATTCGATATCGAGGTCTATGAGTTTCTGGCCATCGACTATCGCGACGCGGAGTTCTTCGGCCTGCGTCGCATTGAACAGCATGCGTTTCATTGTTTTGCTCTCCCGCGCGCAAACACGGGAAGACAAACCGCATCCAATTCTGGCGGATCGTTATTAGTTTGGCTGGTTTGAAATCATCAAAGGCGTCAAGGGCAAACTAATTTCAGGTTTGTCTTTACGTCCTGATTTGATTTTTCAGGACGGTGTGTTCCGTTGTATGTGGTGTGCTAATGCGCGCAAATCAAGTAGTATCGCTGCTTGCGGTGAGCGAATTAACCTTTATGCGATTTGCTTGAGCCGGTTCGAATCGACTGTATCCTGGCGCGCCTTCCAATGCCACTTCGGGTCATGGGGCACGCATCCGGAACCAGCCTGAACTTTTCTTCATGGCGGGTCCCCCAAGATGGGCAAACCAGCCTTCAGTATATTCAAAATGAAGGAGTTAAGCAAAGCTTCCGTAACCCGTCGGCGGATCGGTGAAGACGCGGAAGGCCAGCGCGTTGATAATTTCCTCCTGCGTGTCTGCAAGGGGGTGCCGAAAAGCCACGTCTACCGTATCCTCAGAAGTGGGGAAGTGCGGGTCAACAGCAAGCGGGTCGGACCGGATTACCGGCTGCAGGCTGGCGATGAGGTGCGCGTACCCCCGCTGCGGCTGGGCGACGAGAACAAGCCGCACGTGCCGGTCGGGCGAGAATACCGCATTGTCTACGAGGACGATGGGCTGTTGGCGATCGACAAGCCGGCCGGCATGGCTGTGCATGGCGGCAGCGGGGTGAGTTTTGGTGTCATCGAGCAGTTGCGCCGGCAGAGGCCGCAGGCGCGTTTTCTGGAGTTGGCGCACCGGCTTGATCGCGAAACCTCCGGCCTTCTGTTGATTGCAAAGAAACGCTCGATTCTGACGGCCCTGCACGAACTGTTTCGTGCAGGGCAGATCAAGAAACGCTACCTGGCCCTCGTCAAGGGCCGCTGGATCGAGCCGTTGCGACATGTCAAGTTCGCCCTGCATAAGCAGTTGGCCGAAGATGGCGCGCGTCGCGTCAGTGTGTCTCCGGAAGGCAAGCCGGCGCATAGCATCGTGCGACTGGTCGCGCGCTGGGATAACTTCAGCCTGGTTGGCGTTGAGTTGGAAACCGGACGAACGCATCAGATCCGCGTGCATCTGACCCATCTGGGCTTCCCCTTATGCGGCGACGACAAGTACGGCGATTTTGCTCTGAACAAGGCCTTGCAAAAACAAGGTCTCGGCCGCATGTTCTTGCACGCGGCTCAGTTGGCGTTCGATCATCCTGCAACGGGCGTGCGACTGGAATTGGCGGCGGGGCTGCCGGACGATCTGCTGGGCTTTTTAAGGCGACTGGAAGACAACGAGAAACGAGACTATGGTGCGGATTTACCGATTGGCGGTGTTTGACTGGGACGGCACGCTGCTGGATTCGGCAGGGGCCATCGTCGCATGCATGCAGGCTGCGGCGATAGATCTCGGGCTTCCCCCACCGGACGAGGAAACTGCACGACATGTCATCGGGCTGGGCTTGCACGACGCCTTGTCGCAAGCCATGCCAGGCGTTCCTTCCAGTGAATACCCGCGGGTAGCGGAGCGGTACCGGCATCACTATCTTGCACGGGATCACGCGCTTTCCCTGTTCTCTGGCGCACATGATCTCGTCGAGGAACTGGTTGATGCCGGGTGGCTGTTGGGGGTCGCCACAGGCAAGAGCCGTCTCGGGCTGAACCGCGCACTGGAGGCATCCGGTCTCAGGGATTTTTTCCATGCCACACGGTGCGCGGATGAGTGCAATTCGAAACCCGCTCCCGACATGCTGCGGGAGATCATGGCCGAACTGGGCGCATTGCCGGAGCAGACCCTGATGATCGGCGACACGACACATGACTTGCAAATGGCAAAAAATGCCGGCGTGGGTGCGCTGGCGGTAGGGTATGGTGCGCACACTCGCGAGGCATTGCAGGCGGAACGACCGATTGAGGTGTTTGACGAGTTCGCTCAATTGACGGAATGGCTGAGACGGCAAGGATGATATGCGCCAGCGCCTCTTTGGCCGATGGCGGCAAGGGCGTTCGCTTCGAAATACCGACGGAATTCGGGCTGCTGCCCGCTTTTGTCGTACGGCATGGCGGGCGGGTATATGGGTATGTCAATCGTTGCGCGCACATCGGCATCGAACTGGACTGGCAACCCGGGGAGTTCTTCGACGATTCCGGGCTATACTTGATTTGCGCCACGCATGGCGCGACCTACCTGCCCGACAGCGGCTCGTGCATCGCCGGACCCTGCCGAGGCGCCCGGCTGAGGCGAGTGGAGGTCTGTGAGTTGGAAGGTAGTGTTTACTTGAAACAGGGACCGGAGCGACATGCCTGATACCCCCAACACCGTCGGCGATCCCTCTTGGGAGCGCAAGATCATCGAGAAACTCGCGCTGGAGACGCTTGCCGAGCAGAAGCGTCGCCGTCGTTGGGGGATTTTTTTCAAGATTCTCGGCTTCGCTTACCTGACATTCCTGATCGTGGCCCTGGGAGAGTGGGGAGGTGCTGCCGACAAACTGGGCGACGGAAAGAAGCATACGGCGTTGATCCAGCTGAATGGCGTCATCAGGCAGACCGGCGAGGCGAGCGCGGAGAAGATCACCGATGCGCTGCAGGCGGCTTTCAAGGACCGCGGTACGCAAGGGGTGATTCTGCGTATCAACAGTCCAGGCGGCAGCCCGGTGCAGTCGGGCATCATCAATGACGAGATTCGCCGCCTGCGTGCCAAGTTTCCCAGTATTCCACTGTACGCGGTGGTGGAGGACGTCTGTGCTTCGGGCGGTTATTATGTTGCGGCGGCGGCCGACAAGATCTTTGTCGACAAGGCCAGCGTAGTCGGTTCGATCGGCGTGCTGATGGATGGTTTCGGTTTTACCGGAACGATGGACAAGCTGGGGGTCGAGCGACGCTTGCTGACGGCCGGCCAGAACAAAGGCTTTCTCGATCCTTTCTCGCCGCAGGATGATCAGCACAAGCAGCATGCCCAGCTATTGCTCGACGATATCCACAGGCAGTTCATAGATGTCGTGCGCAAGGGGCGCGGCAAGCGCCTGAAGGAGTCTCCCGAGTTGTTCAGTGGCCTCATGTGGACGGGTGCCAAGAGCATCGAGCTTGGGCTAGCCGACGAGTTGGGCAGCGTGGAATACGTTGCCCGCGAGGTGATCAAGGCCGAGGATATTCTCGACTATACGATGCGGGCCAGCCTGACAGAACGTTTCGCAAGACAATTCGGCGCAGACATGGCCGAGAGCGCCATGAATGCTCTCGGCAAGTTCTGGCTGAGGTAGTCAGCCGGCCAGCAGCAGGAAGACGGTTGGTTTCTTCTCAAGCGCGGGGGCCGGGCCGGTACGCCAGGCTTCAATCGGCTTTGTCTCGATGTTTTCACGCTCGGTTGTCAGTTCCGTAGCTAGGCAGAGCAGCGTGCCGGATTGGCAGGTCGCCAGCAGTGCACCGAACAAGGCGCTGTTTCGGTAGGGTGTTTCGATGAAGACCTGCGTCCTGTCTTCCCTGCGGGATTCCCGTTCCAGTTCGGCGATGCGCCTACTGCGGTCTGGTTCGCGCACCGGCAGGTAGCCGTGAAACGCGAAACGCTGGCCATTCAGGCCCGATGCCATCAGCGACAGCAATAGGCTGGAGGGACCCACCAGCGGCGCCACGCGAATACTCTTGGCGTGAGCCGCGCGCACTAGCAATGCGCCCGGATCCGCCACGGCAGGCGCGCCGGCTTCGGACATCAGGCCGGCTGAGTGCCCTGCGATTAGGGGAGCGAGCAGTTCATCGAGATCGGCCTGTTTCGGCTCGCGCGGCAGCACTCTGATGTCGATGTCCTGTATCGGGTGTCCGATTCCCATGCGTTTCAGTTCGGCGCGAGCGGTCTTGGCGTCCTCGACGATGTAATAGAGCAGGCTTCCCGCGATGCGCTGTACTTCCGCAGGAAGTATGAAGTCGAACCGGCTATTGCCGAGGGAGGCGGGAACAAGGTATAGCGTACCCGCGGGCATCAAGGAACCTGCATGCCTTCGGCGCGCAGCATACCGCACAGTGCGACCAGGGGCAGGCCGATAAGGGCATTGGGATCATCGCCCCGCATGCTGGACAGCAAGGCGATGCCCAGTCCCTCGGATTTTGCGCTGCCGGCGCAATGATAGGGCTGTTCCTTGTCCAAGTAGCGCTCGATCTCTGCATCACTAAGCTGCCGAAAAGTCACGTCTGTTGGCACGCCGCAAACCTGGCTGCGGCCGGTGGCGCTGTTATGGAGGCACAACCCGGTGTGGAATGTCACAGTGCGGCCGCGCATCGATTGCAGTTGTTCGATGGCTCTTTCGCGCACCAGGGGCTTGCCGAAGCGCTGGTTGCCCACGTACGCAACCTGATCGCTGCCGATGATCAGGGCGTCCGGGAAGCGGTGGGCAACAGCCTTGGCCTTGGCAACAGCAAGCCTTTCGGCCGTGGTCGCGGGGGGCTCTTCCGGCAGCACGGTTTCGTCGGTTTGCGGGTCAGCTATTTCGAACGGGACCAACAGGCGGGCCAGCAATTCACGGCGATAGGCAGAAGTCGAGGCGAGAACGAGGCGGGGCATTGGGTTCGTCCGGATTCCGGATGTTATTCTTTTGACAGGAAAAGTAGTGAAATGATATCATTCCGCGCTTATGTCGCAACGGGGCATGGTGATAGACAGCCTTGAGTTCGCAAGACAGCACGGGACGTTGTCCGGCCGTCTCCAACTCGCAAACCTGTCGCGGCTGGGTGATATGCTGTTCGAGGCATCAGGCAGCCTGAATTTCGAGGTGTCCGGCGAATCGGCGGGGAGGGAAACCTTCCTGGCTCTGAAGCTTGATGGGGCGCTGCAACTGACTTGTCAGCGTTGCCTTGGAGCGCTGGAGCTTGTCATAAGCGTGTGCAGCCGGGTGATGCTGATCGAGCCGGGGATGCCTTGGCCCGATGACGGTCAAATCGGCGGGCTGGAAGATGTAGCCTGCGATGCGATCGAAGCATCTCGTGAATTGGATCTTGTCCCTCTGCTTGAGGAGGAAGTTCTGTTGGCCTTGCCGATCTCGCCGCGGCATGAGTGCTGCGAATCACCGCCGGTGGTGGTCTCGAAAGAGGCTTCGCCATTTGCGCAGTTGGCCCGACTCAAGCGCACTTAGGCAGGTATTTTGTATTTATATGTTTTTGAGGAGCACATAATGGCTGTCCAACAGAATAAGAAGTCGCCTTCGAAGCGGGGCATGCGCCGCGCTCATGACTTCCTGACCAATCCACCGCTGGCAGTTGAGCCGACCACTGGGGAAACCCATCTTCGCCACCACATCAGCCAGAGTGGCTATTACCGCGGCAAGAAGGTCGTCAAGACCAAAGACGAGTAATTCCCGGCCGGCGGCACTTGCCTTGGCGAAGCGCCGCCGCCGTCTCCACCCTATCCCATTACCGTCGATGGACGTCATCATCGCGATCGACTGCATGGGCGGCGATTTCGGGCCATCCGTGACGCTGCCTGCGGTTATCCATTTTCTGTCCCGCGATGATCAGGCGAAGGTAATTCTTGTCGGTCTGCCCACGGAGGTGGAAGGGGCCGTGGCCAGGGAAAAGTCGCGTTTCGGGGACAGGCTGCGCTTCCGGGCTGCCAGCGAAGTGGTTGGCATGAATGATCCAATTGCGACCGCGCTTCGACTCAAGAAGGATTCCTCGATGCGGGTGGCGGTCGATCTGGTCAAGGCCGGCGAAGCCCAAGCCGCCGTATCGGCTGGCAACACGGGGGCGTTGATGGCGATTTCCCGCTTTGTCCTCAAGACGTTGCCAGGCATCGACCGCCCTGCCATTGCCAGCATTCTGCCGACTATGAGGGGCTACGCCTACGTCCTTGATCTGGGGGCCAATGTGGACTGCGAACCACAGCATCTATTGCAGTTCGGCATCATGGCCGACTTGCTGGTGTCAGCAGTCGAACACAAGGAACGCCCTACGGTCGGTCTGCTCAATATTGGTGAAGAGGACATCAAGGGCAACGAAGTGGTGAAGCAGGCAGGCGAATTGTTCAAGGAAAGCGGATTAAATTTCTACGGCAATGTCGAAGGAAATGACATTTACAAAGGTACGACAGACATCGTTGTCTGCGATGGTTTTGTCGGCAATGTCCTGTTGAAAACCTCCGAAGGCCTAGCGCACATGTTTGCAACCTTCCTGCGCGAGGAGTTCAGTCGCAACCCGTTCAGAAAACTCGCCGCACTCTTCGCTCTGCCTGCACTCAATGGCTTCAGGAGGCGTGTCGATCCGCGACGCTACAACGGGGCCAGCCTGCTCGGCTTGCGGGGGATCGTCGTGAAAAGCCATGGCTCGGCCGACCAAATGGCTTTTGCCAAGGCAATCGAGCGAGCGGCGGAAGCAGCTCGCAATCAGCTTGTCGAACGCATCAGCGAACGCATGATGCGGAACGCACCGCAAATGGTTCAGTAAATGCATGCACGCATAACCGGTACAGGCAGCTACCTACCCCCGTTGGCGCTGTCCAACAATGATCTGGTGGCGCGCGGAGTGGACACGTCAGACGAGTGGATCGTCGAGCGAACAGGCATACGCAGTCGGCACATTGCCGACGAGGGCCAGATGGCGAGCGACCTGGCCCTCGAGGCCAGCCTGAAAGCCCTCGCCGCAGCCGGCATTGCCTCCGGGAAGGTCGACCTCATCATCCTGGCCACCTCGACTCCGGATTACATCTTTCCTAGTACCGCCTGCCTGCTCCAATCAAAACTGGGGATCAGCGGTGCTGCCGCGTTCGACATTCAAGCAGTTTGCAGCGGTTTCGCATATGCGCTGACTGTGGCGGAGAAATTCATTCGTTCCGGCAGCCATCGTTGCGCGCTGGTGGTTGGCACTGAGGTGTTTTCTCGTATCCTCGATTGGAAAGACCGAGGGACTTGCGTGTTGTTCGGGGATGGTGCCGGAGCCGTGATTCTCGAGGCCAGCGACGAACCGGGCATCCTCGCCAGTGCCTTGCATGCGGATGGCTCGCATCATGGCATCCTCGAAGTGCCCGGGAACGTCTGCGGCGGCATGGTTGTGGGAGAGCCCTTCGTAAGAATGGACGGTCCGGCAGTGTTCAAGTTCGCCGTCAAGGTGCTGGCGGATGTGGCCCGGGAGGTGCTCGATCTGGCAAGCATGGATGCTTCTGCGCTCGATTGGCTGATCCCGCATCAGGCGAACATCCGCATCATCCAGTCGACGGCAAAGAAGCTCGGGATATCTATGGATAAGGTCATCACCACGGTGGACCGCCACGGGAATACTTCCGCCGCCTCAATCCCGCTGGCGCTGGACGTCGCCGTGCGGGATGGACGCATCGGGCGAGGCGACACCTTGATGTTGGAAGGCGTCGGCGGTGGCTTCACCTGGGGCGCTGTCGTCCTCAAATTCTGATTGTTGCAAAACCGACATGAAATTCGCGCTCGTTTTTCCCGGACAAGGCTCCCAGTCGCTGGGAATGATGGTGGCCTACGGTGGCAGTCCCGTAATCCGCAGCACATTCGACGAAGCTTCCGAGGCGCTCGGCCGCGATCTCTGGAATCTGGTCACCGAGGGGCCGGCCGAGGCGTTGAATCAAACCGTGAATACGCAGCCGCTGATGCTGACGGCGGGCATCGCCGCATATCGTTTATGGCGTGAAATGGGTGGCAAGATTCCCGGCATGGTAGCCGGTCATAGTCTGGGCGAGTATTCGGCCCTCGTCGCTGCCGGCGTACTGGGCTTTGCGGATGCGGTTCCTTTGGTTGAATTGCGCGCCAAGGCCATGCAGGAGGCAGTGCCGGCCGGGGAGGGAGCCATGGCGGCCATTCTCGGACTTGATTCAACAGCCGTAGTGACTGCCTGTAACGACAGCGCCCAAGGCCAAGTGGTCGAAGCGGTCAATTTCAATACTCCGGAACAGGTCGTCATTGCCGGCCATGCCGTTGCCGTGCAGCGTGCCGCCGACGCGGCAAAGGCCAAGGGGGCCAAGCGTGCCGTCATGTTGCCGGTTTCTGCGCCCTTTCATTGCTCACTGATGAAGCCGGCGGCCGATCGCCTGCGCCTGAGACTTGACGAACTCTCCCTGTCTTCACCGCAGATCCCGGTGGTGAATAATGCGGACGTAGCCTGCCTGACCGACCCGATCAAGATCAAGGAAGCGCTGGTACGGCAGGCCGCGTCACCTGTGCGATGGGTCGAGACCATGCAGGCCATGGCAGCACAGGGAATAACGCATGTCTATGAATGTGGTCCGGGCAAGGTGCTGGCGGGACTGGTCAGGCGCTGCGCCGATGGCTTGGTCGGCGGCGCCATGGCCGATCTGGCGGGCATGGAAGCCGCGCTCGCCGTGACGAACGGGTAGGGGGAAGCATGCTAAAAGGACAGATTGCACTGGTGACGGGCGCCTCACGCGGCATCGGGCGCGCTATCGCACTGGATCTTGGCCGGGAGAACGCCACCGTGATCGGCACCGCAACAAGCGAGACGGGTGCGGCCGATATCCAGAAGGCGCTGGATGCCGCCAATATTCCGGGATGGGGTGCTGTTCTCGATGTCACTGACGCCGCGGCTTGCGAGGCGGTCATGCGCGAGATTGAAAAGAGATATGGTTCCGTTTCGGTGCTGGTGAACAATGCGGGCATCACTCGCGACAACCTCGCCATGCGCATGAAGGACGACGAGTGGGACGCCGTGGTCGACACCAATCTTAAGGCGGTTTTCCGCCTTTCAAAGGCAGTCATGCGCGGCATGATGAAGGCGCGCTATGGCCGTATCGTCAATATCACCTCCGTGGTCGGAAGTTCGGGCAATCCCGGCCAGGCGAATTATGCGGCTGCAAAGGCCGGCGTGGCCGGCATGAGCCGCGCGCTGGCGCGCGAGTTGGGCAGCCGCAATATCACGGTGAATTGCGTGGCGCCCGGCTTCATCGAAACCGACATGACAAAGGCTTTGCCGGACGCGCAGCGCGATGCGCTGCTCGGACAGATCCCGCTCGGCCGATTAGGCCATGTCGACGAGATTGCGGCGGCGGTGGCATTCCTGGCTTCGCCGCGGGCGGGCTATATCACAGGCACCACCTTGCATGTCAATGGCGGCATGTATATGAATTGATCTCGGGTTCTGGCGGGCTAGCCCTTTCTGTTTCTGTTAAAATAGCCCGGTTTTTTTCAGGTCATACCCGCTAATAGGGGAAGGAGCAAAAAAATGGAGAACATCGAACAACGCGTAAAGAAGATCGTTGCCGAGCAGCTTGGTGTCAATGAATCGGAGATCAAGATAGAGTCTTCGTTCGTAGACGATCTCGGTGCCGATTCTCTCGACACAGTCGAGTTGGTGATGGCGCTGGAAGAGGAATTCGAGTGCGAAATCCCGGATGAAGAAGCCGAGAAGATCACCACCGTTCAGCAGGCCATCGACTATATCAACGCCCACCTCAAGAAGTAAGCCTATTCATTTTCCCCCCGAGCAGGAGCAGAGCGAAGTGACGCGCCGCAGGGTAGTGGTCACCGGTTTGGGCATCATTTCGCCCGTCGGCAACACGGTCAAGGAGTCTTGGGACAATATCGTTGCCGGAAAGAGCGGTATTGGGCCAATCAGCCGTTTTGATGCCTCGACTTTCAAGTCGCGTATTGCCGGGGAGGTGAAGGGGTTCGACGTGACGGCCTTCCTCCCTCCCAAGGAGGCGCGCCGAATGGATGTGTTCATCCATTACGGCATGGCGGCCGGAATTCAGGCAATCCAGGATTCCGGCTTGACCATAACGCCGGAGAACGCTGCTCGCATTGGGGTCAATATCGGATCCGGCATCGGTGGCTTGCCGATGATCGAGGATACGTACCATGACTTCCTCGGTGGCGGTCCGCGCAAGATCTCGCCTTTCTTCATACCCGGCACCATCATCAACATGATATCGGGCAACCTCTCGATCATGTTCGGATTGAAGGGGCCGAACCTTGCCGTGGTCACAGCGTGCACGACTGGCTTGCATGCAATCGGTATCGGTTTCCGCATGATCCAGTATGGCGATGCCGACGTAATGGTGTGCGGGGGGGCGGAGTCCACAGTCACTCCGTTGGCTATCGGCGGGTTTGCCTCGGCTCAAGCGCTGTCCACACGCAACGACGACCCGGCTACGGCCAGTCGTCCCTGGGACAAGGGGCGGGACGGATTTGTTCTGGGCGAGGGTGCGGGCGTTCTGGTCCTGGAGGAATACGAGCAGGCGAAAAAACGTGGCGCCAGAATTTATGCTGAGGTGGCAGGTTTTGGCATGAGCGGTGATGCCTTCCACATGACAGCGCCCGACACCGATGGTCCTCGCCGCAGCATGATCAACGCGCTTCAGGATGCAGGTGTCAATCCTGACCAAGTGCAGTATCTGAACGCGCATGGCACCTCGACGCCATTGGGTGACAAGAACGAGACCGATGCCATCAAGCTGGCGTTTGGCGACGTAGCCAGGAAACTGGTAGTGAGTTCGACGAAATCCATGACGGGCCACTTGCTCGGCGGTGCCGGCGGGCTCGAGTCGGCGCTGACGGTACTGGCAGTGCATCATCAGATTTCGCCGCCGACCATCAACATTTTCGATCAGGATCCCGAGTGCGATCTCGACTATTGCGCCAATCTTGCACGCGATCTGAGGATCGATATCGCCCTGAAGAACAACTTCGGATTCGGCGGCACCAACGGTACGTTGGCTTTCCGGCGGGTCTGATACCAGCGTTCTTCTCGTCTGATGCTCCATCCGCATCGGCTCGGGCTTCTTCCCTCCCGTAGTTTGGCAATTACGCTTGCCCTCGTACACCTGAGTGCGCTCGCCAGTCTGATTCTCGTCCCGCTCCCGCTTCCGCTCTGGCTGGGACCGTCACTGGGTATTCTGGTCGTTTTTTCGGCTTGCATTTCGGTTCGCCGACATGCGCTACTTCTGGCGAAGTCTTCAATCCGCGAGCTGATCCTGAAGGACGACGGCACTGTCGAGGCGGTGCGCGTTGGCGGAGGGCGGTTCGATGCAAGGGTATCCGGGCAATCGACCGCTCTGCCCTGGTTGATCGTGATGCTGCTCGAGTTGCCGGGCACACGGCGATTCGATCCACTGGTGATCCCGCCGGACGCACTGTCTGCTGAAGAGTGCCGGGTCTTGCGTGCCTGGCTGCGCTGGAAGCTTACTTGAGGCGGTTTCGCAGGACGGTGTTGCGCGCCGTGGCGAGGGTATTCGGGTAATCGCGGCTGGAATGCAGTCCCCGGCTTTCCCTTCGCCTCTGGGCGCAGCGAACGATGAGGTCGGCAGTCAACACAAGGTTGCGCAATTCGATCAGGTCGTTCGTGACGCGGAAATTGGCGTAATACTCGTCGATCTCCCGCTCCAGGAGGCGAATGCGATGGCGGGCTCGTTCGAGGCGTTTGATGGTCCGCACGATACCGACATAATCCCACATGAAGCGTCGCAGTTCGTCCCAGTTGTGCGAGAGCACGATTTCCTCGTCGGCATCCGTGACGCGGCTCTCGTCCCACTGTGGCAGGACGGAAAGGGGCTGACGTTCCGACTGCATGATTTCCTTGGCAGCCGCAGCGGAAAAGACCAGGCATTCCAGCAGCGAATTGCTGGCTAGCCGATTCGCCCCATGGAGACCGGTGAAGGCGGTTTCACCCACCGCATAGAGGCCGGGAAGGGCCGTACGGGCCTTCAGGTCGGTGACGATGCCGCCGCAGACATAGTGAGCAGCCGGAACGACCGGAATGGGCTGGCGGGTAATGTCGATGCCCAGTTCCAGACAGCGGGCATGGATGTTAGGGAAATGCTCGATCAGAAAGTTGGCCGGCTTGTGCGTCACGTCGAGATAGACACAGTCGAGGCCGCGTTTCTTCATCTCGAGGTCGATGGCGCGGGCCACGATGTCGCGAGGCGCCAACTCGCCGCGTGCATCGTGATCGGGCATGAATCGTTCGCCGCCGGGCAGACGCAAAAGGCCGCCTTCCCCTCGCATGGCTTCGGTGATGAGAAAGGTCTTGGCGTGGGGATGGTATAGGCAGGTCGGGTGGAACTGGATGAATTCCATGTTGGCTACCTGGCACCCCGCGCGCCAGGCCATGGCAATGCCGTCCCCCGTCGCCGTATCGGGATTGGTGGTGTAGAGATAGACCTTGCCCGCGCCGCCAGTGGCCAGGACCGTGTGCGGTGCAGCGAAGGTCTCTACATGGTCTGCCAGCTTGTCGAGAATGTAGGCCCCGTGGCAGCCGCTATCTGGCAGGCCGAATTTTGCTTCGGTGATGAGGTCGATGGCGATGTGATGCTCGAACACCGAAATGTTCGGGTGGGAACGCAACTTTTCCGTCAGGGTATGTTGAACCGCAGAACCGGTGGCATCGGCCACATGAATGACACGTCGATGGCTGTGCCCCCCCTCGCGGGTAAGGTGATAGCCGGAGCCGGACGGGTCGCGCGTAAACGGGACGCCCTGGCTGATGAGCCAGTCGATGGCGGTTCTGCCCTGTTCCACCACGAAGCGGGTCGTGCGGGGGTCGCACAGGTTGGCGCCGGCAACCAGCGTGTCTTTGATATGCGCCTCCACCGAGTCGGCATCGTCGAGCGCCGCGGCGATGCCTCCCTGGGCGCGACTGCTGGCGCTGTCATCAAGTGACCGTTTGGTGACAAGAGCAACCTTCCTGTGCTGGGCCAGTTGGAGCGCAAGGGACTGCCCGGCCAGGCCGCTACCGATGATCAGGACGTCGAAAACCTGCACGAGGATGAGAGGTGGTTGGAGGCCCGGAACTATACCATTCCAGGGCAGGGCCGGGAAAAGCCCCTTCGGCGGATGAACTATTTCAAAAGCCCGCGGTCTCCAGATTGACTGCGGTGTTGAACAGAGTGCGTCGGCTATACTTGCGGCTTCCGGCCCGGCCTTTCCGGGTCGGCTGAACTTTCCAATAATACAGCCGCTCGAATGGGAGAACGTGAAGTAGACCAACAGTTGGTCGTCCGTGCGCAACACGGCGATCAGCAAGCCTTTGGGCTGCTTGTGTCGAAATACCAGCGCAAGCTGGCACGATTGCTGTCGCGGCTGATCCGGGATCCGGCCGAGGTCGAGGATGTTGCGCAGGAAACCTTCATCAAGGCGTATCGCGCCTTGGGAAGTTTCCGGGGCGAGAGCGCCTTCTACACCTGGCTGTACCGCATCGGAATCAATACAGCGAAGAATTACCTTGTGTCGCAGGGTCGACGGGTTCCGACACGAACGGATTTCGACTCCGAAGAGGCGGAAAACTTCGAAGGTGGCGAGTTGTTGCGTGACAACAATACGCCGGAACGCCTGCTTCACTCCAAGCAGATCGGAGAGACGGTGAATTCGGCGATGGAGGCTTTGCCCGATGAGTTACGCACAGCCATCGTGTTGCGCGAGATCGAGGGAATGAGCTACGAGGACATTGCAAAAATGATGGACTGCCCGATTGGCACGGTGCGATCGAGAATCTTCAGGGCTCGCGAGGCGGTAGCCGAGAAACTCAAGCCGTTGTTGGAGACGGCTCCTGACAAGAGGTGGTAGGGATGAAACCCGAGCTATCAGCTTTACTGGATGATGAACTGGAACAGGCTGAGGTCAGTCGTGTGCTCGACGCACTGCGTCGAGACAGGGATTTGCAGGAAGCCTGGAACATGTACCATCTCATCGGCGATGCGTTGCGGCATTCGCCGGAATACTCGCCCAATATCGCCCAGCGTGTCATGGCGCGGCTGGAGCAGGAACCGGTGCAGTTCGTTCCCGCTGCCCAACGGCAGCGTTCTCCTTTGCGATTTGCGCTCCCCCTTGCCGCCGCGGTCATGGGCATGGCCGCAGTAGGCTGGATGGCGTTGTCACTGAACGTTCCGCGGCCGGTCGAACTTGCCGCCCAACCTCGCATGGCGAACGAAGTGGCGGTTCCCGTCATCGATACGTCGCCTTCCGGCGCGCTCAAGGAATACCTTGTCGCTCATCAGGCGCATTCTCCGAGTGGTGGCATACAGGGCGTGGCGTCTTACGTTCGCACGGTCTCCGAGATCCGCCAGGGCGGCAAGCGATGAAACGTGCGCTGATGCTGCTTGCATTGGGCGGAGCGCTAGTCGCACCCGCCGATGCCGACCAGCATGGCGACGCCTTGATATGGCTGCAGAAGATGGCGATGGCGGCGCAAAAACTCAATTACACGGGAACGTTCACCTACCAGAGTGGTGGTGGTGCCGAAACCTCCCGCATCACCCACCTGGTTGACGCCGGTGGTGAGCATGAAAGGCTTGAGGTGCTCGATGGAAGTCCGCGCGAAGTGGTCCGCAACAACGACGAAGTCAGATGCTTCCTGCCCGAGGACAAGCTCGTAATCGTCGAAAAGCGCGGGCAGCTCAAGGCCTTCCCGGCGTTGCTGCCGGTGTCCGTCAACAGTCTGAGCGACTATTACCTGATTCGGAAGGGGGATGTGTCGCGAGTGGCCGGCTTCGACAGCCAACTGATCATGCTCGAGCCGAAGGATGCGCTGCGCTACGGCCATCATCTTTGGGCGGATGTCAATTCAGGGCTGATCCTCAAGGCGCGCATGGTCAACGAGCGCAGCGAAATCATCGAGCAGTTCGCGTTTACCCAGTTGCAGATCAACGGGCCTATCGACCGGGAAACGTTGAAACCCAAATTCGGGAAAGAGGGCAAGACCTGGCGGATACACAATGCGCGGGCTTCGCAAAGTCTGAATGCCGGCAACGATTGGCTGTTCAAGGCCCAACTGCCCGGCTTCAAGAAACGCACGGGCATGAAGCGGCAGGCCACGCGGGAAAGCGGCACGGAAACGACGCATTTCGTTTTTACCGATGGCCTGGCTTCCATTTCCGTATTCATCGAGCCATTGGGCGATCAGAATGCGGAGACAGCGACCTATTCCGTAGGTTCCATCAATGTGTACAAGCGCGTGGCCGGCAAACATCTCCTGACCATTCTGGGCGAGGTACCTACAACAACCCTGATGCACCTGGGCGATGGAATGGAGCCCAGAAAGAAATGATGGATCAGGAAGCCATCGTCGCTCGCGTCGAGGGGGATCAGGCCTACGTCGAAGTGGGCGAGGGCGCCGGGTGTGGCCGCTGCCACGAGGCGGGGGGTTGCCAGAGCGGTGTTCTCGGTCAGTTGTTCCGCTTCGGGCCACGACACTACCGCATTGCCAATTCGATCGGTGCCGTCCCCGGCGATCATGTCATCGTGCAGGTGGCGAGCGGCTCGACGTTGCGCGCGGCAATGCTGATTTATGTGCTGCCCATGGTGTGCCTGCTGCTCGGTGCCGTAGCCGGAACCGCGGTCGGCGGCGACGGCGACAACGATGCGGCGGCCGCCATGGGCGCATTGCTTGGGCTTGCCGTAGGCATCCTGTCGGGAATTGTCGTGCGGCGATGCGCGATCGGCCGTGTAGGGGATCCCGTTCTCGTTCGCCAACATTCAACATTTCGCTTCAAGAAGGAAACCTGTCGATGAGCATCAGAATATTTTTCGCGATCCTTGCCTCGTTGTTTGCCTTGAACGCCACGGCGCAAGGCCGGGAATTGCCCGACTTTACCGAACTGGCCGAAAAGCATGGGCCGGCGGTCGTCAACGTCAGTACGACCCAGACCATTCGCGGCAACCGCGCCTTTCCGCAATTTCCGGATCTCGACGAAGACGATCCGATGTTCGAGTTCTTCAAGCGGTTCATCCCGCGCCAGCCCGGCATGCCGAGGGAGTTCCAGAACAAGTCCCTGGGTTCCGGCTTCATCATCAGCCCGGACGGGTACGTCCTGACCAATGCCCATGTCGTCGATTCGGCCGATGAAATACTCGTCAAGCTTACTGATAAGCGTGAGTTCAAGGCCAAGGTGATTGGTGCCGACAAGCGAACCGACGTGGCATTGATCAAGATCGAGGCAAGCGGGCTGCCGTCGGTAAAATTGGGCGATCCCGCCAAGCTGCGCGTCGGTGAATGGGTGGTGGCCATCGGCTCGCCCTTCGGATTCGAGAGTTCCGTGACGGCAGGCATCGTCAGCGCAAAAGGACGTTCTCTACCGCAGGAAAATTTCGTTCCCTTCATACAGACCGACGTTGCGATCAATCCGGGCAATTCGGGGGGGCCGCTCTTCAACATGAAGGGCGAGGTCGTGGGCATCAATTCGCAGATTTACAGCCGCACCGGCGGCTATATGGGTCTGGCCTTCGCCATTCCCATCGATGTGGCGATGGAAGTGCAAGGCCAGTTGCGGGCCAGTGGCCGCGTCAGCCGGGGCCGCATCGGCGTGGTGATCCAGGAAGTGACCAAGGAACTGGCCGAATCCTTCGGCTTGGCAAAACCCGCCGGTGCCTTGGTCAATGCCGTCGAGAAAGGCGGTCCGGCCGACAAGGCCGGTATCGAAGACGGCGACATCATCCTCAAGTTCGATGGCAAGGTGGTCAATGCCTCCGCCGACCTGCCCCGGATTGTCGGTGCCACCCGTCCCGGCAGCAAGGTCGTCATGCAGGTCTGGCGCAAGGGCGGGGCGAAGGATCTGACGGTGACGGTCGGGGAAATCCCCGAGGAGAAGATTGCCCAGCGCGGTGCCAAGCGGGCCAAGCCGGCGGAGGCAGTGGCCAATCGGTTGGGTTTGGTGTTGAGCGAGTTGTCGCCCGAGCAGAAGCGCGAGTTGAAGATTGGCAACGGTTTGCTGGTGGAAGACGTTCGCGGCAACAACGGCCGAACAGACTTGCGCCCCGGCGACATCATCCTGGCGGCCGTCGTCAAGGGCTCGAATGCGGAGGCGAAGTCAGTAGACCAGTTCAATAAGCTGTTGTCCCAATTCGATAAATCGGCAGCCATCACCCTTCTCGTCAAGCGAGGCGAGCAGCAGACCTACATCACCATCAAGGGAAGCGGTGACGGCAAGTAAGGGCCGGGCGCGGCTGACCGTCTATAGCCGCGCTTGGTGCCATCTCTGCGACGATCTGCTGAGCGCGCTGAGGCCAATCTGCGAGGAGCACGGCGCCGATATCGATGTGGTCGATATCGATGTCTATCCGGAATTCGAGGAGGCGCATGGCGAGAGGGTTCCGGTGGTGGTGGGCGGGGAGACCGAGCTTTGCCATTACTTCCTCGATACTGCCGCAGTTCGTGCTTATTTACTGAATTTCCGGTAAAATTCCGCGCTTTAGTATGCCTCCGAAAGGGTGCCTTGCCGCACCCTTTTGTCTATGATGGAGCAAATCCGCAACTTTTCGATCATCGCGCATATCGACCATGGCAAGTCGACGCTGGCCGACCGCATCATTCAGCTCTGCGGGGGGCTGTCCGAGCGCGAGATGGAAGAGCAGGTGCTCGATTCGATGGACATCGAGCGCGAGCGGGGCATCACCATCAAGGCACAGACTGTTGCACTGCAATACAAGGCGCGCGATGGGAGCACCTACAACCTCAATCTGATCGACACCCCCGGGCATGTCGATTTCTCGTACGAAGTGTCCCGTTCGCTTTCCGCATGCGAGGGGGCCTTGCTGGTAGTTGATGCCTCCCAGGGAGTCGAGGCGCAGACTGTCGCCAACTGCTACACGGCCATCGAACAGGGCGTCGAGGTCGTGCCGGTCCTCAACAAGATCGACTTGCCGGCTGCGGACCCCGAGCGGGCGCGTGAGGAAATCGAGGATGTCATTGGGATCGATGCCACCGATGCCATACTGGCCAGCGCCAAGACCGGGATTGGGGTGGAAGACATCATCGAGTCGATCATCGTCCGGATTCCGGCGCCCAAGGGGGATCCCTCTGCGCCCCTGAAGGCGCTCATCATCGATTCGTGGTTCGACAACTACGTCGGCGTGGTCATGCTGGTTCGAGTCATGGAGGGTACCCTGCGCCCGAAGGACAGGATTCTCCTGATGTCGACCGGTACGCAGCACCTGTGCGAGCAGGTCGGGGTGTTCACGCCGAAATCCCAGCCGCGCAGCGCGCTGGCGGCCGGCGAGGTAGGCTTTATCATCGCGGGCATCAAGGAGCTCAAGGCCGCCAAGGTCGGCGATACGGTGACGCTGGCCGATCGCCGCGCCGCCGAGGCGCTTCCCGGCTTCAAGGAAATCAAGCCGCAGGTCTTCGCCGGGCTCTATCCTGTAGAGGCCAACCAGTACGACGCCCTGCGCGAGGCGCTGGAAAAACTCAAACTGAACGACGCATCCCTTCAGTACGAGCCGGAAGTCTCGCAGGCCCTGGGGTTCGGCTTCCGCTGCGGGTTCCTTGGGCTCTTGCACATGGAGATCGTGCAGGAACGCCTCGAACGCGAATACGACATGGACCTCATCACCACCGCACCGACGGTGGTCTACGAGGTACTGATGCGCGACGGATCGGTGTTGTCCGTGGAGAACCCCTCCAAGCTGCCGGACCTGTCCAAGGTCGAGGAAATCCGCGAGCCGATCATTACGACCAAGATTTTCGTGCCGCAGGATTATCTCGGCGCGGTGATCACGCTGTGCGAGCTGAAACGCGGTGCCCAGGTGAACATGCACTACCACGGCCGCCAGGTCATGCTGACCTACGACATGCCGATGGCCGAGGTCGTCATGGATTTCTTCGACAAGCTGAAATCCGTTTCTCGCGGATACGCCTCGCTCGATTACGAGTTCAAGGAGTACCGCCCGGCGGATGTCGTGAAGCTCGACATCCTGATCAACGGCGACCGGGTCGACGCCCTGTCCGTCATTGTGCATCGCGCCAACGCCCAGTATCGCGGACGCGAACTGGCCTCCAAGATGCGGGAATTGATTCCCCGCCAGATGTACGACGTGGCGATTCAGGCGGCCATCGGCTCAACCATCATCTCGCGCGAGAACATCAAGGCCCTGCGCAAGAATGTCCTGGCGAAGTGCTACGGCGGCGACATCACCCGCAAGCGCAAGCTGCTGGAAAAACAGAAAGCCGGCAAAAAGCGCATGAAGCAGGTCGGCAGCGTCGAGATCCCGCAGGAGGCTTTCCTGGCCGTGCTGCGGGTCGATTCGAAATAGGATACTCAACTTGAACTTTGCCCTGATTCTTTTTCTGCTCACGGTCGCCACGGGCGCCATCTGGCTGTTCGATGCGATGGTGATGAGGAAGCGGCGCAGCCCGGAGGCCAAGGAGCCCTGGTGGGTAGAGTATGGCGCCAGTTTCTTCCCTGTCATCCTTGCGGTGTTTCTCCTGCGCTCCTTCCTGGTCGAGCCTTTCAAGATTCCATCCGGGTCGATGATTCCGACCCTGCTGGTGGGCGATTTCATCCTGGTGAACAAATATACATACGGTATACGGTTGCCAGTGATCAACAAGAAGGTGCTGGACCTGAACACGCCTGAACGCGGTGATGTCATGGTTTTCCGCTGGCCCGAGGACCCGTCGCTGGATTACATCAAGCGGGTGGTCGGCCTGCCCGGCGACAAGGTGGCCTGGCAGAACAAGCGCCTGTTCATCAACGGTGCAGAGGTGCCGGTGGCCAAACAGGCCGATTACCTGCATCCGGACCGTCTGTATTACTCATCCCGGTATCAGGTCAAACTGGGCAAGGTCGAGCACAGCATCATCCTGGACAAGGATGCGCCGGCCTTCGTCACCCAGGTCATGCAGTTTCCAGGCCGCGACAAATGCATCTACAATAGTTCCGGCGTGATATGCGAGGTGCCCGCCGGCCATTACTTCGTCATGGGGGACAATCGCGATGCCAGCAGTGACAGCCGGGTTTGGGGCTTCGTGCCGGATCAGAACATCGTCGGCAAGGCGTTCCTGATCTGGTTCAATTTCAGCGACTTGAAACGCATCGGTAGCTTCCACTGAAGGAGCGCGAAATGAAAAAACAACAAGGTTTGAGCCTGATTGGGATGATCCTGGTCAGCGCGATCCTGATCGGTGTTGCGATCGTCGGCATGAAGGTTGCGCCTTCCGTCATCGAGTACTATACGATTATCAAGCACATCAAGGCCGTGGCGGCCAGCGGAGCCACCTCGGTAGCGGAAATCCAGAAAGCCTATGACCGCCATGCAGAGGTGGATGAAACGCCCAGCATCGCCGGCGCGGATCTGGACATAACCAAGGAAGGCAACCAGATCGTCATCTTTGTCGACTACGCGAAGAAAATCCACATCGCCGGCAACGTGAGTCTCTGCATCGATTATTCAGGCAGCAGTTCCGGCAGCAAACGTCCTATCGAGTGAGCGTCTTTTGTGAGCGATGAGCCGGGGTTCGAGCGCAAAATCGGCTACGTTTTCAATAGCCGGGATCTCCTGAAACAGGCGCTGACCCATCGCAGCCATGGGGCCTCCCATAACGAGCGCCTCGAATTTCTCGGCGACAGCATCCTCAACTGCATCATCGCCCATGCCTTGTACGAGCGCTTCCTCGATGTCCGCGAAGGGGATTTGTCCCGCCTCCGCGCCAATCTCGTGCGACAGGAAACCCTGGCCGAAATTGCCCAGGGGCTCGGCCTCGGCGATCAGTTGAGGCTGGGCGAAGGCGAACTGAAAAGCGGAGGGTTCCGACGACCGTCCATCCTGGCCGATGGACTGGAGGCCCTGTTCGGCGCGGTTTTCATCGATGGCGGCTTCGTCCGGGCCCGCGAAACGGTGCTGCGCCTTTTCGAGCCCTACTTGTCCAACCTCGATCCTCGGCATTCCGGCAAGGATGCCAAGACATCCCTGCAGGAATTCCTGCAGGGCCGCCGCTTGGCGCTGCCGCAGTACCAGTTGCTCAGCACGCGGGGCGAAGCACACGCCCAGGAGTTCGAAGTCGAGTGCCAGATCCCAGAACTCGGCATCGCCGCGACCGGCTGCGGACCGAGCCGCCGTGCGGCGGAACAGGAAGCCGCCAGACGCGCTTTTGAATTGACGGGCGCAAAATGAACGCGAAGGGCGGATACCGTTGCGGCCATCTGGCCATCGTCGGCCGACCCAACGTGGGCAAGTCGACCCTGCTCAATCGACTGATCGGCCAGAAGATCAGCATCGTCTCGCGCAAGGCGCAGACCACGCGCCATCGCATCACGGGTGTGCTCACCAGGCCCGGTCAGCAGTTCATCTTCGTCGATACGCCGGGGTTCCAGACCAAGCACAAGAACGCGCTGAATCGCATGATGAACCGGGGCGTGACCCAGGCGCTGAACGACGTCGATGTCATTTTGCTGGTGATCGAAGCGGGGCGCTTCACCGATGAAGACAAGCGAGTCCTTTCGCTGATTCCTGAGGACAAGAAGGTGCTGCTGGTGATCAACAAGATCGACCGACTCGCCGACAAGACACGCCTGCTGCCCTTCATGGCGGACGTGTCCAAGGCATTCGCCTTTGCCGAGATCGTCCCGATCTGTGCTGCGAGCGGCGCGGGCGGGGATGTTTTGATCGATGCCGCCGCACGCTATCTTCCCGAATCCGCGCCGCTCTTCGGCGAGGATGATCTGACGGACCGCAGCGAACGCTTTCTGGCAGCCGAGTTTCTTCGCGAGAAGCTGTTTCGCCGCCTGGGCGAGGAGTTGCCCTATGGCATGACGGTCGAGATCGAGCGCTTCGAGACGGAAGGCGCTTTGCGGCGGATCAATGCCGCGATCATCGTGGACCGCCCCGCCCACAAGGCCATCGTCATCGGCAAGGGCGGCGAGCAGTTGAAGGCCATCGCCAGCGACGCGCGGCGCGACATGGAATCTCTCTTCGGCGGCAAGGTGTTCCTCGAGGTCTGGGTCAAGGTCAAGGGCGGCTGGGCCGACGACGAACGGGCGCTGAAGAGCCTCGGTTACGAATGAGCGCCATCCGCCAGGCCGCCCCAAGGATGGCGCAGCCAACCCATGGAGCCGCGCAGCGGCGAACCACCGTCACCCCCTCCCGCGGGGAGGGGGCTGGGGGGTGGGTAGTCCAATGACCGGCACGGCAAGGGGCAGGGTGGATGGGGAGGCGGCCTTCGTCCTGCACACCTATCCCTTTCGCGAGACCAGCCTGATCGTCGAAGCCTTCAGCCGGGATCACGGCAGGGTGGCGCTGGTCGCGCGCGGCGCCCGCCGGCCGCGTTCCGCCATGCGCGGCCTGCTGATGGCTTTCCAGCCGATCGAACTCGGCTGGTTCGGCCACGGGGAAATGCGCACCCTGGCCAAGGTCGAATGGGTCGGCGGCCAGCCGCTGTTGCAGGCGCAGGCCCTCATCCTCGGCTATTACATGAACGAGCTGCTGCTCAAGCTGATGCCGCGCGACGACGCCCATCCGGCCTTGTACCAGGCCTATGCCGAAGCCGTGCACGCCCTGGCGATCGGCGCGGACAGCCAGGCATCGCTCAGGCGCTTCGAAAAGACGCTGCTGAAGGAACTCGGCTATGGGCTAACGCTGGATCGCGAGGCGGAAACCGGCCGGCCGGTAGACCCGCACAAGCGATATGCTTACATTGTCGAGCGGGGGCCGATCCCGCTGAGCGGGAACGAGCGCGATACAGAATCCTTTACGGGGCGGGCCTTGCTGGCCATGGCGCAGGATGATTTCACGGAAGCCGAAACACTCGCGCAGGCCAAGCTGTTGATGCGTACCCTGATCCACCATTACCTCGGCGGCCAGCGTCTGAGCTCGCGCCGGGTTTTCATGGAGCTGCAGGAATTGTGAGCATGGCAAAGCCGACCGCAGGAAGTGCAAAGCCCACCGGGATGATCGAACTCGGCGTCAATATCGACCACGTGGCCACCCTGCGCCAGGCGCGCGGTACGGACTACCCCGACCCGGTCCGCGCCGCCCTGCTGGCCGAGGAGAGCGGGGCGGACCTCATTACCCTGCATCTGCGCGAGGATCGCCGCCATATCCAGGACCGCGATGTCGAGATCCTGCGCGGCAGGCTGCGCACGCGCATGAACCTCGAAGCCGCGGTCACCGACGAAATGGTGGCCTTCGCCCTGCGCATCCGGCCGCAGGACGTCTGCTTCGTGCCGGAGCGGCGGCAGGAACTCACCACCGAGGGCGGTCTCGACGTGGCAGGGGGCTTCGAGCGTGTCAAGGCCGCCTGCCAGGCGGCGAGCGAGGCCGGCATCCGGGTCTCCCTCTTCATCGACGCCGACACGGCCCAGATCGACGCCGCCAAGGCCTGCGGCGTACCGGCCATCGAGATCCACACCGGCCGCTACGCCGAAGCCGAAGGCCCGGCGCAACGCGAAGAACTCGAACGCGTCGCCGCCGCGGCGCGCTACGCGCACAAGCTGGGCTTCAAGGTGAATGCCGGCCACGGGCTGCATTACGGGAACGTCAAGTCGATGGCCGCCATCCGTGAGATCGTCGAGCTGAACATCGGCCATGCCATCGTCGCCGAGGCCGTCTTCAGCGGCTGGCAGGACGCGGTGCGCCGCATGAAGCAGCTGATGCTGGAGGCGCGCCGGTGATCCATGGCGTCGGCACCGACATCGTCGCCATCGCGCGCATCGAGCGGATGATCGCCGATCATGGCGAGCGCACCGCCGAGAAGCTGCTGGCGCCGTCCGAAATGGGCCGCTACCGCGAGGCGGCCAGGCCTGCCGCCTGGCTCGCCAAGCGCTTCGCCGCCAAGGAGGCCCTCGGCAAGGCCCTCGGTCTCGGCCTGCGCGATCCGGCCACGCTGCACAACATCTCGGTGGTCAGCGACGGCATCGGCCGGCCGAGCTTCGAATACGCGCCGCCGCTGGCGGACTGGCTGAAGGAACGGCGGCTGCGGGCCCATCTCAGCCTGAGCGACGAAACCGACACCGCCCTGGCCTTCGTCGTGGTGGAGCAGGAGGCCCGGCCGTGACCGCCCCCCTTCCGCTCGGCCCGCTCATGCTCGACGTCGAAGGCACGCGCCTGAGCGCGGAGGATCGCGAGCTGTTATTGCATCCGCTCATCGGCGGGATCATCCTGTTCAAGCGCAACTTCGAATCGCTCGCCGTGCTGCAGGAACTGACTTTCGAGATCCACGCGCTGCGGCAGCCGCCGCTGCTGATCGCCATCGACCACGAGGGTGGCCGCGTGCAGCGCTTCCGCCACGGCTTCACCGTGCTGCCGCCGATGGGCGCGATCGGCGCATTGTGGGAAAGCGATCCCGCCCGCGCCCTGGAAACGGCCTCGGCCGCCGGCTATGTGCTGGCCGCCGAGCTGCGCGCCTGCGGCATCGACCTCAGTTTCACGCCGGTGCTCGACCTCGACTACGGCAGCAGCGCAATCATCGGCAATCGCGCCTTCCATTGCGATCCCATAGTAGTGACGGCGCTCGCCGGCGCGCTGAATGCCGGCTTGCGCCGCGCCGGCATGGCCAACGTCGGCAAGCATTTCCCCGGCCACGGCTTCGTCGTCGCCGACTCGCACCTGGCCATTCCGGTCGATGAGCGGCCGGTCTCGGCGCTGTATGCGGATTTCTCGCCCTACCGCGAACACCGCAGGATGGACCTCGCCGCCGTCATGCCGGCGCATGTCATCTACGAGCAGCTCGACCCCAATCCGGCCGGCTTCTCTGCCTACTGGCTGCGCTACGTGCTGCGCGGCGAGCTCGGCTTCGACGGCGTGATCTTCAGCGACGACCTGTCGATGGAGGGCGCCAGCTTTGCCGGCGGCTTCGTCGAACGTGCCAATGCCGCCATCGGTGCCGGCTGCGACATGGTGCTGGTGTGCAACAACCCCGATGCGGCACGCCTGCTGCTGCGGGAGTGGCAGCCTGCGGCCGACCCCGCTTCGGCGCGCCGCCTGCAGGCGCTGCTGCCGACAATGCCGGCGCTGGAAATGAACGCCTTGCATGCGCAGCCTGCCTATCAGACCGCACTCAAGCTGCTCGAAGCAGTGGCGGCGTAGCCATGCGGGCGCCGCAGACCCCGCTGCTCGAATGCCGCGCCTGTCCGCGCCTGACGGATTTCCTGGACGATTGCCGCCGCGCAAAGCCGGGCTATCATGCTCGCCCCGTGGAGCCCTTCGGCGATCCCAGGGCGACGCTGCTCGTCGTCGGCCTCGCGCCCGGCTACCACGGCGCCAACCGCAGCGGACGCCCCTTCACCGGCGACTACGCCGGCGTGCTGCTGTATGCCACCCTGCATCGCTTCGGCTTCGCCAGCCGACCGGAGTCCGTCGCGGCCGACGACGGGCTGCAACTCATCGATTGCCGCATCACCAACGCCGTCAAGTGCGTGCCGCCGGAGAACAAACCGGAAACCGGCGAAATCAAGACCTGCAACCGCTACCTTGCAAACGAGCTGGCGGCAGCGCCCGAGGCGCGCATCCTGCTCGCCCTCGGCCTGGTCGCGCACAACGCCGTGTTGCAGGCGCTGACTTTGCCGCGCAGCGCCTTCAAGTTTGCCCACAATGCCCGCCATGTCCTGCCGGACGGTCGCATCCTCCACGACAGCTATCACTGCAGCCGCTACAACACGCAGACCCGGCGGCTGACCGAGCCGGCCTTCCACGCCGTCTTCGACGCCATCCGCGCCGATCTGAAGAACTGAGATGAACGGCCCCCACGCTCACTTTGTGCGGCAAAACCGCATCCCGCTTCGCGGGACCAGCCTGCGGCTGTCCTGCGCCCTTCGGGCTGGTGTTCGCGGAGGGCCGGCTTTGCACAGCCGGCCCGTTGCGCAGGCGCGGAGCGGTGCTCCGCGAAACCCCTGCTTCACCCCCCCCAGCCCTCTCCCCCGGCCCCTCTCCCGCAGGCGGGAGAGGGGAGACAGATGTCTTCTCTCTCCCGCCTGCGGGAGAGAGATCGAGAGAGAGGGATCGGGGCGCTCAGCACCCTTCGGGCGGCCGGGCGGGTGCTGAGATGTTCGACAGCAAGGCCCTGATCCGTTCCCTGCCCGAGGAACCCGGGGTGTACCGCATGCTCGCCGCCGACGGCCAGGTGCTCTACGTCGGCAAGGCCAAGGCCCTGAAGAAGCGCGTTGCCTCCTACTTCCAGAAAACCAGCCTGAGCCCGCGCATCCGGCTCATGGTGGGGCAGGTGGCCAGTGTCGAAGTCACCGCCACCCGCTCCGAGGCCGAGGCGCTGATCCTCGAGAACAACCTCATCAAGCGCCTGGCGCCGAAGTTCAACATCCTCTTCCGCGACGACAAGTCCTATCCCTACATCGAACTGTCGGCAGACGCCGCCCCGCGCATCGCCTTCCATCGCGGCAGCTTCGACAAGGGCGCGCGCTATTTCGGCCCGTTTCCCAATGCCCAGGCGGTGCGCGAGAGCATCCACCTGCTGCAGCGCGTCTTCCTGCTGCGCACTTGCGAGAACCCGGTGTACCAGAACCGCTCGCGCCCCTGCCTGCTGCACCAGATCCGCCGCTGCAGCGCGCCCTGCGTCGGGCTGATCTCCGAGAAGGATTACGCAGCGGACGTGCGCCTGGCCGAGCTGTTCCTCAAGGGCCGCCACGGCGAAGTCATCGACCGCCTTACCGAGGCCATGCAGGCCGAGGCGGACCGCCTGCAGTATGAGAAAGCTGCGGCGCTGCGCGACCAGATCCGCTCGCTGCAGAACGTGCTGCATCGGCAATATGTCGAGAGCGCGCGGGAGGACGACGTCGACATCGTCGCCGCCGTGGCGGAGCGCGGCCTGCTCGTCATCAACCACGCCATGGTGCGCGGCGGGCGGCACCTCGGCGACAAGGCGCACTTCCCGCAGAACGCCCAGGAATGCGCGCCGGAAGACGCCCTGCAGGCCTTCCTCGAACAGCATTACGCCGATCACCCGGCGCCGCCGCGCATCCTGATCAACCATGCGGTGCAGGGCGACTGCGACGCGACGCTGGCACTGGCGGCCGGGCATGCCGTGTCGCTGCAACATCCGCGCAACGAGATGGAACGCGCCTGGCTGGCCATGGCAGAACGCAATGCCCGGCATGCCGTCGAGGCGCAGGCCATGCAGAAATCCAATGCCGAAGGGCGGCTGGAACGGCTGCGCGAGGCGCTCGGCGCCAGCGAGACGCTGCATCGCATCGAGTGCTTCGACATCAGCCACACCATGGGGGAGGCCACCGTCGCCTCCTGCGTGATCTGCGTCGACGGCGCCATGAAGAACGGCGAATACCGCCGCTACAACATCGCCGGCATCACGCCCGGCGACGACTATGCGGCCATGCGCCAGGCGCTGATGCGCCGCTACGAGAAAGTCGCCGCCGGGGAGGGCGTGCGCCCCGACCTGATCCTCATCGACGGCGGCAAGGGGCAGGTCGGCGCCGCCCGCGAAGTGCTCGCCGAACTGGGCCTGTCGGACCTGCCCGCGGTCGGCGTGGCCAAGGGCGAGGAGCGCAAGCCCGGACTGGAAACCCTGCTATTGCCAAATGACGAAGCACCGCTGAATTTGCAGGCCAACGATCCTGCCCTGCATCTCATCCAGCAGATCCGCGACGAAGCCCACCGCTTCGCCATTGCCGGGCATCGCGCCCGCCGCGCCAAGGCCCGCAATCGTTCCACCCTGGAGGACATCCCCGGTGTCGGGCCGGCCAGGCGCAAGCGGCTCCTGGCGCAGTTCGGCGGCCTGCAGGGCGTGCGCGCCGCGACCGTGGAAGATCTGTGCCGCGTCGAAGGTATCAGCCGCAAACTGGCCGAACAGATTTACAATCAGCTGCATTGAACGCACAACAACAAAGATGCCGCTGAACATACCCAACCTGCTGACCTGGGGCCGCATCCTCCTCATTCCGCTCTTCGTCGGCGTCTTCTACGCGCCCCACGACTGGCTGACCCCGCGCGAGCAGAACCTGCTGGCGACCATCATTTTCGTCGCCGCGGCACTCACCGACTGGCTCGACGGCTATCTTGCGCGCGTCCTGCAGCAGTCCACCGCCTTCGGCGCCTTCCTCGACCCGGTGGCGGACAAGCTGATGGTGGCCGCGGCGCTGATCATCCTGGTGCAGCTCGACCGGACCGACACCATCGTCGCCTTCATCATCATCGGCCGGGAGATCACCATCTCCGCCCTGCGCGAGTGGATGGCCAAGATCGGCGCCGCGCGCAGCGTGGCCGTTTCCTTCCTGGGCAAGGTGAAGACCACCAGCCAGATGATCGCCATCCCGATGCTGCTTTACCACGACCCCTTGTTCACGTTCTTCGACCCGCAACGGGTCGGCACCTGGCTGATATACGTGGCCGCGCTGCTCACCTTATGGTCGATGGGTTATTACTTGCGAATGGCATGGCCGCACATCGCGGATAAGACGTGAGTACGGAGGCGAACAAAGGGCTCGCAAAGGGGCGTAGAAGCTTGACACTCAGGGCGGCGTCGCTATAATGCACGCCTGTTCCGCGGGAATAGCTCAGTTGGTAGAGCGCAACCTTGCCAAGGTTGAGGTCGGGAGTTCGAGACTCCTTTCCCGCTCCAGATTCCTGGGGAAAGCGTAGAGCACTGCGTTTTCCCCTTTTAGCTTCAAGCGCCCGGATAGTCCGCGGCGGGGTAGCAAAGTGGTTATGCAGCGGCCTGCAAAGCCGTCTACGCCGGTTCGATTCCGACCCCCGCCTCCACCCTTTTTCGTTTCAAGCCACATCCTCGCCCGGATGGCGAAATTGGTAGACGCAAGGGACTTAAAATCCCTCGACCGGAAACGGTCATGCCGGTTCGATTCCGGCTCCGGGCACCATCAAATCAAACAGTTAAGTGTTGTTCTGGCGATGCCCGGCGAAGCTGCGCTCAGGCTTCGTACTTGAACGACATCGACACGCGCGCACGGTAGGCGGTGACTTTGCCGTTCTCGATCTTCATGTCTAGCTTGGTGATTTCGGCCACGCGCAGGTCGCGCAGCGTCTTGGCCGCCGCCGCAACGGCGGAACTGGCCGCATCCTCCCAGGATTTCGGGCTGGAGCCGACAACCTCGACAATCTTGTAGACGGTTTCCGCGGATTTCTTCGATGCTTTCTTGGCCATTTCAAGTCTCCTGGTTTGACGTTGTCGTGACGATCCGGCGACGTGCGGATCATTCTTCATCATAGTCCTTTTGCGTGAAGGCTGTCAGAGGCCTGTGATTGCGCGTGGAAAGTCAGCCGCTGGAATACGGCGCGCCGGTCAGGGCCCCATGCAGCCGCGCCCGCGATCCTTGAAGGAACAGCTTGTTTCCTGGATGTGCCCGGCGTAATGCTGCTCGAAGGCCCGGCAGATGTCCGGCTTGAACAGCCACTGATGGTCGGCGGTCGCGAACAGCCGCGCATCGATGGGCGTTTCCCGCGCCTGATAGATCTCGAAAATCTCCGTTTCGCCGGGGCCGATGCCGTTTCGATGCAGGTGCTCGATCAGGCCGCAGATGGTGTCGGAGATATAGGATTTGTGCTCCGAGCCGTCCTCGAAAATGCGGATGCGCGCTTCGTAGGTGTACGGCAGGCTTTT
>WBZL01000125.1_pt1 | contig 77544 bp, 75 predicted proteins | sample 5204291 | NCBI WGS metagenome assembly WBZL01 (sample SAMN12344345, study PRJNA552823) | activated sludge metagenome | biome: Activated sludge suspended growth; feature: Nitrification reactor; material: Wastewater; isolation source: activated sludge from nitrification reactor of wastewater...
GGCAGCGAGCCGTCGGGCTTGGGGGCGCCCTGGTTGAACTGCTGGCCGCCGTAGGCCGCGGTGACCGCGGTGGTCTGGCCGACGAGCGTGCCGTCCTCGTCGGTGATGGTCACCTCGACGACGGGGTCGCCGCTCTCCGGGTCGGTGTCGGAGGTCGTGATGCTGAAGGACACGCCGAAGAAGGTGACGGGCTGGATGATGGCGTCGGCCAGGGCGTTGCCGTCGGCGTCGAAGAGCGGGTCCGGACCGGGCTGGAACGCACCGCTGGTGAGACCGCCGTCGGTGCCCGGCTCGAGCAGGGTGTAGGTCTGGTCCGTCGCCGTGGAATCGCCGTTGGGCACGAAGGGCCCGTCGGCGACGGTGCCGCCGGACTGCACCATGCGGAAGTACGACCCCGTGACCTCGGCGCCGTCGGCGCCGTCGGCGCCTGGGTCGATGCCGAAGGTGCCGACCAGGTCGCCGGAGGCGGCGGCCGCGGTGGTCTCGGTGGTACCACCCGAGGTGTCGGACGAGGAGTCGTCGCTGTCGCTGTCGCTGCCGCACGAGGCGGCCACGAGCAGGACGAGCACGGCGAGCCCCAGGAGCAGCCGTCGTAGGAGCGGGCGGGTCGTGGTCATGGTTCCTCCAAGGGGGGTTCGGTATCGGGAGATCGGCGCGCCACGAGGGCGAGGGCGATGACCGCCAGCCCCGGCACGACGAAGAACCAGGGGAACAGCGGGAAGGGCGGCAACGCCGCGACCGCGGCGTAGTTGTCGAGGTTGTCGGCCATGGCGCCGACCATGTCGGACATCTCCGAGAGGAGCTGGGGCCAGTCGTCCGAGAGCTGCGCGGTGGCCGGGTAGTCGGCGGCGCTGCCACCGCCCTGTTCGACGGCGGCGGGCACGACGCCCGTGCGGAGCTGGCCCTCGCCGCTGCCGATGGTGATGAAGTAGCCCTGGATCTGGGTGACCCGCTCACGGGTCATCAGCGACTCGAAGTCGTCGATCATGCGCCCGCCCCCCGGCGCCCGGGTGAACATCTGGAACATCGCCGGCGCCAGCAGGAGGCCGACGCCGAGCACGACGAGCGCCACGGTGAACGGTCGGTGCCCTCGACGGGTGCGGACGAGGGAGACGCCCGCGAAGACGGCGATCAGGACGCCGGGGACGACGAAGAACCAGGGGAACAGCGCGAACGGGGGCAGGGACGAGATGCCGTCGAACTCGTCACGGTTGGCGTCGATGGTGTCGAGCATGTCGCTCATGTCCGCGTCGATGCCGTCCCACTGCTCCACGAAGGCCGCCGCCTGCGGGTAGGCGGTGGCGAACTCCTCCGGGGTGCCGAGCGCGGGCTGGAGCTCGCTCGTGGTCTCGTCCCGGGCGGCGCCGATCTCGTCCAGGTACGCCCGGAAGTCCGAGATGGTCTGCTCGTTCATGAACGGGCGGAACTCCTCGATCATCGTGCCGCCCTCGGGCGCCCGGCTGAACATCTCGAACGCCGCCGGCGCCAACGCCAGGCCCACGCCCAAGACGAGGATCACGACGAGGGGCCAACGGCGGCCGCCCGGTCGCTGTTGCGCCTCACCGCCACTCATGGTGGTCACGCTACGGACGGCACCCCGACCACGGAAGGGCCGAAGGTCACCCGACGCCGGCGCAGGGATCAGCCGCCGGTGGTGCTCCAGTGCCAGGGCTCGCTGGGCAGGTTGCGGAAGCCGTAGCCACCGGCGTTGGCGGCCAGCCACTGGAAGGCCGGGTCGGACCGGGAGGTGATCAGCCGGCCGTTGTTGGTGAAGTCGATGGCCAGGCCCTGCTCGTGCAGGGACGTGCCGGGTCGCGCCGTCGGGGGGCTGCACGACGACGGCGGCGAGTTCACCGGGTCGGGGCAGTGCGCCTGGCGCAGCGCCATCTGCGCCGCCGGGTCGCGGTACCCGCCGCCGCCGAGGCTGAGCCCGGCGGAGCGGGAGGCGCTGAGCAGCGAGCCGAGCTGGCCGGCGATGGAGGAGGCGACGGTGATGCCACCCACGGTGCTGAGCGACACCGGGCCGCCCGTGCTCGGGACGGGGGTGAGGCTGCCGCCGCCCCCGGTGTTCTGCGCGGCGAGGGCGGCCTGCTGGGCGGCGATCTGGGCGGACAGGTCGGCGTCGAGCGCCTGGAGGTTGGCGGCCTCGGCCAGCCGGGACTCGATGCGTTGGTCCACCTCGGTGGCGAACGTGGCCTGGCGCTCCTGGGAGGCCTCGAGCTCGGCGAGGTGGTCCTCCGCGGCCTGGCGCTGGTCCTCCGCGCGCTGCTCGGCCTCCTCGGCCCGCACCCGCTCGTCGCGGAGGTCCTGGCGGGCGGCGGTGAGCTGGTCGGCGATGTCGGCGCTGCGTCCGGTGGTCAGGTCGACGAGGGCCTGGCGCTCGGCGATGTCGAGCGGGTCGGTGTCGTCGAGCACCTCGATCGAGTCCGAGCTCGACCCCTCGCGGATGTAGCTGTTCACCGCCACGGCGGCCTGCTGGTCCTCGAGGGCCACGATCTGGGCCTGTGCCGCCTGGACCGCGGCCCGGGCCTCGGCGATGTCGCGCTCGGCGCGGCGCACCGCCCGCTGGGCGTCCTCGACCTTGCCGCGCTGCGCCTCGACGTCACGCCGGATCGCCGCCAGCGCGTCCTGCAACTGGGCATCGGTGGCCCGCAGCGCGTCGAGCTCGGCGGCGGTGGCCGCCTGCTGCTCGCGCACCTGCTCGCGACGCTCGCGTGGATCGGCGGTCTGGCCGGAGGCGGCGGGCGCCAGCGCGGCGACGACGACGCCGGCCACGACCGCGGCGATCAGCCGCAGCGCCCGTGTCGCGGTGGTGGTGTGGAGCGAGTGCACGTGCAGAGCAAGCCTCATGGCGCGTCGGTTCGGGTCCCGCCCGCCCGGTCACCGAAACGTAACACGGCGCCGACCCCCCCCTGAAGATGGTGGGGAGGGGGCCGACGCCGCGACCTGGATGCGCCGCCTACGCCACCTTGACCTTGGCCCGCACCGCGTCCGCCACGCCGCTCGCCGTGCGAGCGGTCACGACCGCGGCGCAGGTGGCGCCGCTGGCGGCACCGTTCGGTGCCTTGGTCAGGACGGAGTAGAACGTCGTGGTCCCGGAGGCGAGCACCGGCGTCGTGAGGGTGCCCGCCCGGGCCTGTGCCGTGACGTCACTCGCGCCGCTGAACAGATGGACCTTGAAGCCGGTCGGGCAGCTCGAGGTCAGCCTGACGGTCAGCGCCTCGGTCCGGCGGCCGTCGTTCTGGACCTGGATGCCGAACTGCCCGGTCCCACCGGCGGCGACCGGCCTCGTCTTGGTCTGGGCGGACGTGGCCGTAGCCGAGTAGACGTCGTTGCCCTTGAACACGAACTCCCCGGTGGCGATGATCTCGACGCTGCCGTCGGGCTGGTGGCGATGCGCCGCCGGGGCGAACGTCACGGGCACGATGCGGTCGAGCGCCGGGAACGCGCCGAGGCCGTCGCTGATGCCGATGGCGCATGCCACCTGGCGGCAGCTGACCTGGCCGACGCTGTCGATGCTCGGGTTGACCGCGACCTGCATCGGGTTGGAGGCGGAGGCGGTCTGGCCACCCCCGGTGCCGATGGGCACACCACCCGCCCCGGTCCCCTGCCCCTCGAAGTCGCAGTCCTCCGCATTGGTGGCTCCCGCGAGGCACATGCCCACCCGGACGAGTGGGGTGCTCAGGGGTGCGTGCGCCACGGCGCCCGCCCACGTGACCGTGACCTGCTCGCGGTCCGCCAGCCCGGTGGTCTTCGAGACCGTGAACGACGACACCGCCTCCGGCTCACCCGAGGTCCGGGGCGACGCGCCCGCCGCCCCGCCGGTCACCGCCACGGCGGCGATCGCCACCGCCGCGATCGCCATCACGTGCCACCGTCGTTTCATCATGGTCAGACCTCCCGGGATCTCGTGGCGACTCTCACAGCGATGGCGGCGCGCTCGCCGCCAGAGGGACCCTCGACCGCCACTCATCCGGCGATGGTCGTGGGCGGGGTGATCGCATGGAGGAACTCCTCGCGGTAGGAGGTGCGCCGCCCGCAGCCGCGCCCGGATGACCCACCGTCGCACGCCCGCCCCCGAAGAACCTCAAAGTCGGGAGCGCCCACCCTGGGAGACCAGGTTCGGGTCGCCCCGGTTCGTCACGTCCGACCCTGGCCACACCGTGGTGGGGAGGTTTCAGCGGTGGCGGAGCTGCAGATCGATCTGGAGGTCGAGGACCCACTCGGGGGCGGCGTCGCCGAGGAAGGGTGGGGTGGCGGCGGTGACCGGTTCGAGGCCGTGGCGGATGCGGAGGAGGTCGGATTCCTCCGGCTGGAGATCGATCGACACCAGGCCCTTGGCCCGGCGGATGCGGGTGGTGGGCAGCAGCGCCCCCCGGAGGCTGCTCAGGAGGTTGTCGCAGCGGTGGGCGGCCCGTTCGCCGTCGGCGTGGGGCCAGAGCCGATCCGCGATGAGCTCCGCTCGGACCCCGCCCGGCCACGCGGCGACGAGCATGGCGAGCGCCTCCTCCTCGGCGTGGGTGCTGAAGGTGACCGTCCGGCCGTCCACCGTGACGCGCACGCCGCCGAGCACGTCGACCCGGAGGGCACCGGGGCCCGCCAGCATGCGGTGCCACGCCGGGCCGTCCCGGCGCCCGTCGGCACGACGTTCCGCGGAACGCACGTGGAAGGTGGCCCGCCGGCGGTCGACACCGGCGGCGAGGACCTCGGCCCGCGCCGCCCAGAAGTCGGCACCGGCCCGGTCGAGCAGCCCGACCGCCTCACCCAGGCGGGCGGTCGCGGTCGCGGCGTCGCCCTGACGGGCGGCGACCCCGCCGTGGATGGTCAGGGCCCGACCCCGCTCCAGGGGGTTGAGGTCCTGCTCGCGCAGCACCCGGCAGGCCTCGTCGGCGGCGGCCAGGTCGCCGAGGCGCAGGTGGGTGGCGGCCACGGCCTGGCGGGCCCAGTTGGCCCACCACTGCTCGCCGATGCGCTCGAAGTAGCTCCGGGCCCGGCGGGCGTCGGCCAGGGCGTCGAGGGGGTCGAGGGTCTCGAGCAGGTCGGCCCGGCCGGCCCGGAGGATGGCCTCGTGCCACTCGTTCGCGAACGACGCGGCCACGGCCAGCCCGGTCTCGAAGGCCGCCATCGAGTGGTCGTGCTGGTTCCGCACCGCCGCCACCGCGCCGACCTGCCCCCACGCCAGCGGCAGGTCGTAGCGGTCCGGCTCGGGGAGGAGCGCGATGGCCTCGCAGGCGTGGCGGGCAGCCAGGCCGGCCCGCTCGAAGTCGCCGGTCCACACGTTGAAGAACGACACGTAGATGCCGGCGATGCCCTCGTGACGCGGGCTTCCGCTCAACTGGGCGGTGGCGAGCGCCCGCTCGGCCATGGCCACCGCGCCCCGCAGGTCGCCGCCCTGGTAGGCGCCGAGCGACCGGTTGGCCAGGTTGAAGCCCTCGATGGGGTGGTCGGCGCCGAGCAGGTCACGTGACCGGTCCCACCAGACGACCGCGGAGGCCAGCCGGCCCTCGCCGAGGTCCTCGAGGCCCTCGAGGAAGCAGCCGTAGCCCTCGCCCACCACGTCGCCGGCAGCGGCGAGGGCCATCCGACCCGCGGTCAGGGTGGCCCGACCGGCCGGCCGGTCCACGGCGCAGATCGCCACCCCGGCGACCAGCGCCGCCCGCGGGTGGTCGGCGTAGTCGACCGTGCGCAGTCGCCCTGCGTGGGGGACCAGGCGGTGGACGAGATCCTCGGTGACGAGGCGGTCGCACGCGACGTCGAGGACCGCGAGCAGGGCGTCGTCATCGACCCCGGAGCCAAGCGCGGCGACGGCCGAGTCGACGACGTCCGGCGCCCCCACCTCGATCACCGGCGTCGCTCGCGCGCTCGGCCGACCCGCCGCTCACAGCCCACGCGCGCATCATCCCATGCCGTCGGTATCTGAAGTGCGCGGCCGGCGACCGCGCAGCGTCATCGTCGGCGCCGCCGCCTCGCCGTCAGACGGGCGATTCCACGGGGAGGCCGTCGGCCCGCCAAGCCTGGAAGCCGCCGATGACGTCGGTGGCCCGCCACAGCCCGAGGTCCTGCAGCGTCGCCGCCGCCAGGCTGGTCGCGTAGCCCTCGTTGCAGAGGAGCACCACGTGGCGGTCGTAGGAGTCGGCCTCGGGGATCCGCGCGTCGCTCCCCGGGTCGAGGCGCCACTCGAGCACGTTGCGGTCGATGACGAGGGCCCCGGGCACCCGCCCGTCGCGGTGTCGCTGCTCGGAGGGCCGGACGTCCACGAGCAGGGCCCCGGCGGCCTGCGCCGCGGCCGCCTCCACCGGCGAGAGCCGCGTCAGTCGGCGGCGCGCCTCGTCGAGCACGGCGTCGATCCCACGCGTCCCGCCCTCATCCGATCCTGCGTGCTCGGCCACGACCACCCCCGATCGCCGGGCCCACGCTACGACGATCGCGCCGCCGGCGCAGGCGTCAGCGGCGGGCCCAGGAGGTGGGGTCGGCGAGGAGGGTCTCCACGTCCTTCGGGAGCTCGCCCTTGGCGATGGCGTCGATCGTGACGACCTCGAGCACGGCCCGGAGGCTGGCGCGGGCCGCGATCCAGACGGGCTTGAGCGCGCCGGCGGCGCCGCCGTACTCGAGCTCTTCGGGGGGGATGCCCCGCACGTCGGCCAGGGGGCCCTCAACGGCGCGGATGATGTCGGCCACCGAGATCTGGTCGGCCGGCTTGGCCAGCCAGTAGCCGCCGTCGGCGCCCCGCTGGCTGCGCACCATCCCCGCCCGGCGCAGCTCGGAGAGGATGCTCTCGAGGAACTTCAGGGGGATGCCCTGGACCGTCGCGATCTGGTCACCCTTCAGCGGGCCCTTGCCGGCGTTCACCGCGAGCTCCACCGCCGCCCGCACGGCGTAGTCGACCTTCGCGGAGACGCGCATGACCCGTATCCTTCCATGCGCGTCGTGACCCGCCCGGTGCGCGGTCACGACGTCAGGGCGACCGTTTCCGCGTCGGCACCCGCCTGGGTGAGGGCGAACGTGTGGGCGCTCGGCTCGACCCGCACCCACACCGAGGCGCCCGCCTCGAGTCCGAGGCGGTGGACCTGCGTCCGGGTGAGGGTGACGAGCACGGTGTCGTCCCCGGTGGCGATCTCGACGCGCACCTCGAAGCCGACGCGGAGCAGTCGGGTGACGGTGCCCTGCACGGCGTCGTCGATCGGGTCGTGGTGCAACTCGAGGTCGTGGGGCCGGACCAGGTCCGAGCCGAACTGGGTCACGGGGCCGAGGAAGCGCATGACGAACTCGTTGGCCGGAGCGTCGTAGAGCTCGTCCGGTGTGCCGACCTGCTCCACGCGGCCGCCGTTGATCACCACGATCTCGTCGGCCACCTCGAGCGCCTCCTCCTGGTCGTGGGTCACGAAGATCGTGGTCACGTGCACCTCGTCGTGGAGTCGCCGCAGCCAGTCGCGCAGCTCCTTGCGGACCTTGGCGTCGAGCGCGCCGAAGGGCTCGTCGAGCAGGAGCACCTTGGGCTCGACCGCGAGCGCCCGGGCCAGGGCCATGCGCTGGCGCTGGCCGCCCGAGAGCTGGGCAGGCAGCCGGTCGGCGAACTGGGTCAGGTGGACGAGGTCGAGCAGCTCGGTCACGCGCTCGCGGATCTCCGCCTTGGGGCGCTTGCGGATCTCGAGGCCGAAGGCCACGTTCCGGAACACCGACAGGTGCTTGAACGCCGCGTAGTGCTGGAACACGAAGCCCACGTCACGGCGCTGCGCCGGCACGTCGGTGGCGTCGACGCCCTCGATCTCGATGCTTCCGGTGTCGGCCCACTCGAGGCCGGCGATGATCCGCAGGAGCGTCGACTTCCCGCCGCCGCTCGGACCGAGCAGGGCGGTCAGCTGACCGGTCGGGATGGTCAGGTTCACGTCCTCGAGCGCCACGAAGTCACCGAAGCGCTTCCCGATCCCCTCGATCTCGATGCTCACTTCTTGATCCCCTCTTTGGGACGGAGGATGGAGACGACGACGATGCAGGCGACCGACACCATGGCCATCAAGAAGGCGGTGGCGTAGGCCCCGCCCTTGTCGAAGTTCAGGTACTTCTCCTCGACGACGAGGGTCGCCGTGCGGGTCGAGCCGAGGATGTTGCCGGACACCACCTTGATGGCCCCGAACTCGCCCAGCGACCGGGCGAGGCACAGGACCACGCCGTAGGTGATGGCCCACTTGATCGCCGGCAGGGTGATGCGGCGGAACGTCTGGAGGGAGCTCGCGCCGAGGCTCCGGGCCGCCTGCTCCTGCTCGATGCCGATCTCCTCGAGCACCGGGACCACCTCGCGCACGACGAGGGGCAGGGCCACGAAGACCGTCGCCATGACGATCGCCGGCGGGGCGAAGATCACCTGGAAGCCCCAGGACTCGAGGGTCGGGCCGAACCAGCCGTTGCGACCGCCGTAGACCAGGATCAGCGACAGGCCCACCACGATCGGCGACACCGACAGGGGAAGGTCGATGAACGCGCTCAGCAGCCGTTTCCCGGGGAACTCGTAGCGGACCAGCAGGATCGACATGCCGATGCCGAAGACCGTGTTGATCACGACCGAGATGACCGCGACGACGACGGTGAGCTTGAAGGCGTGGACCACGTCGGGGTCCGACAGGATGTCCGCGAGCTCGGTGAAGCCCTCGTCGAACGTGTTCTTGGCCACCAGGGAGACGGGCCACGCGACGAGCAGGAACAGGTAGACCGTGACGATGGTCCGGTAGAGGTACGTCGTGACGTTGCGCCGTTCCCGGCGTCGCGGCTCAGCCACGGCGCGAGAGCACCCGCTGGGTCACGTCGAAGACGACGATGACGACGAGTGAGATGGCGAGCAGGACGGTGGCGACCGACGCCGCAGCGCCCGTGTTGTCGTTCTCGATGCTGCTCAGGATCCGGACGGACGCGACCTCGGTCCTGCCCGGCAGGTTGCCGGAGAGCAGGACGAGCGAGCCGTACTCGCTGACCCCGCGGGCGAAGGACAGCGCGGCGCCCGCCGCGATAGCGGGGATCAGGCTCGGCAGGACGATGCGGCGGAACGTCGTGAAGGAGCTCGCGCCGAGGGACCGGGCCGCCTCCTCCACCTCACGGTCGAGCTCGGCGAGCACGGGCTGGACCGTGCGCACGATGAACGGCAGCGTCACGAACAGGAACGCGAGGAAGACCGCCGTGCGGGTGTTGGCCACGTTCACCCCGAGGGGGCTGTCCGGGCCGTAGAGCGAGAGCAACACGAGACCGGCGACGATCGTCGGCAGGGCGAACGGGATGTCGATCAGCACCTCGAGGGCGCCTTTGCCCCAGAACGAGTCGCGCACGAGCACCCAGGCGATGAGGGTGCCCATGAACACGTTGATCACGGTGACCAACAGGGCCATGCCGACGGTGAGCTTGATCGCGTCCAGGGTCTGGGCGTTGGTGATCGTGCCCCAGAAGGCGGTCCAGCCGCCTTCGGCCGAGGTGACCACCACGGCGCCCAGGGGGATCAGCACCAGGATGCTGAACCAGATCATGGCCACGCCGAGCCCGAGGCCCGACACAGCGGTCAGCTGCCCCTGGCGGGCCGGCCGGCGCCGACGCGCCGACCGACCCGGTGGGACCGCGGCGGTCGCGGTGCTCACTCCTCGCTCAGACCCGTCCCGGCGACGATCTGCGTCACCAAGCCGTCCTCCTCGTCGAAGAAGGTGGCCGACGCCTCGTCCCAGCCGCCGAAGTCCTCCTCGACGGTGAGCAGGTCGGGGATCTCGGGGAACGGGTTCGAGGGGTCGTTGGCCCCCTCGACCTCGCCGATGTCGACCCCGTCGATCACCGGGCGGAAGCCCTTCTGGGCGAACTCGTGCTGGCCCTCGGGGCTGAGCACGAAGTCGAGCCAGTCCTGGGCGATGGGCGGCGAGTCGATGGTCACGGCGCCCGGGTTCTCGATCAGCAGCGACGTCTCGGGGATCACGTAGTCGAACTCCTCGCCGTTCTGGTGGGCGAGGATGGCCTCGTTCTCGTAGGCCATGAGCACGTCACCGGTGCCGCTGAGGAACGCGGTCGTGGCGTCACGACCGCTGCTCGGCAGCGACACGACGTTGTCGAAGAAGGACTGGAGGTAGGCCTCGGCCTCCTCCGGGGTGCCGCCGTCCTCGATGACCTGGCCGTAGGCGGCCAAGGCGTTCCACCGAGCGGCGCCCGACGAGGCCGGGTTCGGCGTCACGATCTCGACGCCCGGCTGGATGAGGTCGTCCCAGTCCTGGATGTCCTTCGGGTTGCCCTCACGGACCGCGAAGACCACGACCGAGTTCGACACGATGCCGTCGGTCGGGCCGGTGTCCCAGTCCTCGGCCACGAGGCCCGCGTCGACGAGTCGGGTCACGTCGGGCGGGATCGAGAAGTGGACGTAGTCCGCCTCGAGGCCCTCGGCCACGGCCCGGCTCTGGTCGCCGGAGGCGCCGTAGGAGGTCTCGAACTCGACGCCCGCACCCTCCGGGGTCGCGGCGAAGGCCTCACCGATCGCCACGTTGGCCGCCTCGGGCACGGCGAAGCCCACGATGTTGATGGTGGTGTCCCCGCTCCCGCCGCCGCCGCTGGCGTCGTCGCTGTCGCTGCTGCACCCGGCGGCGAGCAGCGCGACGGCGCTGAGCAGGCCGGCCAGGACGAACACCCGTCGTTTCGACATCACATCATCTCCATCTTTCTCTAGTGGAATGATGGAAAATATTGACAAGCTCCTGACGTGTCAAGTCCTCACGTCGGATTCCGCGGAAAACGGCGACCGCCGCCCCGGAGGGCGGCGGTCGGTCCAGCTCGGAGGAGGCGTCGGTCAGGCGGCGGCGGGAGCCTCCGCCGGCGCGGCCAGGGCCTCGGCGTAGGAGAGCCAGCGGCCCTCGTCGAAGTCGTAGAGCTTGCAGGTGCGGGTGTTGGCGACGAAGTCCCGGAAGCGCAGGCGCTCGTCGTGGATGACACCGGGGAAGGCCGCCTCCATGGCGTCGGTGGCCTGCTCGAGGTTGTACATCGGGATGCGCACGTCCACGTGGTGGGGGACGTGGACCATGATCCAGTGCACGAAGAAGTTCAGGACGGGGCTCACCCGCAGGACGGTCGTGCCCTCCATCTGGCCGTGCCACTTGGTCCACTCCCGCCGCTTCCACCAGCGGATGCCGGGCTGGATGTGGTGCACGTGCACGAACGAGCCGATCACGTAGTTGAAGGCGAGGAAGGGCAGCAGCACCACGCGGGTGACGAGCCACACGGTGGCGAGCACGCCGAGGCCGGCGGACACGGCGTAGGCCAGCAGGGCGAGGGTCGACACCGCCACGAAGGTCCAGACGATGGTCCGGTCACGGCGGATCTTGGACTTCCAGCGCTTGGGCGGCTCGCCCACCATCATGCGCTTCCACCACACCTCGCGGAGGTAGTACATGCCGGCGCCGGCCCACGACCACTCGAAGCGGTGGCGGGCCCGCTGGAAGCCGTTCATGGCCCGGTACTGCTCGGCGGTGTAGGGGTGCCAGACGAAGTCGAAGTCCTGGCGGACGGTGTAGTGGTGGTGCACCCGGTTGTGCCCGAGCTTCCACCCCTCGTAGACGTGCCAGCCGGGGAGCATCGCGATGTGGCCGACGATCGAGGCCAGGCGCTCGCTCTTGAACAGGGCGCCGTGGGCGGCGTCGTGGGCGACGATGAACAGGCCCGAGATGACCAGCGCCGACAGCACGAGGAAGGGCAGCACGATCAGCGGGTTGGCGAAGGTGAACAGGCCCCAGATGGCGAAGGCGTAGAGCGCCAGGTCCCGCGCGAAGTAGGCGAGGCCCTTCCAGGTGGGGTTCTCGTAGCAGTCGTCGGGGATCACCGCGAGAACGGGGCGCAGCGACCCCCGCTCCTCCTTGGCGTCCTTGCGATCGTCGGCCGCGGCGTCGTTCGCGACGGGGGCCGGGCTCATCGTGGTGGCCATGGTCCGCCAGCCTACCTACCGGTAGGTAGGGAGTCCACATCCCGCGGCCCGGCGGGGCCGTGAAACCCGTCACAGCGGCCCGCGGCGATGCCCGATCCGTACCCTGGGCCCATGGCGCCGTTGCCCCGGGGGCTCAAGCCCATGAAGGCGGTGCTCGCCGAGCACCTGCCCCCCGACGACCCCGACGACCCGGCGTGGGCGTACGAGATCAAGTGGGACGGCATGCGGGTGCTGGCCTACGTCGACCCCGACGCCGACCCGCCCGTCCGCCTGGAGAGCAGCAACCAGCGCGACGTCACGGCGAGCTTCCCCGAGCTCGCCGCCCTCGAGGACGCGTCCTGCGGCAAGGCCGCGGTCTTCGACGGCGAGGTGGTGGCCTTCGACGACGGCGGCCGCCCCAGCTTCGGGCAGCTCCAGCAGCGCATGCACCTCACGGGCGCCGCCGAGGTCGCCCGCCGCATGGCCGAGGTGCCCGTGCTCTACGAGGTGTTCGACCTCCTGCACTTCGACGGCACCGACACCACCGCACTCCCCTACGACGACCGCCGCCGCCTGCTCGCCCACCTGCTCGACGACGCCGGCGCGGCCCACCGGGAGCGCCGCTGCTGGTCGTTGTCGAGCACCCACGACGACGGCGACGCCCTGCTCGACGCCGCCCGGGCCAACCGGCTCGAAGGCGTCATGGTGAAGCGGCGGGCCAGCCCGTACGAGGTGGGCAAGCGCTCGTCGAACTGGCGCAAGGTCAAGGTCCGCTGGGAGCAGGAGCTGGTCATCGGTGGCTGGTTGCCCGGCGAGGGCGCCCGGGCGAACCGCTTCGGTGCCCTGCTCGTCGGCTACCACGACGCCACGGCGCCCGACCGCCCCCTGCGCTACGCCGGCCGGGTCGGCACCGGGTTCACCGACGCCGAGCTCGTGCGGCTCGGCGCTCTCCTCGACGAGCGGGCCTCCGGCGCCTGCCCCTTCGACCCGCCACCGCCCCGGCCGGTGGCCCGGGTGGCGCACTGGGTCGAGCCGGACCTCGTGGCCCAGGTCGCCTTCGCCGAGTGGACGAGCGAAGGGATCCTGCGCCACCCCGCCTACCAGGGCCAGCGCGAGGACAAGGCCGCCGCCGACGTGGTGCTCGAACTGCCAAGCTGACCGGATCGTGACGCCGTCCCCGAGCAGCGACGAGATCCGCCTCGCCATCCCCGCGCAGTCGGAGTACGGCCGGATCGCCCGGGTCACGGTGGCCGGCCTCGCCCTGCGCCTCGGCTTCAGCCACACCGAGGTGGAGGACCTGCGCCTCGCCGTCGACGAGGGCCTGATCCTGCTGCTCGACGGCACCGAGGAGGCCGGCGGCCCGGGCGGCACGGGCCCGTCCGCCGCCCAGGGCGAGATCGAGGCGACCTACCGCCTGCTCGACGACGCCATCGAGGTCGAGCTCGACGCCGACCTCCCCCGTTCGGTGCCGAAGCCGAGCGTCGCCGCCACCGAGCGCTTCCAGACCATGGTCGCCGACCTCGTCGACGTGGCGGTGGCCGACCCCGCCAAGCGCGTCGTCCGCTTCCGCAAGGCCCGCCGCTGACGCTTCAGCCGGTGTGGCCCCAGCCGCCCTCGCCGCGATCGGTCTCATCCAGGTAGTCGACGACGTCGAAGGTGACGTGCTCGACCTTCTGGATCACGAGCTGCGCGATGCGGTCGCCCCGCTCGACCAGGAAGGCGGAGCTCGGGTCGGTGTTCACCAGCAGGACGATGAGCTCGCCGCGGTAGCCCGAGTCGATCAGTCCCGGGGTGTTGAGGCACGTGACCCCGTACTTCAGGGCCAGGCCGCTGCGGGGCTGGATGAAGCCGGCGTAGCCCTCGGGGATGGCCACGGCGACACCGGTGGGCACCTGGGCCCGGCCGCCACCGGCGGGGAGGCGCACCTGCGCGCGGGCGTAGAGGTCGACGCCGGCGTCGCCCGGCCGGGCGTAGGCGGGCAGCGGCAGCTCGTGGTCGAGCGGTCGCAAGGGCACGGTGAGGCGCTCGTCGGGCACGGGGGCGATCGTAGGGGGCCGCGCGCCGTACGCTCCTGGCGTGCTCGCGTGGATGGACCTCGAGATGACCGGGCTCGACCCGGGCCGCCACGTCATCGTCGAGATCGCCACCCTGATCACCGACGACGACCTGAACGTCGTGGCCGAGGGGCCCGACCTGGTGATCCACCAGCCGCCGGAGGCGCTGGCGCTCATGGACGAGGTCGTCGTGAAGATGCACACGACGAGCGGGCTGCTCCCTGCCATCGCGGCGTCGACGGTCACCCTCGAGGACGCCGGCGCCCAGACCCTGGCCTTCCTGAAGGAGCACATCCCCGAGGCCCGCACCATCCCGCTGTGCGGCAACTCGATCGGCACCGACCGGCGCTTCCTCGCCGCCTACCTCCCCGAGATCGAGGAGTACCTGCACTACCGCTCGGTCGACGTGTCGACCATCAAGGAGCTGGCCAAGCGCTGGTACCCCGACCTCGAGGGCTCGAGCCCCGGCAAGGCCAGCAGCCACCGCGCCCTCGACGACATCAAGGAGAGCGTGGCCGAGCTCGTCTACTACCGCGAACACGTCTTCACGGCCCCGCCCGGCAGCTGACCCCCACCGGCGGACACGACCGCCGGTCGTGGGTCAGGTCGCCAGCTGCCGGCCCTTCCAGGTGATCCGCCGACGCACGTACACGTCCACGATCGAGCGGGCGAACACGTACAGGAAGAACAACAGCGGCACCGGGAAGAGCAGCGCGGTGAGCGGGTGGAACGAGCCGAGGCGGCGCAGCATCCACCACAGCTGGCCCGCCACCGCGACGTAGAGGGCCGCCACCGGGACGAGGGCGGCGGCGCCCAGCAGGCCGGCGACGAGGCCCCACGCCGCCTCGATGGCCAGAGAGACCCAGGCCACGGTGAGCACGAGGGTCAGCTTGCGGGTGCCCGCGGCGCCACCGGCGAAGTTCTTGGTCCAGCCCTCGATGAGGTGGCCGAGGCCGTCGGGGTACATGCGGAAGCGCACCGTCCCACGGCCGCCCAGGCACGTCACGCGCGCGCCGGCCTCGGTGTAGCGGCGGGCGAGGGCGACGTCGTCGAGGATCTCGTCCGCCACCGAGGCGTGCCCGCCGACCAGGTCGTAGTCGAGCCGGCCGGTGACCAGCACCGGGCCGAAGGCGCCCGACGGGACCCGGCGCGCGCCCAGCGGCGTGAAGGCGTCGATGCCCATCATCGCGATGACGTTGAAGTAGGCGCTCAGCTGCTCGTAGGCCCGGCGCACGGTGTGGAACGGCTGCACCGAGAGCAGCCCGCCGCGGCGCTGGTGCGCGCCGAGGAGGCGGTCGAGGCCGCCCGGCAGCAGCTCGGTGTCGGCGTCGAGGAAGACGAGCACCGGGTTGGCGGCGGCGGCCGCACCGGTCCAGCAGGCCGAGTTCTTGCCCGTCCACCCCGCCGGCAGCGGCGGGGCGACCACGACCCGGGCGCCCCCGACCTCGGCCACCGCCACGGTGGCGTCGGACGAGTCGTCGTCGACCACGATCACCTCGTCGTCGGGGCGGCACTCACTGGCCAGCGAGGCCAGCAGGGTGGGGAGCGTGCCCGCCTCGTCGCGGGCGGGGATGACGATGGAGCAGGGCGGGCGCTCGGCCTCGAACAGGTCGGGGCCCTCGTCGGGGGCGCGCCGCGCCACCACCGGGCCCACCCGCCACAGCAGCCAGCAGCCGCAGAGCCAGCGCAGGGTCATCGAGACCACGTCGAAGCGCGACATCCGACCGCGATGCTACGGGGGCGGGGCGGCGGCGGCCGGGTCGGGCGCCGGTCCCGTGTCGGGCGGTCTTGACCGAGCGGTCAAGTACCCTGGGCCCGTGGCCGCCCCGACCCGTCCCCGCAAGCAGGAGCAGGAGGACGCGACCACCGAGATCACCGAGGTGGCTCCCGGCATCCTGCGGCTGCAGTTGCCGATCAACTTCAGCGGCCTGGGCCACGTCAACTGCTACGCCCTCGAGGACCGGGACGGGTTCACCCTCGTCGACCCCGGCCTGCCCGGCCCGCAGAACTGGAAGTCGCTGCTCGACCGCCTGAAGCGGGCGGGCACCGGCGTCGAGCACGTCCACGGCGTGGTGGTCACCCACTCGCACCCCGACCACTTCGGCGGCGCCGGCAAGGTACGCGTCGAGAGCGGCGCCAAGGTCATCAGCTCCACCACCTTCCGCACGTGGTTCGACCCCGCCACCGAGGGCGACGACGTCGTGGAGGAGCCGGGTGCCGCCGGCGAAGCGGCCGAGGCGGTGCGCCAGGAGGCCGAGGACGCGGGCGTCACCCCGAAGATGCCGAAGTTCACCGGCCGCGAGACGCCGTGGGGCGGCAAGCACCCCACGCCGCCACTGTCGTTCCGCATCAAGATGAAGGTGCTGGGCCCGGTGCGGAAGCGCTGGATGCTGCCGCCCAAGCCCACCGTCCGCCTCGCCGACGCCGACACCATCACCCTCGGCGGCCGGGAGTGGGTCGCCCTGCACACCCCCGGGCACACGTCCGACCACCTGTGCCTCTACGACGCCGACAGCGGCGTGCTGCTCTCGGGCGACCACGTGCTGCCCACCATCACGCCCCACATCGCCGGCCACAGCGGCGACGCCGGCGACCCGCTGGCCGACTTCTTCGACTCGCTCGACAAGGTGGCCGCGCTCGAGGGCGTCACCAACGTGCTGCCCGCCCACGGCCACCCCTTCACCGACCTCGCCGGCCGGTGCGACGCCATCAAGGAGCACCACCGCGAGCGCCTCGACCTGCTGCGGGCGGCGAGCAAGGGCCTGGGCGAGGCGACCGTGGAGGACCTGTCCCACGAGCTGTTCCGGCCCCGCTCGTGGGGGCCGATGGCCGACAGCGAGACCTACGCCCACCTCGAGCACCTGCGGCTCGCCGGTGAGGTCGAGAGCCGGCGGGTCGACGGCCTGCTGCGCTACCGCTCGATCGACTGAGGGCGGGTCGCCGGCTCAGCCGGGCCAGACCCGGGCGCTGGCGTGGACGACCTCGTCCTCGGCGCCCACGACCCACACCCACAGCCCGCCGTCCGAGTCGGCCATCGCCTCGACGCCCACGGTGCGGTCGCGCTCGACCGCGTTGCGGTGCTCGACCGCGACGGTGAACGGCGCGGTGAGGTCGGGGCGCCGGGCCAGGTGCTCCTCGACCACCTCCCAGTAGACGGCGTTGTTGACGTGGTCGAGCGCGTCGAAGTCGGTGGACCGCACCGCCCACGGCTCGCGGTCGAGGCCCGGCGTGGGGTCGGGATGGGCGAGGCGGGCTCGGATCTTCCGGCCGCCGACGGCCTCGCCGTAGACCCGCACGAAGCCCTCGTCGAGCGGCGCGGGCCGCCCGGTGGTGGCATCGATCGACACCCACAGCGCCGCGACCTCGATCACCGCACCCTGCTCGCCCCGGATGGCGGTGCGACGCTCGGCCCAGCTGCGGCCGTAGCCGCTGGCGAAGGTGGTGAGGGTGAGCGGCTCCCGGAAGCGGGCGGTGCGCTCGACCCGGATGACCGTGCGGCGCACGACCCACGACATCGCGCTGCGGAGGCCGGCGTCGACGGCGTCGTCGGTGGCGATGTCCTGGAGGTAGCGGGCCACCGCGTCGAGGCGCAACCGTCCGCCCGCGTCCACGTCACCGAGCCGCACGAGGCGTTGCGCCGAATAGGTGCGTCCGACGACGGGGACGGCGGCCATGAAGCGCTGGTCGCCGGTGTCCTCCACGGCGCGATGTTGCCAGCCCGGACGACCCGGGAAATAAATCGGTTGACGGCGCCGCGTCCCGCGTGGTGCAGTGGCTGCGTCCTCGGCACCGGGCCGAGGCGCGACCCCGAAGGCACCGTGACGATGAAGACCCGCACCCACAACCTGGTTGGCCGACCGGCCGCCGGCGTGTGCGCGTCGCGCGCGGTGTCCGTCGTGTCCGCCGGCCAGGCCTGGTCCGCTGCCTACGCGACCCAGACCATCAAGCCGGAGCTGGGGATGTTCGCGGATCACGCCAACCTCCCCACCCGGCGGCTGAAGGAGCCTTCGCCCTAACCACAGAGCGAAGTCCGCACTCCTCAGGCCGTCGGGTTCCCAACCCGGCGGCCTTTCTGCGTTTCGGGCCCCGCTCTCCGACCCACCCGTCCACCGACATCCACCCATCCACCCACCCACCGCACCACCCATCCGACGACACCAAGAAAGGCAAGGGGATCCCCATGTCGGCCCCCCTCATCGACGAGGACCTCGAGACCAGCCTCCAGGGCAAGAACTGGCGGGGCCAGGCGCGCTGCGCCGACCTCGCCGGTACCCTCACCGGGCTGTTCTTCTCCGAGGAGCTGCAGGACATCGCCCGGGCCAAGGCCATCTGCGCCGAGTGCCCGGTGATGGCCCCGTGCCTCGCCGGCGCGCTGGCACGGCACGAGCCGTGGGGCGTCTGGGGCGGCCAGCTCATCTCCAACGGGAAGATCCTCGCCCACAAGCGCCGTCGGGGGCGCCCGCCCAAGTGCCCCCGACCCGAGGACCGGTTCGTGGAGATCCCCATCCCCACCGAACTGATCGAGGCCGGGGTCGCCTAGGCGGCTCCCACGGCCGACTCACCACAGATGGGCGGTCCGGGGCGACGCAGCAGGGCCGGCGTCCCCCCTCCGGCACTCCGACGAGCCCCGGACCGCCCGTGGTCGAGCCTCCACCGATCCCTCCCGGCGAGCCGCCGGCTCCGACGGTCGCTCCCCCCTGACTGTCGGGGCCGGCGACTCCGCTCGTAACCTTTTGGCGTGACCGACCACGACGACGCCCCGCAGGCGGCCTCCCGCCCGCCCCGGCGGGTGCCCCTGTCGACCGTCGTGATCGCCACCCTGCTGTCGGTGGCCATCGCCGCCCTCGTGGCCGGGCTGCTCCTCGGCGTCGGCGAGCAGGACGACGGCCCCGAGGTCGTCACTCTCGACCAGGACCTCACCACCCTGCCCGCGCTCGGCGCCGACGCCCCCGAGACGGTGGGCACGCCGGCGCCCACCGAGCCCTACGCCCTGTTCGACGGCGGCGAGGCCTCGGTGGCCGACTACGCCGGCACCCCGATGGTCGTGAACTTCTTCGCCTCGTGGTGCGTGCCGTGCGTCCGCGAGATGCCCGCCTTCGAGCAGGTGCACCAGGAGCTCGGCGACGAGGTCGCGTTCCTCGGCATCGACGTGCAGGACAGCGAGACCCGCGGCCGGGAGCTCGTCGACGACACCGGGGTCACCTACGACGTGGGCCGCGACCCCGACGGCTCCATGCTCACGGCCTACGGCGGCGTGGCCATGCCCACGACGGTGCTGATCGACGCCGACGGCACCATCGTCCACCTCATGAGCGGGGGGAGCTCCGCCGAGGAGCTCCGCGCCGCCATCGACGAGCACCTGCTGTCGTGAGGGCGGTCCGGTGATCGACGCCCCCTTCGCGCTGGCGCTCACCGCCGGCATGGTGGCGACGGTGAACCCGTGCGGGTTCGCCATGCTGCCCGCGTACCTCTCCTACTTCCTGGGCACCGAGGACGCCGCCGGCGACGACGCCCGGGCCGGCATCCTGCGCGCCCTGGCGGTGGGGGCGGCGGTCACCCTCGGCTTCCTGCTCGTGTTCGGCTCGGTCGGCCTCGCGGTCAGCCACCTGTCGCTCTCCATCAACCGGTTCCTGCCGTGGGTGACGCTGCTCATCGGCGTGGGTCTGTTCGTGCTGGGCATCGCCATGCTCCGGGGCTTCGAGCTGGTGGTGCGCCTGCCCAAGCTCGAGCGGGGCGGCCAGTCCCGGGGCCTCGGCTCGATGTTCGTGTTCGGCATCTCGTACGCGGTGGCGTCGCTGTCGTGCACGCTGCCGCCCTTCCTCGCCGTGACCGCGACGACGTTCAGCCAGCTCAGCTACGTGTCCGGCGTCAGCGTCTTCCTCGCCTACGGCCTCGGCATGGGCCTGGTGCTGACCGTGCTCACCGTGGCCATCGCCCTCGCCCGGGTGTCGATCGTCGGCCACCTGCGCCGGGCCCTGCCCTACGTGAACCGCATCTCGGGCGGGCTGCTCGTGCTCGCCGGCGCCTACCTCGCCTGGTACGGCTGGTACGAGGTGCGGGTGAACCGGGGCGACCTCAGCACCCCGGGCCCCGTCGCGTGGGTCACCGACATCAGCGCCGACCTCACGAACTGGGTGCAGAACACCGGCCCGACCCGGCTGGCGATGATGCTCGCCCTCGTCGTCTGCATCGCCCTGCTCGTGGCGGTGCTGTGGCCGCGGGACCGGGCGGCGTCGGGGGCCGACCGGGCGTCGTCCTCCTCCTCCTCCTCCTCCTCGTCCTCATAGGGCCGGTCGCCGCCGGTGTTCGCCGACCTGCTGGCCGAGTCCGGGGTGGTGGAGACCGTGCGGCTGGGCTCGCCCTTCGGGTTCATGGCCTTCCACGGCGGTTCGCTCGAGGTGGCCACCGACACCATCGCCGCGGCGGCGGCCGAGCGCTCGGGCGCCTCGCTCTACACGGTGGCCCAACCCGAGGACCTGAACTGGCACGTGCCCTCGAAGCTCGTCGACCCGGCCGCGTCCGACGGGTTGGCCGCATTCCTCGACCACGTCGACGTGGTGGTGGCGGTGCACGGCTTCGGGCGGGAGGGGATGTTCACGTCCCTGCTCCTCGGCGGCCAGGACCGGGCGTTGGCGGCGTGGCTGGCCGACGCGCTGCGGCCCGCCCTCCCCCCCTACGAGCTGGTCGACGACCTCGACGTGATCCCCGCGGCGCTGCGGGGCCTGCACCCCGACAACCCCGTGAACCGCGTGCGGGGCGGCGGGGTCCAGCTCGAGCTGCCGCCCCGGGTGCGGGGCCTCGGCCCGTGGTGGGACCACCCGGACCGGGTCGACCAGCGCACGAGCCACCGCGACGCCCTCGTCGACGGCCTCGCCGCGGCGGCGACGGCGTGGTCCGCCGAGCGTGACGCCGGGGGTGGGGTGGCGGCGGGTCGATAGCCTCGGCGCCCATGCAGCTGCGGATCTTCACCGAGCCCCAGGAGGGCGCTACCTACGACCAGCTCGTGGCGGTGGCCCACGTCACCGAGGAGACCGGCTTCGACGCCTTCTTCCGGTCCGACCACTACCTGAAGATCATGGCGCCCGAGCACGGCGCGGGCCCGAGCGACGCCTGGACCACGCTGGCCGGCCTGGCCCGCGACACCCACCGCATCCGCCTCGGCACCCTCGTCACCCCGGTGACGTTCCGCCTGCCCGGTCCCCTCGCCATCTCGGTGGCCACCGTGGACGCCATGAGCGGCGGCCGGGTCGAGCTGGGCCTCGGCACCGGGTGGTACGACGGCGAGCACGAGGCCTACGGCATCCCGTACCCCGCCCTCGGTGAGCGCTTCGACCTGCTCGAGGAGCAGCTCCAGATCGTGAAGGGCCTGTGGGCCACCCCGGAGGGCTCGACGTACTCGTTCTCGGGGAAGCACTACACGCTGACCGACTCGCCGGCGCTGCCCAAGCCGGTGCAGCGGCCGGGGCCGCCGATCGTGATGGGCGGCTTCGGCGCCACCCGCACCCCCCGGCTGGCGGCCGAGCACGCCGACGAGTTCAACACGCCCTTCGCCCGCCTCGCCGACTTCACCGCCCAGCGCGACCGGGTGCGGGCGGCGTGCGAGGCGATCGGCCGCGACCCCGACTCGATGATCTTCTCGGCGGCACTGGTCGTGGCCTGCGGCATCGACGACGCCGAGGTCCAGCGCCGCGCCGCCAACATCGACAAGGACGCCGCCGACCTCATCGAGCACGCCGCCGGCGGCACCGTCCAGCAACTCGTCGACACCCTCGGCCGCTGGAGCGAGGCCGGCGCTGACCGCATCTACCTCCAGCTGCTCGACCTCGACGACCTCGACCACGTCCGCCTCATCGGCGGCGAGGTCCTCCCCCACCTCGCCTAGAACTGCGGATTTCTTGGTGAGAAACCCCGCATACGGGGGTTTCTCAACAAGAAATCCCGTGGCGTGAGCCTGGGAGGGAGGCGGCGCTAGGGCTGGAGGCGGGTGAGGGACCAGGCGCCGCCGCCGTCGCGGGTGTAGCGGAAGCGGTCGTGGCGGCGGCTGGGGCGCTGCTGCCAGAACTCGACCGCCGACGGGCGCAGGTGGAAGCCGCCCCAGAAGGGCGGGCAGTCGACCTCGCGGCCCTCCCACTCGGCGGCGACGGCGTCGTAGGCCGCGTCGAGGGTGTCCCGGTCGGCGACCGGCCGGCTCTGCTGGGACGACCACGCCGACAGCTGGCTCTGGCGCTCGCGGGTGGCGAAGTACGCCTCGGACACCGCCCGGCTGGTGGGGGCGGCGGCGCCCTCGACGATGACCTGGCGGCCCAGCTCGGCCCACGGGAAGAGCAGGGTCGCGTTGGGGTTGTGGGCCAACTCGCGACCCTTGCGGCTCTCGTAGTTGGTGAAGAACGTGAAGCCGTCGTCGTCGACACCGCGGAGCAGCACGTGGCGGGCGGACGGGCGGCCCTCCCCGTCGGCGGTGACGAGCACCATGGCCGCGGGCTCGAACACGCCGGCGGCGGCAACCTCGTCCTGCCAGCCCTGGAACTGCACGAGCGGATCGGGGTCGAGGTCGGTGCGGTGCAGGTGCCCGTGCAGCCAGCGGTCACGGGCCTCGGCGCGTAGGTCTGCCACGCCGCGAGTGTGGTGCGGGCGGCCGCTGCGCGACCACTCCACCCCCGGCGCCGCGCCGGGTGGCTCCGCCACGGGGGCCGGCGTGGGGCGCGGCAGCCCCCGTGGGGAGCGATCTGGGGAGCCGGCGCTCAGAGGCCGAGGGCCAGCTGGTCGACCTTGGCCCGGGCCTCGGCGGCGGACCGGGTCGTCGCGCCGGAGCCGCGAGTGGCGCGGGGGCGGAGGGCGACGGGCCGGGCCGGGGCGTCGACGTCCTCGTGGCCGTCGCTGGAGGGCATGACCCGGCCGCCGTGGCGGCGCACCGCCTCCTGCACGACGCCGCTGACCCGCCGCCGCTCGTTGGCCGGGGCGTAGCTGCGCCCGTCCGGGTAGAGCCGCAGGTGTCGTTCGACGAGGTCGGGCCGGGTGGCGGCCAGCGTCGACAGGTAGTGGTCGCGGACGCCAGGCCGCAGGTGCAACAGCACGGACCCCACCGAGACCGCGCCGGCGTCGAGCGACGCCTTCACCACCGCCTCGAGCTGGGCGGGCTCGTCGGAGAGGCCGGGCAGGATCGGCCCCATCAGCACGCCGCAGGGCACGCCGGCCTCGTTGAGGGCCTCGACCGCCCGGATGCGCCGGCGGGGGTGGGGCGTGCCCGGCTCGGTGAGCTTCCAGACGTCGTCGTCGAGGGTGCCGATCGACAGGTTGACCCGCACGTCGGTGCGCTTGGCCGCCTCGGCGAGCAGGTCGAGGTCGCGCAGGATCAGCGTGGACTTGGTGAGGATGGAGAAGGGGTTCTCGGCCTCGGTGAGCTGCTCGAGCATCCCCCGGGTGAGGCGGTACTTGCCCTCGCAGCGCTGGTACGGGTCGGTGTTGGTGCCCATGGCGATGGCGTGGCCCGCCCAGCGGTGGGGTCGCAGCTCGGCCCGCAGCAGCTCGACGGCGTTGACCTTGACCACGATGCGGCGGTCGAAGTCCTCCCCGGTGTCCATGCCCAGGTAGGCGTGGGTGGGCCGGGCGAAGCAGTAGGTGCAGGCGTGGCTGCAGCCCCGGTAGGCGTTGATCGTGTACGGCGTGGGCAGGAAGCCGGGGCCGTCCTTCAGCTCGTTGATGATGGTCTTGGCGCGGACGTGGAGGAACTCCATGCCCCGGAACTCGCCCTTGCCGACGTGGCGCTCGGCCCGTTCGAAGAGCGCCCCCTGCCCGGCGCGAGCGTCCGCCGGTTCGTCATCGAGCTCCCAGCGCAGCTGCGACGCCATGGCTGCGCAGCGTATCGAACGTGTGTTCGCTCCGCTAGCCCTGGCCCGGGATGCCCGTCCCGGCGCCACGGCCCGGCACCCGGGCCGCTGCGGTCAGAAGTCGGCGAGGATGCGGTTCAGGGTTTCACTCGGGCGCATGGCGGGCACGGCCTTGGCCTCGTCGGGCGAGTAGTAGCCGCCGAGGTCGACCGGGTTGCCCTGGACCGCGATGAGCTCGGCCTGGATGGCCTCGTCGTTGGCGGCCAGCTCCGTCGCCAGCGGGGCGAAGCGCGCCGCCAGCTCCGGGTCATCGGTCTGGGCCGCGATGGCCTCGGCCCAGTAGACGGCCAGGGCGGCGTGGCTGCCCCGGTTGTCGATCATGCCGACCTTGCGCGCCGGGGACTTGCCGTTCTCGAGGATCTTGCCGGTGGCCTCGTCGAGGGTCGCGGCCAGCACCTTGGCGCCGGGGTTGCCGAACGAGTCGGCGAGGTGCTCGAGCGAGGCGGCCAGGGCGAGGAACTCGCCGAGCGAGTCCCAGCGCAGGTAGTCCTCCTTCACGAACTGCTGCACGTGCTTGGGGGCCGACCCGCCGGCGCCGGTCTCGAACAGGCCGCCGCCGTTCATCAGCGGGACGATCGACAGCATCTTGGCGCTGGTGCCGAGCTCGAGGATCGGGAACAGGTCGGTCAGGTAGTCGCGCAGCACGTTGCCGGTGACCGAGATGGTGTCGAGGCCGTCCTTGGCCCGCTGGAGGGTGACCTTGGTGGCCTCCACCGGGCTCAGGATCGAGATGTCGAGGCCGTCGGTGTCGTGCTCCTCGAGGGCGGCACGCACCTTGACGATGAGCTGGGCGTCGTGGGCGCGGGTCTCGTCCAGCCAGAAGATCGCCGGGGCGCCGGTGGCCCGGGCCCGGGTCACCGCCAGCTTCACCCAGTCCCGGATGGGGGCGTCCTTGGCCTGGCACATGCGCCAGATGTCGCCGGCCTCGACCTCGTGGCTCATGATCGTCTCGCCCGCCGAGTTCACCACGGCGACCACGCCGTCCGCGGCGACCTCGAAGGTCTTGTCGTGCGAGCCGTACTCTTCGGCGGCCTGGGCCATGAGGCCGACGTTGGGCACCGAGCCCATGGTCGTCGGATCGAAGGCGCCGTTGGCGATGTGGAACTTGATGGTCTCGTCGTAGAGGCCGGCGTAGCTGGAGTCGGGGATGACCGCCTTGGTGTCCTGCTCCTCGCCGGCGGCGTTCCACATGTGGCCGGAGGTGCGGATCATCGCCGGCATCGAAGCGTCGACGATGACGTCGCTCGGCACGTGCAGGTTGGTGATGCCCCGGTCGGAGTCGACCATGGCCAGGTCGGGGCCGGCGGCGATCGTGGCGTCGAGGTCGGCCTGGACCGCGGCCCGCTCGTCGGCGGGCAGCTCCTCGAGGGCGTCGAGCAGCGCGGCGAGCCCGTCGTTGGCGTTCACGCCGAGGCGCTCGAAGGTGTCGGCGTGCTTGTCGAACACGTCGGCGAAGAACACCTTCACCACGTGCCCGAAGATGACCGGGTCGGAGACCTTCATCATCGTGGCCTTGAGGTGCACGGAGAAAAGGACGCCCTTCGCCTTGGCGTCGGCGATCTGCTCCTGGAGGAACGCCCGCAGCGCCGAGACGGACAGGAAGGTGCCGTCGATGACCTCGCCCTCGAGCACCGCGAGCTCGGGCTTCAACACGTCGACCCCGCCGTCGGCGCGGCGCAGTTCGATGCGCAGGGTGTCCGCCGCGGGCATCGTCACCGACATCTCGTTGGACCGGAAGTCGCCGGCGGTCATGTGGGCCACGTGGGTCTTCGAGTCGGGCGACCACGCCCCCATCGAGTGCGGGTGGCTGCGGGCGTAGGCCTTGACCGACGCCGGCGCCCGGCGGTCGGAGTTGCCCTCGCGGAGCACCGGGTTCACGGCCGAGCCCTTGATCTTGTCGTAGCGGGCCTTGATGTCCTGCTCGGCGTCGGTGGCCGGCTCGTCGGGGTAGTCCGGGAGGGCGTAGCCCTTGCCCTGCAGCTCCTCGATGGCCGTCTTCAGCTGGGGCATCGACGCCGAGACGTTGGGGAGCTTGATGATGTTGGCCTCGGGCTCGAGCGCCAGCTGGCCCAGGTAGGCGAGATCGTCCTCGACGCGCTGGTCCTCGGTGAGGAAGTCGGGGAAGCGGGCGAGGATGCGCCCGGCGAGGGAGATGTCACGGGTCTCGACCTCGACGCCGCACGCCTTGGTGAAGGTCTCGATGATGGGCAGCAGCGAGCGGGTGGCCAGTGCCGGCGCCTCGTCGGTGTGCGTGTAGGTGATCTTCGCGGTCATCGGGCTTCCTGAGGTCGACAGCGGACGCCCCCCACGCTATTGAGTCGCCGCCCCGGCGGCGAAGCGACGGCGCTCAGCCGTCGAGGCGGAGCGGCGCGACGACCGATCGCGACAGGACGGGCACCGCGTCGTCGCGGTCGGCCCGGAGCACGCAGGCGACGGCGAGGCAGTCCGCGGTCCGGTGGTCGGTGAGGACGTGGCGCCGGACCGAGAAGGTGCCGGTGAGGCGACCCTGGTCGTCGGCCACCCACCGCACGGCGGGGGCGCCGAGGCACGACGCCGCCGAGGCGGCGGCCTCGCACTGCTCGAGGACGACCCCCTCGCCGGCGTAGAAGCCGCTCCCGCGCACCTCCACCCGGTCGCCGGGGGACAGGCCGCTCGATGGACGGACCACCAACTCGGCCGGGCCCTGCAGCGGCGCGTCCCGTTCGACGCTGATCGGCGCCCGCGCCAGGACCGCGCCCAGCCGGGTCACGACGACCTCGCACTGCTCGACGCGGCAGTCCACCCGCCGCTCGTAGGCGTAGGCGTCGGCGCGGACGTGCAGGTCGGCGGCCGCGACGCCGTCGTCCCCCACCGTCCACCCCAGCCCCGGCCCCTCCTCCTCGAGGAGCCCGGCGTCGTAGGGGAAGCAGGGGTCGTCGAACGACGACCGGGCCCCGGCGGCGCAGAGCGCGAAGGCGACGTGGGTCCCGGGGTCGAGGTGCTCGGCCACGACTCGCACCGCCTCGTCGTCGGCCAGGCCACCCGACGGACGGACGGTCAGCGCCGGCTGCGGGCCGAGGTCGGCGTCGGAGTCGAAGGCCAGGCCGGCGGCGACCACCTCCGTCCCGGTGTCGATCCGCAGCTCGCAGGCCCCGGCCCGGCAGTCGACGAGGTCACCCGCCCACGACACGAAGGCGGCATCGACCGTGGTCGTGAGGTCGAGCACCCCGTCGCCGCCGGTCTCGACGTCGACCTCGTCGACCGCGCACCGACTCGTCCCCACCTGGCACGTGGCCACGCCGTAGTGGGCGTCAGCCACCCAGCCGCCCCCCTCGAGGCGCACCTCCTGCCCGTCCACCAGGCGCGTTGCCGGCGTGACCGCGAAGGTCGGGTCGATCACGCCAGTCGCGTCGTCGTCCACCCCGCCCGACGAGCACGCAGAGGCGGCGAACACGAGGACCAGCGCCACCAAAGCGCCCACGCCGGCCGGGGCGCGGCGCCGCCCAGCCCGAGGTGATCGCTCCCGCACCCCCCTCGCGTCGGCCGCAGGGCCCTGGTCGAGAGCCGGCGCGTTGCGATCAGCCGGCGAAGGCCGGGGTCGCCGCGGTCGGAGACGCTGGCGCCGAGGCTGCTGCGAACTCGAGGGGCGTCCGATTCCAGTAGGTCCCGTAGCCGGCGAAGGTGGAGCCGACGTAGATGCGAACACCCGGGCCGCCGACCACCAGGCGACAGCGATCGAGCCGGCAATCGAAGTCCTCGGGATGTTCGTCCGTCGTCGACGACCACCGGCTGCGCACCGTCACCGTGGTGTGGATCTCTCCCCGCTCGTCGACGCTGATGGACGTGAAGGGCGCGGCGCACTGCCAGTCGGTGAACGGGAACGGGAAGGGGTTGCCGGGGAGGGCGACGCACTGGGCCACCTCGACCGCGCGGCCCAGGTTGAGTCCGGTCGCAGCCACCTCCACGACGTCACCGTCCCGGAGCCCGGCCGTCGGTCGAACGGTCACCTGCTCGGCACCGTCCGGGGCGAAGGTCAACGGCGCACTCGCCAGCTCGTCCCAGGTGACCGGGTCGACGGCGCGGATCGCACAGTGCGGCACGCCTCGGCAGTCCAGGACGCCGTGGTACACGTCGAGCACGTCCTGCACCTGGTAGCTGACGGTGAAGTTGCCGTCGGCGTCGGGGACGACGTGGGCACCGCAGTCGGGCGCGTAGTAGCAGCGCTGGCGGACCAACAACCGATCCCCGGGGACGAAGCCGGACCCGGTGACGGTCACGACCTGTCCGTTGACGAGCGTTCCCTCGGGCGCGATGGCGAGCTGCGGTTGGAGCAACGGGGCAAGGGGGTCGAACGACACGGGCACGATCGCCCGCTGGTCGCCGCCGGCCACCCGGACCTCGCACGCCACCAGGCGGCAGTCACTGGTCGGGCCGCCCCACGACGACACCAGGGCCCGAGCCGGAAGCTCGACGGTGAACGTGCCGTCCGGCGCCACGTCGACGTCCCGCGGGTGATGATCGCAGGCTCGTCCGAGCCGGGCGCAGAACTCGACCGCCACGTGGTCGGACGACCAACCGCTACCCGTCACCTCGACGGTCTCGCCGTCGACCAGCGCCGCGCCCGGTGCTGCGGCGGCCGTGCCCGTGTCCGGCAGCGGGCCATCCGGGACGAACGTCAGGGGCACGCTGACGGAGTCGCCGCGGCGCGGCCATACGTGGAGATGGCAGGCCTCGATTCGACAGTCGAGCCACACCCCGCCATAGCCGAGGGCTCGCACCACGTATGAGAGCACGATCACGCCCGACCCGTCGGCGACGACCGTCTGGCGACCGAAGCAGGGGAGGGCGCCATCGCCACACGTGGCGACGAACACCTCCACACCGGGTTCCCAGCCGGCGCCCGACACGCTCACGACCTCCCCGTCGACGAGGTCGGTGCTGCTCGACACGTTCACCGTCCCCGATGGTGCCGTCTCGTCCGTCGGCCTGCCGTTGACCAGCGGGGGCAGTACGGCCCCTCGAACCGACGCCGACGCCGACGCCGCGGGCCCGGCGACAAGCGCCAGCGCGACCACAGCGACGAGGACGACGCGTCTCATGCTGCGCTCAACCCGCGAACGCCGGGGTCACCGCCGTCGGCGGCGACGCGGCAGTCGAGGGTCTCGCCGTACTGCGGACCTCGGCGGCCACCTCGAACGTGACGCGAGAGTGCCGGTCGGCGTCGGCGGTCGGGAATCGGACCAGGTCGTAGTCGAAGCTGCAGTCGAACCACTCGTCCCGCTTCGCCGGGCACTCCAGGATGATCCCGTGCCAGTTCGAGCTGAAGTGCTCGCCCTGGACCACGACCGTCTGGCCGTCGACGAGGCCAGTCGACGGGGTGACCGTGCGCACGGGCGGGGGCTTGAGCGGCGCGTCGGGGTCGAACGCGACCCGGGTCATCCGGTGAACCTCGGTGCGGCGGCGATCGGGTCCGCCGGGTCGGCTGCGGATGGTGCCGGCGAGAAGGCGATCGGCGTGTCGACGAAGTCGTCGTCGGTGTTCGCGTCGCGGTAGGCCCGGACCGCGCAGCCCCAGCGCGCACAGTCGGCGACGTCGCCGTTCGACTGGGTGAAGGACAGGTGGACGACGACCTGGGCGTCGACGGTGCCGTCGTCGGCGACGGTCGCCTGTACGCCCTCGTCAAGGAGGCACACCTCGGGGGAGGCGTCGATGGCGATGCACTCGCTGAGCAGCAGCACCTCGCCGGGGTCGAACCCGGAGCCGACGACCCTGACGGTCTGGCCGTCGCGCAACCCGGTCGACGGCCGTGCCTCGATCTCCGGTCGTGGCAGCAGCGGCGCGTCCGGATCGAAGGCGATGGTGGCCCGTGGCTCGATGGACAGGTTCGCGGCCAGGTCGACGAGCGAGACGGTGCAGGCGTCGACCCGGCAGTCGGTGGGCCCAGGGAAGGCGAGCACCGACGGTTCGGCGACGACGTGACCGACCCCATCCGACGTCCAGGAGGCGTCGCCGTAGACGACGCAGCCCACGTCCATCGACACGGTGGACGCCGGGCACTGCGCCACCCAGTACCGCTCATCGGGCACGTAGCCGTCGCCCGTGATCGTCACGGTCTGGCCGTCGACGAGGTCGGCAGCGGGGTCGGCCGTGATCGACGGAGGCGGCAGCAACGGGGCCGTCGGGTCGAAGGCGATGGCCGCGGCCGCTCCCAGGTTCAGCGACGTGTCCGGCCGGGCGCGCACCTCGCACGGGGTCACGAGGCAGTCGACCGGGTGCAGGTCGGGCCCGGTGAACTGCACCCGGGGCCGCAGGGTCGTCGCGAACGTTCCGCCCGCATCCACGACCACGTCGGTGCTGGTCCCACCGCAGTGTTCCCGGCCGACCTCGCAGACGGTGACCCACAGCTCGTCGCCGACCGGCCACCCGGTGCCGGCCACGGCCACCTCCTGGCCGTCGACCAGGTCCGTGCTGGGCGTGACGGTGATCGAGCGGGCCTCCGCGGGCGGTGCGGCGGCGTGGGCCGCACCCGGCACCGAGGCGGCGACGGCGAGCGCGAGGCCGGCCACGACCGCCCGACTGCGTCGCCCGAGTCCCACCAGGTCCCTCCCCGCCACCCCTCGATGCGGGGTCGCGGCGCCACCGTAGCCGCGCGTATCTCAGCGGAATATGAGCAGAGCTGTCTCGTGGGTCGACCTCAATGGAACGCCGCCCGAAGGACGCCGGCCCGGACAATGGGACGCGCCTCGATCAGCCGGCTGTCAGCGGTCGAAGAGGATTCCGAGGTCGAGGGTGAAGCCGGGGATGACCGGGGTGGTCAGGAGCTCGGGCGCCGCGACCTCGAGGGCGAGGTCGAACAGGGGCTCGGCGGGCGACGAGCGGCGGAAGACCAGCACGCTGTCGGCGACGGTGTCGACCAGCCACAGCTCGGGGGTGCCGGCGGCCTCGTAGCGCGACTTCTTGACGTGGACGTCGTAGCGCCACGTGGTCGGCGAGCGGACCTCGACCACGAGGTCGGGTGGGCCGACGTGGCCCGGGCCCTCACGGGGGAGGCGGCGCTCGTCGACGCGCCACCACACGTCGGGCACGAACACGTTGCGGTCGTCGAGGCGGGCCTGGAGGCCCGACCCTGCCTCGCCGAGGTTGGGGTGCTCCTCGGCGAACGACATCAGCTTGTGCAGGATCCAGTCCGCCACGCGCTGGTGGCGGGTGTTGGGGCTGTCAACGACGACCGCTCCGTCGATGAGTTGGGTGTACCGGAGGTCGCCAGGGAGGGCGACGAACTCATCTGCGGTGAGCCGCTCGGGCGCAGTCACGGCCATGCCCGCACGGTAGTGACGACTCGCGCCGCGTGGAAGCGGAGACTTCCACTGGACCGCTTGCGAACATATGTTCGACCCGCTATGATGCTCGGTAGTCGGACGTAGGTCACCGCACCCGAGAGAGCCAGGGCCACGGGCTTCCGTGAGGTCCCACGGGCAGGGTGTCGGCACCCCCTCGCGGCCTTTACGACAGCCTTCGGGTGTGTCGCGGGTCAGCCGGCGCGAATCATCGGTTTCGTGCGAAGGGGGCTGTCTGGTGCCGTCGTTGTTGTCGTCGTTGGACCAGGTCGAAGCCGACCTCGATGAGTTGCTCGCTTGCGATCCCGCGGGGTTGCCGGGGGCGACGTTGGCCGAAGTGGTGCAGCGCCAGGCGGTGGTGCGCAACCGGTTGGCGGCGTTCGACGCCCGGGTGACCGCGGCGTTCGACGCATCCAAGGAGTGGGCCGCCGACGGGTCGCGGTCCGCGGCGGCGTGGCTGGTGACCAAGGGCCGGGAACGCAAGGCCACGGTCGATCGGCGGGTCGCGCACGGCCGGGCGCTGCGGGGCATGCCCCTGGTGTGGGCGGCGTTCGCCCGCGGGGAGATCACCGACGACCACGTCGACGTGCTCGCCTCGGCCCGCGAGACCCGGGAAGACGCGTTCGCCGACGACGAGGCCGAGCTGGTCGGCTGGGCGACCGACAAGCGCTATGCGGCGTTCCGGCGCAAGGTCCGCTACTGGTCCGACCAGGTCGACCCCGACGGCACCGACCAGCGCGCCCGCGACCAACAGGCCGCCGCCGAGTGGCACGCCTCGACGTCGTTCCAGGACGAGGTGTTCGTCAACGGCCGCCTCGACCCCGTCGGCGGGTCGATCTACGAGCGGGAGCTCGAGCGGCTCACCGACTGGCTGTTCGAACAGGAATGGGCCGAAGCCACCGCGAGGCTGGGTGAGGGCAACGTGCGGGTGACCGACCTCGCCCGCACCCCCGCCGCGCGTCGCGCCGCCGCCCAGGTCCTGATGGCGGAGCGCTCCGGTGCCATGGCGCTCGGAGCGAAGGGCACCGCCACCCGGCCGGTGCTGAACGTGGTCATGGACTGGGCCACGTTCTGTGCCGAGCTCGCCCGCCTCGAAGGCCGCACCGATGTCCGGTTCCCCGGCGAGCGGACGTGCCGGCTCGACGACGGCACCATCATCGCCCCCTCCACCGCCGTGTCGCTCGGCCTCGCCGGCGAGCTCCGCCGACTCCTGCTCGACCCCGACGGCGTGCCGTTGGACTTCGGCCAGACCCAACGGGGCTTCACCGGTCCCCTCCGCACCGCCGTGCAACTCACCCACGACTGGTGCGGCCACCCCGCCGGCTGCGACGTCCCCTCCTGGCGCTGCCAGATCGACCACCTCGTCCCCTTCACCGACGGCGGACCCACCGCAGCGGTCAACGGCGACCCCAAGTGCGGCCCCCACAACCGCTGGAAAGAACGCCTCGACGCCGAGATCCGCCGCCGCAACCGATGGCGACGCGACCACCTCGGCCACACCACCGACCCACCCACCCAGGCGGCGGCCTGACGTGCCGGGGCTCGTGAGGAGGGCCATCCCGCCGCTTTCCCAGGCGGCGACCGACCACCCCGTGCTCGGCGACGAGGTGCTGCCTGCGCGCGCCCGTTGGGCGGCGCCGGGGTCGATCGAACTGTCACAGGGGCGCGGTAGGTTCGGCCCATGACCCCCGACGACCCTGCCGGCGCCGCCGACGACGACGTCGTGGGGCGGGTGATCGGCACCGAGGACGCCACACCGCTCGAGTTCTGGGTGGGCGTGGGCGAGGACGCCTTCCTCCAGCTCGACGACGTCGTCGCCCTCGAGCGCACCGACCTGCCGGGCCGCGACCCGGTGAAGATCTACGGCGTGGTCGGCCAGGTGCGGGCCCGCCACGAGGGCGCCCGCTTCGACAGCGACGTCTGGCTCATCGAGGACGGCGTGCTGCCCGCCGAGGTCAGCGAGGCCGCCCAGGTGCAGGCCACCCGGTTCGAGCCCGAGGTGTTCGTGCCGCCGCTGCCCGGCCAGGAGGTCCGCCGGGCCTCGGGGGCCGAGCGCGACCAGGCCCTGTTCTTCGACGGCATGGACAAGCGCCTGCCCGCCGGCCTCACGCGCGACGACGAGCCGCTCTACGTGAACCTCGAGTTCCTCGACGGCACCCGGGGCGCCCACGTCAACATCAGCGGCATCAGCGGCGTGGCCACCAAGACCACCTACGCCACCTTCCTGCTCTACAGCCTGTTCCACTCGGGGGCGCTCGGGGCCGACGCGGTCAACACCAAGGCGCTCATCTTCAACGTGAAGGGCGAGGACCTCCTCTTCCTCGACCACCCCAACACCGCCCTGCGCAGCGACGACCACGACCGCTACACGAAGCTCGGCCTCACGCCGGGCCCGTTCACCAGCGTCGACGTCTTCGCCCCGCCCCGCCGCGGCGACGCCACCGCCAAGCCCGACGTGACCAGCCGCACCGAGGGCGTCACCTCGGTGTTCTGGACCATCCAGCAGTTCTGCGAGGACGAGCTGCTGCCGTTCCTCTTCGCCGACGCCGAGGACGACCGCCAGCAGTACACGATGGTCGTGCACAACGTCACCCACCGGCTCACCCAGTACGCCCAGCCCGCCGGCGACGGCGCGGTGACCATCGACGGCCAGCTCGTGCGCACCTTCCGGGAGCTGGTCGAGCTCATCAGCGCCAAGGTGGAGGACGAGGCCGACGCCGTAGAGTGGGCGGGCCGCTCCATCGGCGCCGGCACCATCGGCGCGTTCGTCCGCCGCCTCAACGGCGCCATCCGCCACCTCGAGCCGCTCATCCGTGCCGACGTGGCCAACCCCGAGCGCCACCGGGTGAAGTTCGAGAAGCAGGTGACCGTGGTCGACCTGCACAACCTCAACGACCGGGCCAAGCGGTTCGTCGTCGGCGTGGTGCTGCGCAAGGCCTTCGAGGAGAAGGAGAAGGCGGGCCAGGCCAAGCCGCTCCAGTTCGTCGTGCTCGACGAGCTCAACAAGTACGCCCCGCGCGAGGGTGCCAGCCCCATCAAGGAGATCCTTCTCGACGTGGCCGAGCGGGGTCGGTCGCTCGGCATCATCCTCATCGGCGCCCAGCAGACCGCCAGCGAGGTCGAGCGCCGCATCGTGGCCAACAGCGCCATCCGGGTGGTGGGCCGCCTCGACGCCGCCGAGGCCAGCCGGGGGGAGTACGGCTTCCTGCCCCAGGTGCAGCGCCAGCGGGCCACCATCATCAAGCCGGGCACGATGCTGCTGTCCCAGCCCGAGATCCCGGTCCCGCTCATGGTGCAGTTCCCGTTCCCGGCGTGGGCCACCCGGGCGTCGGAGGCGGGCGCCAACCCCACCGCCACCGAGCACCCCGCCGACCCCTTCGCCTCCTTCCCGAAGCTGTGATGCCGTGAAGCTCCTGCACACCTCCGACTGGCACGTCGGCAAGACCATCCGGGGCCGGTCCCGGGCCGATGAGCACGATGCCGTCCTCGCCGAGATCGTGGGCGTCGCCGGCGCCGAGGCGGTCGACCTCGTCCTCGTGGCGGGCGACCTGTTCGACTCCGCCGCCCCCACGCCCGAGGCCGAGCGCTGCGTCTACCGCACGCTGCTCGAGCTCGCCCACGGCGGCGACCGCCCGGTGATCGTCATCGCCGGCAACCACGACAACGCCCGCCGCCTCGCGGCGGTGGCACCCCTGCTCGCCCTCGGGGGCGTCCAGGTGGTGCCGATGCTCACCAGCCCCGACGACGGCGGCGTCATCGACGTCGAGGCCGGCGGCGAGCGGGCCCGCATCGCGGTCGTGCCCTTCCCCAGCCAGCGCTACATCGTCACCGCCGCCGACCTGCTCTCGCTCGACGCCGACCAGCACGGCGGCCGCTACGCCGAGCGGGTGCGCCAGGCCGTCGACCTGCTCACCTCGGGCTTCGGCGACGACACCGTGAACGTGCTGGTCGCCCACCTGATGGTGGTCGGCGGCCAGGCCGGCGGCGGCGAGCGGGCCGCCCACCTCTTCGACGACTACAGCGTCCCGGCCACGGCGTTCCCGTCGGGCACCCACTACGTCGCCCTCGGCCACCTCCACCGCCAGCAGTCGATCCCCGGGCCCTGCCCGGCCTGGTACTGCGGCTCGCCGCTCCAGCTCGACTTCGGCGAGACCCAGGACGACAAGGCCGTCCTCGTGGTGGAGGCGTCCCCCGGCACGCCTGCCGAGGTCCGGTCGATCCCGCTCACCGCCGGCCGGCGCCTGCGCACGATCGAGGGCGACCTCGGGGCGCTCGGCGCCCTGGCCGGCACCACCGGCGACGACTTCCTGCGCATCCGGGTCGACGAGCCCGCCCGCGCCGGGCTGGCCGACGACGTCCGCGCCCTGTTCCCCGACGCGGTCGAGGTGACCGTCGTGCGGTCGGAGGCCGAACGCAGGCAGCGCACCGAGCGCGCCGGGCGCACGCCCCAGGAGCTGTTCGACCTCTACCTCGCGGAGCAGGACGCCACCGACCCCGACCTCGCCGCGCTGTTCGCCGAGCTGCTCGACGTGGTCACCGGTGACCACGGCGGCGAGGCCGCCTGATGCGCCCGCTCGAGCTCGAGGTCGAGGGCTTCACGGCCTTCCGCGACCGCACCACCGTCGACTTCCGGGGCGCCGACCTCTTCGCGCTCGCCGGGCCGACGGGGGCGGGCAAGTCCAGCGTCATCGACGCGCTCACCTTCGCCCTCTACGGCTCGGTGGCCCGCTACGGCGACCGCCGCCTCGTCAGCCCGCTCATCAGCCAGGGGAAGGTCGAGGCCCGGGTGCGGCTGGACTTCGCCCTCGGCGAGGAGGCCTACCGGGTGGCCCGGGTCGTGCGGGCCACCGGACGGGGCGGCGCCACCACCAAGGAGGCCCGCCTCGAGCGGCTGGACGGGCCCGACGGGGGCGAGGCCGCCGGCGTCGTCGAGAACCTGGCCGGCGACGCCGACGGGGTCACCGCCGCGGTGGCGACGCTGCTCGGCCTCACCTTCGAGCACTTCAACACCTGCGTGGTGCTGCCCCAGGGCGAGTTCGCCCGGTTCCTCCACGAGAAGCCCGCCGAGCGCCAGGACCTCCTCGTCGAGCTGCTGGGCCTGGGTCTCTACGAGCGCATGCAGTCCCTGGCCAACCAGCGCTCCCGCAAGGCGGCCGTCGAGCGCGAGATGCTCGACCGCCAGCTCGCCGACCTCTCGGCCGCCACCCCGGAGGCCCGCAAGGCCCTCACCGGCCGGGTGAAGCTGCTGGCCAACCTGGTCGAGAAGATCGACGAGGCCCAGCCCGAGCTCGACCGCCTCGCCGCCGAGGCCGAGGCGGCGCGGGCCGAGGGCGCCACCATCGCCGAGCGAACCGGGCTGCTGGCCGGCCTGGCCGTGCCCGCGGACGTGGCCGAGATGGGCACGAAGCTGGCCGAGGTGGACCACGAGGTCGTCCGACGCGAGCGCGAGGCCGGCGTCGCGTCCGACGTGCTGGCCGCGGCCGAGGCCGCCCACGACCCGAGCCTCGACCGCACCGCGCTCGAGCTCGCCGTCCGCGACCTCCAGGCACGCGAGGAGGCCGGCGCCCGGCTGCTCAAGGGCGAGGCCATGCAGGTCGAGGCCCGCACCGCCGAGGGTGAGGCCCAGGAGGCCGTCGGTGCCACGGCGGCGGCCCTCCAGGCCGCCGAGGCCGCCCTGGAGGAGGCTCGGCGCGCCGACCTCGCCGGCGCCCTGGTCGCCACCCTGGCCGTGGGTGAGCCCTGTCCGGTGTGCCGCCAGACCGTCGGGCACCTCCCCGAGCACGACGCCTTGGCGGTGTCCGAGGCGACGGCGGCCCGCGACCGCGCCGCCGAGGCCGCCACCGAGGCCCAGCGCCGCCTCGTCGACGCCCAGCGCCAGCTCGACAAGATCGAGGCCACCCTCACCGGTGTCCGCGAGCAGGTGGCCGAGCTCGACGCCCGGGTCGAGGGCCAGCCCCCGCTGGCGGTCGCCCAGGCCCAGCTCGACGGCCTCGTCCGCGCCGAGAAGGACGTCGTCAACGCCCGGGCCGCCGACAGCGAGGCCCGCGCCAACCTGGAGCGCATCACCGCCAGCCGGGCGCGCCTGGTGGAGCGTGAGCGCGACCAGCGTCGGGAGTTCGAGCGTCGGCGTGACGAACTCGCCGCGCTCGGCCCGCCTCCGGCGGGCGGCGAGCGCCTGGCCGACGACTGGGCGGCGCTGGTGGCCTGGGCGGACGAGCAGCGCCCCGCGCTCGACGAGCAGGCCGAGGCCGTCGCGTCCCGGGCCGTGGCCGCCGACGAGGCGCGGGCCGAGCTCGTCACCCGCATCGACGACTTCTGCCGCTCGGTCGACATCGAGCTGGCCGGCCGGGCGCCGCACACCGTCGCCGTCGAGGAGCGCACCCGGGCCGAGGGTCAGCTCGAGAAGCTCGAGGAGGAGCTGGCCCGCAAGGAGCAGGTCGAGGCCGAGCGGGCTGCGGCCGACCGGGACGAGGTGCTGTCCCGCACCCTGGCGCAGCACCTCAAGGCCGACCGCTTCGAGCGCTGGATCCTCGACGAGGCCCACGACCGCCTCCTCGACGGCGCCACCGAGAAGCTGGTCGCGCTCGCCGGCGGCGCCTACTCGCTCACCGTCGACGACAAGCGCCAGTTCGCGGTGATCGACCACGCCAACGCCGACACCGTCCGGCTGGCCCGCACCCTGTCGGGCGGCGAGACCTTCCTCGTGTCCCTCGCCTTGGCCCTGGCCCTCGCCGACCAGATCGCCGAGCTCGCCGCCGGCGGCGCGGTCCGCCTCGAATCGATGTTCCTCGACGAGGGCTTCGGCAGCCTCGACCCCGACACCCTCGAGACCGTCGCCACCGCCCTGGAGGAGCTCGGCGCCCAGGGTCGCGTGGTCGGCATCGTGACCCACGTCCGGGAGCTGGCCGAGCGCCTGCCCGTCCGCTACGAGGTGCGCAAGGGTCCCGCGGGCTCGACCGTCGAGCGGGTCGAGGGCTGAGGGCCGGTCGGCCGGTGCGGTTCGCGGTCGAGGGGTGGGCACCGGAGTACGGCGCGCCGATAGACCCCGGCGCCCTCGCCGAGCCGGCCACCCCCGCCGACCTCGGCGTGGAGGTGCCGGTCGAGGCGTGGGCCCCACGTCCCCCCGCCCCGGGCACCACGGCGCCGGCCTCGGTGCTGTTCGTCGACGGCGTCCGCAGGGTGGAGGCCCGAGTCTGGGTCACCGGCGAGGACGATCGGGTCCACCAGGGGATCTGCGCCTCCTACGCCTCGGGCGCGGTGCGCTGCGACGACCGCGCGCAGGTGGTGCTGGCCAGGGTCGCGCGGGGCCTCTTCTGCCCCGCCCGCGAGGCCGAGCCCGTCGTGACCCGCCACGCCACCTTCGCCCTGCGCCCGGTCTCGGGCGACGACCTCGAGCAGCTCTCCCTCTCGCTGCAGCGCTGCATGGGCGACCTCGAGGCCGAGGTCGCCACCGAGGTGGCGGGCACCGCCGACCTGGTGGTCGTGGACGGCCCCCTCAAGCACGGCGGGGCCGCTCCACGGGCGGTGGGCTACGTCAAGACCCACCACGTGGGCTACCTGCCCGCCGAGCTCGACCGGGTGGTGGCCGCGCTGGCACCGGGGGAGCGCACCCCGCTGTTCGTCACCACCAGCCTGTCCTGGTCGCGGTATTCGTGGTACCTCCGCCTTCCGCGTGCCGCCGGCCACCCGTGGGCCGGCGTGGTCCGCTGCGAGGTGGCCGCCGAGGGCACGGTCGCCGAGGCCGCGGCCGTGGCCGACCAGGTCACGGCCACCCTGCCCCGGTTCGCCAGCCAGCCCCACAAGGATCCCCGCGCCCCGCAGAACCTGCACCCCATCGCCGGCCTCGAGCGCGAGCTGCGGCGCCGCCTCGGCGACCCGGCCCTGCTCTACCGCGCCCTGCGCTCGGCGGCGGCCGCGGCCTGATCCCCGTCACGTGTTGCGGGCGAGCTCCGCGAACTGCGCCTGGAGGTGCGGGTACATCGCCTCGGCGATGACCCGGTTGGCGAGCTCGTCGTGGTGCACCTCGTCCCAGTAGAGGACCCCGGGCGTGTCGGACAACACGTCCCCCACCGTCTGGGACTCTAGGTGCCACCGCCCGCCGGCGTCCGTCGTACCGCCGTCGGCCCCCGGCCGGTGCCGGACGAGGCGGCTCCCCGTAGCCTGACCCCGATGGCCGACACGACGATCCCCACCGACGCCGCCGACCAGACCGACCAGGACGTCGTCCTCGCGGTCACCGAGGCCGCCCGCGTCCAGGTCCTGGCCCTGCGGGCCAACGAGGCCGACGGCGACGACCTCGGCCTGCGGGTCGAGATCACCGGCGTGGCCGGCGTGGAGTTCACCTACGACCTCTCGTTCGACCCCGTGGCCGACGCCGACCCGGCCGCCGGCGACTCGGTGGTGCTGCAGGGCGAGCTACCGGTGATCGTGCCCGCCGACAGCATCGACCGCCTCCGCGGCGCCACCCTCGACCTGCCCCGCAACGGCAGCGAGGGCCTGGTCATGCGCAACCCCAACCGGCCCAACCCGCTGGCCGGCATCGACCTCGAGCTGTCCGGCGACGTGGTGGACCGCATCAACCAGCTGCTCGACCAGTCGGTGAACCCGGCGCTGGCGGCCCACGGGGGCTATGCCAAGCTCGAGGGCGTCCAGGACGACGTCGCCTTCGTCACCATGGGCGGCGGCTGCCAGGGCTGCGCGGTCAGCGCCGTCACCCTGCGCGAGGGCATCGAGGCCGCCATCCTCGAGGCCATCCCCGAGATCACCCGGGTCGAGGACGCCACTGACCACACCGCCGGCGCCAACCCCTTCTACTGATCGTGTGACGGCCCCGTGGACGGGGGCCCGGCGCGCGCTCTCGACGTGACGTACGTCACGCGGTAGGCTGTGGATTACTCCATGTGGGGGCGACAGGGGGGAAGAGCCCGGGAAGCGCCGCAACGGCCGCATCCCGGGCTCTGTCGCGTCTAGCCCAGGGCGGCGAGGCTGCGCCGCACCTCGGCGACGACGCCGGCGGCGTCGAGGCCCAGGTCGGCCAGGATGGCGTCGGGCTTGCCGTGGGCCAGGTAGGCCGAGGGCACGCCGAGCACCCGCACCACGGGGGCGGCGGCGCCGAGGGCCTGCTCGCCGACCCGGTCGGCGATGGCCGAGCCCACGCCGCCGTCGCGCAGGCCGTCCTCGACGGTGACCACGAGGCGGTGGGTGGCGGCGTCGGCGATCAGGTCGGGGTCGAGGGGCTTGACCACGCGGGGGTCCCAGACCGTCGCCCGGATGCCGTCGGCCTCGAGCTCGTCGGCAGCGGCCTCGCAGGCGGCCAGCATCTTGCCCACGCCGACGAGGCACACGTCGGCCCCGGCGCGCACCTTGCGGGCGTGCAGGCCGTGGCCCACCTGGTCGGGGGTGACGCTCGGCGCCGCGGTCTTGGCCCACCGGAGCACCGCCGGCCCGTCGGTGAGCTCGAGGGCGTCGTGGAGCATGACACCGAGCTCCTGGTACGACGACGGGGCGAACATGGTCAGGCCCGGCACCTTGGTGCACAGCACCATGTCGAGGATGCCGTGGTGGGACGGGCCGTCGTCGCCGGTGATGCCGGCCCGGTCCAGGCAGACCACGACCGGCAGGCCGTGCAAGCCGACGTCGAGGTTGAGCTGGTCGAAGGCCCGGGTGAGGAACGTCGAGTAGATCGCGCAGACCGGGCGGAGCCCGCCCATGGCCATGCCCGCGGCCATCGTGACCGCGTGCTGCTCGGCGATGCCGACGTCGACGCAGCGGCCCGGGAAGCGCTCGCCGAACGGGAGCAGGCCGGTGGAGTCGGGCATCGCCGCGGTGATGGCGATCAGCTCGGGGCGCTCGTCGGCCTCCTTGATCAGCGCCTCCGTGAACGCCGCCGTGTAGCTGCCCGGCTTCACCCCGCCGATGTCGTGGAGGTGTTTGATGGTGTCGCTCTCGGCGGGCTCGTGGCCCTTGCCCTTCTGGGTGACCACGTGGACCACGACGGGCCCGTCGTCGAGCTCGGCGGCGTGGCGCAGGGCCCGCTCGAGGCCCTCGATGTCGTGGCCGTCGAAGGGGCCGGAGTAGCGCACGCCGAGGTTCTCGAAGAACGCCGGCGGCTCCCACATCTCGCGCACGGCGGCCTTGGTGGCCTCGACCGCTCGCTCGAGGCGGTCGCCCACGATGGGCATGTCGTGCAGCATCCGCTCGACCCGGGCCTGGCGGCGCAGATAGGAGGGGTTGAGGCGGAGGCGGGCCAGCGACTCGCCGAGGCGCGAGACCGTCGGGGCGTAGGACCGGCCGTTGTCGTTCAGGATGATGATGACGTTGCGGCCACTGTGGCCGAGGTTGTTCAGGCCCTCGAAGGCCATGCCGCCGGTCATCGAGCCGTCGCCGATCACCGCCACGATCTGGCGGCGGTCGGGGCGGGCGTCCGCGTCGTCGTCCACCGCCACGCTGGGCGCGACCTCGGGCAGGGTGCCGGCGTCGCGGGCGCAGGCCAGGCCGTGGGCGTAGGAGAGGATGGTCGAGGCGTGGCTGTTCTCGACCCAGTCGTGCTCGGACTCGTGCCGGCTGGGGTAGCCCGACATGCCCCCCGCCTTGCGCAGCGTGGCGAAGTCCTCCTGGCGACCCGTGACGATCTTGTGGACGTAGGCCTGGTGACCGGTGTCCCAGAGGATCAGGTCGCGCGGCGAGTCGAAGACCCGGTGCAGCGCCAGGGTGAGCTCGACCGCCCCGAGGTTGGAGCCCAGGTGGCCGCTGCCGGCGGCGTCGACCGCGTCGACGACGAAGGTGCGGATCTCGCCGGCGAGGGCGTCGAGCTCTTCGTAGGAGAGCGACCGGAGGTCGGCCGGCCCGTGGATCTGATCGAGCATGTGACGGCCACGCTACACGGGGCGGTCGCCATCCACGATGGCGGAGGGGGCGAGTCGCTCCTCGCGGCGCCGCAGGTTGAAGCGGGCCAGCGCCGAGCCGAGGAGGTAGCCGACGGTGAGGATCACCGCGCCGCCCGCGGCGTCGAGCCAGTAGTGGTTGGCGGTCACCATGATGGCGAAGAGGGTCAGCCAGGGGTAGGCCGCCACGAGCACCTTGGCGACGGGCGACTTCACCTCCCGGTAGAGCACCAGGAAACACCACATGGACCACGCGAAGTGCAGGCTGGGCATGGCCGCGAACTGGTTCGAGACCTTCTGCATCGCGCCGGAGTCGAACGACCAGAGGCCGCCGAAGCGGGCCAGCGAGTCCACGAAGCCGTAGTGGGTGCAGGCGCCGTACGGGCCGCAGCTGTCGAGCAACCGGGGCGGCATGAGGGGGAAGAGGCTGAACCCCACCAGGGCGAGGCCGGTGGTGAACGCCAGGGTGTTGCGCCACACCGGGTACCGGGCTGGGAAGCGGCGGTAGGTCCAGACCATGGCGAAGATCGTCACCACGAAGTGGAAGGTGCCGTAGTACACGTTCCAGAACTGCATGAAGCGGCGGTTGCCGATGAAGAGGTCCTGGATGCCCTCCTCGTGGAACAGGCCCACGGCCCGTTCGATGGCGATGACGGTGCGGGCGTTGTGGAAGGCGTGCTCGATGCCCACGGCGGCGGAGCCGAAGCGGTTCCGGATGAACGAGTAGACGGCGTAGAACGCGAGCACGTACAGCATCTCGCGCCACCAGCGCAGACCGAGGCGCTCGCGGATCGAGGCGGCCTCGCCCTGCGCGGTCGCCGCGCGGTCGTCGACGTCGGCCGCGTCGGCGGGCAGCGCCGCGGCGTCGCTCGTCACGCGGCCGCCTGCACGGAGGCGCCCGGGTCGTTCCTGCCGCCGGAGGACTTCGCCTTGGGGCCGCCGAGGGCGAACGAGGGCGCGCCGGCGAGGCTCGCCACCAGGGTGAGCAGGTAGAGCAGCAGGCCGAAGGCGATGGCGCTGTGGGCGGGCACGCCGAGCGGGTGCAGGAAGACCACGAAGGCACCCTCGCGGATGCCGAGCCCCGAGATGCCGATGGGCAGCACCTGGGCGATGAGCACCGCCGGCAGGAACACGAGCAGCGCGGTGAACCCGACCTCGTCGCCGATGCCGATGGCGTAGGAGGCCATCAGCGCCGCGCACACGAGCACGAGTTGGTAGCCGAACGCCGCGATCAGCACGTGCGCCGCGGCGGCGGGCTGGCGACGCAGGCGATCGAGGCCCAGGTGCACTGAACCGGCGAAGCGGCGCCAGCCGCCCCGGTCGGCGAAGCGCCCCCCGAGGCGGGGGTTGCCCACGGCGAGCAGCAGGAGCACGAGGCCGACGAGGGTGGCCACCGCCACCGCGACGGCGAGGTGGGTGGCGCCGCCGAGGTCGCGCAGGCCGGGGTTCACGAGCAGGCCCACGAAGGTGATGACGGGAAGGACGACCCAGCCCGTCAGTCGCTCGAGCACGACCGAGGCGAACGTGCCCGGCGACTCGCCGTTCTCCTTCGACAGCCGGCTGACCCGCACCACGTCGCCACCGATGGTGCTGGGGAGGGCGTTCGAGACGAACTGGCCGGCGAAGTAGTGCCGCACGAGGTGGTAGAGCGGCCCCGGCAGCTCCAGGGCGTGGAGCACCTGCTGCCAGCGCACCGCCGACATCACGATGCTGGTGAAGGTGAGCACGACGGCGCCGGCCAGCCAGGCGAAGGTGCCGGGTGACGGGTCGGGCACGAGGTCGTGCAGGCTGAAGTCGGGGATGCGCGAGAAGAGGAAGGCCAGCATCGCCACGCTGGCCAGCAGCCGCACCGGCATGACCCAGCGACGGGTCTTCGGTTTGGGGTCGTCCTCGTCCAACAACGTCGCCACCGGTCCTCGTCAACCCCCCAGAAGTACGGGAAAGTGTACGTCCGGCTGGCCCGGGGCGGTCCTCAAGGCCCCGTGGCCCTGCGCCGATGGTGCCGTGATCCGAGGAGGTCGGCCATGAGGGCCTGGAGCCGGACGATGGTGGTGACGGGCCTGGTGCTCGCCGGAGGGCTCGCGGTGGCGGCCTGTGGCGAGGGCGTGGCGCCGCGCCCCGAGGAGGGTGCCGCGGCGCCGACGACGGCAGCCGCGCCCGCCTCCGACGACCCGGGCGACGCCACGACCACCACCCTGGCACCCGTGACCACGCCGGCGCCCGGCGACAGCGCCGAGCCCGTCGCCGTGCTCGACGACACCGTCGAGCGCACCGCCGCGGTGGCGTCGGGGCGCTACGAGATGGTGGTGACCTACGACACCGGCGCGGTCGGGGCCGAGCCGGTCACGCCCGTGCGGGCCACCGGTGAGTTCACCGACCAGGGCCGGTCGCTGCGCCTCGAGCTGGACCTGGGCGAGCCGGTCGGCACCGTCGAGGAGGTCATCGTCGACGGGGTGGCCTACGTGTCGGCGCCCGGGATCGGCTGCCAGGAGATCGACATGAGCGACCTGCTCGGCTCGGTCGGCGGCGCCGGGGGCGGGGCCATGGACCCGGGCGCCTTCCTCGAGCAGCTGCGCGCCATCGACGGCGACGTGGCCGAGGCCGGCACCCTCGACGTCCGTGGGGTGCGCACCACCCGCTACACCGCCGCCTACACCCTCGGCGACGCGATCGCGGCCATGCCCGAGGACCAGGCCGAGGCCCTCGAGCAGATGTACGCCACGCTGCCGCCCAGCTTCCTCGACGCCGAGCAGGCGGTCGACGTCTTCGTCGACGACGACGGCCTCGTCCGCCGCATGCAGGTGGCGACGGCCAGCTCGGACGTCGAGGGCCTCCCGCTGCCCGCGACGACGACGATCATGGACTGGTTCGACTTCGGCGCCGACATCACCGTCGAGGCGCCGGACGACTGCGAGGCCGCGGCGGTCTCGCCGTTCGGCCCCGGCGGCGACCTGTCGAGCTGACCGTCGAGCCCGCCCCGGCCGCCTCGTACACTCGCCCCGGGCGGTGGCCCGTGTCGGCACTGGGGAGGGAGCACCGTGGACGAACGCACGATCTCGGTCGGTGAGGTGACCCTCGCCGTCGCCGAGGCGGGACGGGGTGGGCACCCCCTCCTGCTCCTGCACGGATTCACCGGCGCCAAGGAGGACTTCACCCCCTGGCTCGACGCCCTCGCGGCACGCGGCTTCCACGCGGTCGCCCCTGACCACCGCGGCCACGGCGACTCGAGCAAGCCCGTCGACGAGGACGCCTACTCGCTCGAGATCTTCGCCGCCGACGCCCTCGCCCTGGTCGACGCCCTCGGGTGGGAGCGGTTCCACCTGCTCGGCCACTCGATGGGCGGGATGATCGCCCAGCACGTGGCTCTCGCCGCGCCCGAGCGCGTCGAGTCGCTCGTGCTCATGGACACCGGGCACGGCACCGTGGAGATGGACGCCGAGCTCGCCGCCTGGGGTCTGCACCTCGTGCGCACCGACGGCATCGACGCCCTCGCCGACGTGCTGGCCCAGATGGACGGACCCCTGCACACGGGGGCCTACGCCCGCCTGGTCGAGGCGCACCCGGAGCACAAGGAGTTCGGCGAGCGCAAGCTGCGGGCCTCCTCGCCGGCGATGTACGCGGCGATGGCCACCGAGATGATGGCGGACCACGACCGCCTCGAGGACCTCCCGCGCCTGGGCATGCCCGCCCTCGTGCTGGTCGGCGACGAGGACCTGCCCTTCGTGGGCCCGTCCGAGCGCCTCGCCGAGGCCCTCCCCGCGGCCCGGCTCACCGTGGTGCCCGCGGCCGGCCACTCGCCCCAGTTCGAGAACCGCGAGGAGTGGGAGAAGGCCTTCTTCTCCTTCCTCGACGAGCAGATCTCCTGATGGCCCTCGTCTCGGGTCACGGCGGCGACCTCGCCCTGGCGGCGCTCCGGCCCTACGGCGTCGACACGCTCTTCACGCTCTCGGGCGGCCACATCTTCCCGCTGTACGACGCCGCGGTGAAGACCGGGGACGTCCGCATCCTCGACGTCCGCCACGAGCAGACGGCCACCTTCGCGGCCGAGGGTGTGGCCAAGCTCACCCGCCGGCCGGGCGTGGCCGTGCTCACTGCCGGCCCGGGCGTGACCAACGGCGTGTCCGCCGTCACGACGGCGTCCTTCAACGGCTCGCCCCTCGTCGTGCTCGGCGGTCGGGCCCCGCAGGCCCGATGGGGCGCCGGGTCGCTCCAGGAGTTCGACCACGTGCCGGTGATGGCGCCGATCACCAAGCACGCCGCCACCTCGACCGCCACGGAGGCGATCGGCCGGGACGTGCACGACGCCGTCGTCGCCGCGCTCACGCCGCACCGCGGCCCGGTGTTCCTCGACCTGCCCCTCGACGTCGTGTTCGGTGAGGGTGAGGGCGAGGTCCCCGACGCGGTGGTGCCCGCCGGGCTCGAGCCCGACCCGGGCGAGGTGGCCACGGCCGCCGCCCTCATCGCCTCGGCCGAGCGGCCCGCGGTCATCGCCGGCAGCGACGTCTACTGGGGCGGCGCCTGGGAGGCGCTGCAGGCCTTCGTCGAGGGCCTCCGGGTCCCCACCTTCGTGAACGGCCTCGGCCGGGGCTGCCTGCCCGCCGATCACGAGCTCGCCTTCAGCCGCACCCGGGGCCTGCTCAAGGCGGAGGCCGACGTGGTGGTGGTGATCGGCACGCCCCTCGACTTCCGCATCTCCTTCGGGTCGTTCGGCGACGCGAAGGTCGTCCACGTGGTGGACTCGCCCGACGGGCGGGCCGGGCACGTGCAGGCGGCCGCCTCGCCGGCGGGTGATCTGGCCACGATCCTGACGGCGTTCGCCGACCACACCGGGGACCGGGCCGATCACGAGCCGTGGATCGCGCGGCTGCGCGACGCCGAGCGGGCCGCCTTCGCCGACGACGAGGCCCTCCTCGCCGCCGACGCCGACCCGATCAGGCCCACCCGCATCTACGGCGAGCTGCGCAAGCGCCTCGACCGCGACGCCGTGGTGGTGTGCGACGGCGGCGACTTCGTCTCCTACGCCGGCAAGTACATCGACTCCTTCGAGCCGGGCTGCTGGATGGACCCGGGGCCCTACGGCTGCCTCGGGACGGGGATGGGGTACGCCATCGCCGCCCGGATCACCCGCCCCGACCGCCAGGTCGTGGTGATGATGGGCGACGGCGCCGCCGGCTTCTCGCTCATGGACGTGGACACGCTGGTCCGCCACCAGTTGCCCGTCGTGATGGTGATGGGCAACAACGGCATCTGGGGCCTCGAGAAGCACCCGATGCAGCTCCTCTACGGCTACGACGTGGCCGCCGACCTCCAGCCGGGCTGCCGCTACGACCAGGTCATCAGCGCCCTCGGCGGCGCCGGCGAGGTGGTCGAGCGCCCCGAGGACATCGGCCCCGCCCTCGATCGCGCCTTCGCCGCCGGCGTGCCCTACCTGGTCAACGTCCTCACCGACCCCGCCGACGTCTATCCCCGCTCCAGCAACCTGGGCTGAGGCGGCGCCCGAACGTCCAAGCCCAAAGGCGCGAAGAACGGGGCGAGGGCCTCGCCGGTCGTGTCCCGTGGCGCCGTTCGAGGTCGGGCGCCGGCGAATTCTCACCCTCAGCGTTCGGATCGACGGGGCCGTTCATTCTCGACGCAATAGCTCTCGGAATTCGACAGCTATTGCGTCGAGTTCGGTGGAAGCGGGCGTGACCGGCACGGAGGGTGACATCGGGACCGGGCCGGCCTCGCTCTTCGCGCCGTTCCGTCATCGACGCGGTGTGGGCGCGAGACTCGCGGATGATGTGGGGGCGCACGACGAGCGGGCTCGCTGCAGCCCTGCTCATCGGTGCCGCGGGGCTGGCAGTCGGCGACGCTGCGGATGCGCAGGCGCCGGCCTGCGCCGCTGGCGGTGACCCGGTGGTGCTGGCCGGCGAGCTGCCCGAGAGCGCCGCGGAGACGTACACGCTCCTCCCGGTGGACGTCGCCGACGGGACCACCCGCGTCGAGGTGGGCTACGAGTGGACCGACGTCGAGCCGAGCGCCGACGGCGACACACGGTCGGTGTTGGACCTGGGGATCTGGGACGCCGACGGCACCGAGGGGCCCGAGGCGTTCCGGGGGTGGTCCGGCAGCCGTCAAGGACTCACGGGACGCGGCCAGGACCCCGTCTTCATCACCGCGGCCGCGGCGGAACGGGGGTACGTGCCCGGGCCGATCGAGCCCGGCCGCTGGAGCGTCGAGCTGGGCGCCGGGTTCATCGCCCCTGGCGGGGTGTCGTACGAGGTGACCGTCACGTGCGACGACGCCGACGAGGGCCCACCGGCCGAGCGCGACCCCGTCGATCCCGAGGCCGTCGTGCGGGACGAGGCCGACTGGTACGCCGGCGACTTCCACCTCCACGCCTACCACTCGAACCCCGACGGGCCGGCCGGCCAGGAGATGGTCGAGTTCGCCCGAGCGGCCGGCCTCGACTTCGTCCCGGTCACCGAGTACGTCACGCCGACGCACTGGTGGGAGCTCGGCGCCACCCAGCGGGCCAACCCCGACGTGCTGATCTGGCCCGGGCGGGAGGTCATCACCTACGGCGGTCACGCGATCGTGCTGGGCGAGACGCCGGACGAGATCGAGTACCGGGTCGGCCACGACGGCACGACCCTCGGCGAGATCCAGCAGGGCACGTTCGACGATGGGGCGCTGTTCGGCCTGGCCCACCCGACGGTCTTCCCCGGCGAGGACGGCGCCGAGCTGTGCCGCGGCTGCGAGTTCACCCTCGAGGACCAGATCGACCTCGACCGCGTCGACACCTACGAGGTCGTGAACACCGGCGCGCTGCTCGACGGTGACTTCGAGCCCGTCGGCCCCGGCCAGGGCGGCTTCGCCAACCCGTTCGTCCAGACGTCGGTCGACGAGTGGGAGGGCCTCCTCGCCGACGGCCACCGCATCACCGCGGTCTCCGGCTCGGACGACAAGGAGGGCGACCACTACGGCGCCACCGCCACGCAGGTCTTCGCCGAGCAGCTCTCCCGACCGGCGCTGATCGACGCGATCGACGCCGGCCACGCCTACGTCCAGGCCCGGGGGGTCGCCGACAGCCCCACCCTCGTCCTGACCGCCACCGCCCCGGACGGCACCACCGCCATGTTCGGCGACACGCTCGTGGCCGACACCGCCGAGGTGAGCCTGACGGTCCGCAACGGCGAGGGTCAGTCGCTACGGATCCTGCGCAACGGCGAGGAGGTGGACGTCGTGCCCATCGACGACGACGTCTTCGACCACACCTTCACCGCCGACCGCGTCGCCGACGAGGGCCCGCTCGGCACGTTCTGGGGCATCGAGACCTTCGACGCCGAGTCGATCACGACCATCGCCAACCCGGTCTTCCTCGCCGACCGGCCGGCCACGGTCACCGACCGCCCGCCGCCGGCACGACTCGCGAGCGGACCGAGCGGCACCGCCGAGCCGGCGCCCGCGGCGCCCGACACGACCGACCCGTCGTCGCCGGAGCCCGTCCCGCTCTTCGCCGTCGCGGGGGTCGTCCTGGTGGCCGTCGCCGGCGTGATCGGGGCCAGCCGAGGTCGGCGGTCGGGCTGACTACCCGTTGGCCTTCTCGAGGAAGCGCTCGGTGTCGACCACGACCCGGGTGATCTTGCCGGCGGCGACGAGGCCGCGGGCGTCGTTGACCGACACGGTGAACGTCACGCGTCGGCCCTGGCAGCTCTCGAGGGTGGCCTCGCAGGAGACCGTCTGCCCCACGGGCGTGGGAGCGAGGTGGTCGAGCTGCACCCGCATGCCGACCGTGGTGGTCCCCGGCTCGAGGTCGTCCTCGACCGCCTTGACCGAGGTCTGCTCGCACAGGGCGATGACCCGCGGGGTCGCCAGGACCGGCACGGAGCCGGACCCGATGGCGATCGCCGTGTCGGCGTCGGTGACCGTCAGCGACACCTCGGCGGACAGTCCCGGATGGAGGGGCACGCCGGTACGATAAGCAGCCCTTTACCGCCAGGGCCAACGGAGGCGCTCGTGCTCGACGAAGCAGTGATCCAACGGACGCTGGGTGCGGCACTGCGCACCGGCGGCGAGTGGGCGGAGATCTTCGTGGAGGACAAGCGCTCGTCGTCCGCCGTCCTGGACGACGGCAAGGTCGAGGAGCTCACCTCCGGCCGTGACCGGGGCGCCGGCATCCGGGTCGTGGTGGGGGAGTCGACCGGCTTCGCCCATACCGCCGACCTCACCGACGAGGGCCTGCGCACCGCCGCCGAAGCCGCCGCCGCGGCGGCCCGGGGCGGCACCGGCGGCACCACCGTCGTCGACCTCACCCGCCAGACTTCCCCGCGTCCCAACGAGGTCGCGGTGGCCCCCGAGGACGTGGCCAAGGCCACCAAGGTCGAGCTGCTCACCCGGGCCGATCGCGTCGCCCGGGAGCAGGGCTCGGCCATCACCCAGGTCATGGCCCGCTACGGCGACAGCCGCCGCAAGATCCTGATCGCCAACTCCGACGGCCTGCTCACGGGCGACGACCAGGTGAAGACCCTGTTCTCGGTCTCGTGCGTGGCCTTCGGTGACACCGGCATGCAGACCGGCCGCGAGAGCATCGGCCACACCATCGGCTTCGAGCTCTTCGACGAGTACGACGTGGAGGACCTCGCCCGCCGCGCCGCCGAGCGGGCGCTCACGAAGCTGAACGCCAAGCCCGCCCCCAGCGGCACCCTGCCGGTCGTCATCGGCAAGGGCGGCGGCGGCGTGCTCTTCCACGAGGCCTGCGGCCACGGCCTCGAGGCCGACCTCGTGGGCAAGAGCGCGAGCGCCTTCAAGGGCAAGGTCGGTGAGCAGGTGGCCAGCCCGCTCATCACCCTGGTCGACGACGGCACCATCGCCGGCGAGTGGGGCTGCTTCGCGGTCGACGACGAGGGCCGCCCCGCCCAGCGCAACACCCTGATCGAGGACGGCGTGCTCACCGACTACATGTGGGACTTCCTGCGGGCCCGCAAGGAGGGGCGCCAGAGCTCGGGCAACGGCCGGCGCCAGAGCTACCAGCACCTGCCCATGGTGCGGATGACGAACACGGTCATCACCAACGGCGACACCGACCCCGACGACATCATCGCCGGCACCGACAAGGGCGTCTACGTGGCCCAGCTCGGCGGCGGCCAGGTCAACACCGCCACCGGCGACTTCGTGTTCGGCATGACGGAGGCCTACCTGATCGAGGACGGCAAGATCACCGACCCGATCCGCGAGGGCAACCTCATCGGCAACGGCCCCGAGGTGCTCACCCGCATCGACGTGCTCGGCAACGACTTCGCGATGGGCTCGCCCGGCATGTGCGGCAAGGACGGCCAGGGCGTGCCCGTCGGCGACGGCGTGCCCACCCTGCGGGTCACCGCACTCACCGTCGGCGGCACCGCGACATGAGCCCGACCGAGCAGGCCGGGGCGGACCTGCTGGCGGTCGGCGACCGGGTCGTCGCCCTCGCGCAGGCGGGCGAGGAGGTCGAGGCCGTCGTCCTGCGCTCGAGCGACACCGAGGTGCGGGTCTACGAGGGCGAGATCGAGTCGTTCTCCTCCGCGCAGTCCCAGGGCGTCGGCGTCCGGGTGATCGTCGACGGCCGCCAGGGCTTCGCCTACGCCGGCACGCTGGACGACGAGGTGCTGGCCGAGACCGTCGCCGAGGCCCGCGACAACGCCGCGTTCGGCGAGCCCGACGAGTTCAACGGCCTGGCCGCCCCCGACGGGGTGCCGGTGGCCGATCTCGACCTCTACCGCGAGGCGCTGCTGGCGTTCCCCACGGACGACAAGATCTCGCTCGCCCAGCGCCTCGAGACCGCGGTCAAGGGCGCCGACCCCCGCATCACCGGCGTCGAGTCGGCCGAGTACGTCGACTCGGTCGGCGACATGGCCGTCGTCACGAGCACCGGCATCCGCACGAGCGGCCGCGAGACCGGCTGCTACGTGGCCGCTTACGTGCTCGCCGAGGAGGGCGACGACACCCAGACCGGGTTCGGCTTCTCCGTCGGCCGCGAACCCGGCGACCTCGACGTGGCCAAGGCCGCGGCCGACGCCGCCGACCGGGCCACCCGCCTGCTCGGCGCCACCAAGCCCGCCAGCGGCCGGGTCGCGGTCATCCTCGATCCCTACGTCACCGCCCAGTTCCTCGGCATCCTCGGCTCGACCCTCAGCGGCGAGGCGGTGCTGAAGGGCCGGTCGCTGTTCGCCGACCGCATCGGCGAGGTCGTGGGTTCGTCCCACCTCACCCTGGTCGACGACCCCACCGACCCGCGGGCGTTCACCGCCGGCCAGACCGACGGCGAGGGCCTCGCCACCCGTCGCAACGTCCTCATCGAGGGCGGCACCCTGCGCCAGTTCGTGCACAACACGTACACGGGCCGGCGCTCGGGCACGGCGTCCACCGGCTCCGCCATCCGTGGCGGCTTCAAGAGCACGCCGGGTGCCGGCTGCCAGGCGGTCTCGCTGCTGCCCGGCGACCGCACCCAGGAGCAGCTGATCGCCGAGGTGGGCGAGGGCATCCTCGTCCAGTCGGTGTCCGGCCTGCACTCCGGTGTGAACCCGGTGTCGGGCGACTTCTCGACCGGTGCCGAGGGCCTGCGCATCTCGGGCGGCGCGGTGGGCGAGCCCCTGCGGGAGTTCACCATCGCCTCGACCATCCAGAAGATGCTCGGCGACGTCGTCGCGGTGGGCTCCGACCTCGAGTGGCTGCCCATGAGCGCCGCCGGCGTCAGCCTCGTCATCGGCGACGTCACCATCTCCGGCGCCTGACGGGTGATCGGGGACACGGGCGAGCTGCTGGCGCTCGCGCAGCAGGTCGTCGACCAGGCCCGGCCCGGCGAGCAGCTCGAGTGCGTCGTCGGCCGCAGCCGCGGCACGTCGGTGAAGGCCTACGGCGGCGAGGTCGAGTCGTTCACGTCGGCCGAGTCGTTCGGGCTCGGCATCCGGGTCATCGTCGACCACCGCCAGGGCTTCGCCCACGCCGGCTCCCACGCCACCGACGTCGTGGCCGCCACGCTGGCCGAGGCCCGGGACAACGCCGGCTTCGGTGAGCCCGACGAGTGGAACGGCCTGGCCGCACCCGACGGCGTGCCGGTCGTCGAGCAGGACCTCTGGGACGAGGCCCTCTTCGCCACCACCACCGAGCGCAAGGTCGAGCTCGCCCTCGAGCTCGAGCGCCGGGTCACCGGCCTCGACCCGAGGGTGACCGCGGTCCGCAGCGCGGGCTACGGGGACGGCTCGGGTGAATTCGCGGTCTGCTCGACCGCCGGCATCGCCGTGGCGGGCCGCAGCACCCACTGCAGCATCTCGGCCTCCGCCCTCGCCCACGACGGCGCCGAGACCCAGATCGGCGGGGCCGTGGACGTCGGGCGCCAGCCGGCGCACCTCGACCTGGTCCAGGTCGCGGCGGACGCCGTCGACCGGGCCACCCGGATGCTGGGCGCCTCGCCCACCGACTCGCAGCGCCTCACCGTGGTCCTCGACCCGCGGGTGGCCGCCACGCTTTTGGGCATCGCCGGCGGCACGCTCAGCGGTGACCGGGTCCAGCGCGGCCGCTCGCCCTTCGCCGACCGCCTCGGGGAGGCCATCGCCTCGCCGGTGCTCACCCTGGCCGACGACCCGACCGATGCTCGCTCGATGGCGGCCGACAGCCACGACGGCGAGGGCCTCGCCTGCCGGCGCAACCCGCTCATCGTCGACGGCGTGCTCGACCGGTTCCTCTACGACGGCTACTCGGCCCGGCGGGCGGGCACGACGTCGACCGGTTCGGCCGTCCGGGGCTCGCGCAGCACCCCGGGCGTCGGTTGCCAGGCGCTGGCCGTCGTGCCTGGCGATCGCTCTCCCGAGGAGCTCATCGCCGGCATCGACCGCGGGATCCTGGTGCAGTCCCTCAGCGGCGTGCATTCCGGCGTGAACGCGGTGAGCGGCGACTTCTCGGTCGGCGCCGAGGGGCTCCTCATCCGCGACGGCGCGCTGGCCGAGCCCGTCCGCGAGGTCACGCTGGGCTCGACGATCCAGCGCCTGCTGCTCGGGGTGGAGGCGGTCGGCGACGACCTCGAGTGGCTGCCCGGCGGCACCGGCAGCGCCACCCTGGTCATCGCCGACGTCTCCCTCGGCGGCCGCTGACCCGATCCGGCCGCCACCCCGTCGAGTTCTGGCGTCACCCGTGCCCGCATAGCGGGCGCCAACGACGCCAGAACGGGTGATGTGGGAGCAGTGGGACCGCGGCCCCGGTCAGCCCGCAGTGAGGACCAGGGTGACCGTCGCCTGGGTGAGGGCGGTGGCCACCGCCGGGGCGGCGCCGGCCGACACCGCGACGGTGGCAGTGGCCTCGCCGACGTCGACCACCGTCACCTCGTGGGCCACGACCCGGGTGGCGCCGTCGAGGGCAGTGGCCAGCACGTCGACGGTGTCGCCCACCCGCAGCGCGAGGGCGCCGACCCCGGTGGGGACGGCGACGGCCCGGGTCCCCTCGGGGAGCAGCGCGGCCACGCCGTGGCGACCGTCGGGGGCGAGGCGGTCGGCCAGGAGCGCCTCACCCGGGTAGGCGGCGGCGATCACGGTGGCGCCGGCCGGGACGGCCGCGAGGGCGCCGTCGGGCACGAACGTCCTGGGCACGCGATCGACCCGGACGTCCGCCTCGGCCACCTCGTCGCCGGGGGACAGTGGTCGCACCACGACCACCACGTCCCGGAGCCCGCCGAACCGTGCCGCCGCGGCCTCGGCCCGGGCGGTGAGGCCGCCGACCACGAGCGCGGCGAGCGCGGCGCCGAGGACGGCGACGGTCCAGTAGGCGAGCGGGCGCCGGCGCAGGGCCAGGCGCGACAGGAACAGGGGCTGGTGGCGCACGCGCGCCTCCTCACGGTCTCGACCGGCCGCTGTGCGGCCGGGGGTGTCGTCGTGAGGGGGAAGGTGGCGCCAGCCTACGGGCGGATCAGGCCCGGGTCGCGGGCCCGTTCACGGCTCGAGCGCCGGCGGCGGCTCGGGCTCGATGCCGTTGGGGCCGTCCGAGCAGCGACAGCCGATCTCGGTGGGGACCCGCCCGATGGCGTCGAACAGCAGCCCCCGCACCTTCTCGAGGTTGGCGTCGAAGAAGGCGAAGATCTCCTCCTGGGTGACGGGCTCGACGCCCTCCTCGCCCTCGACCCCCGTGTCGTAGTCGGTGATCAGGGCGATCGACGCGTAGCAGAGGCCGAGCTCGCGGGCGAGGGCGGCCTCGGGGTACTGGGTCATGTTGATGACCTCCCAGCCCGCCTGGCGGAACCAGCGGGACTCCGACCGGGTGGAGAAGCGCGGCCCCTGGATGACCACCACGGTGCCGCCCTCGTGCATCGTGATCCCCTGGTCACGCCCGGCGGCGAGCGCCACGGCCGAGAGCTCGGGGCAGTAGGGGTCGGCCATCGACACGTGGTTGGCGGTCGGGCCCTCGAAGAAGGTGTCCTTGCGGGCGCTCGTGCGGTCGACGAACTGGTCGGGCACCACGAACTCACCCGGGTGGATGTGGGGCTGCAGCGACCCGGAGGCGCACGGCGAGAAGATGCGCGTCACGCCGAGCTCGCGCATGGCCCACAGGTTGGCCCGGTAGTTGATGCGGTGGGGCGGGAACTGGTGGTTCGTGCCGTGGCGGGCGAGGAAGGCGATGCGCCGGTCGCCCACGGTGCCGAGGTGGAACGGGGCCGACGGCCGCCCGTAGGGCGTGTCGACCTCGACCTCGGTGACGTCGTCGAGGAAGGAGTAGAAGCCGGAGCCGCCGAAGACGCCGATGTCCGCCTGGTTTGCGTGCTCGTGGGAGGTGTCGCTCACGGGCGACACCCTACGTGGCCCGAGGCGCTCAGGTCGTCGACGTGGCGGCGGCCTTCGTGTCCTTCTTCGACTCCTTCTTGGCGTCCTTCTTGCCAGCGTCCGTCGAGCCCGACGAGGACTCCGCCTTGGTCTCGGACTTGGACTCGCTGGAGGACGAGGCGCCCGAGGACGACCCGCCGGACTTCCCGCCGCTGCGGCTGTCGTTCTTGTAGAAGCCGCTCCCCTTGAAGCTGATGCCGGGGGCGGCGAAGACCTTGCGCAGGCTGCCCTTGCAGGCCGGGCACTTGGTCTTGGGCTTGTCCGTGAAGGACTGCACGACCTCGAGCTCTTCGCCGCAGTCGCGGCAGCGGTACTGGTAGGTGGGCATCCAGATCCTCCGGGAACCGGTTAGCACTCAGACGTCGAGAGTGCCAGCGTACCGCCCCGGGCCGCCGCACCAAAGGTGGGACCCGTACGATGCCCGACGTGGATCCCTGGGCGCTCCTGGTGGTGCCGTCGTACCTCCTGGGCACCTTCCCGACCGGCCTCCTCGTGGGCCGGCGCCACGGCATCGATCCCACCGCGGCGGGCTCGGGCAACCCCGGCGCCACGAACGTGGCGCGGGTCGCCGGGCGCAGTGCCGGCGTCGTCGTGCTGCTGGTGGACCTGGCCAAGGGGGCCGTCCCCGCTGCGGTCGGCCTCGCCGCGGGCGGCACCCTGCTCGGCCTGGCCTGCGGCGCCGCCGCGGTGATCGGCCACATCTTCCCCGTCACCCGCCACTTCCGGGGCGGCAAGGGGGTCGCCACCGCCAGCGGGATGGTGATCGTCGTCTACCCGTGGCTCAGCCTCGTGGTCGGCGCCGTCTTCGTGCTCACCGCCCTGGTGACCCGCCGGGTCTCGGCCGCCTCGGTGGCCATGGCGGTGGCCCTGCCAGTCGTCCTGGTCGTCGCCGGGGAGCCGGCCGCCCAGGTCGGCATCGCCACCGCCGTGTCCCTGTGCGTGATCGTGCGCCACCGTGCGAACATCGGCCGCCTGTTGCGGGGGCAGGAACCGGCCTTCACCGCCTCCCGCGCGGGCCCGCGCTCCAACCCCGACCCCTCCCGTCCGACGAGAGAAGCACCATGACCCCCTCCAGTCCCAGCGCCGCCACGGTCAAGAAGGCGGTGATCCCCGCCGCGGGCCTCGGCACCCGCTTCCTGCCGGCCACCAAGGCGCAGCCGAAGGAGATGCTGCCGATCATCGACCGCCCCGCCATCCAGTACGTGGTGGAGGAGGCCGTGCGCGCCGGCATCGACGACATCCTCATCATCACGGGTCGCGGCAAGCGCAGCCTCGAGGACCACTTCGACCGCAACTTCGAGCTCGAGTACTTCCTGGCCCAGAAGGGCAAGGACGAGGACCTCGCCGAGATCCGCGACCTGGCCGAGATGGCGGACATCCACTACGTCCGCCAGGGCGAGCCCCTCGGCCTCGGCCACGCCGTCGGCGTCGCCCGCAAGCACGTGGGCGACAACCCCTTCGTGGTGATGCTCGGCGACGACATCATGGACGAGTCGTCCCGGGTGCTCGAGGGGATGATCGGCGTCCACGAGCGCCACGGCGCCTCGTCGGTCGCGCTGAAGGAGTTCCCCCTCGCGAAGATCTCGGCCTACGGCTGCGCCGCCGCGGAGCCGGTCGACGGCGAGGACGGCCTGGTCCGCCTGCGCGGCGTGGTGGAGAAGCCGGCCCCCGAGGTCGCGCCGTCCACCCTGGCGGTGATGGGCCGCTACGTGTTCACCCCCGCGATCTTCGACTGCCTGGACCAGGTGCGGCCCGGCGTCGGCGGCGAGATCCAGCTCACCGACGCCATCGCCCTGCTGCTCGAGCAGGAGGAGGTGTACGGCTACGTGTTCGACGAGGGCCGCTACGACATCGGCCAGAAGCTCGACTACCTGCGGGCGTCGGTCGAGCTGGCGGTCGACCGCGACGACATCGGCGCCGAGTTCCGATCCTTCCTCGCCGAGTTCGTGGCCCGCAAGGGCATCGTCTGACGCGGTGACCTCCGTGATCTCCCTCGACGAGGCCCGCGAGTACGTGCTCGCGGGCTGCACGGTCGGCCACCCCCGGGCGGTCCCGCTGGCGGAGGCGCTCGGCCTCGTCACGTCGGTGCCGGTCGAGGCGGTGGAGGACGTGCCCCCGTTCGACAACACCGCCATGGACGGGTTCGCCGTCCGGGCCGCCGACACCGCGGGTGCCACCGACGACGCGCCGGTGCGGCTGGCGGTGGCCGGCACCCTCGCCGCCGGCGCCGCCCCGGACCTCGTCGTGGGCCCCGGCGAGGCGGTGCGGATCATGACCGGGGCGCCGATGCCCCCGGGTGCCGACGCCGTGGTGATGGTGGAGCGCACCGCCACGACCGACGACGGCGCCACCGTGGCGGTCGGGCTCGAGGTCGAGCCGGGCAACCACGTGCGTCGGGCCGGCGACGACGTGCGCGCCGGCGACCTCGTCTTCCCCGCCGGGACGACGCTGACCCCCGCCCACCTCGGGGTGCTGGCCACCCTGGGCGTCCGCCGGGCGCCCGTGTACCCCCGGCCCCGCGTCGGCGTGATCTCCACCGGTGACGAGCTGGTGGACGGGCCCGAGCCCCTCGGCCCCGGTCAGATCCGTGACTCCAACCGCCGCATGCTGCTCGCCCTCGTGGAGCGCACCGACGCGATCGCGGTCGACCTCGGCCGCATCGCCGACGACGAGGCCGCCATCGCCGCGGCCTTCGCCGCCGGCGCCGAGTCCTGCGACGCCATCGTGTCGAGCGGCGGGGTGAGCATGGGGGACTTCGACTTCGTGAAGGTCGTGCTCGACCGCCTCGGCGACATGCGCTGGATGCGGGTCGCGATCAAGCCGGCCAAGCCGCTGGCGTTCGGCACGATCGGGACGACGCCCGTGTTCGGCCTGCCCGGCAACCCCGTCTCCTCCCTCGTGTCGTTCGAGCTCTTCGCCCGCCCCGGTCTGCGCAAGATGATGGGCCACGCCACCCTCGACCGACTGCGGCTCGCAGCGGTGGCCGACGACGCGCTGGCCCGGCGCCCCGACGGCAAGGTCCACTTCGCCCGGGTGCTCGTCACCTACGGCGAGGACGGCCGCTTCCACGTGCGCACGGCGGGAGGCCAGGGCTCCCACCAGCTCGCGGCGGCGGCCGCGGCCGGGGCGCTCGCGGTCCTCCCCGACGGCGACGGGGTCGAGGCCGGTGGCGAGGTCCAGATCATCCCGCTGGGGGACCTCGGTACCCTGGGCTGATGGTCGGTCCGGGGGTGACGCCGTTGGTGGACGGCTTCGGCCGCGTCCACCGGGACCTGCGCATCTCGGTCACCGACCGCTGCAACTTCCGCTGCACCTACTGCATGCCCGAGGAGGGCATGACGTGGCAGCCGCGTGACGAGCTCCTCACCTTCGAGGAGATCGAGCGGGTGGCCCGGGTGCTGGTCGAGCGCCACGGCTTCGAGAGCATCCGGCTCACGGGCGGGGAGCCGACGGTCCGGGCCCACCTGCCCGTACTGGTCGCGAAGCTGGCGGCGCTGGGCCCGAGCGGGCCCACGGAGCGGGGCACGGGCGTGGACCTCGCCCTCACCACCAACGGGGCGACCCTGGCCGCCATGGCGCACGACCTCGTGGACGCGGGACTGCGCCGGATCAACATCTCCATCGACTCCCTCCGGGCGGACCGCTTCGAGGCCCTGACCCGGCGCGACGAGCTGCCCCGGGTGCTCGAGGGCATCGACGCCGCCGTCGCCGCCGGCCTCGATCCCGTGAAGCTGAACGTCGTGATGATCCGGGGCGTGAACGACGACGAGGCCGTGGACTTCGCGACCTTCGGGCGCGAGCACGGCGTCACCGTCCGCTTCATCGAGTTCATGCCCCTCGACGCCGGCCAGGGGTGGTCGAACGACCAGGTGGTGTCGCAGGCCGAGATCGTGGCCGCCATCGACGCCGTCTACCCGGTCGAGGCGGTCGCCCGCGGCAGCCAACCCGCCGAACGGTTCCGCTACCTCGACGGCGGCGGCGAGGTCGGGGTGATCCCGAGCGTCACCGAGCCGTTCTGCGCATCGTGCGACCGCATCCGCCTCACCGCCGACGGCCAGGTCCGCAACTGCCTGTTCGCCGTCGACGAGCTCGACGTGCGGGCGGTGCTGCGCTCGGGGGGCACCGACGACGACGTGTCGGCGCTGCTCCAGCGCGCCGTCGGCGCCAAGTGGGCCGGCCACGCCATCGGCCAGGTGCACTTCATCCGGCCCCGCCGCTCCATGAGCCAGATCGGCGGCTGAGCCGACCGGCGCCCGGTCGGACCGGGCTAGATCCCGTCGAGCCCGAGGCCGTCGTCGGTGAGGCCGAGCTCCTCGGCACGGCGGTAGGTGCCCGAGCGCCCGCCCGTCTTCTCCCACAAGGCGATGTCGCCGATGACCATGGTGCGGTCGGCGGACTTGCACATGTCGTAGATGGTGAGGCACGCCACCGAGCACGCGGTGAGGGCCTCCATCTCGACGCCGGTGCGGTCGACGGTCTCGACGTGGGCCTCCACCTCGATGACGTCGTCGCCGATCTGGAAGTTGACCAGCACCGAGCTGACGAGCAGCGGGTGGCACAGGGGGATGAGGTCCGGGGCGCGCTTGGCGGCCTGGATGCCGGCCACCCGGGCGACCGACAGCACGTCGCCCTTGCCGATGGCGCCGCGGGCCACGAGCGAGGTGGTCTCGGGGGTCATGTGGACGCGGCCCCGGGCGACCGCCCGCCGGTGGGTCTGCTCCTTCGGGGTGACGTCCACCATCCGTGCGCGGCCGAGCGGGTCGAGATGGGTCAGTCCACCGTCGGGCATGGGCGGAGTGTAGTGGCGGGGGTGCGGCCCCGACCGCGTCGCCGCGCGGGCGCCATCCACCCCATCGAGGGGGTGGATGTCCTTACCCCGTCCGCGCGCTTGCTAGCGTGCGTGTCGCGTTCGTAGTAGAACTGCAACGTTCGTTGGCTGACCGTAACGGCCGACCTGCCGGCCGCCGCAGCATCGAGAGCAGCACGCAGCACCCCGCATGACCCGCAGGACGTCCCTGACCCCGCAGAAGGTGTGACAACGCGTTGATCCCGATCGTGCTCCTGATCCTCGTCGTGATGTGGGTGGCGGTGCTGCTGCCGCCCTACCTCCGCAACCGAGGGGGGAGCGGTTCGGGCTCCATGCACTCGTTCCGGCGCAAGCTCGACACGCTCGAGCGCACGTCGCCCTTCGCCGGGTCCAAGGGCCACGTGTCCGCCTACCTGCCGGTCGACGGCCGGTCGGTCCGGGGCCCCCAGCCCCTGGACGGTCCGCTGCCCGCCGGTTCGCGCCACCCCCTCCAGCACGGCGGCGGCCCCCGGCTGGTGCCGGTGCCCACCGAGGGCGTGGAGGTCATCCGCCCCGCCAGCCTCGACGCCGAGGCCGCCCTCGACGACGACGCCGCCTACCTGCTGACGCCCGCCGCCGAGCCGTCGGGCCACGGGCCCGCCCCCGTCCGCCGCGACGGCGTGCCGTCGTCGGTGCTCGCCGCCCGGGCGGCCCGCAAGCGGCGCCGTGAGGTGCTGTACACCCTCCTCGCAGCCTGCGGCCTGACCCTGTTGATGGGCCTCGTCCTCGGCCCCGCTGCGCTGGTCCTGCACCTCCTGTGCGACCTCGCCCTCGGTGGCTACGTCTACCTGCTGATCAACGCCCAGCGGGCGCGGGCCGAGCGCGACATCAAGGTCGCGTTCCTGCCCCACCAGAACCACGACGCCGAGCCGAGCCGCCTGCTCGAGAGCGGCGGCGGCTGGCAGCCGGGCGACATGCTCCGGCAGTCCGCCAACTAATAGCGAGCAGGGCGGCTGACATGCGTTCCCCCGCACGGTGGATAGTCGTCGCCTTGGTCGGCGCAGCACTGCTGGCCTTGTCCTATGGGTCGGGCTTCGCCGGCGCTCAAGGGGAGGGCGCTCGATACGGCACCGATCCGTTGACGCCGGCGGAGGCCGCAGCGGCCGTCGAGGACGCCGGTGTGCCCGAGTCGGCAGTCCAACCCGAGTCGGCCGGCCCCGAGGCGCTCGGCCACAACGGCCTCCCCGAGCGCCTCGTCCTGCTCGTCGAGCGCCACCTTGAGGACAAGGGCGCCGACGTCGGCCTCCGCCGGGCCGACGTCTACGCGTATTCATACGCAGATGACACCCTGACGGTGTCGGTGGTGGACCTCGCCGATGGCGGTGTAGACGCCACCACCTCGGTGAACGGCGACCAGCTGCCGCTGATCGAGGTGGAGGAGCAGCGGGCGGTCGAGCTCCTGCTCGCCGACCCGGTCTTCGCCGAGCGCCTCGCCGAGGAGTATCAGCGGGTCATGGGTGAGCCCCTCAGTGACGCCGCCCAGGACCTCGACGTGCAGCCGATCGTGTTCAAGGCCGACGCCGTGCCTACCGTGGCCACCGGTCGGGCCGCGCAATGCGGCGTGCACCGCTGCGCGCAGTTCCTGATCCAGAGCACCGACCACGCGCTCATCAACCTGTTCCCGTTGGTCGATCTGTCCGCCGGCGAGGTGCTCGCCGCCGACGGGGTGGCGGGCTCGTGAGGCTCGCACGGGTAGTCGGGCTCGCCGGGGGCGTGCTCCTGCTCGCCGCCGTGGCCGTTGCGCCGGTGGTCGGGCCGCAGGCCGATGCGGCCGGCGAGATCGGGTGCTCTGCCGCGTTCGCCATCCAGGAGAGCCTCCCCAACGGCGCGTCTTGGTCGATGTGCTGGGAGGTGAGGAATCTCGAGGGCATCGTGCTGCATGACGTCACCTTCACTCCGCCGGGCGGCGGCGCGATCGAGGTGCTCGACCAGGCGAACCTTGCACAGATCCATGTGCCCTACGACAACAACGTGAACCGCTTCCACGACGAGTCCGACTACGGCCTGGGCTTCAACCTCGATGACCTCGCTCCCGAGGACTGCCCCGAAGGCGAGCTGCTGAGCATCGTGACCAAGGACGTCCTCTGCCGCCAGGTGGGCCCGAGCGGCTACTCCTACAAGTCCTACGACGATGTCGCCCAGGGCAACTCCCTGACGTTGTTCAGCGTCTCGGCCATCGGCGCGTACAACTACATCGTCCAGTGGCAGTTCGAGGACGACGGCACCATCCGTCCCGCCGTCGGCGCCACCGGTCAGCTCCAGATGTACGGCGGCAACCGGGCCACAGGCTGGGACGTCGGTGGCCGCAACGTCGCCGTGGCCCACATGCACGACTTCTATTGGCGACTCGACTTCGACCTCGCCGGCCCGGCCGACGACCGGGTCCAGGAGCTCGCCGCCTCGCCCGGCCCTGGCAGCGAAACCTTCACGAACACCCGCACGCCGCTGACGGTCGAAGCGGCCCGGAGGGTGCAGCCTCACTCGTTCCGTTCGTGGCGAGTGTTGGACACTGCGGTCACCAACGACGACGGCCATCGCATCAGCTACGAGCTCCTGCCCAGCACGAACAACATCTTCCGAGGCCCAGGCTATGAGCCGTTCACCCACAACGAGCTCTACGCCACGACGAACCGGGAATGTGAGCGCTTCGCATCGCACAACCCCACCCTCGGAGGGTGCGCTTCGAATCTCTCGACGTTCGTGAACGGTGAATCGTTGCGTAGCGCCGACGTGGTGCTCTGGTACGGCACCTCGTTCCACCACCTGCCGCGGGACGAGGACGAGGACCACATGGACGTCCACTGGAGCACGTTCGCCCTGGTGCCCCGGGACCTCACCTCGGTCTACCCCGTCCCCTGACGGGAGCGGGCGGGCTCAGTACTGCATGAACACCTGGACGGTGAACACGCGGCTGCCCCGCCACGCCACCCCGGTGCCCATGTAGTTCCACCGCGGGTCCAAGATGTTGGCCCGGTGGCCCGGAGAGTTCAGGTACGCCTGGTGGACCTGCGCGATGGAGCCGCCGTAGCCCACGTTCTCGGCCAGCGAGCGCCACTGGTAGGTGATGCCGTCCGGCAGGTTCGAGTGCTCGAGCGTGTTGTAGCGGGCCAGGTGCTCCGCCCAGGCCTGTGCCTTGTTGTCGAGCTGGAGGTTGTCGCGCAGGTAGCTGCGCCCGTACTGGGCGCGGGTCTGGTTGACCAGATCGGCCACCCGGGCCTGCTCCGAGGACTGGCATCCCGTGAGGGACGCCCCCATGACGAGGACCAGCAGCGCGGCGATCGCCAATCGCAGCGCCCGGGTCGTGTTGCTCCCAGTTCCCAATCGCATGCCATGGCAACGGCGCGTCGGGGGCGCCCCTTGAGCCATTCGGCCCATTCGCGCTACGCGACGCCAGGGGGCGGCGGGGTGGGGCCGGACGGCGCCCCTCCGCTACGATGACCACTCCCCCCGGGGGTGTAGCTCAGTTGGCTAGAGCGCTACGTTCGCAACGTAGAGGCCGGCGGTTCGAATCCGCTCACCTCCACTCGGGTCCCGTGCACGGCGGCGTCGACCCGGTCACGACCCGACGGTGCGCCCCGACGGATCGGGGCACGTCGCGGGGGTCGGCGGGGTAGGGAGGCCGGGTGTCCGAGCAGGCCGACGCGCGCACCGGCGCGGAGCTCGGCGGCCGCTACCGGTTGGTGCGCCGCCTCGGTGAGGGCGGCATGGGCGAGGTGTGGGAGGCCGAGGACGCCGTGCTCGAGCGGCGGGTGGCGGTCAAGCTCGTCAGCGGGCGCCAGCAGGGTGATCCGGCGGTCCTGGCCCGGTTCGAGCGGGAGGCCCAGACCGGTGCCCGGCTCAGCCACCCGGGGCTGGCCACGGTCTACGACTACGGGACCGCGCCCGAGGGCGTCTACCTGGTCATGGAGCTCCTGGCGGGGGAGACGCTCGCCGAGCGCCTCCGCCACGGCCCGCTGCCCGTCGGGGAGGCCACCGACGTCGTCGCCCAGGCCGCCGACGCCCTCGCGGCGGCGCACGCCGCCGGGGTGATCCACCGGGACGTCAAGCCCTCCAACCTCATGCTCACGCCCGGCGGCGTGAAGGTCATGGACTTCGGCATCGCCACGGGTGAGGGTGACCCCCTGACCGCGACCGGCCTGGTGATCGGCACCGCCGCCTACCTGGCCCCCGAGCGGGCCCAGGGCCGCAGCGCCGGGCCCGAGGCCGACGTGTACGGGCTCGGCCTCGTCCTGGTCGAGGCCGTCACCGGCGAGCCGGCGGTCTCGGGGGCCACGCCGGCGGAGACGGTCTACGCCCACGTGCACGGGACGGCCCCCGACCTGGGGGAGCGGCCCGACGTGCCCGCGGCGGTGGCCGACGCCACCCGGCGGGCCCTCGCCAAGGAGCCGGCGGCCCGCCCGTCGGCCGCCGAGCTCGCCGCCCTCCTGCGCGCCGGCCCACGCGGGGCGCCGACGACCGTGGTCGCGCCCGTCGACGCGGGCACGGCGACCGCGGCGCTCCCGCCGGCCGTCCCGGCTCCCGTGGGCGCGGCACCGTGGGCCGACCCGGGACCGGGGGACCGCGCCGGGCGGGGCGGGCTCGTCGCCCTGGCCGTCGTCGCCCTGTTGCTGATCGCCGGGGCCGCCTACGCCCTGGCGTCACGGGACGACACGGGCGACCGGACCGCCGCCACCGCGACCACGGCGGCCTCGGCGCCGCCGACGACGAGCGCGGTGACCGAGCCGGCGCCCACCACCGCCGCGCCCACGACCGCGCCGCCCACCACGGCGGCGCCCACCACCACCGCACCGCCGGTGACGGCGGCGGTGTCGCCGGCGTCGGACCCGGGCACCGCGGCGGTCACCTACCTCGAGACCCTCCGGGCCGGTGACGTGGACGCCGCCTGGGCGCTGACCTCCCCCGCCTTCCAGGCAGCCCAGGACCGTGACTCGTGGGAGTCGTTCTGGACGGGGCACGACGTCGAGATCGTGGGAGATCCGCGGGTGGCGGGCTCGTCCGGTCGGGTGGTGGTGCCGGTGACCTTCGACGGGGCCCGGGAGGACTACGCGATGACCCTCGTCCAGGCCGACGACGGCACCTGGCTGGTCGACGGCCCGGTCGGCGGCTGACGCCCACCCGCGTGCCGCCGCCCGGCGCTGGAGCAGCGCCGGGCGACGGCGAGTCCGAGGGACGGGAGCGGATCAGGCCTTGGCGTAGGTGCTGGCGCCGTGCCAGTCGATGACGACGGCGGGCTCGTCGCCGATGACCCAGCCGTCGTGGCCGGCGTCGAGGCGGGTCACGTCGCCGGGACCGGCTTCGAGCTCGGTGCCGTCGTCCATGCGGATCCCGATGCGACCGCTCACGTGGTACTGGAAGTGGGGCGCCTGGCAGCTCTCGGTGCCGGCGATCGGCTTGACGTCGTTGGACCAGCGCCAGCCCGGCTGGAACACGAGGCGGCCCACCTCGGCGCCGCCGATGTTGACGATCTCGGCGTAGCCGTTGGGGAACTCCCGGCGCTCGTCGGGCTGGTCGAAGGTCTTCTGCTCGGTGCTGTGCTGGGTCATGGTCATGGCCGCAGTGTCCGCCCGCGTCGGGTCCGCCGGCATCGCCCGTTCGGGCCATCTTCGCGGTGGCCCGGGTGGCCCGGGTGGCCTGGTGGCGCGGGTGACCAGCGGGGTCAGCGGCCGTCGAGCAGGTGCTGGTCGGCCGCCGCCGCGACCGCTGCGGCCCGCGACGACACGCCCAGCTTGGTGAACACGTTGGCCACGTGGCGGTGCACCGTGTGCTCGCTCACCACGAGCTCCTCGGCGATCTGGCGGTTGGAGAGCCCCCCGGCGACGTGGCCGAGCACCTCGAGCTCCCGCCGGGTGAGCCCCGACGGCGGGCCGACCCGTGCGCCGAGGTGCCAGGCGACGTCGCCGGCCCGCCGGGCGGCGCCGGTCGCCCCGAGGGCGGCGAGGTCGGCGGCGGCGAGACGGGCGTGCTCCCGGGCGGCGTCGGGCCGGCCGTGGCGGGCGAGGGCCTGTGCCAGCACGAGCCGGGCCTCCGCCGCCTCGAAGGGCTGCTGGGCGGCCCGGTGGCGTTCGACCGCCTCGTCGGCGGCGCGGACCGCGGCGTCGGGGTCGCCGTCGTGGAGGGCGAGGCGGGCGGCGGCGAGCCGCTCGGCCGCGGTGAAGGGCTCGCCGGCCAACAGGGTGGCCACCGCCACGAGCTCCTCGTGCGCCCGTCGGGCGGCGGCCGGCTCCCCTCGAGCCAGGTGCACCGGGACGAGCAGCTCCCAGGCCGCCGCCCCCTCGACCGGCGCATTGCCCGCGGTGCGCCCGAGGTACCGCTCGGCGTGGCCGAGCGCCCCGGTGAGGTCCCCGGCGTCGAGGGCCAGGGCGGCGCGCCCGAGCGCGCCGAGCGCGTGGTCGCCGGCGGTCGCGAGCAGGGACTCGGCCTCACGCGGGCGGCCCTGGCGCCGTCGCAGTTCGGCCAGGCGGGCGTTGGCGTAGGCCGCGAGCGGGGGCCGCACCTCGACGAGGGACGCCGCGGCCCACGTGAGGTCCTCCTCGGCGGTGTCCCACTGGCCGGCGACCGTCCGCACCGTGCCCCGGTGGGCGCGGCAGAGCCCCAGCACCGGGCGCTGGCCCGTGCGCTCGGCGTACGCCTCGAGGCGGTCGCACCACTGGGCCATCCGGTCGTAGTCGCGGGCCCGCTCGCAGGCGATGATCATGTTGCAGTGGCACGACCCGATGGCGAGGGGGTCGTGGAGCTCGCCGCTCGACGCCGCGGCGGCGCCTTCGTCGAGCAGGGCCATGCCCTCCTCGCGGCGACCGAGGGTGACGAGGGCGAGGCCTCGCAGGGTCTGGGCGGTCATCTCCACGTCGAGGGCCCCGTGGGCCCGGGCGACCCCCTCGGCCTCGGCGCTCAACCGCAGCACCGCGGCGGCGTCGGTCTCGATGTGGAACGAGGCCTCGATGAGCGAGAGCCACGCCAGCGCTCCGGTCGGGGGGAGGGCCTCGGCGAGGCGGCGGGCCCGGCGAAGCCAGCCCTGGGCGACGGCATCGGCCCCCCGCATGGCGCCGTGGTCCCACGCCAGCAGGGCGGCGTCGACCGTGGCCTCGGCGGTCTCGTGCTGCTCCCGACGCAGCGCGTACGCCTGCTCCCGGGCCTCGATCGCGTCGGCCACGTCGTCCTGCCACCAGCGGGCCACGGCGTAGCCCTCGAGGGCGTCGGCCGACTCCTCGACGGCCAGGGCGGCGGCGAACGCGTCGGCCGCCTCGGCCCACGCGCCGCGCCGCACGGCCTCGTGGCCGGCGGCCCGGAACGCCGCGGTGTCGGTCGTGGTGTGCTCGCTCATCGTCGGCCCAGCCCCCGCCATGGTGCCACGGCGGCTTTTCCGGTGCCTCGGGCCGGTCGTCTAGCTTGCTGTGGTCCGACGTCGTCCCCGGGGAGGGTCACGAGCACCATGCGGGTTCGCATCGAGCGGGAGGTGTGCACCGGCGCCGGCGATTGCGCCCGTGCCGTGGCCGACGTGTTCTGGATCGGCGACGACGGCCTCGCCATGGTGAAGGAGGACGCCGCCCACTTCGGCGAGACGAAGGACTTCGCCGACGAGGTGGACGTGGCGAAGGTCGGCTTCACCGCGTGGGCCCGCGTGCCCGAGTCGCTCGAGGAGGCGGTGGAGGCGGCCGCGGCGAACTGCCCCGGCACCTGCATCGTGGTCGAGCGGCCGGCGCCGCCGGTCGAGGAGGCGGCACCGGAGCCCGCCGCCGTGGCGGAGGAGCCCCCGGCCGGCCCGCCGAAGCGCTCCAGCATCCCCAAGCGCATCGCGTACCGCCTGCGCCACCTGTTCGGGTAGGTCCGAACCGGGCCCGGCCCGGCCTGGGGTCAGCCGTCCGTGGGTTCGGGCCCGGTGCCCGGCGCGCCGTACCGGCGCACTTCGGTCAGGTACTCGCGGAGCCGGAACCCGGCGTCGAGGCGCTCCACGGCGTGCTCCATGGACCGGGCGACCTGCTCGTCGTCCACGCCCGCGGACCGGGCCATGGGGATGGCGAGCTCGATCCAGCACTCGTCGTTGCGTGTGCGTTCGGCGATCTCCACGGCGCCGATGCCCGCGCGGCGGGCGAGCGCGAGCAAGGCACCTCGGCCGTCTGTCGGCCCGCTGAAACGCAGCACCCGGACCGCCTGCATCCGGCCCTCCCCCATGGTCGCCTGGTCCGCCCGTTCGTAATGTACACACCTGTATAGCGCAGGCGCGGATGGTGGCCCGCCGGTCGCGCGGGCGCTGGGTGCGCCGGGTCCACGCCGCGGGGGACGGCGCTCCACGAGCCCGGGGTATCCGGCGGCTAGCGTCCGGGTCCGACGCGGACGGAACGAAGAGGGACGGGCGATGGTGCAGACACAGGTCGGTCGGAGGGCGCTCGTCGCCGCCCTGGTGGTGCTCGGCGCCGTGGCCGTGGCCGTCGGGGGTGACGCCCCACCCGTGCAGGCGACGACCACGTTGTGCACCGACGTCGACCAGGTCACCCTGAGCGCCGGGGGCCAGAACGTCAACGCGTCCTACGACGCCGACGGCAGCCGCATCGCGTTCGTCTCGAACCGCAACTTCGTCGGTACCAACACCGACGGCAACAACGAGATCTTCCTGTACGACGTGCCGACGGCGACCTTCACGCAGGTGACCGCCACGACCGGCTCGGGCGGTGTGAACGTGCCGTCGATCTCCGCCGACGGCACCCGCATCGCCTTCCAGTCGAGCAAGAACCTGTCGGGCGGCAACAGCGACGGGAACAACGAGATCTTCGTGTGGGACGAGAGCGGCCCGACGTTCACCCAGGTCTCCTCGAGCGGCGCCACCGCCACGAACGCGGCGCCCAAGATGTCCGCCGACGGCACCCACGTGGCCTTCTCCTCGGATGCCGACCTCACCGGTGGCAACGGCGACAAGAACCAGGAGATCTTCCTCTGGTCGGCGGCCGGCCCGTCCACCACGCAGGTGACGGCGACGACGGGTGGGGCGGGCAGCAACGCCGGCCCGGCGGTGTCGGCCGACGGTGGGGTGGTGGCCTTCCGCTCCAACCGTGACATCGGGGGGCTGAACCCCGAGGGCAACGCCGAGATCTTCCGCTGGAGCGCCTCCGGGCCGACCACGATCGCGGTCACCAGCGCCACGGCCGGGGCGAGCGACGGTGCGTCGATCTCCTCGGACGGCAGCCGGATCGCCTTCCGCTCCACCGCCAACCTCGTCAGCACCAACGGCGACGCCAACCAGGAGATCTTCCTGTGGTCCGCCACCGGGCCGACGACCACGCAGGTCACGGCCACCACGGGGGGAGCGAGCGACGGGGTCTCGCTGTCGAGCGACGGCACCCGGCTCGTGTTCAAGTCGAACCGGGACGTGGTGGGCGGTGGCAACACCGACCTGACCAACGAGATCTTCGCCTACGAGGTCGGCGGCGCCGTGACCCAGGTGACCGACACCCCCGTGGGCGGCGGCGGCAACCGCTTCCCGGTCCTCGCGGGCGACGGTTCGAGCCTGGCCTTCGAGTCGGACCGCGACGTCACGGGCAGCAACGCCGACCACAACTTCGAGCTCTTCCGCACGGCGTGCGGCCTCGAGGTGACGATGACCGCGGACCAGGCCGCGGTGGTCGTCGGCGAGCCCGTCGACTACCACGTGACCGTGCACAACGGGGGCGCCCTCGCCCTCACCGGCGTGTACCTGGACGCCACCGGGGCGCCCGCGTGCAACCAGTTCGTGGGGGACCTCGCCAGCGGGGCCTCGACGACCGTCGACTGCTCGTACGTGGCCACCCTCGCCGACGTGGGCACCCACACCAACGCGGTCGTGGCCGACGCCGACCAGCACCCACCCGTGGCGGCCACGCCCGTGGACGTCACCGTCGACTACCCGGTGGGCGCCGGCGCGGTGTCCGGCACGGTGGAGGAGCAGGGCACCGGGGCGCCGCTGCCGGGTGTGTGGATCGCCGTGCTGCGGACCTCGGACTTCTCCCTCGCCGGCGGCGTGGTGGCCGACGGCGACGGCGCGTTCGCCACGGTGCTGCCCGCGGGCAGTTACTTCCTCTACCTGATCGACCCGACCGCCGCGCACGTCGCCGGGTTCCACGGGGCGCCGGCGACCGTGACCGTCGGCGCCGGCGCCACCACGGCGGTCACGCCGGCCATGGCACCTGCGCTCGGCGCCATCAGCGGCACGGTGACCGAGCAGGGGGGCGATCCCCTGGACGCGATCGTGCTGGCCCTCGGTGGTCCCGCCACGGCGGTGGAGGTCGGCGTGACCACCGGGCCGTCGGGCGAGTTCGTGCTGCCCGACCTGCCGGCCGGGCCGCACTGGGTCGGCTACCTGGACCCGACCGGGGCCCACGCCACCGAGTTCCACCCGCACTCGCCGAACGTCCCCGAGTCGACGGCCCTCATCGTCGCGCCCGGTGCCACCACCGTCGCCGACGGCTCGCTGCCGACCCAGGCGGCCCTGCCCGGCGGCGCCACCCTCGCGGGCGTGGTCACCGAGGCCGGCACCGACGCACCGTTGGGCGAGGTGCTCGTGGTCGCCCTGCGGGCGGCCGACTACCAGCCGGTGCGGTCCACGGTCACCGACGGCGCCGGTGCGTACGCGCTGGACCTCGCACCCGGGGAGTACCGGCTCGCCTTCGCCGACCTCACCGGCGACCACGCCATGGAGTGGTTCGACGGCCTGCCCAACACCGGCCTGGCCGACGCCACCGTCGTCACCGCGCCCGGGGCGGCCGACGCGACCCTCGATCCCACCCTGGGCTCGCTGACGGGCACCGTCGTCGACGACCCCTCGGGGACCCCCATCGCCGGCGCGTGGGCCATCGCCATCGGTCCCGGTGGGATCGCCGGTGGTGCGGTGGCCGACGGCAGCGGCACCTGGACGATCGCCGGGCTGCCTGCAGGCACGTACCGCGTGACGGTCGTGGACCCGGCCGGCGGCCGGGCCCAGGCCTACTGGCCGGACAGTGCGACCTACGACGGGGCGAGCGACCTCGTGGTCGCCGGCGGTGCGGTCACCACCGCCGACCTCGCCCTCGGGGCGCCCTGAGGGGCCCGGCGGGCCTCGGGCTCAGCTGGCCTCGAGGAAGGCGCGGAAGCGCTGGCCCACGGCCATGTTCTGGCCCATGCGCTGGATCCAGACCTGGGAGGCCCGCAGGAAGGCGTCGCCGTCGTAGCCGAGCTCCTGGGCCACGACCTTCATGCCCGCCTCGTCGGTGACGCCCTTGCCCTGGGCGGCCTTGCCGACCTTGGCGTAGTCCTGGAGGGTGACGCCCTCGACCGGCTCCCAGATCGGGTCGTCGTCGGCCACCGGGGCGTTCGACGGGCCGCCGAAGTTGGCGGTGTCGATGCCCATGGCCCGCTGCTGGGCGGCCACCTGCTCGGGGCTCTGGGGCGCCATGGCGCCGGTCATCGAGTCGCCGATCTTCTTGAAGAACCCCATGGCGGGCAACCTCCTGCGTCGGGGGAGCGGTCGCGGCAGGGTACCGCGGGCTCAGTCCTCGATGCCGACGAGCGCCTCGACGCCGGTGATCCGCAGGAGGTCGCGGAACTGTCGGTTCGGGTGGCGGACGATGACCCGGCCGCCCTTGGCCGCCACCGCCCGCTGGGCGGTCACGAGCATCGACAGACCCGTCGAGTCCACGAAGGTCACGTGGGTCAGGTCGATGACCAGCGTGCCCGGGCAGGCGTCCACCTCGAGCTCGACGAAGTCGTTCACCTTCCGCCGGGCGGCGATGTCGACCTCACCGTGCAGGGTCACGACGAGCACGTCGTCGTAGGTGGCGCCGGCGACGTGGAAGTCGTCGCGGGTGCCCGTGTCGGGCGGCAGGAGTGAGGTCATGACGACCCCCTTGGGTTGTGGACGAAGCGACGAGCCGTCCCACCCGCGGTTCGCTCTCCCGCCACGGTACCCCTTCACGCCCCGGCGTGCTCCCCCGACGAGTGCGGGCGCGGAGCCCTCACCGGTGCGAAGCTGGCGGCGATGGCTGACGCCGTGCCACCGATCCGCGTTCGAGGGCTGCGCAAGGTCTTCGGCCACACCGTCGCCCTCGACGCCCTCGACCTCGAGGTGCAGCCGGGCGAGGTGCACGGCTTCCTCGGCCCGAACGGTGCCGGGAAGTCGACCACCATCCGCGTGCTCCTCGGGTTGCTCCGCCCGGACGGCGGCCGCGTCGAGCTGCTCGGCGGCGATCCCTGGCGGGACGCGCCGGCGCTGCACCGCCGGCTCGCCTACGTCCCCGGGGACGTGTCGCTCTGGCCCGAGCTGACGGGCGGCGAGGTCATCGACCTGCTGGGGCGCCTGCGGGGTGGCCACGACCCGGCGCGCCGGGACGAGCTGATCGAGCGTTTCGCGCTCGACCCCACGAAGAAGGGCCGGGCCTACTCCAAGGGCAACCGCCAGAAGGTGGCGCTGGTGGCCGCCCTCGCCGCCGAGGCGGAGCTGCTCCTGCTCGACGAGCCCACGGCGGGTCTCGACCCGCTCATGGAGCAGGAGTTCCGCGAGGTCATCGCCGACGAGCGGGGGAACGGGCGCACCGTCCTGCTCTCGAGCCACATCCTCTCGGAGGTCGAGGCCCTGTGCGACCGGGTCAGCATCATCCGGGACGGGCGCACGGTCGAGACGGGCTCGCTGTCGCAGTTGCGCCACCTCACCGCCACGTCGGTCACCGCCGACCTCGAGCGCCCTGCACCGGGGCTCGCCGGCCTCGCCGGCGTGCACGACCTGCAGGTGCGTACGGTCGACCACGGCGTCCGGGTGCACGCCCAGGTGGACGGCGCCGCGCTCGGGCCGGTCCTCGTCGCCCTCGAGGCGGCCGGGGTCCGCAGCCTCGTGACCCAGCCGCCGACCCTGGAGGAGCTCTTCCTGCGGCACTACGGCGACGAGCCGGCGGGTCGCTGACGGTGGGCCGGTTCCACGGCACGCCGGGTCTCGTGCGCCTCGGCCTGCGCCGCGACCGGGTCCGACTGCCCTTGTGGGGGGTCGTGTTCCTCGTCGTGGCCCTCGGCACCGCGGGTGCCACCGTCGACCTCTACCCGACGGTGGCGTCGCGCCTGGCGGCGGCGACCGCCATCGACGCGTCCCCGGCCCTCGTGGCCCTCTACGGCCCCGTCCTCGACCCCCGGTCGCTCGGGGCGCTGGCCATGCTGAAGCTGGTCAACCTCGGCGCCGCCATGGTGGCGATCCTCACGGCCATGACCACGGTCCGCCACAGCCGGGCCGAGGAGGAGGCCGGACGCCTCGAGCTCGTGGGCGCGACCGCGGTCGGCCGCCAGGCGCCCCTCGCCGCCGCGGTCGTGATCGGCCTGTCGACCGCGGCGGTGGCCGGGTCGGCCTGTGCCGTCGGCCTCGCGGCCGCCGGCCTGCCCGCCGCGGGGAGCGTGGCCTTCGGCGCCGCGTGGGCGGGCGTCGGCGTGGTGTTCGTCGCCGTCGCCGCCGTGGCCGCCCAGGTCGCGAGGGTCGCTCGCAACGCGACCGGGGCGACGCTCGGCGTCCTCGCCGTGGCCTACGTGCTGCGGGCCGTGGGCGACGGCAGCGACGCCCACTGGCTCGTGTGGACCTCCCCGCTCGGCTGGGGCCACCGGGTGGCGGCCTTCGCCGGGGAGCGCTGGTGGGTCCTCGTCCTCCCGGTGGCGGCCAGCGCGCTGCTCCTCGCGGCGGCGGTCGCGCTCGCGGACCGCCGCGACCTCGGCGCGGGGCTCCTCGCCGACCGCGTGGGGCCGCCCGTCGCCTCCCCCCGGCTGCGCAGCGTGCTCGGCCTCGGGTGGCGGCTCGAACGGGGACCGCTGGCGGCGTGGGCGATCGGCTTCGTGTTCGCCGGCGTGTTGATGGGGGCCCTGGCGGGCGACGTGGGCTCGATCGTGACGAGCGAGGCGAGCCGGGACTACATCCGGCGGTTGGGCGGGGAGAAGGCGCTGGCCGAGGCCTACCTGGCCGCGATCGTCGGGGTCACGGGGTTGGTCGCCGCCGCCTACGGCGTGCACGCCACGTTGCGCCTCCGGGCCGAGGAGGAGGCGGGACGGGCCGAGGCGGTGCTGGCCACGGCCGTCGGGCGCGTGCGGTGGGCGGGCAGCCACCTCGCCGTCGCGGTTGGTGGCACCGTCGTGCTGCTCCTGACCGTCGGGCTCACCGGTGCCGTGGCCCGAGCGGCCGGATCGGGCGGCTGGGACGACGCGCCCGGCATCGTCGCCGGCGCGCTGTTGCAGCTCCCCGCGGTCTGGGTCGTGATCGGCATCGCGGTGGCGGCCTACGGCCTCGGCGCCCGCTACGCGGTCGTCGGTTGGGTCGCCCTGGCGGTGTTCCTCCTGCTCGGCACCATCGGCTCGCTGTTCGACCTCCCCCAAGAGGTCGTCGACCTCTCCCCGTTCACCCACGTGCCCCAGTTGCCCGGCGCCGCCGTGCAGGTCACCCCCGAGGTGGTGCTGCTCGTGGTGGCGGTGGCGTTGACGGGCGCGGGGTTGGCGGCGCTGCGCCGGCGCGACCTGGGCTGACGGCCGCCGGCCTCAGGCGACCGCCGGGCACTGCTCGGGCTTCTCGAGCAGCGGCGGCCGGCTCCAGTCGCCGTGGTCCCAACCGTCGACCGGGGTCACCGGTGCGGCCAGGTGGTCGCTGATCCACTGGACGACGGGGGCGGCCAGGCGCACCACGCCGGCCGGGCACAGGTGCAGGCCGAGCTCGTCGGTGCGCCGGATGCGCACCGGCACGCCGTCGGGGCCGGGCAGCGTCTCGGTGAAGCCCCCGGTGGCGTCGTTGACGTAGGTGCCGGCGTTCAGGAAGTCGACCGCGTCGTTGCGCTCGGCGAGCTCGATGAGCTCGCGGTTGAAGGTGATGAGGTTGACGGTGCGCTGCTCGCTGCGCGCCGCGGCGGGCCCGATGAACAGGACCTGGGCGCCGCCGCTCGTCAGCAGGTCCACGAACGGATCGAGCACCTCGTCGGCGTAGGGGTCGACGCCCCCGGGCACGCCCGGGTGGAACTCCGGCGACAGGACCTCCCAGGACCCGACGTGGACCACGACGAGGTCCGGGTCCTGCTCCTCGATGGCCTGGGTCCACGCCTGGGTGGCGGCCGCGTCCCCGCTGATGCGGGCCTGGGCGAGGTACGAGGCGTCGGCCTGGTCGCCCAGCGCGGCGATGATGCCGGGGGCCAGGTTCCCCATCACCGAGTCGCCGCCGAGGATGATCGTGGGCCGGCCGTCGTCGGCGTTCGCCTCGGTCGTGGTGGTGGCCCCGCCCGGGGCGGCCGTGGTGGCGGTTGCGGCATCGGACCCGGGCGCCTCGGTGGTCGCGGACGCGCCGGCGTCGCCGCTCGAGCAGGAGGCGGCCACCAGGGCGAGCGCGAGCACGAGCCAGGGCCACCGGTTCACCGACGGAATTTCGCAGGTGAACGGGCCGCGCGCACGTCAGGGCGGCCGATTCCTCGCCGCCCGCCCGGCGAGGGGCTCAGCGCCCGCCGTCCGCCTGGCGATAGCGGCGAGGGCTGACCACGGCGATCTCGACCCCGCCGCTGCGCTCGCTCACGGCGTTGTAGAGGGCGGCGAGGCCGAGGGCGAGGAGCACCAGGACGGGCACGGCCACCACGCTCGCCGCGAGGGCGGCCCAGGCGATGTCGACCCCGTCGGCGCCTGGCGACCACCCCAGCAGGGCGGCGACGTTCCAGGCGAGCACGCCCGCCGCCAGCGCGATCGCGTACAGGGCGGCGAAGAAGGGCCAGGCGACCCGCGCGACGGACCGGTACGTGAGGCGGCGCACCACCAGGTTGCCCACCAGCAGGCGGCGGTGCTCGTCGTTGGTCGCGGCGGCCCCGTCGCCGGCGACCCCGTCGACCACGGCACGGGTGACGCGGGAGGGGGGCGGGGAGACGTCCGGCGGCCGGAGCGGCCGGGGCGGGATGGACGGGTCCCACGACGGTGGGAGCGAGTGGGCGTGTTCAGCCATCGCCCCACACCCCGTCGAGGCCCCCCACGTGGCGTCGGACGCGGTCGACCACCGCCTCCAGCGCGGTGGCGTGCGAGCCCCGCCAGTACACCTGGTGGCAGTCGCCGCACTCACGGAACGCCTCGTGCTCGCGTCGGGCGCCGGCGGGCACCGTGTCGGCCACGCGATCGGGGTCGGCGGGGCCCAGGAGCCCGTTGCAGCGCACGCACCGGGTGAAGGGGGCCAGGCGGCTGCCGAGGCAGCACCGGTCGACCACCTCGAGCACCTGGCGGTCGGGGTCGGTCGCCCGGACCCAGGCGCCGTGCACGACCACCGAGCGCTTGAGCAGGCCGACGTCGCGGGTGAGCAGGATGCGCCCGTCGACCGCGGAGACCGCCGCCAGTTCGTCGTCGTCGGCGTGCTCGCGGTACCAGGTGTCGAACCCGAGGAGGCGGAGGCGGCGGGCGAGCGTGCCCAGGTGCACGTCGAGGACGAAGCGACGCGGGTCGGGCAGGGGCGGCGCGGTCGCCACGTCGGGCTCGAGCGAGCAGAAGCGGGGGTACACCGCGACGCGCTCACCGCCGTGCAGTGGGCGGTTCCAGGTGGTGGCCTCGCCGTCGACCAGCACGGCGCCGACCTCGACGTGGGGCACGCCCTGGCTCTCGGTGGCGTCCTTGACGGTGGTCGGTGTGGAGAGGCGGTGAGACGTCGCGACCCCTCGCCGATCGGGCCGGAGGAAGTCGTTCAGGTCGGCGTAGAAGCGAAATGTGGCCGTCGACGTCGCGACGGAGTCGCGATGTTCGAGTGACGTCGACATCATGGTCACACCCTCAATTCTCGTTCCGAGCCACCCCCCTGATTTAGCAGAATGCGAGAGACCTGCGGTATGTACAAATGTGTCCATGGCGCTGTACAGG
>WBZL01000126.1_pt1 | contig 77522 bp, 77 predicted proteins | sample 5204291 | NCBI WGS metagenome assembly WBZL01 (sample SAMN12344345, study PRJNA552823) | activated sludge metagenome | biome: Activated sludge suspended growth; feature: Nitrification reactor; material: Wastewater; isolation source: activated sludge from nitrification reactor of wastewater...
AAAATTGGCAATTGCATGAACTTTGACCAACCTTCTGGGGAGCGTTTGTTTCCGGTAGGTTAACACCTTGCGCCTAAATTGTCAAAATACAACTGTCGAGTTACCTATTTACCTTATCTACTTTATCTACCTTATATCCCCCTCTACCCCTTCACCAACGCCGCCTCCAACGCCTGTTTCAGACTCCGAGCCTCGATAATCTCGATCCCTTTTGGCCAGGGTTCGCCTTTTCGGAGACGGCGGGGGACGATGGCGGTTTTGAAACCCAGGCTGGCGGCTTCGCGCAGACGCGCGGGCATCTGCCCGACCGAGCGCAGTTCGCCCGACAGGCCGATTTCGCCGATGAGGACAGTGTCCGCGCGGACGGGGTGATCGTTGATGGAGGAGGCAATCGCGACGGCTACGGCGAGGTCGGCGGCGGGTTCGTCCACGCGCAGGCCGCCGACGACGTTGACGAAGACATCTTGCTCTGAGAGGCGGATACCCACGCGCCGGGTCAGCACCGCGACCGTGAGCAGGAGCCGGTTGATATCCAGGCCGTTGGGCGTCCGGCGGGGATTGCCGAAATTGGTGGAACTCGTCAACCCCTGAATTTCCACGAGCAAGGGGCGAGTCCCTTCCATCGTAACGGCGATGGCCGAACCGGGGGCGTTAATCATCCGCTCCGCGAGAAACGCCTCGGACGGGTTGGGAACCTCGACCATCCCCCGTTCGAGCATTTCAAACACCCCCACTTCGGACGTGGCCCCGAACCGATTCTTGACCGAGCGGAGCAGGCGGTAACTCTGAAAGCGATCCCCTTCGAGATACAGCACCGTATCCACGATGTGTTCCAGCACCCGCGGCCCGGCGATGGCCCCCTCTTTGGTGACGTGCCCGATGATGAAGACGGCGATCCCGGACGTTTTCGCCAATTCGCGCAGGCGGGAGGCGGATTCCCGAACCTGGGTCACCGACCCGGCAGAGGACTCGTGTTCGGGCATGTACACGGTTTGGATGGAGTCCACGATGAGGAGTTGGGGTTTGGTTTCGTTGATGTGTTCGAAAATGGTCGAGAGGTTGGTTTCGGTAACGAGAAAGAGGTCCTCTGGGAAATCTTCTTCGGCCTTTTTGGCCTTCGCTGTTTTCCCGTCAGACATGGGGGAGATGAGGCGGACGGCGCGCATTTTGATCTGGCGTTCGGATTCCTCGCCGGAGACGTAGAGGACGGTGCCCACGCTCGCCATTTCGAGGGCGGTTTGGAGCAAGAGGGTGGATTTACCGATCCCCGGATCACCCCCGATCAGGACAATGGAACCGGGCACGACGCCCCCTCCGAGGACGCGAGCAAATTCCCCAATCGGGAGGTGCATCCGCTCTTCGGCATCCCCGCTGATCTCGCCGAGGCGGCGCGGAGTCGAGCGTCCGGTCAACCCGCGCGGGGCGCGGCTTTTGTCGGGTTTGGGTTCTTCGACAATTTCTTCAACATAACTGTTCCAGGCGTTACACTGGGGACAACGGCCCATATCCCGCGCGGAGCGGCGTCCACAGGCTTTACAAACAAATTGGGTGCGAGTTTTTGCCATAGGTGCAATTATACCGGAGAAAAAAACAGACCCTAAAACCATTGGCTTTAGGGTCTGTCAAACGTTTTGAGAAAGGTTTTTATACGGGAGCCAACGTTTCTAGTTCAGGATCAGGCTCTGCATCTTTGGGTTGATCCTTACGGGAGAGAACAATATCTTTGGTTTCTTTGCCATTCTCATCCGTAATGGTTTCCACATCCACCATGATGTCCATAAAGTGTTCGAACCGCCCGGAGAGCAGGCCATCCGAAAGCGGGTCTTCGACTTTGTGCTGGATCACCCGGCGGAGAGGCCGTGCCCCAAATTCTTGATCAAAGCCCAAATCGGCGAGGAGATCAAGGGCGGCAGGCGTGGCTTCCAGGGTGAGGTTGTATTCATCCAGGCGGCGTGCGACTTTATACAGTTCCAGCGAGACGATCTTGAACAAATCGTCGCGGCTTAAGGAGCGGAAAATGATCGTGCCATCCATCCGGTTGATGAATTCGGGGCGGAAGGTGCGCTTGAGGGCGGCGTTCAACTTCTTCTGCATCTCGTTGAAAGAGAGCTTTTCTTCGAGTTCTTCGTTGACTTTGAGCGTGAACCCAAGCGAGGTTTGCTTTTTGATCATGTCCGCGCCCACGTTGGAGGTCATGATGATGATGGCGTTGCGGAAGTCCACTTTGCGGCCTTTGGCGTCGCTCAAGCGGCCTTCTTCCATGATCTGCAGGAGCATATTGTGGACTTCGGGATGGGCCTTCTCAATTTCGTCAAAGACGACAATCGAGTACGGGCGACGGCGCAACCCTTCGGTCAGTTGTCCGGCTTCTTCATAACCCACGTACCCCGGAGGCGCACCGACCAAACGGCTGACATTGTGCCGTTCCATAAACTCGGACATGTCGAGCTGGATCATCGCGTCTTCGCTTCCAAACATAAATTTGGCGAGGGCTTTGGTGAGTTCCGTTTTCCCGACGCCGGTTGGGCCAAGGAAAATGAACGAGCCAATCGGGCGCCGGGGGTCTTTCAACCCCGCTCGGGCACGGCGAACGGCTTTGGAGATCATCTGAATCGCTTCTTCCTGACCGACAATGTGCTTGCGAAGTTCATCTTCCATGTGCAGGAGGCGTTCGGATTCTTCCTGGGCAATCTGCATGGTAGGGATACCCGTCCACATGGCCACGACTTCGGCGATGTCTTGCGGGGTCACGGTGGGGCTTTTGTCCCGATCCCAGCCGGTGCGGAGTTTGTCCAGTTGGCCTTCGAGGGCGGTTTCGCGTTCGCTCAATTCCTGTATGTCATCGTACAGACCACCTTCCACCGCGGCGGCGTGTTGGGCACGGATTTCGCGAAGTTGGCTGATCAAATCTTTTGCGGTTTTCGCCGCGGGGCTTTTGTACATGCGGACGCGAGAGGACGATTCGTCGATCAGGTCAATCGCCTTGTCCGGCAAAAAGCGTTCGGTCACATACCGCGAGGAGAGATGGACGGCGGCTTCGAGGGCCTCGTCCGAAATCGTCAGGCGATGATGTTCTTCGTAAGCCTCACGGATGCCGTGGAGGATTTCGATGGCTTCTTCTTCGGAGGGTTCTTCGACCGTGATGGGTTGGAAACGCCGTTCGAGTGCGGCGTCACTTTCGATGTGTTTGCGGTACTCTTCCAGGGTGGTAGCCCCGATCACCTGCAACTCCCCGCGGGAGAGGGCGGGTTTGAGGATATTGGCGGCGTCCACGGATGATCCGGCCGCGCCAGCCCCAACGAGCATGTGGACTTCGTCAATGAACAGGATCGCGCCCGAGGATTTCAGTTCTTCGATCACCCGTTTCAGGCGTTCTTCAAACTGACCCCGGTACATAGTCCCTGCAACCAGCGAGCCAACATCGAGCTGTAACAAGCGTTTGTCGAGGAGGGGGGTAGGGACATCCCCTTCGATAATGCGTTGGGCCAAACCTTCCACGATGGCGGTTTTTCCGACACCGGGTTCGCCGATCAACGCGGGGTTATTCTTCGTACGCCGGGCGAGAATCTGGATGACGCGTTCAATCTCCATTTGGCGGCCAATGACCGGGTCCAGTTTGCCTTCTTCGGCTTTGGTAGTCAGGTCAGTGGCAAGTTGGTCCACCATCGGAGTTTTAACTTTCTTTTTCTCCTGTTGGCTTTCCGGTTTCTTGCCTGCGGCGACGGCTTTACGGGGGGTACTGCTTTCTTGTAAAACGCGCCGGGTCTGACGGCGGATTTGTTCGGGGGTCACGCCTAATTTTTGTAAAACATTTAAGGCGATGCCTTCACCATAATTGACGAGGCCTAACAGAATATGCTCCGTGCCAATGTAATGGTGACCCATGCGCTTGGCTTCTTCAAAAGCATATTCCAAGACTTGTTGGGTTCCGGGGGAAAGGTCGATTTTTCCTCCGCGATATTGCCCGGTGCCTGTCAGGCGTTGAACCATTTCTTGAACGCGACGAGTTTCCAAGCCCAGTTCACGAAGCACACGCCCTGCGACTCCCCCTTCTTCACGGATTAATCCAAGTAATAAATGTTCGGTTCCAATGTAATTGTGGCGCATTCGCTCTGCCTCTTCATGGGCAAGACTGAGAACACGCCTGGCTCTTTGGGTAAGTCGATCTTTACCAGACAAAGTACTGCCTCCTTACTCGTCGGTTTTACGGAGTGCAACGATTATTAATCAGTTAAGGGCGCTGACAATTTCAAGAGGATTGGAATTATCAAAGCCTAGTTTAAATAAGCCTTTAAAGGCTTTTTAATGTACAAGAAAAATTCTACCAGAAATTATCCCCCAGCGTAGAGGCAAGCTCTAAGAATAATATAAGAAAAGCGCACCATAATGGTGCGCTTTTCTGAAAATCTATCGTAAAAGGATGTTATTCTTCGGTTGGTGCTTCTTCAGAAGCTTCCGGTTCTGCTTCGGCGGCAGTGTCACTTTGTGCAAGAGCCATTTTCAAATCCAAATCAGCATACGCTAATGAATGGACTTTTCGCAGGCTGAGACCGATCCGATGGTTGTTCGGGTCGATCTTGATGACACGGAGCGTGAGAACGTCGCCATCTTTCAAAACTTCTTTGGGGTGCTCAACGCGTTGATCACTGAGTTCTGAAATGTGGATCAGCCCTTCCAAATCGGTGTTTTCGATCCGGGCAAAAGCGCCGAACTTCGCGAGACGAACAATTTTGGCCTGAACCAATTGCCCTTCGCGGAAAGTCGCAACTTTCGTGGGCCAGGGATCACTTTGGAGTTGGCGAATGGACAACCCAATGCGCTTGTGTTCGCCATCAATATTGATGACTTTGACTTTGACTTCCTGACCAACCTTGAGGGCCTGGCTGGGATGCGTGATATGCTCCCAGGAAATCTCGGTCAAATGAACCAATCCATCTGCGCCATTGATGTTCACAAAGGCACCGAAATCTGCGAGGCTGGTCACACGACCATTGAGGACATCCCCTTCTTTGATCTCTTCGAGCAGGCGTTCTTTGAAGATCTCGCGTGATTCTTGCAAAGCGGCGAGTTCGGAGAAAATCAAACGACGACGTTCGCGGTCCACTTCAATCGTTTTCACGATAATGGACTGACCGGTCATCTTAGCCCAGCGTTGATCCGGGGTGTTACCACCATAGGCCATGCGCCGGGATGGGCTAACCTGAGAAGCTGGAACAAAGCCGCGCAATCGCCCCATCTTGACAATCAACCCACCTTTGTTGTATCCAGCAATAGCGCCTTCATGGACTTCATTGGATGCAACTAATTTTTCGGCCTGACTCCAATCTTCTTCTTCGACGGCTTTCGCACGAGAAAGGAGCAAATTGCCGTTTGAATCCTCGGGAGTCACTACATAAACAGTGATTTCCTTACCCAGTTCAATTAAACTTCTTTCTTCTGGATCGAGTTGACTGATTTCTTTGCCGGGAATAATGCCTTCGGATTTTGCACCGATACTCACCAGGACTTCATCGTCATTGATACCGACGACAACGCCTGACCGAATTTGGCCTTGACGCGGCAGATCAAGACTTAATTCTTCTTGAGCAAGTAAATCTTCCATTGACGGCTGTTGTTCAGTCTCCGCAGTATTTTGTGTGTGGTTGCTCTCTGACAGATCGTTCTGCGCAAGCAATTCCTGTTCTTGTTCCATAAATAAAAAATAGCTCCAGTAAAGTGACGTTAAGCGAGTATTATAAAGGGTGTGATGCAACTTGGCAACCTTTGTGGTAACATTGGGGTTTGCAATCTCGAATATCAACAAAGAGGACTTCTTTGATACCGTTTCAAAGAGGTTCTTTTAAGGAAGGAACATGCCCGCTATTTTTCCCTTTACAGCGATTGTCGGTCAAGAACGCATGAAACGAGCGTTGATTCTCAACGCAGTTGATCAGCGCATTGGAGGTTTGCTCATCCGCGGAGAACGCGGGACAGCCAAATCTACTGCCGCACGCGCCCTGGCCGCACTCCTGCCCGAAATGGATATCTTCGTCGATTCACCTTTCAACGACGATCCTCATTCCCCCGAAACCTGGTCCGATTGGGCCAAAGAACAACACAATAACGGCGCAGAACTCAAAACAGGAAAACGCCGGATTCGTTTTATAGATCTTCCCGTGAGTGCCACCGAAGACCGTGTGGTCGGCACCCTGGATATTGAACAAGCCATCAAAAAAGGCGAACGCCGATTTGAACCGGGGGTTTTAGCCGCGGCCAATCGGGGCATGTTGTATATTGACGAAGTCAATCTGCTGGACGACCACGTCGTGGACTTGCTTCTCGACTCCGCCGCGATGGGCGTCAATATCGTGGAGCGAGAAGGCATCTCGTTCATGCACCCTGCCCGCTTCATCCTGATCGGCACCATGAACCCCGAAGAGGGTGATCTTCGCCCCCAACTGCTCGACCGGTTCGCCCTTTCCGTGGAAATCCGCGGGATCAGAGACCCGCGCGAGCGTGTGTTGATCATGGAACGCAATCTGGATTATGAAAATGACTCAGAAAAGTTCCGTGCAAAATGGATGTCCAATGAATTCGAGTTATCTCAAAAGATTGAGGCCGGCCGGAAACTCGTCAACAAAGTGCAGTACACCCGACGCGATATGGTTTCCATTGCCGCCCTCACCTCGTCCCTCCACGTGGACGGACACCGCGCGGACCTTGTGATCCTCAAAGCGGCGCGTGCCCAGGCCGCGTTTGAAGGGCGCACCCAAATTACAGACCATGACATTGCCCTCGCGGCAGAGCTTACGCTCCCCCACCGCATTCGCCGTGGTCCCTTCCATCAGGCAGAAATCGGGGTCGAAGAACTCCAAGATCGCATTTCCCAACTCCAAAGCCAAGCCACGGGGGATGAAGGGGCGACGGAAATGAGCGAACAACAACAAAACGATCAGAGTAATGTAAAAAAAAAGCGGTAGACTCTGAATCTGGCGAAGAGACATCTCAACGCGGGCCGGTTGAACCCGGCCCGCAAGATGTATTCAATTCAGGCACTGCAAACTGGTGGGATGGGGGAGAAAAAGTTAAAGCAACCCAAGCCTTTGCCCCTCGCAAACTCGATACCCCTCTCGACAAAATGACCCGACGCCACACGGGCAGACGGTCGCGCACCCGCACAGAACGCAAACGCGGGCGGTATATCCAGGCCCGCCCCGCCCACGGTAAGACGAATGACCTCGCCTTTGACGCCACCCTCCGCGCCGCCGCCCCCTTCCAACAAGAACGCCTCGAACAACGGAAAAATGTAGCCTTCGCCATTCAATCCGAAGACCTGCAACGGAAAATTCGCGTCCGCCGAACCGCCAACCTGGTGCTTTTTGTCGTGGATGCCTCCTGGTCGATGGCCGTTGCCGAACGCATGTCTGCGACCAAAGGGGCGATTCTCTCGCTCTTAACCGACGCCTATCAACGCCGTGACCGGGTGGGGTTGGTTGTTTTCCAGAAAGATCGCGCCCGGCTCATTCTCCCGCCTACGAATTCGGTGCAACTCGCGCAACGCGCGCTGGTGGATATCCCCGTCGGGGGCAAGACTCCCCTTTCGGCAGGGTTATTCCTGGCCTATCAGGTGGTACGCCAGGAAAGTTTTACCCATCCCGATGTCGAACCGTTGGTCATTTTGCTCACCGACGGCGCGGGAAACGTTTCGATGAGCGGCTCGCTCGCCCCGCAAAAAGAGGCGCACCAACTCGCGGAGCAGATTGCAATGGAGGGGATTCGTAGTGTGGTGATCAATATGGAACATGCCGCCTTCGATCAAGGTCTGGCCCAATCGCTGGCTGAACATCTCAAAGGGCCGTGCTATACACTCAGTGAGTTAAAAGCCGAGAGTTTGTTGCAAACTGTACGCGCCGAAATGGGCGCGTAAAAAAGTAATGAGTAATAGAAGTAACTACTCAGCCTAGAGTAGAAAGTTCCGAAAAAAAGAGATGAAAGGGGGAAGGCCTTCCCCCTTTCATCTCTTTTTTTCGGAGATTCTCCGCCTTCCCCCTGAGCAGTTACTCATAGAATTCATTACTCGTTAGGAGCAGTCTTTGTCTACCCCTGTTATTTCAATCACAAACCTGAGTAAACACTACAAAGTTCCCGTGCGCGAGGCCGGGCTGAAGGCGTCGGTGGTGAGCCTGTTTAACCGGAAATATCGCGAAGTCAAAGCGGTGGATGAGATCGGGTTCACGATCCAGCCGGGGGAGGTGGTGGGATTTCTCGGGCCGAACGGGGCAGGGAAAACGACCACCCTCAAGATGCTGTCCGGGTTACTGCACCCGACCGGGGGGGAGGTCTCCGTGCTGGGGTACGAACCCCGTAAGCGGCAGGCGGATTTCCTGAGCCAGATCACGCTCGTGATGGGGAATCGGAATCAATTGGCCTGGGATTTGCCCGCGCTGGATTCTTTTGAGTTAAATCGGGCGATTTATGGGCTGTCGCACGAGGCGTTTAAAAAGGTGCGGGATGAGTTTATTGATCTATTGGAAGTGAAGGATTTGGTGCAAAAGCCGGTGCGGAATCTGTCGTTGGGGGAGCGGATGAAGATGGAGATCATTGGCGCACTACTCCACACGCCGAAGGTGCTGTACCTGGATGAGCCGACGATTGGCCTGGATGTGACGATGCAACGGCGCATCCGCAAATTTGTGGCGGAATACAACCAACGCTACGGAGCCACGGTGCTGTTGACGAGCCATTATATGGCCGACGTGGAGGCGCTGTGCAAACGCGTGATCGTGATCCATCACGGGAAGATTTTGTTCGACGGTGACCTGACAGGGTTGGTGGAACGTTTTTCAGCCTACAAAACCCTGGGCGTGACGCTGGAAGCGGGCGGAAACACGGATTTGTCCGCTTACGGCGAGGTTTTGGGCAATGAAGCAGGCCGAATCGTGATCCGTGTTCCGAAAGCGGAAACGACCCAAATCGCAGCGCGCCTCCTGACTGATCTCCCCGTCGCCGACCTGACCATCGAAGACCCGCCGATTGAGGATGTGATTGAGCATGTATTTCGGGAGGGGTAGCCATGAAACGATACTTCGACTTCTACCTCACCTCAATGAAAATCGCCATCATGGAGCAATTCCAGTATCAGGTGGCAAACTATTTTTATATGATCGGCATGATCGCCGAGCCGGTGATCTATCTGGTCGTGTGGTCCACAGTGGCGAACGCACAGGGCGGGGAAGTGGGCGGGTACACAGCAGGGGAATTTGCGGCGTATTACATCGTGTGGACGTTGGTGCGGAATATGAACATCGTCTTCACCCCGTATGGATGGGAATGGCGAATTCAGCGGGGGCAGTTATCCAGTCAGTTGTTGCGCCCGATCCATCCCCTGCATCACGATGTCGCGTTTTTTGCGGGGTGGAAGTTTGTCGTCATCGTTTTGTGGCTTCCCCTGGCCGCCATCCTCGCCCTGATTTTTAAACCCACCCTGTCCCCGTCACTCGTAGAAATCGTCGTCTTTTTCTTTGCCATTTGGGGGGCGTACCTGCTCCGCACGATGTTGCTCTCACTGTTGGGCATGATCACGTTTTGGACGACGCGGGTGAGTGCGATTTATGAGTTATTTTTTGCGCTGGAGTTGATCCTGTCCGGGCGATTGGTCCCGATGTCGTTGATGCCGGAGTGGGTGCAACAGGTTTCGGCTTATTTGCCGTTCAAATGGTCCTTTCAGTTCCCGATTGAGGCGTTGGTCGGGCAGTTGTCCAATCAGGCGTTGTTCTCCGGGCTGGGGGTGCAGGTATTGTGGATATTGGGCGGTATTTTTTTTGTCAACATTGTGTGGAAGTTAGGGATTCAGCGGTTTTCGGCGGTGGGGAATTAGAAACGAATAAATTAAACAAAAACGCCCACGAAGGTGGGCGTTTTTGTGATTATGGTTATTCGGCTGGATGGGGATAGCCAATTTCGGACAAAGCCTGCGTGATCTCATCTAACACAGTGGGGTCCTCAATCGTTGCGGGCATTCGGTATTCATTTCCATCGGCGATCTTTTTGATCGTACCCCGCAGAATTTTCCCCGAACGGGTTTTGGGCAGGCGTTTGACCACTGTCGCCACTTTGAAAGATGCCACCGGCCCGATATTGTCCCGCACCCGTTGAATCAACTCCTTCACGATCTCTTTCGTATCCCGATGGACCCCCGCCTTGAGAACCACGAACCCCAACGGGACCTCCCCCTTGAGCGCGTCTGCCACCCCCAACACGGCGCACTCCGCCACGTCGGGATGTGCGGCCAGCACCTCCTCGATGCCGCCCGTCGAAAGGCGATGTCCGGCCACGTTGATGATGTCGTCGGTGCGGCTCATGATCGAGAGGTAGCCCTCTTCGTCAATGAATCCAGCGTCGGCGGTGCGGTAGTAGCCAGGGAATTCGCTGAGGTAGGAGTCGCGGAACCCGCTCTCGTTGTTCCACAGGGTGGGGAGGGTGCCAGGGGGGAGGGGGAGTTTGACGACGATGTTGCCAATTTCGTTCGGGGCCATTTGTTCGCCACTGTAATCGAGCACACGCACGTCAAAGCCGGGGACGGGTTTTGTGCAGGAACCGGGTTTAACCGGGAACATCCCCAGCCCAAGGCAGTTCGCCCCGACCGGCCAACCGGTTTCCGTTTGCCACCAGTGATCAATAACCGGGACGCCGAGTTGTTTTTCCGCCCAGACGAGCGTATCGGGATCACAGCGTTCGCCCGCGAGGAAGAGGGCTTTGAACGGCCCCAGATCATATTTGCGGAGATATTCGCCGTGGGGGTCCTCGCGTTTGATGGCGCGGAAGGCGGTGGGGGCGGTAAATAAAACGCTGACTTTGTGTTCGGAAATCACACGCCAGAACGCGCCCGGATCAGGCGTTCCGACGGGTTTCCCCTCAAACAAAATAGTGGTACAGCCCTTGAGCAGGGGGGCGTACACGATGTACGAGTGCCCCACCACCCACCCGACATCGGACGCCGCCCAAAAAACTTCGCCCGCGTCCACGTTGTAAATGTTTTTCATGCTCCACTTAAGGGCGACCATGTGCCCGCCGTTGTCCCGCACCACACCTTTGGGGATGCCGGTGGTGCCGGACGTGTACAGGATGTAGAGCGGGTCGGTGGCCTCCACGGGCACGCAATCCGCGGGGGTTGCGGAGGCTATTTGTTCATCCCAATCGAGGTCGCGCCCCGCCTGCATCTCCGCTTGAAGTTGCGGACGCTGTTTGAGGACGCAAAACGTGGGGGGGAAGGTGGCGATGGCGAGGGCCTGATCGAGCAAAGGTTTGTACGGGATGACGCGATTGACCTCCAACCCGCACGAGGCGGAGACGATCAGCTTGGGTTTGGCGTCGTCGATCCGGGTGGCGAGTTCCCGCGCGGCGAACCCGCCGAACACGACGGAGTGAATGGCCCCGATCCGGGCGCAGGCGAGCATCGAGACGACCGCTTCCGGGATCATGGGCATGTAAATGATCACCCGATCTCCTTTCGTCACCCCCAATCCGGTCAGAACGCCCGCGAACCGCGCCACTTCATCGCACAGTTCGCGGTAAGTGAACTTTTTGACGGTTCCGGTCATGGCACTGTCATAGATCAACGCGATTTGCTCGGCGCGGCCCGTTTCGACGTGGAGGTCTAGGGCGTTGTAACAGGTGTTGGTCAGCGCTCCGCGGAACCAGCGGTAAAACGGGCGGCGTTGGTCGTCCAGCACTTTGTCCCATGTTTGGTACCAGTGAATATCTTCGGCGGCTTGTGCCCAGAAATATTCCGGGGCGGTGATGGATTGTTTGTAGACGGATGCGTAAGTTGTCATGTGGGCCATCGCTTTTTCAATTGTAGAGGTTAAGGGGTGCCTTAATCATAGCGAAGATTGATTGGATGGACAAGGGAAATCGAAGCGGAGAAATTATGACCCAAAAGAAGTTTTTTCGCCCTCAACCCTATCAAGCACGGACACGTTGGCGCAACAGCGGCTCACGAATTGCTGTGGTCTCCAGGTGACTCGCGCCAAGAAACGTGACAAAACGTGCAAATCCGCGAGCCAGCGCTTCCGCAAAGGCTTCGTTTTTGCCAAGACTCTCATGCTCTAACCACAACCCCAAGATAACGAAGGTGTTCGTTGTTCGGTCGAGTTTACTGTCGAAACGCGCCACAAGCTGATCTCCCCACAGAACCGGCAAGGTGTAGTAGCCAAATTTGCGCTGATGTTCGGGCTTGTACACCTCCCAAACGTAGTCAAACCCGAACAAAACTTTGGCGCGCCCCCGCGCGCTGACGGGATCGAGCGGGGGGAGGAAGACGACCTCGTCCGTGGTGGTCATCTCCAACGGGGTCCACGCATCCGGCACGCGCCCTGCGCTCAAATCGGTGAGGATTTCGGCGTCACTCCCCAACGCGTAATGAATCGCCTTCCAGCCTTCGACCCGAACCTCGATCAAGTCGCCATCGGCTAACATCGTCTCGCGGATATGTGAGGCATTGCTCATTAACCCGCCGCGATGAAACGCATCACTGGTGCGTTTCATCTGTGCCAGGCCGGAGAAACTGATTTCCTTTTTGATCACGAAGCGAACGGCCTCGGCTTCATCGCTCTCGTGAATGAGGGGAGCCGGTGCGACCGATTCCGTGAGGGCATACACGCGCTCAAACTTCTCACGGTGGTGAGTCATCACTTCACCGATGCGCCACAGATAATACAAAGCCAGCGAGCTATCCTTGCGCCCGCGATAACTTTGTGTTCTTGTTCGCGTCTCCATCTTAAAATCTCGGTTGCTCACAACGCCGCGCTCGCGCAAAATGCCTCGCATTTCTTCGATAGCCTCGGCATACTGATGGCTCATGTTGTGAATGCGTGTGTCCGTATCTTTGGTGCCCTCGCGTTCGTGGCGCATCACCACGCGCCAATGCGGCAATTCGTCCATCGGGCGGACAGCTAACCAGCCGCCCCAATCAAAAAACTTACGTTGTTTATAGGTCACTTCCTCCCACAGGCCAGGGGAGTAATCGAGCACACGGCTATGGAGTTGGATGTCATGACTGCGGGCGATGATTTGAAGGGGATCGAGTTGCAGGTATTCCATCGTGCGCATGGCCTGCTCCGTGCCTGCGGAGCCGCGCCAGCGTCGTCCGGGCCATAAGCCTTGTTTACCGAGAATAAAACGGCGTGCGGTGTCGAGATTGATGGTTAGCATAAGGGGAATGGTCAGGTCGTTTTGTGACTGGCACGCGCCACCCAATCCGAGGCGGCACATTTGTTTTGCCGCAAAAAGAGGTACAGTTGGGCGATGATTATTTTCCAGTCGATCAATTCGAGTCTGTTATCAGTCGTTGTTCTCTACGCGGGCGAGCCAGGCCCGCACATCGGATTCGTGGTCATCGTGAAAATGGTCAAAGAATTCACCCGCGGGGAAGCGTTTATCGCCCAACCATACGAGGCGCCACTCTGACTCGATTCGCACATCATCGGGTAAACCTTCGATCACTGCGAGAAGTTGCTGAAATTGGTGTGAGGTTTCATCCATAACCTCGCGCGCTGAGCGTCCCTGATGGGCCTCATAAATCCACGCGTTGATTTCATCCTCATTCTGTAATTGGGCAGGCCACGGCGGGGGTGGTTCTGGTTCGCCGCGTTGGGCCGCCTGTATGCGGGCGATCAGCCGGGGTTGCCAACCGTTCAGATGAGCGATGATATCTTTCATCGACCAGGACCCGTTCACGCCGGGTTGCTCCATGCGTTCCAGACCAATCTGAGAGAGAAAAGCCTCCCATTGTTGATATTCATCTTGCAACCATTTCAAAAGTTCAGATTTCCGCATGAATCACTCCTTTAGATACTTACATTAAGTTCTCGAAGATGTAGAAGATGTAATCCTGAGAGGTGGTCGTCACACCCAGATCATGGAGGTTTCTGAGCAATTGGGCACGGTGATCGGTGCCGTGATTCGCCACGTGGAGAAGCACTTGCCATACGATCAGGTCTTTGTCTTCTTCTGGTTCTTTGATTGGCTTATCGAATAACATCTCGTCCTGCAAGTTGGCGAGATAGGCGCGCATTTGCTGTTCCACAGTATCCCAGTAGGCGCGGATGCTAGGGCGGTCATCAACGGTCGCCGCAGGAAACGGTTCGGAGGGGAGGATGACTTGCAGTTCGCAGAACCAGACTTCGTCCGCCTCGATGAGATGAAGGATTTGTTCGCGCACGGACCCACGCGAGTAGGCGATTTCTTGCGTGAATTGTTCGTAGGATAGGGTGGTGATGCACTCCCATAATTTGCGGTTTTCTGAGAAATGGTAGTTGTAAAATTGGCGAAAAGCATTTGCATTCATTGGTTAGCTCCTTTGTAAACGACTGGAATATTGTAGCACATGTGTTCGAGTAAAACCAAGGGGCAAACCGGGGCAATCTCATGCCGTCTGGGAGAGGTTTTGCGCCAAAGAATTTTGTGATAGTCATTGGCTTTCTCGAATGACCATCTCTTTTTTCGGGAAGTTTCCTCTCTAAGTTTGAGCAGTTACGATAATTCAACTGGAACACACCTGAATCAAAAAAAAACGCTCACAAAGGAGCGTTTTTTGATGCCCTCACGGGGATTCGAACCCCGGTCTTGACCTTGAAAGGGTCACGTCCTGGTCCCCTAGACGATGAGGGCGTACTTTGCTCTGCAACATTGCTTTTTTCAGAGCGGCGGGATTTTACCATCGCACGGCATCAAGGTCAAGCGTTAGACGTTCAACCTCGGCGGCAATACGGAGGGTTAAGGGGGATTCATCACCATGTGATAGTCCCATTTTTTGACGTTGGTCCAAAAGTTTCTGGACGGCGTCCTTTGCAAGTTGGCGGGGCGTGCCCATTTGATAGGCCAGGGCGACTGTTTTTGCAGTGTGTTCGAGAATTTCCAAGCGCGCGTAAGCGTCATCCAAATCCCGGCCAATCGTCAATGAGCCGTGGTGGGCAAGGATGATCGCATCGTGGTTGGCGATCAAACCCGCGATGGCATCTCGATTTTCGGTGCTGGAGGGGGTCGCGTAGGGGGTCGTGGGAACCGGTCCGAGCATGACCAGAGCTTCAGGGATATAGACATCTTGCAGGGAAACGCCCACCAGGGACAGGGCCACACAGGTGATCGGGTGAGCGTGGATCACCGCGCCAACATCCGGGCGCTGGCGATACACTTCCAAATGCATGGGGAGTTCGGAAGAAGGACGGCAAGCGGCGTCCCCTCCCACACAGTTGCCATCCAGATCAATCGTAAGAATTTGATCGGGGGTTAATTTGCCTTTATGGGTGCCTGAGGGGGTAATCAGCAGGGTGTGTGGTGATAAACGGGCGGAAATATTTCCCGCCGCGCCGGAAATAAAATCTCGTTGGTGCATGTCCCGCCCAATATGAACCATTTCCTCCCGTAATAAGCGTTCATTCATCGAAATTACCCGTCTGTAATATCCGATAACAGGCTAATCAAATCCAATTTGCGCCGATTGAAGATAATCGCCGGGCTGGCTAACTCCAGCGCAGAGTGTTGAATTGATTTTAAGGTGGCATCATACAGCGGATAAAAATCTCCCGCCCCTGTCGTCAGCATGGCGGCCAATTCAAACCGCCCGGACCATTCCAGGGTACCTTGCATTTCAAAAAGAGAAGTGATCAAACGTATGGGATATTTATTAATGCGCGAATACCCGCTTGTGTGAACCGCTGTATCCGGGCCAACTTCCTCTTTTTGGCCTAGGGCGACAACCACCAGGCTTCGTTTAACCACCTGAAGGGAATTGTACCGATCAGCCAGACGTTTGGGTTCATGAAGCCGCGCGGTGCTGGCATCGGTCAAATGAATTAAGGAGGTCGAGGGATCGGACAAGAGACCAATCAACCCTGAACTCCCCACATCTACTTTGCCAATAATACGGTAACTGGTTGTAAAAAAATTTGCGATAATGGGTCGGGTTGAACTGGTTAGCACAGAAGAATAGCTCCATGGAAAAGATTTTTATGCTCCCCTTTACGGTACAACGGGTTAAACGTAATTACTCACGCACTTAATGGGGTTGAACCCGAAAGAAGAGGATAAAAGGAGGGATATACCTCGCCCCTTTCATCCTCTTCTTCGGAAATTTCTACTCTTGGTGAGGAGTAACGGTTAAGTATAAGCAGAGCGCCGATTAATTTTGCGCCCTCTTTGGGTGTTTAAGATCGTTTTCAACCATGAGACGGCGCGCGTATCATAATCCCGTCGCCCGCACATATCACACACCCAGGCCGGGAAATTTGGCACAGTAATCAGTTGATCGCGAAACCAGGTGAAATAGGTCAGATGGTGGAGCCGCCGGAGGCCTCCTGCACACTCGGTGCAACGATATTCAGAGACAGGAACTGTTGTGTTAATCGTAGGGTTCTCGTGGGCTTCCATTTTCTGCTCCGTATTTATGGGGCGGCCATGACATCAAAAGGCTTTTCAATCACACCCCATTCAGTCGGCGGCCAATAAACAAAAATGGCTTTGCCAATAATATTGTCCATCGGGACTTCCCCCCAATTATGCGAATCCGAGGAGTTGTTTCGGTTATCGCCAAAAACAAACAACGAATCTGCCGGAACCGTCCAACTGCCTTGATACGCGGGCGCGGCCTTGATATAAGGCTCGTCCAGCATATTCCCGTTCACATAAACTTCTCCATTACGCACGGAAATCTCATCCCCGGGCAAACCAATCACCCGCTTAATATACTCTTGTTCAGGATTACGAGGATATTCAAACACGATAATATCCCCACGCTCAGGATCACCAATCGAATAGGCAATTTTATTGACAATGACAAATTCCCCAGTGTGCATCGTCGGTTCCATACTATACCCATCCACCCGAATACGCGCAGAAATCGCATTGATCGCGAGAAATAAAATCAACGATAAAACCAGGGTCTCAAAAACATCCACCAGAAAACGGACAAAGCCAGAGCGCTCGTCTACGGTTTCAAAGGGATCGGGAAAGGCTTCTGTGTGAAAGTGTTCCAAAATAAACCTCTAGCAGGATTATACAGGCGGATAAAGTCCTGAGCAAGGGGATAAATGTTCTCCGCAAATCGCTCTCATTGCCTATTAACATCAAGTCAAAGGAAAAACACCTGTTTGCGCGGGATCGCGCGGGCCAAACACCCTGCGCACGCAAGCGTTAACGCCGCCCCCTTTAAGAAAGTTCCGCCAGAAACACCGAATCGACAATCCCCACAATGACCGAAATTACACAGGCGTCGGGGTTCTTCAACGCCTGACGTGCCCCGTTCCCCTCGCGGTTCACCAACACGGTATCCCCAATCCCTGCCTGCGTGTTATCCAGCGCGATGAAATCGCCCGTCGCTTTTTCGCCCGGGAGCGTCAAAGGTTGAACGACCAGCAATCGCCGATGTTTATAATCTGCGTGACTGATCGTCGTAACTACCGTTCCAACAACTTTTCCAAGAATCATAATTTTCCGTATTCAGTTATCAGTGGTCAGTATTCAGTGGTCAATGATTGTCAAAACTGCCCACTGGAAACTGAACACTGAATACTATGTGTACCTGACCCACCCTTCTTTCAAAGTAAAATCAAACTCCCCATCCGGACGCACTTCCAACTCATCCACAATCCCGACCAAGGCCAGGTCAATGGGCACAAACTTCACATCCGGCATAGCCAATGCGGCTTCGCGTGAACGCACCATCATACACAAATCGCCCGGCCCAGCCTGAACCACATCTGCCGCGACCTGTAAGCCCCCAAGGGGGTTCATATGCCGATCCAACGGTTGCACAAGGAGGAGTTTAACACCTTCCGTACCCGGATATTTTATCGTGCAAATGGCGGTCCCGTGAACTTTGCCAAACAACATGGGCTATTTCACTCCCACATTGTCCAACACACGGGTAATAATCGTTTCCAACAACGCCCGATCCACATCATTGCCCAAACGGGCGATGACCGCTTGCCGAACCTTCTCGCGCAGGTCCGCTTTGTTCGCGGGGGCACTGGGTTTGGGCGTGGATCCTGTACGAGGGGGATTGGCAATGTACGGGCGCACTGGGGCGCTGGGGGGCGGCGCAAATCCGTGCGGATCATGTTCACGCACCAACGTCACCCCCAACCGTTCGGCCTTTTCCCGCGCCAATTCCGTTAAGACGACATCTTCAGTAATCGCGACCGACGTCACTCCCCGTCGGGCAAAGTCTTCGATGTCACGTTCGGTGTAAAAAGTTTTGGGCATAAGCAGTCTCCCAATATCCAATACCTACTATCCTTCTTAGATACTGGATATTCGATATTATCCAGCCACCCCATCCAAGGCTTCCAACGCCTGCACTGCCGCATTCCGCGCCGTGACCATCTCCGACTCAGTGCCAGAGAGCCACATCCGTCCGTAGCGTCCCACCGACGAAACGTGAAGAATTTTGATACTGGCACGTTTTTCGGCCTCGTTGCAGGCATAGTTAATGTAGGCCGCCGGCGCACATTCCACCACCAACAGCGTTTCGCCGGGAACCAGCATACTTCCCCGCCGAAAACGGTTGAGGAGTTGCGCCTGATACGGGTCCACGCGGGTGATCAACTGAATCGAGGCGATTTGGGGGCGAATCCGATCTTCCACCTTTAACCCCAAACGATCCAGCACAATTCGCCCGGATTCCAGCACATCAGCCTGGCTGGGGGAATGAATCTCGAACATCCCAAACTCCCGTTCGACGATTTGTGCGCCCGGTTTGGCCTCTGTGGCTTTCACCGCAATGTCTACCATCCGAAAAACTTCGTTGCCCGGTGCCATTTCCACGTACAGAGAGGCCATACCTTCCGTAGGCAAATCACCTTGTGTGACGGTCCCTACAAACGCGGCATATTGCGCCTGCATCCGGTCGAGATAGCAATAGCAACGAAGAGAAAATTGTTCAGAGGCCATGAATACTCCTGATATGTATTCTGTGGTCCGTATTTCGTATTTTTTGATGGATACGGAACACGCAATACGGAATAAAGTTAACCATCACACAGTGCAATGCCCAACGGGGTCACAAACATAGGATGTTCGGCGACGGTCGTGGGAATGCGGGTATAGTCTTGAATAACCTGCCCCATGCCGGGAAAGGCACAGGTGCCTCCGACGAGGGTCAGATGTTCGATGTCGTAAGCCCGCACATGACGGGTCACAATACTGCCAACTTTTTCCATCACTGGACGGATGACGGGGAACAGGCGGGATTGTTCGGCAGGGGTGGTTTTTAATCGTTCAGCTTCTTCAAACTCTACACCCAACGCGCCTGCAATCACGAGGGAAAAATGCGTCCCACCGGTGGCTTCATCTGCCGTGTAGACGACTTTGCCATTTTTGATCACGGCAACCCCGGTGGTGCCACCGCCGACATCCACAATCGCGCCATCTTGAAGTTGCAGAACGTTGTTGGCCGCAGAGGGTTCATCCACGAAACCTGTACAACGCATCCCGGCGGCTTCCACTACGTTTGCGGTGGCCCGGACTTCGGCCTGGGGAACGCCTGGGGGGTAACCCGTCGCGGCGTGCGTGAGTTCTCGCCCAATGCGCCGTTCGATCCGCGCTTTCATCCCTCGCAGAATTTCCACAGCCCCGAAAAAATCCACGACCAGACCATCGCGGGCAACCTGGGCGAACTGGTATTCTCCGGCGACGGGCTGGCAGTGTTCATCGAGCACAACCAACACCACATACGCCGTCCCCAGGTCCGCACCAATATGGAGGGAGCCGGTTGGGGGTTCGGGAAAAGGGGGGGCAGTGACCGCTTGGGAGGACGGAAGCAGGGCAGAGGTCAGGAATTGATAATTGATAATTGTCAATTGTTAATTTTCAACGATCAATTATCCGCTCTTTCCGCCAAACCCACCCTTCGATTTTTGGGGCAGGATCATTTCGACGTCTTCGTGCGGGCGTGGAATCACATGAACAGAGACGAGTTCGCCCACGCGTTTGGCGGCGGCGGCTCCGGCATCGGTCGCCGCTTTCACCGCGCCGACATCGCCGCGAACCATCACGGTGACGTATCCGCCACCCACGTATTCCGAGCCAATCAGGACGACGTTGGCGGCTTTGACCATCGCGTCAGCCGCTTCCACCGCGCCAACGAGGCCTCGGGTTTCTACCATTCCTAGAGCAATCAGTGCAAGATCTTGTGCCATAGTGTTCTCCTATTGCTTATAGCATATTTCGGCTCCATCGGCATTACCGAGAGGAAACCCAAATTTTGAAGGGAGTGGGGAATGTCCATTCCCCACTCCCTTCAAAATTTGGAAAATTCCCAACCAAACGAAAGAGCCTGTATTGCGTATTTCGTTTGCGAAATACGTTATTTCAAATTCAACAGTTCTGCAACCACTTCCCGGACGACGGCTTCGATCATTTGTGGGTCGGGGGCATTGACCGGGGTTGCAGGAACCAGGCCGGGGCGCAGAGCGCTGTCGGGCGGGGGGGTCAGCTCGTACGCGAGACGTTTGACATTGTACATGTGATGAACGGTGATGTTATCTCCGCTGATGGAGCCGCCGACGGCACCTGAGCCTAGCGTCATCGAGGGCATGACGCCCGTCGTCAGGCCAATCGCGCCGAGGGTGCCCATCGTGTTCACGCCGATGCGGAAGACGGGTTTTTCCAGCCCGAACGCCATGATCACTTTTTCGTCCTGGGCGTGAATGAAGAGGCTGTGCCCGCGTCCGCCGAACTGAATGAGTTCGATGGATCGGTCGCATCCTTCTTCCCACCCATCTACTTCATACCAACCGAGGACCGTGGTCAGTTTTTCGCGGGAGAGGGGTTCGTCTTTTCCGACTTTGGTGAGCCGGGCGACGAGGATACGGGCGGTGTACGGGATGGGGAACCCTGCCATCGCCGCGAGATATTGCGGGGATTTGCCGACCGTCGTGGGGTTGATCGCCCCGTCCGGGCGGAAGAGGATTTTGCGGAGGGCGTCAGCTTCGTGTTCGGTGACGAAATGTGCGCCTTCGAGTTTCATCAATTCTTCTAATCGGCGGGCGATGGGACGATCGGCGACTACGGCTTGTTCGGTGGCGCAGATGACGGAGAAGTCAAAAGCTTTGCTGGCGGTGATGTAGCGGGCGGCTTTTTCGAGGTCGGCGGAGCGATCCACGTAGACGGGGACGTTACCCGGTCCGACGCCGTAGGCGGGTTTCCCGACAGAGTGGGCGGCTTTGACCATCGGGGAGCCGCCTGTCGCCAGGATCAATGCGGTGTAGCGGTGAGACATCAATTCCTGGGTACCTTCCAGGCTGACGTTTTGCATACAACTGATGAGGCCGGGAGGGGCACCCGCACTCACCGCGGCTTGGGCCATGAGGGTGGCTGTGTCGTAACAGCATTTTTTCGCCGAGGGGTGTGGCGCGCAGACGATAGCATTGCGAGCTTTGACGGCGATCAGGATTTTAAACATCGTCGTCGAGGTGGGATTGGTGCTGGGGGTCAACGCCGCGACAACCCCGACCGGCCAGGCAATTTTGTAAAGCCGTCGCACTGTGTCGTGTTCAATCACGCCGACGGTTTTGATGTCTTTGATGCTGTCCCACACATTTTTGGAGGCGAATTGATTTTTGAGTTTTTTGTGTTCGGGAACTCCGTAGCCTGTCTCTTCGGAGGCCATCCGTCCCAAACGTTCGGAGGCCCGGTAGGCGGCGTCCGCCATGGCCGCGCAGACGCGATCCACTTGTTCCTGCGTGGCGTTGCCCCAAATGCGTTGCGCGTCGCGGGCGGTGGTGACGAGGGTGCGGGCTTCCTGGATGGAGAGGAGGTCGGGGTCCATGGGGTGATGAGGGATGGAAAATGGATTCTGGAAGTGTTTGAGTGATTATGCTAATTCGCGGTCGAGGAGAATGTTCAGCATATCTTCAACAGAACGTTTTTCCTTTTTTGCCTTCTTTTGCAGGCGTTGATACATTTGATCTTGTACGGGCAAGAAGAAAGTTCGGCGTTGAATATTAAATTCCATTTCGACTTCTTCCAGCTCATCCATATAATCAGCGACAGAGTGGGTATCCCAAAATTCTCCAGCTTCTTCCAGGCTGGCGAATTCGTCAGGAATGGAGTCTTTTTTATTTTCGTCCATATTGTCTTCTCTCTTTTTGATCCATATCTCTTGCGCTGATTGGCAACGCATCGTGATTAGCTTTCAAAATAAAGAATATTGCGAGATAGCGTCCTGTATCGGTTTGCCCTAAAGCCAGATAAATGTCTTCTCCTTCTACTTTTCCTTTTTCAACACGATACACCTTTTTTCTGCCTCGCAAAACCTCTTCAACTTCATCTGTCGTGACATGATGCTTTACTTCAAGTTTTTCGACGAAACGATAATGCCAGATGATCTCATTTATTTCCACAGTTTACCCCTTTCGATACACCACCTCGCTCCCTACCACTAAATGATCGATGACGGCCATGATGACCGCGTCCACGGGGGTGTCTTTGGTGATGGCGGTTTGGCGTCCGCTGGAGCCGTGGGCGGTGAGGACGAGGTCGCCAATGCCCGCGTCTACGGTATCTACGGCGACGTAGGGTTTTCCGGTGGCTTCACCGCGTTCGTTGGTTTCACGCAGAATGAGAAGTTTCCGTCCGGTGAGTTTTTCGTCTTTGATGGTAGAGACCGTCGTACCGATAACTTTGGCGATGAGCATGGTGATTACGTAGGGGAGAATATGGTTGGGTGTGTTCTTCTATTGCAGGGAGGGCATAATTGTAATGCTTATCTGAATAGGATGGGGATGAAATTTTTGTATTCTTGATTTTTAGGGGTGGGAGGTAAAACTAATGTAGGTGCGAGTCTGGCCGTCTAATTCGAGTGAGACAAATTTTAATCGGGGTCCGTTCTATGGTTTCGTCAAGGTATTGGGGTGATTTAATATCCACTCCCGATTTTTGTCGCATCTTTCGAACCTGGCCCTTGAATGATCTTGACCCCCGCACTCGCCCCGATACGCGTAGCCCCGGCCTCGACCATTTTCCGCGCATCTTCATAATCCCGTACCCCACCGGACGCCTTCACGCCCATCTCCGGTCCGACAACGCGCCGCATGAGGGCAACATCCTCGACCGTGGCCCCTCCCCCACTAAACCCGGTCGACGTTTTGACAAAATCCGCGCCCGCTTCTTTGGACAGCAAACACGCGGCAATTTTCTCTTCCCGATTCAACAGCGCGGTTTCGAGAATCACCTTCACCAGCGCCCCGCGCGGATGAGCGGTATTCACCACCCCGCGAATATCCCGCGCCACCTGATCATGATCGTTCGCCTTCAATGCGCCGATGTTGATCACCATATCAATCTCGGTCGCGCCATCGTTGATCGCATTTTGCGTCTCAAACGCTTTGACTTCCGGCGCAGTCGCGCCCAGCGGAAACCCGATCACCGTACACACTTTGACCGGACTCCCTTTGAGCAGTTCCGCACACAATTTGACATGGGTGGGGTTGATGCACACGGACGCAAATCGGTGTTTGCGCGCCTCATAACAAAGTTGGGCAATCTGATCGGGCGTGACATCGGGCTTGAGCATGGTGTGATCGATCATCGCCGCGAGCCGTTGTTCGGGCGGGACGGCCCCCAACCCGCTCGTCAACCGCTCCGCCCCCGCGCGGATCACTTGCCCGACGCGGTCAAAGCACATTTGCACGCACATCCCCTCGGCGCATTCGGTGGTGCATTGTTGTTCACCCTGCGCGCGTTGTTCTTGCTCCGCGAGGGCGATCAGCACCTCGCGGGTGACGATTTCGACGATTTTTTCGACAGTTTTGGAGTCAGGCATTTTTTTACGACACGAATTTCACGAATGAAACGAATTTTTATCTTTTTAAGGAAGGATAGATAGTTTACCAATTTTGCAGGCGGCTTGTTGGCCAAATTCATCGAAGACGAGGAGCCAGACATCTTTGTAATCACCGACAGGAATGTAGAGAGAGGGAAATGTACCAGACCAGATACGCGTGGCTTTATCGTATTCGAGATTTTGCTCCCGGCGGAGGCTGTAGTTCCAAGAAATCGTTTCTACCCAAATCAACCTATCTACACCTGGCAAGCGGAGGCCGGCTGAATAGGCCGATTGTGTGCTTTTGAAAGTAATAGTCTCGTTTACCCCTCGATGGATTGTGTGAACAATTTCAACATTCTTGCAAAAAAGAGGGGGTGGAGGTGTATCCCCATTGCATTTCCGCTTGAATTCAGTCTCGATACCTTGGACTGGGTTTGTTTCCCAATCAAAATCAGGGTTGGTCGTATATGCTCTTACCCGCCTCATTTCTTTGGTATCAAAATACACCCAACTGGAACGATAGACATGAGGAACTGGTGTAAATGTTCCAATTGTTCCATCACAATAATCTATTGTTAACCCCTCAATAAAAGTGTTTCCTGGGGTCTTGATAGTTAATTGCATTCCTCCATCTGAGAATTTCCCAGTGATTGATTTTGCTGACACTTGCGAAAAACTTCCAAAAACAAAAACAATGATAACAACCATTGAGCATAGAGAATAATAAAGCTGTTTCATATATGACTCCCTTTTCTTTCCAGATTCTTCGCACGCCTAAAATAAAGCAACGCCTTTTCCTCGTTTCCAACATGCTGAAGCCTTTCCGCCAATTCTAATAAACTCTCAGGGTCTTGCTCATTCAGGTTTTCAATCGCCTCTTGTAGGGCCATTATAGATTTTTTCTTATCACGATTCTCGCGGCGGCAGGCAGGGCAGGTAATTGGATTTGAGAAAACCAGGAATTTCAGCGTTTCGTACCAAAATTGTTGCTCTTCTGCCGAAAAGGTAAAGGTGTTTCCACACTGTTGGCAGGTTTTCCGCATATCAAAATAGGCGAAAAATGGGTTGCCATCCATAAAATTTTGTTTGGAAGGGAGAGCAGAAATCGCCCGCTTACTTTTTAAGCACGCATTACAGGCCCATTGAAGTTCCTTTCGGTTTGCCAACTCAATGACGACCTTTGCATCCCCTCTCCAATGCCAGGGCGCGCATCCTTTCTTGACTATTTCCTGCGCCGCTTTCAGAAGAGGGGTGGCAACAAGATTTCGGTCTTTTTGACAGCAAGGACATTGTACAAAAATGGCATTCATTTGTCCAATTGGTTGATCTTCTCCACCCGTTTCGTATGCCTCCCTCCCGCGAACGGCGTGGTCAGCCAGGTGTCGGTGATTTCTTTTGCCAGATTCACCCCAATCAGACCTGCGCCAAGCGTCAACACATTGGCATCGTTATGTTCGCGGGCGTTGTTGGCGGTGGCATGATCGTAGCACATCGAAGCGCGGATGCCGGGAATTTTGTTCGCGGCCATACAACTGCCAATCCCCGCGCCGTCAATCATAATCCCGCGCCAGGCTCTTTTTTCGCTGACGAGTTTGGCCACCATGCCAGCATAATCAGGATAATCCACTGAGTCGGTGCTATGGGTGCCACAGTCAATGATGGCATAGCCTTTTTCTTCGAGATGTTTTTTGAGCGTTTCCTTGAGCGCGTACCCACCGTGATCCGCTCCTAACGCAACGATCTGTCCCCGCGCGGGGGTGGCAAAGGACGCGATCGAGGCTGGAGTTCCCCGCGCGGGCGCTTCCCCCTGTCCGGTCAGGGTTTGGGTCACCACCCGATGGACGATTGCATTCAGTTCGGCGTCAGAAGGGATTTCCATAAAGGTTTACTTGTCACGCATCACGTTTCACGAGATTATATCAGTCTTCCCGACGCGCCTTAAACACAAACCTCAGGGGCGTCCCAAGGAAAGTGAACTTTTCGCGGAACTGGTTTTCCAGATAACGAATATAGGTGAAGTGGGCCAGGGTGGGGTCGTTGCAAAAGAGCATAAACGTCGGCGGGGCGGTGCGAACCTGTGTGCCATAGTAGATTTTCAGTTGGCGGGTGCCTTTAGTCGGGGCCTGGTGACGGTCTTGGGCGGCGCGCAAAACCTGGTTGATCGCCGACGTCGCGACGTGGCGCATCCGTTGTTCATTCACTTCCAACGCGGTGGGGAGCACCTGCGTCGCGCGCTGACCCGTCAGGGCAGAGATGTACAACACAGGGACAAAATCAAAAAAGTTCAACTGTTGGCGCACATGTTTGGTAAAGGCATCCATCGTGAAGGCGTCTTTTTTGAGCGCGTCCCATTTGTTCACGACGATCACTGCACTTTTCCAGGCTTCTTGAACAAACCCGGCAATATGCGTATCCTGTTCGGTGATCCCCGCGACGGCATCTACGACGAGCAGAACGACATCGGCGCGCTGAATGGCGTTGTGGGCACGGAGAACGCTGTATTTTTCTACGCCTGGTTCGATACTGCCACGCTTGCGGATGCCTGCGGTATCAATTAGCGTGATCGGGATCTCGTCAAAGGTCAGCCAGGTGTCGATGGCATCCCGCGTGGTCCCGGCGATGGGGCTGACGATGGCGCGCTCCTCGCCGACCAACCGATTAAGCAGGGTGGATTTCCCCGCGTTCGGTTTGCCGACGATGGCGATTTTAACGGAATCGTCTTCGGTTTCGGTGGTGGGTTGGGGGGGGAGAACGGCGAGGAGGGCATCCAGCATGTCGCCAGTACCCGTCCCGTGAGTGGCAGAGATCGGGTGCGGTTCGCCCAGGCCGAGTTCGTAAAAGGCGTAGGCATCGGCGTCCCGCGCGACCGTGTCACATTTGTTGACGGCGAGCAGAATCGGGGGGTAGGGCTGTCCATCTCGCTCGGTTTGATAACGACGCAGGATTTGGGCCACTTCCCGGTCCGCGGGGGTGACGCCGTTTTCGACTTCGGTGACGAAGATGACGGCGTCCGCTTCCCGGATGGCGATTTCGGCTTGCGTGCGGATTTGTTCGATGAAGTCCGCGGACCCGATGGAGAGGGGCAGGCTGTCTTCTTTGCTGATCTCGCGCGGGTCAATCCCGCCGGTGTCAATGACGTCGAAAACGACACCGACCCATTCAGCTTCGGCGACGAGACGGTCGCGGGTGGTGCCGGGGACATCGTCAACGACTGCGAGACGTTCTCCGACAAGGCGATTAAACAGGGTACTTTTGCCCACATTGGGGCGTCCGACTAAGGCAATTAATGGTTTTGGCATGATTTCGAGGGGTTGGCGATTAACAATTAAGCATTGGTAATTCAGTTAGGGGTTGGGGTTGGAGGAAGGAGGGTAGGTGAAGGCGTCGGGGTGAGATTAGGATCGAGCGTGGGGGTTGGAGTAGCCGTGGGCGCGATGATAATGGTCACTTCGATGGTGGCAGGCAACACGGATTGGGCGCTCAACCCCAGCGGGAGGATTTCCACACGGGGTTCGATGGCATATTGACCGGGTTCCAGCCCTGTCAGGTCCAAGACGGCGCGAATATCGCCGGGTTGAAGGGCTTCTAAAAAGGGCAATGAACCAGACATAATTACGTCAATGGTTTGAGGGACGATTTGAGCCTGCAAACCGGGCGACAAACCAATGATCTCGACATTCAGCGCAAGCGAACGGCTCGACTGGATGGCAGAAATGTTGATTTGGACAAGAATACTCTGCTCCCCGGCGAGGGAGACACCTTCTGGCAAGACCAAAAACACGCGCTGTTCGAGGTCGGTGGTTGCTCCGGTGAGGGTAATTGGCGTGGTTTCGACAAACCCCGGCATATCGCGCACCGTTTGCGGATCGGAAGAAAAGACCGTGACCACCTGAGGAAAGGTGGTGATGCTGGTGAGGAGATAACCCCCCGCAGGTTGTCCGATGGTGATCACGCGCACAAGCACATCACGGTAGGTGCTGGGACGGTCAATTTTTTGTTGAATATGAACCGTCGTCACATCAAGCGTGAGGTTCGTGATGGGGTTTTCATCTTCATCCAACAGGATAATCGGCCGGTCAACCTCGATTTTCTCTTGGGCATCTGTGATGTCCAGATAAACCACGGCTTCGGACACCTGATCAACGAAAGATTTTCGCCCGGAAACGGTGACCCGGCTGATCCCGACCAATGTCGTACCTTTTGTAAAACCCGGGGCGGGATCGCCCGTGATCTCGAAACGGAGCGGGAGTACCCGTTCTTCAAACGCTTCCAGAGTAAGGTGGACCACTTCCGGGGAGATCTCCAGGATACGCACAGGGTGGTAGGTCTCGGAGATTTGGGGGATGATTTCCAGCGTATGATCTCCACTTTGCAAGGTAGATAAGTCCACAGAGGCAATGACTGAGCCAGAGTCACGAGCCAAACGCTCACACACAGAGCGGGGGGCACGCAATTGAATGTCAACCGAGGTCGGGATGTCATCCCCCAGCAATAAGAGGCCAGGGTTTTGCCCGATAATGGTTAGCGGAATCGAACTCGGGGCCGGGCAGGAAATATTGGGGTCCGAATTAATGACAGCCAATACCCAGACGATGATGGCCAGAATCAAAGCGGTCACAAAAGCGCCGAGGTATTTGGCAAGCCAGCGGAAAAAGCCCCAGATCATACGTCTCTCCCAGGCGATTTCGCCCGCCCCCCCGGGGTGGAGCGCCCCCACCGTGCGAGCCACCCCGCGAAACCCCGCCGCGGTTTCGCGGGTCGGTAAAACGCGATGAGCACATTCTCTAACCGTTCGGAATCCAACCGGCGGATGATCTTGCCGCCCGAAGCGACCGAAATCGCACCGGTTTCTTCGGACACCACCACCGCGATGGCATCGGTATTTTGCGAAATCCCAATGGCCGCCCGGTGACGCAACCCCAACTGCCGCCCCGGGGATTGCGCTTGAATGTCGCCAAACGCCAGCGGCATCACACAGGCCGCCGCGACCACCAGATTTCCGGTCACGATCACCGCGCCGTCGTGCATGGGGGTGCTGGGGTAGAAGATTTGCATCAAGAGTTTTTCGCTCAATTCGGCGTTGAGCATGATGCCGGTTTCAACGTATTCCTGTAGCCCGTCCAGGCGTTGTAACACGATCAATGCACCGTGCCGTTTGGCAGACAGCTTCGCCGCCGCCCCGACGATGCCGGAGATGGTGTCCTGCAACCCTGTCCCATTGGAGCCTGTGGGCAAGAGGGTGCTTGCGCGGCCCAAACGCTCCAACGCCCGCCGAATTTCAGGCGCAAAGATCACGGGAACAGCCAGTAACAGAGCGGGCAGGGTCGCCTGAACCAACCAGGAAAACGCAGGTAAAACGTCGAAACTGGTGAGGAGCGCTAATAAGATCAGCAGTAAAAGCACCCCGCGCAAGAGGGTCATCGCCTGGGTATCACGCAAGAGCAAAAAGATGCCAAAAATAATGAGCGTGACGAGCAAAATATCCAACATGCTCAGCCAGGTCAGGCGTTCAAAGATAAAAATCAGGCTATCAATTAAATCTGCCATGGTGTCAGGTCGTTTGCCCCCCAAAAAACAGAATGCCGAAAAAAGGTGTGCATGGGGAAGGCGTGTCTCCCCTTTGCATATCTTTTGTTTCGGCGTTTTCCCTGCTTAAACCGAACTCAGATAGGCCGCAGAACGCGATCCACGCGTAGTTGTTTGAACAGCATTTCGGATCCATCTATATAAGATTCTCTTGCGGCTTCTTCCCAGGCGCGTACCCCCAGGCTTTCCACATCGCGTTTTTCGTAGCCTAAAGATTTCCAGAGGCCATCGTGCCGGGCAAATTCCACGGGTAAAAAGAGGAGGGCGGCTTCGCTTTGCAGTTGGCGGGCGGCCTTTTCGACTTCGGCGATCAACCCCGGAGCGGCATCGGCTAGGGAGAGACGGGGATCGAGATAAAATTCAACCACGCGGGCGACCAGGTTTTCGACTTGCCAACCGACCAGGCCGATCAGGTTTTTGTCACGCAGGATCAGCATAAACGCTTTTTCACCAAACGCGGCCATCACATCGCCTCGGCTGACCTTTTTCTTTTCTTTATTGTAACGCGTGATAAAGGCGGCAATTTCTTCGGCTTGTTTGGGGCCAGCCTTCTGCACAACCAATTGACCAGGTTCAAACTTTTCGGGTTCCGCGGCGGGTTCAGGTTCGGTCGTTTTCCCACCGATGGCATTCCAGGCGTTGACCACTTCCTGCCAGGAGGTTTCAAACGAGCCATCGTTGTTAATGACGACGTTAGCGGCGGCGATTTTTTCGGCTTGCGCCCCCTGAGAGGTGATCCGGGTCCGGGCATCGGCCTCGGAGAGGTTACGTTTTTGGCGGAGGCGGGTGTATTGCGCTTCCGGGGAGGCTTGTACCACCCACACACTATCGCAAAGTTTGGACATCCCGCCTTCCAGCAATTTGATCGCTTCGATCACGATCACCGGTTGCGTCGAACGGCGGATGAGGACATCCGTTGCCTGCCGAACAAAGGGGTGGATGATGTTTTCCAGTTGTTTGAGCGCGTCAGGATCAGCAAAGGCGATGCGCCCCAGTTTGGTCCGGTCAATTTGTCCGTCCGGGGCCAGAATCCAGTGCCCAAAATGTTGGACGATGGGATCATATCCAGGGGCACCTTTCGCCATCGCCCGGTGGGTTAAAGCATCAGCATCAATGCCATAGGCACCCAAATGCTCTAACATCCGGCGAATAACACTTTTTCCGGTGGCAATATTGCCCGTAAGTCCGATGACATATTTACCTGGCCAGGCGCTCATGTTTGCTCCAATGTGAAGGGGATACGTTTATGATTTTAGCTTTAGGCGTACAGAATGTCAAACCCTGTTATCAGGAACGGCCAGCTTGAGACAAACGAGGATCCAGGGCATCCCGTAACCCATCCCCCAGCAAGTTAAAACCCAGGACGGTCAACATGATGGCGATCCCGGGGATGAACACGAGATGAGGGGCGCTGAAAAGCTGATTTCTTTCGGTGCCTAACATGGTGCCCCATTCGGGCGTGGGAGGTTGTGCGCCCAATCCGATGAACGAGAGGGCCGCGGCCTCTAAAATGGCGGAGGCGATTCCCAAGGTGGCCGTGACAATTAAAGGGGCCAAAGTGTTGGGAAGAATGCGCTGAAAGAGTAGGGAGAAATGACTGGCCCCCAATGCCCGTGAGGCTTCCACATATTCACTGGATTTGACGGATAAGACGCCTGCGCGCACGACGCGGGCATAGACCGGAATACTCACAATGGCGATGGCTAACAAGGCATTTTGCAAACCGCGCCCCAACACCATAATGATGGCAATCGCTAATAACAAAGAAGGAAAAGCCAACAGGACATCCATCAACCGCATGATCACATTATCCACCCAACCCCCTGCGTATCCAGCGATGGACCCCAACGTCGTCCCGATAACAATAGCAAAGGTCACCGCGGCGAATCCAACATATAAAGAAACACGGGAGCCAAAAATAATACGGCTGAACATATCCCGCGAATTTCCATCCACGCCCATCAGATGTTGCTGATTTTCGGCGGGACAGCCAAATAAATGAATACAGGGTGCATCGCGGCGGTTCACGGTGGGATCATCAATGATTGCGTTGGGATCATAGGGTGCCAACACATCGGCAAAAATTGCGACCAGGATAATAAATCCTAAAATACTCATTCCGATGACGGCGGAACGTTGTTTAAAAATGCGCCGCAGAGTAAGCCGCCAAAGACTATTCGCGCGATAATTTCGCTCAATGGATGGATCAAGGGAGACAGATTCAACGTGTAAAGTTGCCATAATTCCTGTTTTTTGCTTTGCTCAATGATTTTTTAAATTCCCGTCGGCTTTATCAATCCAAACGAATGCGGGGATCAATGAAGACATAGGATAAATCAACCAGCAAATTGACGACAACGTATCCAATGGCAATGACCACTGTAAAAGCTTGAACAATGGGGAAATCCCGCGCCGTGATGGCCTCAAACAACATGCGTCCCACCCCTGCCAGACTAAATATCGATTCCGTTAATACGGCCCCCGCGAATAACGTGCCTAATTGCAGGCCAATGATCGTCGCAATTGGCAAGAGAGCATTCCGAAACGCATGTTTCGCAATCACAAACCGTTCCATAAGCCCTTTGGCCCGCGCGGTACGAATATAGTCCTGACGCAACACTTCTAACATGCTGGAACGTGTAATGCGTGCGATAATCGCAAGAGGTATTGTGCTGAGTGCCATCGCAGGCAGGATGAGGTGTTTGAGCGCATCGCCCAAAATTTTCCAATCGCCTGTGATGAGCGAATTGAAAATATAGAGATTTGAGAAAAATTCTAAAATATTGAAGCGGATCGTCTCCGGTGTCACACTCCATCCCCAAACTTCGTAAAAAGGAATGGGACTTAACCCGGCGGACAACCTGCCTGAGGGAGGAAGCCAAAAAATGGTGTCTTTGAATTTAAGGGCAAAAACGTACGCCAACATCAACCCCAGCCAATACACAGGCATGGAAACGCCAATATTCGCCCCCACCATCGCGGTGACATCCACGAACGAATTCTGTCGCACCGCCGAAATGACGCCGATCGGAATCCCGACCAGGATCGCCAACACGAGCGCGGTAAACCCGAGTTCCATCGTCAATGGCAGGCGTTCAACCAGGATCAACATGACAGGGCGACTAAACCGGATGGACTCTCCAAAATCCCCTTGTAAAACATTGCCCATGTAGATGAAAAACTGAACCATCACGGGTTTATCCAGACCGTTTTCCTTGTTAAAGCGATCACAAGATTCCTGCGAGGCTTTTTCTCCGAGAATCGACTTACATGGATTGCCCGGAATGGCACGAACCAGAAAAAAAGCGACCACTAAAATCCCCAAAAGCACAGGAATGGCGGATAGAACTCGGCGGATAGAATATTGGATCATGGGCGTGAATTCAATAAAGCAACGCGGGATGGGTACTGATCAACAGGGGACCCATCCCGCGTTTTTAAGAGATGTGTTTCAGATAAATGACAAAGCGCTCAGATTATTCGGAAGGAGCGTTGATCAGTTTATCCCACAGGCTACCGAAGTAATCGAACGCGCCTGTGTTGCCCACATGGTAGGGGCTGGCGGCATCTAAACCGGCCATCCAGGACACGACAACATCATTCGCGTCGAAGGTAGAACCATCATGGAAGGTGACGCCTTCGCGCAGATGACAGACGAATTCGGTGGAATCGGCATTGGCATCACAGGAGGTTGCCAGGGCAGGTTCGACATCGCCCGAATCAGTTTTGTAAGCATAGAGGCTTTCGAGAACCTGTTCGCATCCGGCCAGGGATTCGCCATCGGTTTCGTCCGGGCAGTAGAGGCTGATCGGTTCATTATTCTGCATGAAGACGAGGGTATCGCTCCCGGGATTCATCTTCACGAACTGAGGCGCACCGAACGGCGGGAAATTGGCATCCTGTAGGGAGGCTAACGTGGCCGCGGCGGAAGCACCATGCGCAATCGGCACCATCGGCACCAATTCACGAATCTTGTTGTTGATATCTACGTAGAGTGATTCGGCATCGGCGGCGACTGCAATTTGAGAGGCGGCAACCAGGTTATTGAAAATTTCGGGGAAGGCCGCACCAAATTGCGTATTGGCTTCGCCAAAGTGGTAGTCTAAGAAGTTGGTGACGTGGGGATAATCCGCACCCCAACCCAACATATAGAATCCGTCCAATTGACCACTGGTGGATTTGTCGATGAATTCGCCCGATTCCATCACGACGACTTCAACTTCAATCCCCAGGTTATCGAGCAGTTGGGTTTGGAGTTCAACAGCAACATTACCGGGTTCGGGCAGGTAGCCACGGAATACATCGCGGTAGTACAGGGAGGTTTTATAGGGCGGGGTAATGCCTTCTTCAGCCAGTGCTTCGGCTAACAAAGCCTTGGCGGCATCGGGATCAAAACCATACCATGTATCACCAACACACCCATTGGGGATACTGCATGGGGTGAAGTAACCAGCCACCTCAGACCCGGCGGGATAGTAGTTATCCACAATCCGCTGGCGATCAATGCCCATGGCAATCGCTTGTCGGAATTTCAGGTTGTTGAACGGGGTGAAGGTATTGGTAAAGCCCAAGTACATGACGTTGGGATTTGCGGAGGGGAGCAGTTGCAAATTGGGATCGCTCTGAACCGCTTCGAAATCATCCGGGCCGACATTGGTGATGTAATTCACCGTGCCAGATTGAAGTTCGAGCAAGCGTGCGGCACCTTCGGTGGCCCAGCGGAAAACGAGGGTTTCAAAGGGAGCTTTTTCGCCCCAGTACGCGTCAAAACGTTTGAACACAATGCTATCGCCACGATTCCAGCTTTCGACCATGAATGGACCCGTGCCAATAGGGTGCTCAAGCAACATGCTTTTATTAGCATCGTTGGCATTTGCCATAATGTATTCAGAGGGTTGAATGGAAAATGGAACAAAGGCGATCTTCGCAAAGAAGGCGGGATCGGGACGGCACATGGTGAACTTAACCGTCAGCGCATCCACAGCTTCTACGGATTTAACTTTACCGCCGTATTCGCAGTCAGGAGCTACTAAAGACATAGGTTCGAAGGGGGGTAAAGGTTCTGCTGTAGGGGTTGGGGCTTCCGTTGGGGCTGCTGGTTGACACGCCACCAAAAGCAGGCCTGCCAAAACCATCACAGAAAACAGCGTTAATATGATATTTCGTTTCATGCTCTTCTCCTAAAAAAATGATTGGGAAATTGGGAACGTTAAAAAGTTGGGGAGTACCTATGGTTTTGCGGTGCACCTCCTGTTTCGAGAGGTTTTGCAGAGAAACAGATGCGAAAAAAGTACTAGGATTATACGCTATGCACCCAATCTGTCAAATCCAATCTCCCTGGGGTTACTTGCCCCCAGGAAATAAGGACACTTGTCCCTGTAAGCCCAAAATCGAAAATGATATGCTCGTTCCATCTTTACTCAAATTTGGATTCATAGATCCCGGAGGCAACTATGGCGACAAAAAATTGGCAAACCATCAAAACAATCTATTGCACTCGCATCCAACAAGAAGTCATGTTAGAAGCGCTTGTTGTATATCCCCCCGAGCACTTACCGGATACTTCAGCCCAGCAAGTTGTCGGGCACCGCTGTTCGGAGGGCCTGGCCTGTAACACAATGGACAAACCCGCTTGTTTATGGGCAGGCACCAACCCCACCTACGATCCCTTCAACGATGACACGGTTACCCCAGCCGAATAACTCATCCCTATCCCTCGACATAAAAGGACGATACGCATGTATCGTCCTTTTATGTTGAGGGACTTTCCCGTTTTGGGTATGGAATATTCGGATAAGCGCTACGCAACGACCCCCAGGCGACGCCCAACAGTGCAAAAGATCTCAAGCCCTTTGTCCAAATCATCCCGTTGATGCGCCGCCGAGATCATGACACGAATCCGTGCCTTTCCGCGAGCCACGGTCGGGAACCCAATCGCCATCGCGAATACCCCCGCCTCAAACAATTCGCGGCTAAATTGTTGCGCCAGTGGCGCTTCCCCCAGCATGACCGGGGTGATCGGGGTGGTGCTTCGCCCGGTATCGAACCCCATGCGTTGCATTTCACCCTTAAAATACCGCGCATTTTCCCACAACCGATCCACCAACTCGGTCGATTCTTCGAGGACATCCAACCCCGCCAGGCAAGCCGCCACATCCGGAACTGTCATCGCGGACGAAAACAGGAAGGGACGCGCCCGTTGCTGGAGCCACTCGACGATTTTTGTCTTTCCGGCCACACACCCACCGACGACGCCAAATGCTTTGGAAAGCGTCCCCACTTCCACATCCACCTTTCCATGCAAATGAAAATGATCCACAATTCCGCGGCCACCGTGCCCCAAGACGCCTTCCCCATGCGCGTCATCTACCATTAAAATCGCTGAATACTGACGGGTGACTTCATAAATCTGGTCCAACGGGGCCACGTCCCCATCCATACTAAACACCCCATCCGTAATCACCAAACAGCGCCGAAAACTGGCTCGATTTTCTTTGAGGACCCGTTCTAAGTCTTCGACATCGCAATGAGCATACCGTAAAATTTTCGCCCCGGAGAGGCGACTGCCATCGATAATACTGGCATGATTCAGTTCATCAGAAATGATGGCATCCTCTTTCCCAACCAACGCGGCGATCACCGCCAGGTTGGCCGTAAAACCGGATTGTAAACTGATCGCCGCATCCACTCCTTTGAACTGCGCTAACCGTTTATCGAGTTGAACGTGCAACTCCATCGTTCCCGCGATGGTACGCACCGCGGCTGGCCCAATGCCATAGGCATCAATCGCCTCTTTCGCCGCTTGTACCAGCCGGGGGTGATTGGCCAATCCTAAATAGTTATTTGAACAAAAGTTGAGGGCTTTTTTCCCATCAACCATCAACCAGGCGCCCTGCGGGGAACCCAGGGTGCGGATGCGATTGTACAAACCTGCATCCCGCAAACCCTTTAATTCTTCATCAATCCAGGTAAGGGATTCAGACATGAGATTACTCCTGAAGGTTAAGTGTAACTGTTCAGTCTAGAGAAAAAAGTTCCGAAAAAAGGATGGGTGGGGGATGGTCATCCCCCACCCATCCTTTTTTCGAGAGATTCTCCAACTATAGCTGAACGGTTATGGTTAAGTTGCCATCACAGCGGAAAAGCCAGTTTTACTGAAGGTTTTCGCTTCCGCCGTCATGAATTCTGTACAAAAGTATAGCATGGAGTGAGAGCAGTGACCTGCTTCCACGATGAAAATACAATATCTTCAATTTACATCCAGGCTCAAGCATTGTCACCCCTTTTCACCTATGGTAAAATCGCCTGCGCTTAACCAATAGAAGCTTAACAATCAAATACCGAAAAGCAATTTAGTTTGAAAGGGAAAATATCCTTAAATTGAATTGTTTTGAAACCAGGAGGGATGGCCGAGCGGCTTAAGGCGGCTGTCTTGAAAACAGCTGTGGGTTCACACCCACCGGGGGTTCGAATCCCTCTCCCTCCGCCAGAATACATCCAATATCCTGGGGAGGTGCCAGAGTGGTCGAATGGGGCCGCCTGCTAAGCGGTTACCGGGGCCTAAACCTCGGTCGCGGGTTCGAATCCCGCCCTCCCCGCCTGTTTCAATAGGCAGTAAACAGTATTTAGTTATCAGTTTTTTCCTAACTGGTGACTGAAAACTGACAACTGATTTCTGAAATGCCCTCGTAGCTCAGTGGATAGAGCACTTGCTTGCGGAGCAAGGGGTCGCGTGTTCGAGTCACGCCGAGGGCGCCAGTACAACATCAAGAGCGAGTGAAAGTCACTCGCTCTTGTGTTTTAAATGACCATGCAAGAAATTCCCCTTCTAATCATCGGTGCCGGGCCGGCTGGTTTGTCTACAGCCCTTCATCTGATAAAAACCAATCCAGCCTGGAAGGAGCGCCTCATCCTGCTCGATAAAGCCGCCCATCCTCGCCACAAACTGTGTGGCGGAGGAGTCACCCGCCTGGGGTTGGAGATTTTACGGGGTCTCGATTTCCCCAGTCCGCTCCCGATCCCGCATGTGGCAGTGGAAGATGTCCGGTTGAAGTATGGAGACCGCACCATTCACGTGCGCGGGAAACCTGAATTCACCGTGTTTCATCGGCAGGAGTTGGATGCTTATCTAGCGGGGGAAGCGCGGCAAAGAGGGATCACCATCCACGAAAATGAAATGGTTAAAACCCTCGAATGGCAGAGGGATGGCATAAAAGTTGTGACGACAAAAGGCGAGTACCTCGCAAAGACGCTGGTGGGGGCAGATGGCTCAAAAGGCATCACCCGGCGCTTTGTTGGCGGGCGCGCCAACCCCAGCCGGGTGGCGAGACTGCTGGAAGTGGTTCACCCCGCGCCGGGCACGGCCCCCCAATTTGAACAGAAGTATGCGCTTTTTGACTTTTCCCCAGTCCGGCGAGATTTGCAGGGATATGCTTGGGATTTTCCCGCCCACGTACGGGGGGAACCTCACTTCAATCGGGGAGTATATGACGCCCGTCTCTGGGCACATCGCCCCAAAGCCAGTCTCCCGAATTTGTTGGGGGAGGCCCTCTCCGAAATGGGGACCAACCCCGACATGGTGAAGATTGAGGGGCATCCGCTCCATTGCTTTACCCCGGACAATCATTTTTCGGCCCCGCGCGCGGTGCTGGTAGGGGATGCGGCAGGGGCCGATGCGCTGTTTGGGGAGGGGATCGCCCCTGCGTTGGCGTATGGGCAGGTGGCCGCGCAGGCGATTGTTCAAGCCTTTGAAACCGGTGATTTTTCTTTTAACGATTACTGGCGGAGAATATTTTTTTCACAATTAGGCGGATATATGCTTTTTCGCTGGTGGGTTTCCTGGTGGGCTTACCAGTTGAGCGATCAAGCCTGGTATATGCATCTTTTTTGGACCATCGCAGGTGGCATGGCCGCATTCAAACGACCTTAATATGACAAAACCACAAATTCTTCTGACCAACGATGATGGAATTCTCTCCCCTGGTTTATGGGCGGCGGCAGAAAGCCTGTCCGACCTGGGTTTCGTGCATGTTGTGGCCCCGCGGGAGCAATCTACCGGGGCAGGACGCAGTATGCCCAATACATCAGATGGCGTGATCGAAACGCAAGAGGTGACGATCCGAGGCAAAACCTGGACAGTGTACGCGGTGGGCGGGTCCCCGGCGCAAGCGGTGCAACATGGTTTTTTGGAAGTTTTATCTGCCCGACCAGATTTGGTGGTGTCGGGCATCAATTATGGGGAGAATCTTGGCACAGGGGTTACAATTTCGGGCACGGTCGGGGCGGCGTTGGAAGCGGCCTCGATGGGTGTCCCCGCGTTGGCGATTTCCCTGGAGTTGGACACCAGCCACCATCATTCGTATTCAACGGAAGTGGATTTTTCGACGGCGGCTTACTTCGCGGGGTTTTTTGCCCAAATGTTGTTACAACAGGCCTTGCCCCCCGATGTAGATGTGTTGAAGGTGGATGTGCCGGGAAATGCGACAAAGGAAACGGAGTGGGCGGTGACGCGGTTGTCGAAAACACGGTATTTTGAGGCTACCCCTCCCCAACGAAAATCCTGGCTCGAACCGGGCCGGCCTGGGTACCGGCGCAATCTCGACCTGTCGGTCTTTGACCCCGGTTCAGATGTTCACACGGTGTTGATCCAACGACGGGTGTCGGTGACGCCTATCAGTCTGGACATGACCTCGCGCGTGGATTTGGATCACTTTCGGGGGGTCTTGTCCCCGTCATTCCCCTTGTAAAACCGTTAAGATTTGGGCGTGAAGGGTGGGATTGGCGGCAATGATCGAGGGGATAGGGGACAAATAATCGCTTCCCCCGCGGGTATTGGTCACCAACGCGCCCGCTTCCTCCGCAATAAGGCCGCCCGCCGCGACATCCCACGGACTCAGACGGAGTTCCCAAAAGCCATCGAAGCGCCCGGCCCCGACATAACACAAATCCAAGGCCGCTGACCCCAAGCGGCGCACACCTTGCGAACGCACGGCAAACCGGGCGTAGTTATCCAGATTGTTTTCTTTGACCTTGAAGGTATCGTACGGGAAGCCCGTCACAAGCAGGCTTTGCGCCAGTTCCTGGGCGTGGGCCACTTGAATGGGTTTGCCATTGAGCGTGGCACCTTTGCCCCGCTCGGCGCTGAAGCATTCATCACGCATAGGGTCATAGACGACGCCTAATTGCACCTGGCCGTTTTGGGCATAGGCCAGCGAGACCGAAAAAATAGGGATGCCGTGGGCGTAGTTGACGGTTCCGTCTAACGGATCAATGATCCAGCCTTGCGAAAGGTTCTGCCCATGTTGACCGCTTTCCTCGGCGACAATTTGATGATCGGGGTAATGCAGGTGCAGGTATTCGAGGATGAATTTTTCCGAGGCCTGGTCAACTTCTGTAACCAGGTCGGTGTGCGTAGATTTGTATTGGATGCGCTGTTGGTTGCCATAGTGGGCGCGCAAGATGGCTCCGGCTTGTTGCGCCAGAATTTCGATTTCAGATAAAGTTGGATACAAGATGATCTCCTGGAAGATCGTCCCCTATGATTTTGGATTCTGTTCTTCGACGAGAAGACGGCGGATTTGATCGAGTTCGCGTTGGATCGAATCGCGGTGCGAGGTTTCCTCTTCTAAGATTTTCTTGAAGGGAGGTTTTTGCTCTTCCGGTAATGTTTCCAACAAACGTAACGTACGCGTGATCTGTTTGGCTTTTTGTTTGAGTTTGGTCTCTAAGCGATCGCGATACCCTTGATAAAAATCTTTGTCACTCATCGGTTCCGGGATCGGGGGTAACCCCTGCGTGAGAATTTCGGCGACGGTGAGCAAAAACTCATCGGTATCAACGGGTTTTTCGAGGAAGCGCACCGCCCCTAACCGGAGTGCAAACGCCCGATCCTCGGGGGCAACATAGGTCGCCGAAATCAAGATAATGGGAATATCACGGGTTTCCGGATTGCCTCGAATGCGCTGACACAGGTCAAACCCATCCATAATAGGCATGAGAACATCACTAATCACAAGCGCGGGGCGGTCGTGAGAAATTTTATCCAATGCGTCTTCTCCATTTCGAGCGGTGATAACAGGGTACCCCTTGAATTTTAAGGTGTACTGGAGGAGATCGCGTATATTTGGAACGTCTTCAACAACGAGGATGGGGCCTTGGGGGATGGTCATGCGAGTATTTTATTCGTTTTTATTTTAATAAGGAAGGGAGGGGAAAATACCCGAGAGGAATCCCTCATCGCAAAGCCATGGCTTCCGCTAACAATTGCTCATAAAATGCGACCAAATACGCATGACGAGCCTCGGCGATCCGTTTGGCCTCTTCGGTAAACAGTCGATCCTTTACTTTCCGAAGCTTGAACAAAAATTCATGATAAGAGCTATGGGGTTCTCCGGGTTCTTTTTTTCCGGTTGAAAGGAACTGGTCGGAGGGTTCGGCAAAAATCGGTTGGTTAGCTTGTGCGGCGTAAGCTATCGTTCGTGCCGCGCCAAAAGCACCTAGAACATCCAATTTATCGGCATCGAACAAAACTTTTGCTTCCAGGGTTTGTGGGGTTTCTGTGGTGCGATAGCGGTGGGCGCGGATGCAATGTTCCACCGCACTGATACGAGCCTCCGACCAGCCTTCGGCCTCCAAAATGGAACGGGCAAAAGTGGCCGAGGCTTCATGATGAGTCGCACGATTCTGTTCATCATGAGGCGCGCTCCCTTCGGCATCGTGCAAAAGGGCGGCGGCGCGCACAATTTCCAGATCGGCGCTTTCGTACTGGGCAAGTTTTTCGGCCATACGATAAACGCGGAGCACATGATCCAGTCCGTGAACCGGATCATCGGTAGAATACCATTGGTGGGCTTGTTGGAGAGTAGGCATAACGAGAATCCTCGGGGGGCGCTTTAGCAGGTACGGAGACTACAAAAGCGCTACTTTTTGACATAGGAGTTCATTTTCGCATTTGCTTGACGAATTTTCCTCACTGTGCTACATTATTGACTATGGTTCATCAACCAAACAGGGTCGAATTTTTACGATTTTAGCATAGAAGCAGGAGCCAATCTTGACCAAATCACGTACTCAACAATTGATTGAAAGCCTGCGAAATTTGCAGGCTTCTTCTCCAGACATTGAAGCATCCGCCGTTGTGAGCGTAGATGGCTTAACCATTGCCTCCGCGCTTCCACAAGGAATTGAAGAAGACCGTGTTTCTGCGATGTCTGCCGCCATGCTTTCGTTAGGTGAGCGTATTGCTTCCGAGCTTGGTCGGGGCGTCTTAGACCAAGTGTATATCAAAGGGGAAAATGGCTACGTGATGTTGATGGCTGTTGGTGAAGAAGCCGTGCTGACGGTGATGGCACGTCAACAAGCAAGACTGGGCCTGATCTTATTAGACATGCGCCGGGCCGTTGAACTACTTGAAAAACTAATCTAGAACATTCTGGTGAATCATTATGGAACCTATTCCTCCCAGTGGACTGTACTATCCAAACAAATTTGCACTGATTACCCTCGATGCCTTTGAGCAGGTCATGGGGAAAAATGGGCTTAACGCCATTCTCAACCTGGCTCACCTCTCTCAGTTAATTGATAATTATCCGCCAGATAATCTTAATAAAGAATTTGATTTTGCTTATTACACCGCGATCAACATCGCTTTGGAAGAAATGTATGGTCCACGCGGTGGACGCGGGCTGGCGTTGCGCGCAGGACGTGCCTTATTCGCCGATGCACTGCGAAACTTTGGCGCCTTAGCAGGGGTCGGCGACCTCGCCTTCAAAGTCCTGCCTCTCCCCGCCAAACTTCGCATCGGGGTTCCCGCAATGGCTCGGATTTTCTCTCAAGTCAGCGATCAAAAATCCACTGTCTCGGAACAAGATAACGAAATACTCTACACCATTCACAAATGTCCTGTGTGTTGGCAACGGACCGGCTCCGATAAACCCGTTTGTTTCATCGCTACTGGCTTATTGCAGGAAGGGTTGAAATGGGTCTCCGGCGGAAGCGAATTCCGGGTAAACGAATCCAAATGCCTGGCGATGGGCGATGATGTCTGTGAGTTTGTCATTCAAAAAACTCCCATTCGCTAATCAGGTTCAAAGTGGCCGAAGACAAGCATACAGTCTTGATTGTCGAGGACGATCTGGATGTCGCGGATATGCTCAATGCATATTTCCGTGTCCAGGGTTATGAAGTCCTCACGGTCAATTGGGGGGAGGACGGAATTCGTGCGTGTCAAACTTCCCATCCCGATCTCATTATCTTGGATATTCGCCTTCCAGATATTGACGGTTATGAAGTTGCTCGCCAGCTACGTTCAAACCGCCGTACCGAAAATATTCCCATCATCTTTTTAACTGAAAAACGCCATCGTGATGATCGCCTCAAAGGGTTAGAGTTAGGCGCGGATGACTACATCACCAAACCCTTCGATATTCAAGAACTTCGCCTGCGCGTTCGGAATTCTCTCAAACGTGCCGCTCAAGGCGCCTTGAACAACCCGATCACCAGCCTCGCTGAAGGCCCTCTCGTCGATGAACGAATGGCCGAATGTCTGGAAAGCCAACACCCCTGGGCTTTGCTCGTCATCTCAATCGAAAATCTCGAAAGTTTTCGCGAGAAATACGGCTTCATCGCCTCGGATGATGTCTTACGTGCCGTCAGTTTAATGATCAGCAACTCCGTACGGGATCAAGGCTCAACAGGTGATTTTCTGGGGCATTTGAACGGTACCCAGTTTGTGGTCGTCACCCAGGCCGGACAACTCAATAAACTTGTTGAACATATCAAATCTCGTTTGGATCAATCTCTGGATTATTTTTACCCCATCAAAGACCGTGAGATGCCCGACAAAATACCCGGTAAACGTCTCACGATCCGCATGGGATACCTGACTTCCAGTGATGATCTCCCTGCCGATGTTGACGCCGTCAAAACACTCCTCCTGCGCCAGCTTGATTGAGTCCTCAGGTTCCTGGCTGTCCCTTGCAAATCACCTTTGTCCTTCCTACTTATAACGAAGCGGAGAACCTGCCAAAGCTGGTCTCCGCTTTATTGTCTCTCCCCCTCCTTGATCTTAAACTTTTAGTCGTTGATGATAACAGCCCGGATGGCACCGGGCAAATTGCCGATCAACTTGCCAGCGCTCACCCCAGTCGGATGTCTGTCCTCCACCGCCCCGGAAAAGAGGGCCTCGGACGTGCTTATCTGCATGGGTTCCAGGTGGCGATGGACAATGGCGCAGAAGTGATCGGGCAAATGGATTCAGACTTTTCCCACCCCCCCGAAAAAATTCCCGAAATGGCCGCCGCCATCGAAAAATATGATATTGTCCAGGGGTCGCGTTATACCAAAGGGGGCGCAGTGGATGTCAATTGGCCCTTTTGGCGGAAAAGACTTTCGGCATTTGGAAATTTTTATGCCCGTACCATTCTCGGTATCCCTATCCGCGATGTAACAGGAGGGTTTCGTCTTTATCGCCGTGAAACGCTCCAAGGGATGCCCCTGCACCGGATACGCTCCAATGGCTACATTTTTTTGGTTGAGTTAGCCTACTTGGGACACCTTTGCGGTTTCCGCACCTTTGAAGTCCCAATCTACTTCGCAGACCGAAAATGGGGAACCTCCAAAATGTCTTTGCGGATCCAAATGGAAGCGGCCATCCGCGTCTGGCAAGTCAAATCAGCCTATCGTGACCTGGCCGCGCAAAAACGCTCGTAACCATCCGAAACCGCAACGCTTTTTACTTGCTCTCCCCTCTCACCCTGTGGCACAATCAAATGGAATAATCTGGTATTTCGTATTTCGCTTCATGAAAAATTCAACACCGAAATACGCCTTACACCAAACGCACCTATGTCACGTTGGATCGCCTTCTTTCTCGCTGTTATCCTGGGTATTGCCGCCGGTCTCTACTACGGCTGGGTGCTCAGTCCCGTCGAATACGTGGATACCACCCCGGACACGCTTCGCGCAGATTACAAAACCGACTATGTATTAATGGTCGCCGAAGTCTATCAAACCGATGGCGATGCCGAAACTGCGGTCCGCCGTTTGGCCCTCCTTGGGGATGACGCCCCGCTCGATCTCGCCCAACAAGCCCTGGAATATGCCCAAGCCAACGGATATGGGCAATCTGACATCCAACTCCTTGACCACCTGCGCGAGGGTCTCCAAACCCGGAACCCTGCCGACCCCGCCCTGTCCGAAGAGGGGGCACCATGACCGTTCAACGGCCACGCCCCCGGGCCGCGCCGCCCGCGCGTCGTTTCCCCTGGTATTTACTCACTGGCTTGATCCTCGGCACATTGATGGGGATCGCTTACGCTTGGCTCATTACCCCCGTCCAATACCTGGACACCGAACCCGCTTCCCTACAAGCAGAATTTAAAGATCAATACCGCGTCCTGATCGCCGCCGCCTATGCCGCGAACCACGATCTCGCCCGCGCCCAAGATCGGCTTGCACTCCTCAAAGACTCCAACATCGGCGACACCCTGGCCGCCCAGGCCCAACGTGCCCTCGCCGCCGGTCATCCCGCCGAAGAAGTCCGCGCCCTCGCTGAACTCGCGCTGGTCGCTAACGCCCCCCCCGCCTCCATCCCCACCGCGGCCCCCCTCACCCAATTTCCCACCCTGACGGCTCTCCCGTTAGAGACCCCCACCTTCCTTCCCACAGACACAGCCCTTCCCCCTGCTTTCACGGAAACGCCCCAACCAACCAACACGGAAGAGACCGCGACAGATATTCCCTCCACCCCAGAAACCGGAACCCCTGGCACGCCGGGAACCTCCACCCCCGTCCTTCCATCCCGCACGCCTACGCCCACGCTTCTGCCCTCCAACACGCCCTCTCCGGTGCCCACCTCGCTGTCACCCTTCCTTCTCGATCAGCGAACCCTTCTCTGCGACCCCGATATTCTTGGTCCCCTCCTCATCGTCCAAACCCTCGAGAACAAAGACACTGGCATCCCTGGCATTGAAATTATCCTCAACTGGTCGGGCGGCGAAGAGCACTTCTTCACCGGTCTCAAGCCCGAACTCGGCCTGGGTTACGCCGATTTCGCCATGATGCCCGACATCTCCTACACCCTTCGCCTCGCCGATGGCAGTCAGCTCATCACCGACCTGACCGCCGCCCAGTGCGAAGCTGATAACGGCGACATGATTTGGGGCTCGTGGGAACTGATTTTTATTCAGCCCTAAGCATGAAACGCCTCATTCCTCTCCTTTTCTCCTTTTCTCCTCTTCTCCTCTTCCTGGCTTGCTCCCCGCCCCCTCCCGAACTGCCCCCACAAGACATCATCACCCGTGCCGCCGAACGGATGAAAACGGCCCCCGGATTTCATTTTGTGATTGACCGACAGGGCGCGCCCGCCTTTCTGGACCCGGACCAAACCCTGTCCTTTCGCCGCGCCGAAGGGGATTACGCCGCCCCGGACCGGGCACAGGCCTCCGTCCGCATTATCGCCCCCGGCATCGTCGCCGAAATCCAGGCTATCGCCATCGGCGAGCGCTATTGGGAAACGAATTTCCTCACGGGCGAATGGCAAGAATTGCCTGCCGAACTCGCTTTTAACCCGGCCATCCTCTTTGACCCGGAAACCGGCCTGCAACCCATCCTGCTCGCAGACCTGACCAACCTGACCCTGAACGGGGTGGTTGAACTCGAAGACCTTCCAGGCCTTTCGTTGTACCATCTCACGGGCACCCTCGATACAACCCACCTCTACGACCTCAGCTACACCCTCATCGGTCCCGACCCCGTGCAAGCCGAAATCTGGATCACGCCCGACACCTTTGACCTCTACCGAATTCTGCTCACCGAATCCGCCACGAGCGAGGGGGGGGAAACCACCCTCTGGCAGGTAGATTTTTGGAATATCGGTGAAACTGTAGAAATTTCGCCGCCACCCTGATGAATCCCCCATCTTCCATCTCCCAACGCGAAGCGCCAACCGCCAGAATCATCCCCCTGATCCTGATTAGCTTGCCGATTTTCATCGGGGCACTGGATTTGACGGTGGTGTCGGCAGTGTTGCCGCAAGTGGTGTTCGATTTGGAAATCCCGCTCCAGACGGGGTTGGATGAGGCCGCGTGGGTGGTGACGGGGTATTTACTCGCGTACAGCGTGGCGATGACGTTCATGGGTCGGCTTTCGGATTTGTACGGGCGACGCAAAGTGTATTTGCTCGCGCTCGCCATTTTTGGGTTGGGGTCGTATCTGGTCGCGGTGGCGGATGGGTGGCCAACGCAGTGGGGGTTACGAGCGGCGTTTTTGCTCACCCGCGCCCGGCCTGATCCCGCGCAAGTGGCGTTACAGGCGTTGATCGTGGCCCGGATGGTGCAGGCGTTTGGCGGGGGGGCGATGGTGCCGGTGGGCATGGCCCTCGTCGGGGACTTGTATCCGGCGGGGCACCGCGCCCGGGCGTTGGGGGTGATCGCAGCGGTGGATACCGCGGGGTGGGTGGTCGGGCATTTGTACGGGGGGATCGTGGTGCGTTATTTTGATTGGCGCGTCATTTTTTGGCTGAATTTGCCCATTTGTTTGGTGGCGTTTGTGCTGATTGCGCTGGCTTTACGCGGACTGCCCCAACCCCGTTCGGAGGGGAAAATGGATTGGGTGGGAGCGTTGCTGATTTCGGCGGGGTTGGCGTTGCTCAACGCTGGCCTGGGCACGAACGTGGAAGGGGGAACGTCCCCCGCGGGAGGGGGGTTGCCACCGTACGCGGGCGCGAGCGTGGTGGGGGCGGTGGGGTTGCTGATCCTATTCGTGGCGTGGCAAGCCCGCGCGGTTTACCCCCTGATTCCGTTGAGTCTTTTTAGAAAACGTAATTTTTCGGCGGCGAGTGCGGGGAATTTTTTGACCGGGTTTGGGTTGTTCGTAGCGATTGCCAATGTACCGTTGTTTATCAATACGCTGATGGCGGAGACACTGGCGGAGGGGGCATGGGAAAGCGGGTGGATGCTCTCCGCGCTGACCGTGCCGATGGCGTTGGCGGCGATTCCCGGGGGGATGTTGGCGACGCGGTGGGGGTATCGCTGGCCGTCGGTGGTTGGGTTGATGGGGGCTATCGGGGGGCTGGTGTGGATGTCCGGGTGGGGGCCGGAGACGACGTATGCGCAGATGGTGCCGCATTTGGTGGTTGCAGGGGTGGGATTCGGAGTGTTGATTGCGCCAATTGCCGCGGCGGTGGTGGATGCCGCGCCCGAAACGCATCGGGGGACAGCCTCGGCGCTGGTGATCATCTTCCGGTTGGTGGGGATGACGATTGGGGTGTCCAGCCTGACGACGTACGGGGTGTTCCGGGCGAACGTACTGAGCGTGCAATGGCTGACCGCGGGGGCGGATTTCGCAGAGATCGCGCGGGTGGCAATGGCGGTGGCGGCGCGGGTCATTGATGAGACATTTTGGATCGCCGCCGGGGTGTGCGCGCTGGCGTTGATTCCCATTTTGTTGATTAAAGATGACGTATAATTCTCGTATTGCGTATTGCGTATTGAGACAGGTCAAAATACGGAATACGCAATACGAGCCAATATTAAAAATTTAAGCATAAACTTGAAGGAGGATGTCGTGACCGAAAAAACTTCCCAACTCTTTTCCGGGGCAAACCGGACCCGAAACATGATCATCGCAGGCTGTGGGGCTTTGTTGGTCCTCACTTGCTGTTGTTTGGTTGTGGCCGGGGTCGTCATGGGGCTGGACCCATTTAACCTGAATCTATTAGGCCGGCTGACCGGCAAGTATGATCCCATTTTGGAAGTCATGCCCGCCAACACAGGGATGTATGCGGGCATTGATGTTCTGCAATTGAATAGCGACGCGACCCGGCAGTTGGCGCGCACGTTCGGAGAGAACGCCTCCGAGACCCCCGATCAGGAAATGGATACGCTGTTGCAAGACCTGGACGCGCAGTTAACCGAGGCCGTCGGCGTGACTTTTTCCGGGGATATTTTGCCCTGGGTGGGACGTCGGGCAGGCATTGGCCTGACCAATGTCCAGTTCGATGAGTTTGGCGACCCCGAACAAGCGGATTTTGTGTTCGCGATGGAAATCCGCGACAAAGACGCGTTTGCCTTGTTTCAAGAGAAGTTCAAGCTAGGCATCGAGAACAATATCGGCGAGCGGTTCACGCAGGAGGACTATCAGGGCACGGTCATCTGGTCGGTGGCGGCGACGGATGCGGATAACCGGGTCGCGCTGGCACAGTCCGGCAATGTATTCTTCCTGGCGCAGACCGCCCAAAGCATCAAAAGTGCCCTCGATGCCCAAAAGGGCGATTCACTGGCCGACACAGGTGTGTATGAGGACCTGACCGCCGATTTACCGGATGGCCGCGTCGTCACCGTGTTTTTTGACGGCCCATTCATGGTGAACGTCCTAAAAACTTTTCCCACGACCGGGGCAAACCCGCTGGACCCGACCCAATTGGATGCCCTGGCCGGGTGGAAAGGGATGTCCATGGCGCTTTCCGTGGTGGATGCCGGCGTCCAGTTCGATATCGTTTACTCGTATGACCCCGCGCAACTCACCGAGATTCAACGCCAGGCTTTTGAAAACATAGGCTCAGAGTCCCAAATCGCCCAGCGTCTCCCGGAAAATACGCTAGGCGTGGTCAGTGGGCAAGGGTTGAACACCTTTTGGGCGAGTTTGAAAGAACAGCTTGCCACGATGCCCGAAGGAGCGGATTTCCAGGAATCGATCACGTTGCTGGAAACGGAATTGGGCATCAACTTTGAAACCGACCTCTTCGCCCTGTTAGATGGGGAATATGCCGTGGCCGTCATGCCCGCTACGGATGGGATGTTGGCGGCGAGCGGCAACAACCTGGGCATCATTTTCCTCGCCCAAACCAACAACCCGACCGCGTTGAACACCACGCTCGACAAACTCAACCCCTACCTGGCAGAAAACCTCGGCCTCGCCCCTGAACCTGCGACCGTCAACGGACAAACCGTGTATTTTCTGGGTGATCCGGCAGAAGGTGCCCAACTCCTCGCTTATGGCGTGGTGGACAATCACCTGAATTTTGCCTCTTCGACCACGGTGATTCAAAACACGTTTTCCGGCGGGGCGGCGTTAGCGAACGCCTCCTCGTACCAAACCGTGTTGGCCGCGTTCCCCTCGGGGATGCGCCCGATCATGTATGTGGACCTGGCCGGGTTGTTCACCACGATCCGCGCGGGGCTAGAGGGAAGCTCACAATCCAGTTTCGATGAGTCCATCAAGGATTTCCAACCCATCCGCGCTTTCGCCGCCGCCGCACAATTTCTCAACGAAGGCAATATGCGAATGACCATGATCGTCTTCATCGAGAAGGCTGAGTAAAACAAACCACAAGACCCCAATCCCCGTACCACACAGGAGTTTCCGAAAAAAAGGATGGATGGGGGGATGTACATCCCCCCATCCATCCTTTTTTTCGGGGTCGTCTTGTTGATCTCGCCCATGTTTCAATTACAATTAGGGTTCTTCAGCTTACTTCAGGAGTACAACTTATGCATGATCAAACCTTCCTCATCCTCGGCGGAGGCGGCATGGTCGGCCTTCAGGTCGCCCGCCGCATCTGCAAATACCAGCATCCCGAACAAATCGTCATCGCCTCGCTCTACCAACAGGAGGTGCGCGAGGCCGTCACCGCCCTGGAAAAAGAATATCCCGAGGTCCATTTCGTCGGTTTTTGGGGAGATGTTTTCGTCCGGGCCGAGTTCAACCTGCGGGATCGGCAACAACGCTTGCGCCGCTCCGATCTCCTTCAGGACCCGCAATACCGCGCGGAACTGTACGAAGACCTCTTTGGCGAGACAGAAGCGGCTTACCAACGCTCTCAACTCGTGCAACTGATCCTCGAACACCGCCCCAACGTGATCGTGGACGCGATCAACACCGCCACCGCCATCAGCTACCAGGACATCTACACCGCCAGCCAGATCGCCCGCCGCGACTTCGACGGGTTTCTGACCACCGACTCCCTCCAAACCCGCGAAAACATGACCCAGGCCATCGAAAGCCTGCTCATCTCCCAATACACCCCGCAACTGGTGCGCCACGTCCTCTTCATCCACCGCGCCATGCGGGAAGCCGGAACCCGCCTGTATCTCAAAGTCGGCACTACCGGCACGGGCGGGATGGGCCTCAACATCCCCTACACCCACGGCGAAGACAAACCCAGCGCCAAACTGATGTCCAAAACCGCCATCGCCTTCGCCCACACCGGCTTGCTTTTCCTCATGGCACGCACCGTTGGCGGCCCCATCGTCAAAGAAATCAAACCCGCCGCCCTGATCGGGTGGGTGGACACCACCTACAAAACCATCCGCCGTCGGGGCAAACCTGCCTACGTCTTCGCCAGCAAAACCGAAACCCTCCACAGCAAACTCTCCCTGCGCCTGCCCGAAACCCAATTTGAAAAGAAAGACAAACTCAAAATGGCCGTCGCCGATACCGGAGAAAACGGCGTCTTCGCCAAGGGGGAACTGGAAACGATCACCTCCCTCCGCCAAATGGAGTTGATCACCCCCGAAGAAATCGCCCGCGCGGTCGAACTGGAAATCCAGGGCATCAACACCGGAAAAGACGTGATCACCGCCGTGGACAGCTCGATCATGGGGCCGACCTACCGAGGCGGGTACCTACGCGGTCAGGCCATTGAAGACCTCAACCGGCTCGAACAGGAGGTCGGTATCCCCAGCGTCGCCCTCGGCGAACTTGGCCCGCCCGAACTCTCGAAACTGCTTTGGGAAGCCTACCTCCTCAAAGAAAACTACGGCACCCTCGCCAAAGTGCTGGAATTGAGCAAAGAAGAACGCAAAAAAGCCAACGGGAAAGCCGGTTCTGTGGCCCGCACCCCCGAAAACATCTCCGCCTGTCTCCTGCAATATCTGGAAAACCACCCCGATGTCCGCGACCTGATCACCTCCACCGGCGGGGCGATCCTGCTCCCGGACGGGCACACCCTCCTCCGCGGGCCGTTCATGCGGATTCCTGAAGTGGCGGCGAGTGGGACGGTCCAGATTGAAGACGGGGACGTGGACAAATGGGCGAAAAAAGGCTGGGTGGATCTCCGCGTACAGAATATGATCGGGTGGCAGGATCGCTTTCGGCACATGATTCGGGAGAATCAACGGGTGCGCGGCAACGGGTCCGCCGCGCTAGATCGGGAGGTGTACCTGTTCGACCAGATTTTTATCGGGGAAGTTGTTGGATGGATTTTTAACAACGAAATGGGGGGATACCGGATCAAATGACCGAGCCAACTTTTTCAGGGATGCTCCGCATGGTCTGTGAGTTGTTACATTTTCAGTTCTACGGGGATTAACGCGACGGAAACCCGAATTTTTGAAGGTGAAGGGGATATGCATCCCCTTCACCTTCAAAAATTCGGCACTTTTCCCGTCAAAAACGGAAGAGCCATTCTTTTCCAAATAGGGTCATTTGTCTGAGAAAATCAGGACGGGTGGAACTATATTAACGCCGAGAAGAAGCGTATGCTTATTCGCATAAGGTGATAAGTTTTCCCACAAACCCAAGTTCTATCTCAAAAGGAGGTAGCGATGAAAATCTTTTTAGATCGTAGCGTTTGTAACTGCTGGGAAGCCGCCTGCACGACGGATTTCAGCGACAAGTATTTAGGGAAAGACGTCAAACCCACTGCTTGCACCATTATGGTTTTGGATGAGGAGAATCGCGATGAAATCGTCTTCCACATTCATGATCGAGATGGGAAGGAGAAAGAGTTTGTCGTCACCAACAACAATCTGCTCGAAGCGATGGAAAACTGGATGGATGCATACGCCAAACAGCAATCCGAAATAGAAGCAGTCCCCATCTAATCCCTTCATGTAACATAAAACGGCTCCTCAAAACAGGAGCCGTTTTGCATTTAACTACGAGAGAGCGTTACTTTTCTCGAATTAACCGAAGGTCTAAGGCGGTATTCCGCTCCGCCACTTGATTGTTCCGTACCGCCATACTGATGGCTTTTTTACTGCCTACCAGCACACACAACTTTTTCGCCCGCGTGATGGCGGTGTAGAGCAGGTTGCGCTGGAGCATCATGTAATGGGCGGGAATCAGGGTGAGGACGACGCACGGAAATTCCGCCCCCTGCGATTTGTGGACGGAGACGCAGTACGCCAGCGTGAGCTGATCGCACTCCATCCAATCGAACGGGATGTTGCGCCCCTCGAAATTGATCGTCAGCGTGTGATCAATGATGTCTATCCCCGTCACCTGCCCGATGTCGCCGTTGAACACTTCTTTGTCGTAGTCGTTTTGCGTTTGCATGATCTTGTCGCCGACACGGAAAATTTGCCCGAATAAGGCTTTTTCCGGTTTGAGCGGGCCAGGGGGATTGAGCGTGGCTTGTAACCGGTCGTTGAGGGCACGGACCCCCGCGGGGCCGCGGTGCATCGGCGCGAGGACTTGAATGTCCCGGATGGGGTCAAATCCGAATTTGCTCGGAATCCGTTCGGTGACGACGTTGATCGTCCAATCGGCCGCGGTTTCGGCTTCTTCGGCGGGGAAGAGGAAGAAATCTCCCTGTCGCCCCTGCGCCTTGTCTCCTGACGGGGAAAATTCTGGAAACTGCCCTTGATTGATCCGGTGTGCGTTCGAAATGATGTACGACTCCGCGGCCTGGCGGAAGATGGTGCTCAGGCGTGTGACCGGGGCCACGCCGCTGGCGATCACATCCCGCAACACGTCCCCCGCGCCGACGGAAGGCAGTTGATCCACATCGCCGACGAGGAGCAGATGCGTGCCGTTTTCGAGCGCTTTGAGCAGACTGTTGGCGAGGATGAGGTCGAGCATACTCGCTTCGTCCACGACGAGCAGGTCAATGGGGAGGGGGTTTTCTTCGTTTTGTGTGAAGCCGCGCGTGGGGGAGTAGTCGAGCATCCGGTGGATGGTGGCGGCGGGGTGGCCGGTGGCTTCGGAGAGGCGTTTGGCGGCGCGCCCGGTGGGGGAGGCGAGGGAGAAGCGTTTGTTTTGGGATTGAACAATCGAGATCAGGGCTTTAAGACACGTGGTTTTTCCGGTTCCAGGGCCACCAGTGAGGACGGAGACGGGGTGGGTGAGGGCGGTTTGGATGGCTTGTTTTTGTTCGGGGGAGAGTTCGGCGGGGTAGTGGAGGAAGGCGGGGGGGATGTCGCTGAGGCGGGAGGGGATGGCTTTGGCAAGGGCGGTGAGGCGACGGGCGACGCCGATTTCGCCGTAGTAGAGGGGAGTCAAATAGATTGCAGGATTGAGAGATTGTTGATTTGAGATTGCTGATTGTTGATTGCTGACTGCTGACTGCTGACTGCTAACTGTTGACTGGGTTTCGTAGAGGGCTTGGGGTTCGGCGACCCCGCGGGGGTTGGGGTCGGGGAGGATTTCCGCGTGGATGCGGTCATCCTTCGCGAGGCGGTCGAGGGCGGCGGGGAGGAGGGTCGGGTCCACGGCGAGGAGTTCGGCGGCTTTTTCGATCAGGTCAGGTTGAGGGGTGTAGGTGTGGCCGTCGTTGGTCATCTCGTTGAGGGTGTAGACGACGCCCGCTTCGAGACGGGAGGGGTGTTCGGGCGTGAGGCCGAGGGCCTGGGCGATTTTGTCGGCGGTTTTGAAGCCGACGCCGAAGATGTCACGGGCGAGGCGGTAGGGGTCGGTTTGGACGATTTGCAGGGCTTCGGCGGCGTAGGTTTTGTAGATTTTGATGGCGAGGTTGGTGCTGACGCCGTGCCCGTGCAAGAAGAGCATGATGTCTTTGATTTGTTTTTGCTCGACCCACGCGGCTTGAATCTGGGCAGTGCGTTTGGGGCCGATGTCGGGGACTTCGCGCAGGCGGGCGGGATTGTTTTCGATGACTTCGAGGGTGTCTTCGCCAAAGGCGGAGACGATGCGGTCGGCAAATTTGGGGCCGATGCCTTTAACGAGACCGGAGCCGAGGTAGCGGCGGATGGCGTCTACGGTGGCAGGGAGGGCTTGTTCGCAGATTTCGACCTGGAACTGGTAGCCGTGTTTGGGGTGGTTGGTGTAGGTGCCCTGGAGTTTGACGTATTCGCCGGGGGTAAGTTCGGGGAGGTTGCCGACGAGGGTGATCAGCCCTTCCCGATCCACGCCGTGCGCGGGAAACGCGGCGCGGCGGCGGTCGGGTTTGAGCCGGACGACGCTGTAGCCGTTTTCAGGGTTGTAGTAGGTGATGCGCTCGACGGAGCCTGTGAGGGAGTCCATGAGGGAAAGTATACAGGGAATCAGGGAGATAAGGTAGATAGGGTAAATAAAACCGGACTACCTCTGTAAAAGTAAATGCCCTCGGAATTCCGAGGGCACTTGTTATTTTTTCCATTCATCCGGTATCTGCGTCAACTTAGAATTCCCGTTCGGCTCGTACACCGGCTTATCCAGCGGGCGAGTCTTCAGTTCCCCCAGCGACGCTTTGATCACCCGTTCTTTCGCAATTTCGAGATACTCATAAAAAATATCTGCCCCTGCGACTCTGCGATCATGGAGTACCGCCGCGGCCGCAGTTGTGCCTGCCCCCAAATAAGGGTCTACGACCAAATCTTCCTCGTTTGTCAAGCTGAGTACCAACCGCTCCACCAGCGCCACCGGAAACTGGCAGGGATGCTCGGTTTTTTCAATGTGGTTGGATTTCACATTGGGCATGTCCCAAACATCGGTCGGATTTTTCCCCATGGGGTTGCCGGAGATTTCCCCCACGCGATTGCCGCGATAATGCCGTTTTCCGGGATATTTTTGGGGGATACGAATGGGATCAAGATTAAAGGTGTAGTTATTCACATCTTTCGTGAACCAGAGAATGGTCTCGTGCCGTCCTGAAAATCGTACGTTTTCATGAAGGCCGTGCCCAAAGTACCACATGATCCGGTTTTTGAGTTTCAACCCAAAACTTTTGAACACCGGATACAGCACCAAATCCAGGGGGAAAGCTTCTTTGGTTTTTCCCGAACCTTCAATGTAGTGCCCGACTTGCCAGCAAATACTCCCTGTGTCGCTAAGAATCTCTACACTTGCTGCGATGGTTTTCTTTTGATCTTCAATGTATTCATCGAGAGACTTGGTTGCTTCGTACTCTTTCCCGATATTATAGGGAGGGGAAGTCACGACCAATTCGGCTTTATCGCCAGATTTTTTGATTTGAGCGAGCAAATCCAGGCGATCTCCGTGAAACAAAGTCACAGGAGCATCGGGGGAATACTCGGATGCGATAACAGAGGCCTGTTTTTCTTTTTCAAAAGCGAATAGTTTTAATTGTTCACGAATGTTCATAACGAATGAATTTTACCATACACATGATCCGCCAGCGGAACAAAATCTGATTGCATTTCTACTAAAATGATCCCCATGCAGAACATTGTTGGCAATCGCGTCCGCCTGGCAAGAAGTTTACGAAAACCGAAACTCACCCAAATTGAGTTGGCGACCCAACTTCAATTATTGGATTGGCAAATTGATCGGGGGGGAGTTGCAAAAATTGAGTCAGGGATTCGGCAGGTGACAGATATTGAGGTGGTCAAGCTCGCAAAAGCTCTGCAAATTAAACCAGGTTGGTTATTGGAAGGCGAGGATAACACACCATGATCATTGCAGGTAGATACTCTTTCAACGGTGGTGAAGAATACATTCAAGCGCATTATCCCCACTTACTCAAAGAAGTGGAAGAAATTATTTTGCAAATTGATGCCGAAAGTTGTCGTTTGAAAAAACCTGAAGGCAGAGAGGCCAATAAGCTTAAACGCATTGGGACGACCCATTTTTATAGCCCACCCCATCTCAATGCTCTGTTTGATTTTCACTTTTACAAGCGTGAATGGGATATGAAACCTCGCATCCGAACCCATGATCCAAACCGGAACGGATATCGAGAAATGGATTGCTTGAAAGAAAAATTAGGCGTGGAAGTCCAAATCGGCAAATACGCGTTCCTGACCTACGATATTGTCGCCAAAATGGTGATTTTCAGAAACCTCGGCGTGATTGATTGCGGCATCGAAATTTGCCCGATGAACTCTATGCTTCCCCATTTATCTTCGGGCATTGGATCATTTGAACAAGTGGTTTGGGATTTAAAAGTTCGAGGGGTCATGGATCAGGATGTACCTGTATTGTTGCTCGGTTTTGAGTCTGACAAGTTAGCGGCTGGACGCACAGAATTTCAACTGATCGAAAAAATTCAGGAACCAGAAATCACAATCTATCGCAGTAAAAAGTTAAATGCAGGGACAATGAAAAAGATTAACGAAACCGGCTATGAGGGGTAATTTTCCCCGCTCAAATGTCGCACCTCCCCCTCCACCTCATACGCCACGGCATCCTGATTGCCCGCTTCCAGCACGAACCGCGCCAGAGATGCTAACCCTTCCCGGTCAACGGGGGATTCGCTGAAGGCGATGATGACCTCTTCGTCCTGCAATTGCCCGGTCTCGGAGAGGGTCCAGTAACCCCGCCCGGGGTGGGTGTACACCAATCCCAAGTCGTGAGCGCGGGTGATAAATTCCTGGCGGAGGGCGTCGGCGAGGGGCCTGCCGTGTTTGTCCACGCTGGGGAGGTGAATCCCGTCACGGGTGAAATACACAGGCTTGAATTGGAGGAACAGGGTAGGATCATCCGTACTCAGCCAGAGGCCGAGGCCCTCTTCTTCAATGAAATAAGGGGTGTGTTGGTGGGCGATTACCAGGGTGGGGAAGAGGATGCGTGGGGCGGGCATGGGTTACACGTCACAGATCAGATGAATATCTTCCGGTTCCAGGGCAAACAAGTCCAGGTCGGGTTCGGGGGTGACGGTGCAACCCCGGCGGAGATAGAACTGGATGGTGTGTTCGGACGGGGTGGCGGAGACGTACATTTGTTCTGCGCCGCGGACTTTGGCCTCGGTGCGGGCACGTTCAAAGAGGTCTTTGCCCAACCCGGTGCCGCGATAGGGGTAGCTGACGTGCAGAAAGCTGAGTTGGAGGGTGTCGTGCGCCGGGCCGATGAATTTGTTTTCAAGAACAGCGATGCCCGCGAGACGGTCTTCGTCGAATGCGCCGCAAAACCAGCCGCCCCGGTCAAAACAGGCGAGTAGGATGGGCGTGTATTTTTCGTCCTCGCCGGGAGGCCAGCCGTGGGCATGGAAATACTCAGGTTTGAGGACGAGCGCACCGTTTTCGAGAGCGTAGATGTTTTCGATGATCTCGGTGCGGTCAATGGTCCAAATTTGGGGGATTTCGAGGCGGAAAAGAATATGAAAGTTAATCATTCTATATTTCTAAAAAACTCTGAATTACCACGCTCTTGATGATTTCTTCTGCCTGTCAACTCACGCCAATGGGTATAAACTTCATAGCTTTCTCTTGGGGTTACTGAAACAAAATTTGACCATTGATCATATTTTTTATGAGGATAAGACAATAACCAATTCATAGAATTATTTATCGCAATACCAACCTTTTCATCTTCTACATTTACGGCAGGCCATACTTGAGCAACTTTGGCGACATCTTCTCTTGGAAGACCAAAAAGTGTCCTAAATTCCCAATCTGGGAAAAAAGGGCCAAGTACAGCCGCATTTAAGCACTCTTGAATAACCCGTAGCTCCTTTTCCGTAAGTTTTTCCAACGAATTTTTTAAGCCAAGGGATTCATACTGAAGTCTACAATGTTCAGCACTTTCGATTTCTGTTTGAAGTTCGATGGAGAATGAATTCGTTTTGCAATAATTTTTCAGGGCAATTAATACTTGTTCCCAATCTTCCTGCTCGTAGGATTGATACAGGTGCCTTTCGTCAAAAAGTGCCATTTGCTCATCTTTCGTGTAAGGGATTATCGAATCTGGCAATAGTTTATAAGCTGTTTTGACGTGATTTTTGAGTTGTTGCTTTAATTCTTCAAACATGTGTTTGCTGTTTCCACGCCTCCCACACCCTCTCCATCTGCGCCACGTGCTCCGGCACATGCCGCGTATAAATATCCAGCCAATCTTCCAGCGTCATCGGGCCGCTTTCGGTGTGGTGACCGGTGTTCTGCCAGACGGATTCGGGGAGGGTTTGGAGGAGTTTGTGGGTGTTGCCGCGCAACCAGCGGAAAAGTTCCACGGCGTCTTCGGTGTCAAGGTGATGATAGTCGAGGGCGCGTGCCCACTGCATTTCGTCGTAGCCCATCAACGTTTTGCCGGGTTCGGCGATCAGACGGCGGGCGCGGATGTAGCTATTCGCCTCGCTGTCGGTGATGTGAACGACAATTTCGTGGATCGTCCAGTCGTCCGGCGCGGGACGGAAGTGCCACATTTCGCGGGGGAAGCGAGCGAGCGCTTCGGTGAGGAGGGTGTAGGCGTTGCCGTAGTGAGTGATTTGGGTTGTGCGTTCTTCGGGGGTCATGGCTTGTTCCTTATTCCGTATTACGTATTGCGAAAGGTTAAAATACGGAATACGGAATACGCTTTCCTAGGGGACTATCAGGCGGAAGCCCCGGAATAATTCCGAATCCCCAACATCCACACCCCCCGCGCGAGGACCAGGAGCACGATCGTTAATGCCGCCGCCCCCGCAAGGGTCACGGGGGTCAGGCGCCCGGTCAACGCTTCGGCAGGGATCGTGACGGCGAAGGCGACGGGGACGAGAAAGGTCAACGTCGAGCGGAGCCAGTTCGGGTAAATCCCCACCGGCCAGCGTCCGGCGGCGTACACGCCCTGGAACAAGTTCACCATTTCGTGGACGCGGATCACCCAAAAGGCGGTGGTGGTCAGCATCAGCCAGAAACAGTAGATCATGATCCCCCCCAACAAAATGGCGGTGATGAACCCCAGTGCATTCCACACCCCGAGGCCTTGTTGAAGGTCGGCCACGGCCCAGCCCATGACGACAAACCCCATGATGACATCCACCATTTGCCACAGTCGGAACTGCCGCACACTGATGATGACCTGGGAGTCGGCGGGTTTGGTGAGCGCATAATCGAGGGTGCCCTCTTGAATGTCGCCCATGAGCATTTCCATGTTGGGCTGGATGATGGCGTTGATGATCCCCCCCATGAGGATGTGAACGCCCATGACCGCGAGGAGTTCGGGGCGCGACCACCCGCCGAGGTCGGTCGTGTGACTGAACACGAGCGTCAGCCCGATCAGCCCGGTGCCGAGGGCGACGAAGGATTGAAGCAATTGGATGAAGAAGTTAACGCGGTACTGCATCTCGTTGAGGATGCCGACGCGAAAAAAAGTGAAGGCGAGGCGAAGAACTTTCATACGATTCCTTTGGGGTCGAGGAGGCAAGTATATCATGAGGCGATCATTTTCCCCTTCCCCCGTCGTCGGGAGCCAGGGCAAACGTATGTTCGGCGGTATGGGCGAGACAGGTGGGCACGAGGCCTCTCTTGCAAAACAGTGAAAATTCCCACCTGTCTCGCCCTAACTCTCTCAGGGACCCATTCGATTGCCATCCTTTGGGAGCATTTCATTCCCAGGCCACCTGCGTTTCCCTGTATAATTTCATCCCGAAACTCAATACACTGTAAAGTAAGTTATTGCAAGTTTGCACACGTATAAAACTTCAAAAGATTTCCTTTACAAACCACTAAGCCCCCTTTCAAGGAGACCTCTCAACATGAAAATCGCATACGTCTTTGCCATGCCCCGCTCTGCCAGCTACAAACTCGGCCAAATGATCCTGCCCCAACTCGAAGCCGGTACCCACGGCGTCGAAGTCATCGGCATGTTCTTCTTCGACGACAACACCTTCGTCCTCCGCCAGGGCGACCCCATCGGAGAACGTCTGGCCAAAGTCGCCCAGGAAAAGGGCATCCTGCTCATGATGTGTGACATGTGCGCCCTCGAACGGGGTCTGGCCGAAGGCGAACCCCGCTGGTGTGACACCGAGGGCAAAGGCCGCACCGAACCCGGCGAAATCCGTACCGTCAACACCGTCGCAGGTGTCGCCGTAGGGTGTTTCCCCGATCTCTACGCCGCCCTCGCCGGCAATCCCCCCGACCAGGTCATCACCCTGTAATCCGTAAACCGTTCGCAAAAGTAACTGCTTAGGAGTTACCAGAAATTCAAAAAAGACGCCGATAATGCGCCCCGATCAACGCCACAGCCTGCTCGATCAACACTCGGTTCTCTGGCAGTTGGGGCCATCGGCTCGCCCCGGACGGGTGGGGAAGGGGAACTATCCACCGCCCGTCCATCTGTTTTTCTGTCCCGATAATGTCCGTTAACGCCACCCCTTTGGGATAAAACAACTCAATCGCCAGTTTCCCGATGGGGATAATCAATTCCGGGTTGATCAGCCGCATTTCCGTGTCCAGAAACGGACGGCAAAACGCCTGTTCCGCGGGGGTGGGGACCCGGTCGCCCGTCCCAGATTTGGCGCGCCCCGGATAACATTTCGTCACCGAACTCATGTACTGGGTCGCCCGATACCAGGTTTCATCAATCCCCGCTTTCGCCAACCATTGAAACAACCGCGTCCCGCTCCCCGCGTTGAAAGGCCGTCCCGCTTCCTTTTCGGTGATGCCGGGGGCCTGTCCAACGCTCATGATCCGCGCCCCGACCGAGCCGGAAAAAATCGCCCTGGGGTAGATGTCGTGCCCCGCGTCCAGGCAGAGGCGGCAGGTGCGGAGTTGGGAGTGGAGGGATTCTAAATTTTCCATAAAGTGACGTTATGTAGTCTAGCCCCTTGTGGGCATCACACGAACAACGCCCACAAGGGGCTAGACTACGGTTCAATCAAATCTGACTATAACGCTTCCCACCGTTGTTTGACCAACAACGCATCCTCTTCCATCGCCGGGCTTTCGATCAACATCCGGCCACTGCACGCGAAGGCTTTTAACGCTTTCAGAATGGCGTCCAGATCGAGATCAGATTCGGTGATCGGGAGGTGTTCTTTTTCGCCTTTGGGGCCGTATGCGATGCCGGACAGGTGGATGCTGAGGGTGGAGAGGGCGGCGTTGCCGAGCGCGGTCCCGTACGCGTCCAACATCCGCGCCCATTCGTCGTAGGTGTTCATGCTCCCGTCGCCGGGGCGGGCGTGCAGGTGGGCGAAATCAATGCAGGGTTGCACCCCCTCAATCGCTTTTCCCATCTCGAACGTATCTTCCGCCGACCCCAACATGGCGGACTTGCCCATCATTTCCGGACGGAGGATGACGGGGTTGCCCGCGGCGCGCAGGTCTTCCACGCACCCTGCGAGGCGGGGAATCGCCAGTTTCAGCACTTCGGCGGGAGGGCGTTCAAAGTACGAGCCGGGGTGGAAGATGATGTCCGTCGCCCCCGCGAGGTGGCCGTAATGGGCCGCGTCCATCAACCGCTGGCGGGATTTGGGCCATTCGTCATCATCGCCGTTGAGGTTGATGAAGTAGGGTGCATGGACGCTGAGCGCCACATCCTGCGCCGCGGCGGTGGCTTTGATTGCCGCGCAGGTGTCTTCGGTGACGCGGACGGCGCGCACCCACCCCAATTCCAATGCGGAGAGGCCAAGGCTACGAAGATGTAAGACGGAACCGACACTGCCGCCCGGTTTTTTCGGGGTGGAAATAGGGGAACCGACGGTTCCAAAACGAAATGAGGACATTGGGGACTCCTGATGGGGGGGGGATGGGGCAGAACGACTGAAGTCGTCACTACGCGGTGGACAAGGCTTTGAATTTTTCGAGGGGCAGGGAATAAATCGCGCCAAAGCCAGCGACAAAGTGGCACTGCTGAATGTGGAGCGCGTACAGGTTGAAATCCATCATCGGGAAAATGGTGAGACTGCCGGGGAATTTGGCGAGGTACAGGTTTTGGGCGAGTTCATAATCGGGTTGCGTGCGGGGGATGATGTGGACTGTCCCTTGAAAACTGACCCGTGCGAGTTGAAGCGGGTCGGAATTTACATCGTCGGGCATATGGATGAGCAGACTAAAGGGGGCGTTATCAGTTAGCCCGGCGGTGTGTTTGGCGAGATTAGACGCCTGGATGATCACGGCGCTGAAATCGGGGAGGATGACGAAGGGCAGGAGGCCGGTGAAAGGCGCGCCTTCGGCAAGCACGGCGAGGGTGGCCACCCGTCGGCGGGTGAGTAAAAATTTCAGGATGAGGGCGTCTTGTTCGAGCATGTTATTTCAACCAGTCGCTCACCCACACCCAAAGCGGCGGGCCGAGGATGAGCAGTCCGATGATGATGGAGGTCGCGGCGGCGATCAGGACGGCGGCGGCCCCGACATCTTTGCCGATTTTGGCGAGTTCGTGTTGTTGCGGGCTGGCGAGGTCCACGACCGCTTCGAGGGCGGTGTTGAGGAACTCCGCGATCCAGACCAGGGCGATCGCGATCAGGATCACGGCCCAATCGTGGACAGAGAGATGCAAGAAAAACGAGAGGCCGAGGACGATGACACTGACCACGGTATGAATCCAGGCGTTGCGCTGGGTGCGGATGACATGCCACCAGCCTTCAAAAGCATAACGAAAGGAGGCGATGCGGGATTGAATGAAAAAGCCCATAGCGTTTGAATTACGGCGGGGTAAGCTGGCAGTCAATTGTCTTGAGAATTTCCGCCTGAGCGGTCCACATGCGGGCTTTTTCTTCTTCGTCGCCGTGATCGTGGCCGAGGAGGTGAAGCGTGCCGTGGACGGTGAGGAGTTGGAGTTCGGCGGTGATCGGGTGGCCGCCCTGCTGGGCCTGGGTTTCCGCGCGGGGGTAGGAGATCAGGATGTCGCCGAGGTAGATGTCCCCCGTTTCGGGATCAGGATCACCGGAGGGGAAGGAGAGGACATCGGTGGGGGCGTCCACGCCCATAAAACGCAGGTTGAGGTCATGTAGTGTGTCATCTCCGGTGAGGACGATGGTGAGATCACTGTTGGGCGCGGCCTGATGGGCGAGGGCGGCTTGCGCGGCTTGTTCAAAGAGGGTTTCGGAGACTAAAGGTTGGTAGGGTTCGTCAATTTGAAGATGGATCATGGTAATTGTGAATGATGAATGGTGAATTCAGTATTCATCATTCATCATTCTCTATTAAGGATTTTGTTTTTGGAGGTGCGTTTGGGGCGGGTGGGCGCAGATGTGACTTCAACCAACGGGGCGGCTGGGAGGGGATCAACGCTGGTCTGCGGCGGGTCCGGTGGGGCGAGAGGAGGGGGGGCAACTGGCGTTTGGGCCACCGGGGGCAGGGTCTCGGTTTCTTCTTTTGCGAGGGAGGGTTCTTCGAGGTCGGGGTAGGCGATGCGGGGATGGTAAATACTGCGGAGGGTGGTGGTGAATGATTCGTGGATGAGGTGCAAATCGCGCATCGTGAGGTGCGTGTCGTCGAATTGTCCACTGGAGAGGCGTTTGTCCATGACATCTTTGATCATCGCGCTGATTTCAGCTTCGGTTTTGGGACGTTCGGCGCGGGCGCGGGCTTCACATCCGTCAGCGATCATCACGAGGGCGGTTTCGCGGGAGCGGGGGCGCGGGCCGGGGTAGCGAAAATCGTCGAGGGAGACTTTGGAGGCATCACCCCCGGCGGCTTGTATGGCTTTGGCGTATTGGAAGCGGGTGGCGGTGGTGCCGTGGTGTTCGGCGATAAAGTCGATGATGCGGTTGGGGAGGCGATGTTTGTGGGCAAGGTCAATGCCGTCGGTGACATGTCGAATGATGATGGCGGAGCTTTCGTAAGGGTCAATGTTTTCGTGCGGATTGGCCGCGCCGGGAATCTGGTTTTCGATGAAAAATTGCGGGGCCAGGGCTTTGCCCACATCATGATAGAGCGCCCCAATCCGGGTGAGGAGGGCATCCGCCCCGATTTGTTCTGCGGCTTGTTCGGAAAGGTTGGCGACTTGCAGACTGTGTTGGTACGTACCGGGGGCATGGATGAGGACAAATTTCAGGAGGGGATGATCCGGGCGGGACAGTTCGGTGAGTTGGATGATGGTGACTTTGTCCAACAGCGGGGCGGAGATAAAGAGAAACAAGAGCGCAATGATGCCGGAACCGATTCCGCTCAAAATGGCCGACCCGGCAAAAGTAGCCAGTAAGTTATAGTCTGTAAACGGGTCCAGCAGATGAAAGGTCAAGATCGTGACCGCCCCCGCCGTCCCCGCGCCGAGACCGGCCCACATATGCGCCATCACGCGTCTGGCCCGGTCGAGCATCAGCACCCCAAACACGCCACTCAAAAAGAAATAGACGGTCACTTCGAGCGCGTCCGGCAGGCCATACGCGATCAGCAAACTGAGCGGAAGCATGAAGAACATGCCAGGTTGCGGACCAAAAAGCGCGCAAATCAACAAGCCGTACCCCGCCAGGGGGTAAATGTAGGGGAGGGCGTTGCCCTGGATCATGAGCAGACGGCCTACGTACAGAAACGCCAGGAAAAAGAAACTGGCGTAAAAGATATTTCTGAAATCGCCAGAAAATGCCGGACGACGGTACAAAAAAAGCAGAATGAACGCCATCGAAAGGACGACCACCACCCCGGCATTGAACACCGTCAGCGGATCATTCTGCCCCACGAGCAGGCCCAGTTGTTGGAGCGCTTCAATATCCAAATCTGTGAGGACTTTGCCACTACGGACGACCGTTTCGCCGACAATGAAGTTGCGCGGGATCGGCTGGATGGCGTCGCGGGCTTGCTGGCGGCGTTCTTCGGTCAGCTCTTCGCTGTAAAAGGTGTTGGGGGCCACGTACAGCCCGGCCAATTCGGCCACCGTGGGAACTTGATCTTCGGGGATGGCAAAACTGACGAGGGTGGGGATGCTCCGCAGAGCGTCTTCCTCTTGTCCCTCCCGAATCGTCGTCCGCATGACTTGTTGTAAAACGAGAATGGCCTCGTTCATCACCGCCTGCCATTCCTCATCGGACAGGAGAAGCACTTTTTCGGCAAACTCGCGGGTAAAGGCGGCGTCGAGCAGAGCCAGGTCTTCGAGTTTTTGTTCAAAGGAGGCGAAGGTGTCCGCGCGGGTGGTGGAGATGAAGGTGACGGCATTCCGAAGGGCGTCTACCTGTTTGCGGGCGATGCCGGGGTCCGTGGGAAGATAGGCAGGGAGCACCGCGCGGGCCGCGGTCTCACGCGCCTGGGTGGTGAGAATTTCGCTCTCAAACTTGAGGGAGAGCGGCGCAACGAGGTCCAGCGGCGCAACGGTTCCGATATGCAAGTCCAGGTTGCCTGTGTTGACCGGGCGAATAGAAACCAGCGCAAGCAAAAGCAGACCGCTCATTGCCAGGGCAAAGAGGGTCAGCAAGAGCGCACGCCAGCGCGGCCAGCGGGGAGGGGGGAGGGAGGGAGGGGTCAAAGATACAACGATTCAGCGATTCGGCGATTCAATGATTCGGCGATTCAGAAGGGTTACAGAGAGCACCAAAATACGGAATTATCAAATACTGACTACTGATTACTGAATACTGAATACTGAATACTGACTACTGAAATCTATCCCTGCAACAATTGTTTCACCAAATCACTGACGACTTTGCCATCGGCGCGGCCTTTGGTGCGCGGGGTCAGCACGCCCATCACTTTACCCATCTCGCGCGGGGACGCCGCACCCGTTTCGGCAATCGCTTCGCGGACCATCTTTTCGAGTTCTTCCGAGGTCAGGGCCTGGGGGAGAAATTCCTGGAGAATGGCGATTTCGGCGTGTGCGCCAGCTTCGAGCTCGGGACGATTGGCTTTGCGGGCGTCTTCGATGGCTTCGTGGCGGGATTTGACTTCTTTTTGGACGAGACCGAGCACCGTCGGTTCATCGAGCGGACCGCCTTTTTGGACTTCGGCCAGTTTAATGGCGGCGAGAGCCATGCGCAGGGTGGTTTTACGGAGTTCATCTCCGGCGCGCATGGCATCTTGGATGGAATGGTTGATTTGTTCTTTGAGGGTCATGGGATCATTATACCGCGTCTGAACCTTCCCCTCTCGTGTCGAATGGTGCGGTAGCCATTCTCGATATAGCCACAAAAGCACGAACGGCGTTCCTTAACGGGCGTCTTTTGAGTTTGGCGAGGTCGTTTTAAGGAACGCCGTTCGTCGCCTCGTGTCCATATCGAGAATGGCTGTGATGCGGGTGGTGCATGCAAAAGATGGCAGTAGCACCCTGAGCGGAGTTCGTATTCCGAACTCCAGAGGCTTTGGGTAGTCGAAGGGTGCGAGTCGCTTGCAAACCTGCCTGACAACAGGGTGCAGTTAGGGCAATCGCAGGTGCCCCAGGAGTAAAACCGAAGGTTGACAATTGGCTTTTGCGATTTATACTTTTTGGTAACACACGTCATTGGATGGAGGTCATTATGATGAAAGTCTCCCGTCTTTTTCTCCCCTTAATCATTGGTACGCTGATGGCCCTGGTCTTTCTGTTCGGGGCCGGATGGCAGGTCGCGGATACAGCCCGCGCGGCGGTGCCCGTTCAAACGGATTTACAAGTTGCTATTCGCTATGTTGCGACCACCGGCAGTGACACGACCGACTGCACCGACTCCGCCAATCCCTGCGCGACGCTTCAGTATGCGGTGGATCAGGCCGGGGTGGGGGATGAGGTGCGGGTGGCGGGAGGGGAGTATACTGGGGTCAACAATCACGGTGGGTTGTCGCAAATGGTGTATATCAGCAAAACGATTACCGTGCGGGGCGGGTACACGGTCACAAACTGGATGGATTCTGATCCAAATTTGTATCCAACTACCCTTGACGCACAGGGACAGGGACGCGTGATTTATATTTCTGGATTGGTTAGCCCAACCGTCGAAGGATTGCAAATTACAGGAGGAAATGCGATGGGACTTGGGGAAAAAAGTCCGAAGGGTGACTCTATCGGAGGGGGAGGAATTTATGTGATTACGTCCACAGCCAAAATAGTTAATAACGAAATCATTTCAAATACGGCTGGTTCCGGAGGAGGTATTTCCGTATGGGAAAGCAATTCATGGATTTATTCCAATACTATCGTAAATAATAGCGGTGGCGGGCTCGCCTTGGTCTCAAGCACATCAATCGTACAAGGGAACACGATATCTGGAAATACGAGTTTTTCTCTCGGAGGTGGTTTACTAGCAGGGTATAGTCAGCTTTCGATCATCTCGAATAACATCACGAATAATCAAGCTGATAGAGGAGGAGGAATCTATGTTGGTATTAACTCAGATGGCACTTCCATTATTGGCAACAATATATCCAGTAATATTGGGGAAGATGGTGGAGGAGGAATTTACGTTGACCAGAGCAATGTAACAATTTCGGCTAATACAATTAACTCAAATACCATATCCTCAACAGGCTTTGTAGAACATGGCGGTGGGATTTTTATTAGCGCCAATGCTTATACAATTACCCAAAATACAATCTCATATAATATGAATAATTCCGACTTTACAGGCGTCGGAGGTGGTGTCTACGTGGGGTATAACAGCAATGGTTTGTTCAGCAAGAATATGTTTGTCGGCAATGAAGCGTTCCGGAATGGTGGAGGGGTATACATTGAAAGCGGTGGTATTATTTCGGCGAACCATTTTATATCAAACACGTCGGACGAATATGGAGGCGGATTATATATAGGAAGCGATTCTTACATCTTTGGGAATCATTTCGAGACAAATTCTTCTCACTTTGGTGGAGGAATGTTTAATGCGGGGTCAAACACAATTGAAAATAATGTGTTTACAAACAATACAGCCTATCTTGGCGGGGGATTAGCCGTTACAGCAGGAGAAAACTTCATTATCAATAATCTCATAATACAGAATGAGGCAACTGTTTCAGGCGCTGGGTTACTCCTCTTTGAAAGTACTGGCCATTTGATTCACAATACATTGGCGCAAAATGTTGGCGGAAATGCGGGTTTAACGATTGGTGGAGGCTTTCCATCCGCCTCCGCTTATATAACCGATACCATTATTGTGAGTCATACAGTAGGTATTTTTGTGGGAGGTAGTTTCTTTCAAGATTCTGCTTTTTTAGAAGCCACCCTTTGGGGCAACGAAACGAACTGGGCTGGTCCCGGTATCATAACAACAGGCACGATCAACTTTTATGGCGACCCGGCCTTCATTGATACCGCCAATAGCGACTACCACATCGGCCCAAACAGCATCGCTATAGATTCAGGCATTAATGCGAACATCTCTACAGATATTGATGGCGATATGCGTCCAGTCGGAGCGGGTTTTGACATTGGTGCGGATGAGTTTCCATTTGTCATTCGTTACGTCGCGCCCACCGGCAGTGACACAACCAACTGCACCGACTCCGCCAACCCCTGTGCCACGATCCAGTATGCTGTGGATCAGGCCGGGGTGGGGGATGAGGTGCGGGTAGCGGGAGGGGAGTATACAGATTTGCATGTGCGTCCCAGAAGGGACAATGCAACTACAGGAGTTGTAACCCAGATTGTCTATGTGACAAAAACGCTAGAGATTCGGGGAGGGTATACGCTGGCAAATTGGATCAATGCTGATCCAGAGGTTAACCCGACAATCCTCAACGCACAAAGCCAGGGCAGAGGCATTTATATCACTGGCGAAATTAGCCCTACGATTGACGGGTTGAAAATTACGGGAGGAGAGTCTGCAGGTTTAGGTGGTGGGTATTGGTCGGCGGTGGACGCAGGTGGAGGAATTTATAGTTACGAAGCAAATGTGTTTGTCCTTAATACCGAAATTTTTTCCAATACATCATCTACTTGGGATGCGGCAGGATTTTATGGCTCATTTGGAAATATCACCTTAATCAACAATTCAATTCACCATAATCTCGCGGATAGATATGCCGGTGGGGTGCTTATTAACGAGGGTAAAGTGGAAATTGTCAGCAACTCGATTTTTCAGAATAGCTCCTTAGGTAATGACGGAGGGATGCAATTGGCTGATGTCATCGCTACCATAGACAATTCGACGATTAAAGAAAATTCCGCCAGTGGTTATGGAGGTGGATTCACTGTATCGGGGGGAGAGCTAACGCTTCGTAATAGTAGCATTCTCAGTAATACGGCTGGTAGTATAGGTGGTGGTGCATATATACAATATGGAGAGGGTATTTTTACAGGTAACTTAATCAAAGGAAATTCAGCTTCTGGGTCGGGTGGAGGTTTTGTGATTGGGATGAGTAATCTTTCCTTTGTGAATAACCAATTTGTTTCAAATCAATCAGGTACTGAAGGCGGAAGTGCTTTTATTGCAGAGAGTGTTATCACGGCCACAAACAACATTTTCGTAAAAAATCAAGCTCAAACTGGTTCCGCAATATTTGTTAGTGCAACCGAGTTATTTTTGGGGCATACAACTATCGCAGAAAATTTTGGGGAAGGTAGTTCTGCGCTCTATATTGGACCGGAAAACAAAACTTATACCAACATTCATATCGCCAATACAATTATTGTCAGTCAGACGGTTGGAATATCGGTCGCAAGTGGCAACACAGTCACCTTAGAAGCAACCCTATGGAACAACGAGATTAACTGGATAGGGAGCGGCACCATCACCACCGGCACCATCAACCTCTACGGTGATCCCAGTTTCATCGACCCCGCCAACGGTGACTACCACCTCAACCCCGACAGCATCGCCATCGACGCGGGCATTGACGCAGGCGTCACCACCGACATCGACGGGGACACGCGCCCGTTTGGGGCCGGGTTCGACATCGGGGCGGATGAGTTCGTGGGCGTTCCTGCCTTGCAAGTGAGCAAAACTGCGAATGCCCAGGAAATCATTGCAGGGGATACCCTCACCTACACCCTCCGCATCACCAACACGGGCACCGTCCCCCTCCACGCGTGGATTACCGATACCCTGCCGGGAAGCGTCACCCCAACTGGAGTCCTGACCTGGACAGCGTTGATCCTACCCGGAGAGGGGTGGATTCAAACCGTCGTCGTGACCAGTTCATCTGTGTTCAGCGGGACCCTCACCAACACCGTTACAGTGACCACTGATGAAGGCGCATCCGGGACAGCAACCGCCCTCGTGACCGCCACCATGCCCCCTCCGCCCGAATTTAAACAATTCTTGCCGTTGATACGCCGTCCGTAATGGGCGAACCGCAGAAACAAAAACTCCGCCTTTGTCGAAGGCGGAGTTTTTGTTTCCAGTTTGACCCGGACTTTGTTTCTGTTTATTGCCTCTGCTGATTTGCCCGAATATTCGCCTCCGCCAACCGCGCGGTTTCCTCCACCCGCTTCGCCCGCGTCTCGGGCCTTTTCGCCTGCACGATCCACTCCAAAATCGCCCGTTTGACCGAGCGGGGAAACGCCTCAAAGTTCGTCCGTGCCTGGGCATACGCGGCAAACGCGACCTCCAAATCGGGGGGGATTTCCAACGCTTCCACCGCGTCCAACAGCGTCCAGGTGCCATCCGCTTTCGCCGCGTTGATTTTCTCCAGCCCCGCCGGAGTCATGCGCCCCTGCGCGATCATCCTTTCAATGCGCTCCTTGTTGGGCCGTGACCACCCACTGCCCGGTTTGCGCGGCGAAAGCCAAAGCATCGTCCGGTCTTCGTCCAGGCGGTGGGCCACACTATCCACCCACCCAAAACACATCGCCTCCTCCACAATGTCGTCGTAGGAAACGTGTTTGTCTTGGCGATGTTTTTTGAACGTGACCAACCAGATTCCATTGGGCTGGGGATGGTTCGCCTCCAACCACGCCCGCCATTCTCCCCGGTTTTCGATTTGCACGCGCTCTGCATCGTTCATAAGCTTGCTCCTTTCCGTTTAGAGTGGGGCAATTGTATCTGTTTGTAACTGCTCAGGCTTAGAGAGGAAACTCCCCGAAAAAAAAGGGGTGAAAGGGGGATGTACATCCCCCTTTCACCCCTTTTTTTTCGGGCTAACTTTTGCCCTGGCTGAGGAGTTACATCTGTTTTAAAATGGGTTCAATCTTGAAGATTGAACCCATTTAGAGAAGACCGTTTTTTGCGTCGTCCGAAGGTTCGGACAAGCCAAAATAAGATAATTTGTCTCGTCTGAAGGTTCGGATGAGCCAAAATAAGATGATTCATGTCGTCCGAAGGTTCGGACGAGCCAAAATAAGATAATTCATGTCATCCGAAGGTTCGGATGAGGCAAAATAAGATAATTCATGTCATCCGAAGGTTCGGACGAGCCAAAATAAGACAATTCACCTTATCCCAACCTTCGGGCGAGCCGAAAAAAGTTCCTCGGTCAGGTCGGATGCGCGCATGGTTTTAGAAAGGAGGAACAGGCAACCCGTGTTAAAATACAAATCAACAAACCAACCACCTAACCAACCAACTTCCCTCCCCCCCTGCACCCTTCGCCTGCGAAATCCCTCTTCCCAAAGCCGAAGATGAATTTCTCCGCTCAGGGTGCTCCCCTCTACTCATTACTCATTACTCATTACTGAATACTGAATACTGAACACTGAATACTGATTACTGAACACTGAACACTGAACACTATGAAACTCTTTGTCCCTGGCCGCATCTGCCTTCTTGGCGAACACTCGGATTGGGCGGGCGGATACCGCCGCATCAACGCCGACATTGAAAAAGGGTATAGCCTGATCACCGGAACCGATCAGGGCATCTATGCCGAAGTCTCCCCGCACCCCACCTCGCTCATCCTCACCGCCACCACCCCGGACGGGGAGCGCCACGGCCCGGTCGAAATCCCGATGGAACCCAAACGCCTGATGGAAGAGGCGCAAAAGGGCGGGTTTTGGAGCTACATCGCCGGGGTCGCGTACCAGGCCCTCACCCACTACCACGTCCGCGGGCTGGTGATTGACAACTACAAAACCGACCTGCCCGTCAAAAAAGGCCTCTCCTCCTCCGCGGCGATCTGCGTACTGGCGGCCCGCGCATTTAACCGCGTCTACGATCTCAAACTGACCGTCCGCGGCGAGATGGAGATGGCGTACCAGGGCGAGATCACCACCCCCTCGCGGTGCGGGCGGCTCGATCAGGGGTGCGCCTTCGGCAATCGCCCGGTGCTCATGACGTTTGACGGCGACCGGCTGGAGACCGAAGAATTACGGGTCAACGAACCCCTCTATTTCGTCCTTGTGGATTTGCAAGCGAAAAAGGACACGATGGAAATCCTCAACCGGCTCAATCGGTGTTACCCATTCGCAGAAAACGACATCGAACGCGGGGTGCAGGAACTCCTGGGGCCGATCAACAAACGCATCGTCCATCAGGCAATGGACGCGCTCCGCACGGTGGACGCGCAACGCCTGGGGGCGCTGATGACGGAGGCGCAGGCGTTTTTCGACCGGTACGCCACCCCCGCTTGCCCGGAAGAGTTGACCTCCCCCGTTTTGCACAGGCTGTTGGAGTATGCCCCGCTCAGGCCCCACGTTTGGGGGGGGAAAGGGGTCGGGTCGCAGGGCGACGGCACGGGGCAGTTCATTTGCCGCTCGGAAGATGATCAGCAAGCGGTCATCGAGATTTTGCAGAGGGATTTGGGCATGCCGGGGTACAAGCTCACGATCACGCCCCAGCAAAGGGTGCGGAAAGCGGTCATCCCCGCCGCAGGGTTCGGGACTCGGTTGTTCCCCGCCAGCAAAGCGACGAAAAAGGAACTGTTCCCGATCATTGACCGGGACGGGATCGCCAAACCCGCCATTTTACTCATCGTCGAAGAAGTGCTGGACGCCGGCATCGAGGAAGTCATCATCATCGTGCAGGAAAACGACCTGGACGAGTTCAAATCGTTTTTTACCGAGCAGATCACGATTGAGAATTACAACAAACTCCCCCGGCATTTTCAGGAGTATTCCCGCCGGATTTTGGAGATGGGGCGCCGCGTGCGGTTCGCGATCCAGACCGCGCAGGAAGGGTTCGGGCACGCGGTGTTTACCGCGCACGAGCTGGTGGGGGATGAACCGTTCCTGCTCATGCTCGGCGATCATATTTACCGCTCCACCGGGGAGGTGTCCTGCGCCCGGCAGTTGTTGGAAGCCTATCAGCAGTACGGCACGAGCATCATCGGCCTGCGCCCCACGCCCGAAGACATGATCAGCAACTTCGGCACCGTCACCGGCGTGTGGGTGAAGGATGAAAAAGTGCTAAACGTGAACGAGTTTGCGGAAAAGCCCACGCTCGACTACGCCCGGACGAACCTCCGCGTCCCCGGTCTGCCGGACGGCGAATACCTGACCGTGTTTGGGCAATACATCATCAAGCCCAAGTTGTTCGATTTCCTGCGCGAGCACATTACCCACAACGTCCGCGAGCGCGGCGAATTCCAACTCACCTCCGCCCTCGACCGCCTGCGCCAGGAAGATGGGTTCCTCGGCCTGATGATGGAAGGGACACGGTACGATATTGGGATTCCGCAGTATTATTTAGAGACATTGCAGAGGTTTCGAGAGGGATGAGCATTCCCCCCTTTCGGCCTCATCTGTCCTATATCATATAGGGCAATTGACCCTTGAGATGGATCGCCTTTTCAGGCATCCTTAATCCCTAGTCTCAGGTATGGCTTCCACCCCGCGCCGATGAAAAAAAGCCCCGCCTGAGTCCAATCACCCTTCAGGAGTTCCCATGAAAATCAGTGATATCCTTGCGAGAAAAGGCGGGCAGGTGGTTACCATCACCCCAATCAAACCATCCAAGACGCCTTGCAAGCGCTCATCGCTCACAACATCGGCGGGCTGGTGGTCATGGATGAAACGGAAAAAATCGCCGGTATCTTAACCGAACGCGATGTTCTCCGTTTCGTTGCCACAGACAACCCCGATTATGCCACCGCCATCCATCACATCATGACCAAAAACATCATCATCGGCGCCCCCCAAGACGACCTGCAAAACGTCGCCCACACCATGACCGAAAAACGTTTTCGGCACCTGCCCATCGTTGAAAAAGGCAAACTCATGGGCATCATCACCATCGGTGATGTGCTCAAGGCCCAACGCGACAGTTATCAGGGGCAGGTCTACACTTTGCAAACAATGATCATCGCAGAAGACTAAAAAAAGTAATTGCTCAAGTTAAGAAAACTTTCCGAAAAAAGGATGTGAGGAGATGTACATCCCCCCACATCCTTTTTTTCGGGTGTTCATCCTTGACGATTACAAGACTAAACAAAAAGGGACTAACTTCATATGTCAACTATTGGTACACCTTCAGCACCTCTCCGCGTCGCCATCATTGGCTCTGGCCCCTCCGCGTTCTACGCGGCGGACAGCCTGCTCAAACGCGCCAACCTGTCCGTCGAGGTGGACATGTACGACCGTCTGCCCACCCCGTTTGGGTTGGTGCGTGGCGGCGTCGCCCCCGATCATCAAAAGATCAAATCCGTCACCAAAGCCTACGACCGCACCGCGGCGGACCCACGCTTCCATTTTTACGGTAATGTCGAATATGGCACGGATGTCAAACTGGAAGACCTCCAACAGCATTACCACCAGGTTTTGTTCGCCACCGGTGCCCAAACCGACCGCATGATGGGCATCCCCGGCGAAGACCTCGAAGGCAGTCACCCCGCGACCGAATTTGTCGCCTGGTACAACGGCCACCCCGATTTCCGCCACCTGAAATTTGACCTGACCCAGGAACGCGTCGCCATCGTCGGCATTGGCAACGTCGCCATGGACGTCGCCCGCATTCTCTGCCGCACCCCCGAAGAGTTGATGAAAACGGACATCGCCGATTACGCGCTCGAAGCCCTGCGCGACAGCAAAGTCAAAGAGGTGTACGTGCTGGGACGCCGCGGCCCCGCGCAAGCCGCATTCACCAACCCGGAAATCCGCGAGATGGGTCACCTCGAAGATTGCGATGTGTGGGTTCCCCCCGCCGAAGCGGAACTCGATCCCCTCAGCCAGGAAGACCTCGCCAAAAGCCCCGACCGCGCCATCCAGACCAACGTGGAAATTTTGCAGGAATACGCCCACAAAGAATTCACGGGCAAATCGCGCCGGATGATCTTCCGTTTCCTCGTCTCCCCGGTCGAGCTGCGCGGGGAAAACGGACATGTGACGTGCATGAAGATGGTCAAAAACACCCTCTCTCGCACGGACGCCGGAACCCTGCGCCCCAACGCCACCGATCAGTCCGAAGAATTGCCCGTCGGGCTGGTGTTCCGCTCGATTGGCTACCGGGGCGTGCCCTTGCCGGATGTCCCCTTCCACGAACGTTGGGGCGTGATCCCGAACCAATTGGGCCGGGTGACAGATGCCCAAACGAACGCCCCCGTCGTCGGGTTGTACACCGCCGGATGGATCAAACGCGGCCCGAGCGGGGTCATCGGCACGAACAAACCGGACGCCGTCGAAACCGTAGACTCAATGCTCGCGGACGTGGCCGAAGGGGCCTTGTTCACCCCCGCGCACCCCGGCGTGGAAGAGGCCCAGGCCTTGGTCGCCTCCCGTCAGCCGCGTTACGTCACCTATCCCGATTGGCTCAAGCTCGATCAGATGGAACTCGACCGCGGTCAGGCCGCGGGACGCCCTCGATTGAAATTCACCGATGTTGAAGAAATGTTGAAGGCGTTGGGAAAATAGGTTTACTGAATCAATCAAAAACCGGGGCTTTTCTCGAATAACAGGTGAAATTTTCGCCTTTTCGAAAGAAATACCCCGGTTTTTCGCGTCTGAACACAAAAATTACTGAATAATCCGTTTTTCTCAAAGCGAAATATCATAGGTTTCAGAATTGTTTTCCAAAAGAGGAAAAAAGATTCGACAGCAAGAAGGAAAACGCTTTTACTTTCTCTAAAACAATTAACCAAAACGTTAACCTTGTGACCCTTTACAGAAAACGCAATAAAAATATAATGTCACCCCAATAGATTGCCAGACAAAATGTGCAATCGCTAAATCGCATAACAACTCAGGTAACGTTTATTTGTGGGTTCCCTGGAATTGTTAAGCCGTTTGGACTGCTGACCAAGAGCAAAGATTTTGCAGACATTGAATTTCATGGTAATCCAATGTTGTAGAAATCCGCCGACGCTAAAGTCTGTCCCCGCGACAGGCTTTTTTGTTTGCCTAATTCTCTCATCCTGCGTCCTCCCCACAGGAAGGCCAGGGTGGGGTCCCGCGCACGGCGTTTGTCCGGCGCAATTTCTTTTTTGAGGTGAATCAATGTTCCCTGGCCCCCATTCTTATCTTTCCCCCAAATTGGAAGTCCGTGCCTGGCATGGTGAAAACCATGACCGGCACGGACAACACGGCGTGTTTGCCGTAGAACCGGTGAAAACCGGTGAGTTGATCTCTGTCTGGAGTGGCATGGTTGTCAACTCCGAACAACTCTCGCAGTTACCCGATGAGCTTCGACGCCATACCGTGCAAGTAGAAGATCACTTGTTTTATACGTCGCTTCTCGCCGATGAACCTGCGGACTACATCAATCATTCGTGCAATCCGAATGCGGGACTGGTCGGACAATTGACCCTGGTGGCCATGCGCGACATTAAGCCCGGTGAAGAAATTGGTTTCGATTATGGGACGGCAGATAGCACGCCCTACGATGAATTCGATTGTCAATGTGGCGCAAAAAACTGCCGCGGACGCGTGACCGGCAATGACTGGCGCAAACCCGAACTCTGGCGGCGCTACAAAGGCCATTTTATGCCTTACTTACAACGCAAGATTGACCGTTTGCAGGCGCAAGAACGCGCGGCGCGGCGGGCAACCCGGATGGCGATGCGCGTAGGGATGTCACAGGCGTAATCGAAGTTTTCCCCGAAAAAAAAGAAGGGTGTGGGCAGGTACCTGCCCACACCCTTCTTTTTTTTCGGGCTTATCACGGTTTACCCAACTGTGGTAAAACTATCCCCATGATCCCCCGCACCCTCACCCTCTCCGGCTTCCTCTCCTACCGCACCCCCGTCACCATCGACTTCACCACCTTTGACCTCGCCTGCATCGCCGGAGCCAACGGCGCGGGGAAATCCAGCCTGCTCGACGCCTTCACCTGGGTGCTTTTTGGCCGCGCCCGCAAAACCGACGACAGCATCATCAACGCCCACCCCGAAGTCAAAACCGCCCAAGTCACCCTCGAATTCGAATACGAAACCAACCTCTACCGCATCCAGCGCACCAGCCCCCGGGGGAAAACAGCCATGCTGGAATTTCAAATCGCACAGATCAGTGATCAGTCTTCAGGAACCAGTGTTCAGTATTCAGTAAACAGTATTCAGTCGGAGCCACTGACCACTGACCACTGGAAACTGAATACTGTATGGAAGCCCCTCACCGAACGGTCCATCCGCGAAACCCAACGCCGCATCGAAGAAACCCTCCGCCTCGACTACGACACCTTCGTCAACGC
>WBZL01000127.1_pt1 | contig 77386 bp, 63 predicted proteins | sample 5204291 | NCBI WGS metagenome assembly WBZL01 (sample SAMN12344345, study PRJNA552823) | activated sludge metagenome | biome: Activated sludge suspended growth; feature: Nitrification reactor; material: Wastewater; isolation source: activated sludge from nitrification reactor of wastewater...
GTATACCGATGCCGACAACTCGGTGCATTTGGGGCAGCTTGGGCTGCTGCTGCAACCCCATCTGGAAGATGGATACCGGGTTGTTTTGGGCAACCGCCAGGATCCGCGTTCGGTGCTGGTGAAGCAGGCAGAGCGGTGGGGCATTGGCATTAAGGTGCTGCGCCACATGCAGCGGATGGTGGGTGAGGCGATTTTCTCGCGGGGGATCAAAGATACGCAGGCGGCGTTTAAGCTGTATCAGCGGGAGGTGGTGGCGAAGATTTTGGAACGGCCGTCTGTTTATGATTTTTCTTTTGATACAGATTGGCTGTTGGCGGTTTTGGCAAGCGATGAGCCATATAAGGCGGTGGCTTTTGCCTTTATTGATTCGGCTGCCGAATCGGCTTCGATTGTGCAGGGGCCGATGACGACGTGGGAAACATTGCTGAAGGGGTTGGTAACGGCCGTTCGTGCCCACAACATTCCCCACAACACCGACATGGCGCGGGTGCTTGACGAAGAAATCCACAGCCACAAAGATCTGGAACTGTTGATCAACCATCTTCCTGCCGAACTAGAGAACGCCGGGCAAGCCGACTTTGGCAACCCCGAAGTCATGTCCCCGGCCGCCATGCAAGCCTGGATTCAACAGCGCAAGTGCGAAGCCGCCAGCGAACAATAAAGAATGTGAAAAGTTACATATAGAAGTTCAACTTCTTCTGAGAAGTTGAACTTCTATATGAATGAAACAGGAGGCAGATTTTCCCAATCAGTGTCATCAGGTAAATCTGCGTCCCATGTCTGAAGGAGGAGAAATGGCACGAGATGTCACGCTGTTCACCGGCCAGTGGGCCGATTTGCCGTTGGAAACATTAGCCCCAAAAGCGCAGGAATGGGGTTTTGACGGACTAGAACTGGCCTGCTGGGGCGACCATTTTGAAGTAGACAAAGCCCTGGAAGATGATGCCTACGTGCGGCAGAAGTGGGATTTGCTGCACAAATACGGTCTGAAATGTGTGGCGATTAGCAACCATTTGAATGGGCAGGCGATTTGTGACGCCATGATTGACGAACGGCACCAAAGCATATTGCCCTCCCGCATTTGGGGCAATGGCGAAGCCGAAGGGGTGCGGCAGCGAGCCGCCGAAGACATGAAAATGGCGGCGCGGGCAGCCAAACTGTTTGGTGTGAACATAGTCAATGGCTTCACCGGCTCCAAAATTTGGCATGTTTTTGCCATGTTCCCGCCCGTCCCCCCTACCATGATCGAAGCAGGCTATCAGGATTTTGCCGACCGCTGGAACCCAATCTTGGATGTATTTGATGAAGTGGGTGTCAAATTTGCTCTTGAAGTGCATCAGGGGGAAATTGCCTATGATTTTTGGACAACAAAAGAGGCTTTAAAAGCGGTTAACCACCGCGAGGCGTTTGGTATCAACTTTGACCCCAGCCACCTTTACTGGCAAATGGTTGACCCGGTGGAGTTTGTCTATGCGTTTGCCGACCGGATTTACCACATGCACGTTAAGGAGTCGGTGCGGTTGCTAAACGGCCGTAATTCCATCATCGGCTCCCACAAATTTTTCGGCGACCATCGGCGCGGCTGGGACTTTGTTTCCCCCGGCCGGGGCGGCGTGCCGTTTGAGCGCGTCTTCCGCGCCCTCAACGATATTGGCTACCAAGGCCCCTGGTCCATCGAATGGGAAGACAACGGAATGCACCGCTTCCAGGGCGCACCCGAAGCCCTTGCACACGTCCGCAGCCTCGACCTCACCCCCTCCGATGTCGCCTTCGACGCTGCTTTTGCCTCAGACAAATAGCCGTAGTACCAAACGTATTTTGCGTATGACAGCCAAAAGAAACATCAAAGCGATAATATCCTTTGATGTTTCTACCCTTTTGTATAGGCATCTATGTATAATTCTTCCCTAATGAAACGAGCGTTTCAGGTCAACGTTTTGTTATGGGAGAACCCAAAAGATGCAGCGCGTCATAAAATTATTTGTGCTTAGCTTACTTTCTGCACTATTTGTTTCCGCCAATGTATATGGGCAGAAACACAATGCACCAACGCCAACAACACCCAACATCGAACCCTTTGCGCCTGTAGGGCAACTTACAACACCCTTAATACCTGCAACCCAAAATCTGGAAGTAGGGCTAGGTGATCAACTACTTGTTTCCGGTAATCTAGCCGCCCGTTCTTTAACACAAGGGCATTCTTGGCTTCAAACTGGTGGAGCTTTGTTAGCCGTAAATTCACAAATTTATACGTTAGTAGCGTCTCCCCTTGCCCAAGATAACTTTATGTTGCTGGGCACAAATGAAAATTCAAGCAGTATTTGGCGCTCAGCCGATGGAGGGATCACCTGGCAGCCAACTTCTTTACGGGAAGACCATAACTACCCGGTTACACAAATTGTGTTTTCGCCAACTTATGCCAGCGACCGAACCATTTTTGCAATTGGGCAAACGGGAGATAATGGGGTTTTATGGCAATCCCAAAATCAAGGGTTAAACTGGCAACCTTTGCACATTGAAAGTACCTTTCAAAGTATCAATCATATCGGCATTGCCCCAAACTTCTCTACTTCTCACATTCTAATTATGACCCGAAAGCATGATATGGTTATATCCCATGACGGTGGCTCAAGCTGGCAAACAACACAGCAAGGGTTAAACATACCACAGGGAAATACACTCAATAAAATCGTCTTTTCTCCTAACTTTGCTAGAGACAACACGGTATTTGCCGTGACCTATTATGGCATTTATAAAAGTATTGATGGTGGGCAAAGCTGGACACGCTATTTGCCGTATGCGATCACCGACCTGAAGTTTCATCCCCAATATGGCATTGGCAACCAACTCTTTTTTGTCGTAGCCTTGACAAAAGACGATGAAGATAGAGAAGTGTATGTCTTGTTTAAAACAGATGATGGCGGCGTAACCTTTACCGGGTTAGTTGGATATGTAGAAGACTTTGAATTTTCATCGCAATATTTGCTCAATAGAACCATTTATGTAACAACAAAATATGGTTTACTACAAACAACAGATCAGGGAGAAAACTGGCAGTACATAAGCATTGCACCGCCTCCCGACACAGACCCAGCAGGGGTTGTTGCTTCACCTACATTTGAAACAGATTCAACGCTCTTTGCTTTATTTGAATATGGTGGCAGCACAACAGGCTCTTATCACCAGGTATGGAGAACATCAGATTTTGGGCAAACCTGGCATATCTTGCCTATTCCTAAAACAGATGCTAACGTCGTTTTGAAGTTAGCTGCTTCCCCAAACTATGCAGCAGATCACACGCTTTTTATTGCCAGTTCATTTAATGGGGAGCTTAGTTTGTATAAATCTAGTGACGGGGGAGAGCATTGGGTCTACAAAGGGGCATTGCCATATACAGAAGGGTGGTGGGATAGACCTAAACTTGCATTCTCGCCTAGTTATTCGAGTGATCACACAATTTATGTAGGTAGCGATCATGCAGACGGTTTATATATGTCTAGTACTGACGGAGCATCATGGAATGAAATTTTTTCGCCTACTCTTTCTGTACAAGATTTTGCGCTTGCACCCGACTATCCCAATGATCCTAGAATTTTTGTATTGGTAGGCAGTGACCGTCTCTTTCGAAGCTTTAATCAAGGCACCAGTTGGGAAGAATTGCAAGCACCATTTTATACAGGCTTACTAACGCTTTCACCAAATTTGAAAGTAGACAATACAATATTTTTGACAAATGTCTTGAGTTCTGGTGGGGGAATGTGGCGATCAAAAGACGCGGGAAGCAGTTGGGAAGAGATAATACCTGGCTTCTCTACTCGACAAAACGCTACGGCTATTTCTGCGCAGTATGGCAAGGACAACACTTTAATCGCGCATAAAGCATGGGGCGGAGTGCTTTGGTCTGAAGATGGTGGAGACACTTTTTTTGAGCTGGCAGGAGTAGATTTTGGCTACTATCGAGGGTTTGTTGAACTGCCTAATTGGAGCAAACGGCCGTTTCCCATCGCCCAGGCCGACAACGGAAGCGTCTATTTTTATAACTGGCCGAATAAAGTTACAACTAGTTTCGAATGCCAAACAATAACACTTGGTGCCAACGAGCCACAAATAGCTCGCACCCCAATCGGCGTAGATTCTACTCTGCCTGTTCCATGGGAAGTAACAATTAACAACAATGCAACCTGGTTAACTCCAAAACAATCATCGGGAAGCCTGCCAACCGTACCAGAGTTCCTGATTGATAGCAGCAATTTGGATTCCCCAGCCAAAGGGCAAATACAGGTAGATGTCTATCTATCCTACCGCCAAAAAGAGTCATTTTCAGTGGATGCTTTTGTACCCTGCTATACTGCCAATTTGCCAACAATCCACCACAAATAGTATGATGAAGATTTAGGAGAAACAGATGAGTGAACAAACATTTACACGCATGGCTGCAACCAGCGCAGCCGAAGAAGCCCCGGAAGTAGGTGTGGGAATGCTAGGTTATGCCTTTATGGGCAAAGCCCATTCCAATGCCTTGAAGAAAATCCCTTACATGATGTATCCCCCGCCAGCCGTCCCCAAACTGGTGGCGATTGCGGGGCGGAACGAAACGGCCGTTTCCGAAGCCCAGCGCCGCTTTGGTTACGAAACCTACTACACCGACTGGCGCGACATGCTCACCGACGACCGCATTCAGCTTTTTGACAACGGCGGCCCCAACGACGCCCACGCCGAATCGTGTATTGCAGCCGCCGCCGCCGGCAAACACGTCTTTTGCGAAAAACCCCTTGCCCGTACCGCCGAAGAAGCCAAGACAATGCTCGATGCCGTGGAAAAAGCTGGCGTAAAAAACATGGTCGCCTTCAACTACCGCTTCGTTCCCGCCATCGCCCAGGCGCGGCAGCTTATTGCCAGCGGTGCCCTGGGGCGCATCTACCATTTCCGCGCCCGCTACCTGCAAGAATGGATCATGCCCCACTTCAACACCCCCATGATTTGGCGGCTGCGGAAAGAAAATGCGGGCAGCGGGGCGCTTGGCGACCTCGGTGCCCACATCATAGACCTTGGCCGCTACCTCATCGGCGAAATCACATCCGTCAGCGCCATGACCCGCACCTTCATCCCCGAACGGCCGGAAGCCGACGGCAGCATGGGTAAAGTTACCGTAGACGACGCCTTCGTCGCCTGCGTCGAATTTGCCAACGGAGCCATTGGCACGCTGGAAGCCACCCGCTTTGCTGGCGGCAGCAAAAACGGCAACACCTTTGAAATCAACGGCGAAAAAGGCTCCATTCGCTTCAACTTGGAACGGATGAACGAACTGGACGTGTTTTGGGTGGGCAGCGATCCCAACACCACCCAGGGATTCACCAACGTCCTCGTCACCGAACCCCAGCACCCGTGGCTGGAAAACTGGTGGCCGGCCGGTCACATCATCGGCTGGGAACACACCTTTGTTCACGAACTCACCCACCTGCTCGACTGCATCGTCAACGACAAAGCCGTTGACCCCATCGGTGCCACCTTCCGCGACGGCTACATCAACGCCGCCATCTGCGACGCCATCCTGCAATCAGCCGCCACGCGGCGGCAGGTAGATGTCGTTTATTAGTTTGTGAAGGCGTAGTCTGGCTACGCCTTCACAAACTCGCTTTCTAAATATCACATGTTGGCTGAGCATAATAAAGAACATTATGTGCTAGGGCATACGGCACGTGAGCTGGATCGGCTTGACCTGCAAGGGGTAATTTACGAGGGGGTGACACGGCGCACCTTGCTGGCTGGTGGTCTGCGGCCGGGGATGCGGGTGCTGGATATTGGCTGCGGTTCGGGCGATGTGGCGCGGCTGGCGGCGGAGATCGTGGGCGAAACGGGGTCGGTACTGGGGCTGGATATGGATGAGCAGGCGATTGCTTCGGCGATGGCACGGGCGGCGCAGTGGCCGGGTCTTAACCTGTCCTTTCGCCTGGGGGAAGCCTCGACAGCGGCCAGCATTGGGCAATTTGATGCCCTGATCGGCCGCTTTGTGCTGATGCACCAGCCCGATCCAGCTACGGTATTGGCCCAGGCTGTGCGTGCGGTTCGCCCTGGCGGTTTGGTCATCTTTGTTGAATCCCACATGGCGGCACTGCTAAACGGCCGTCATTCCACCCCCTTCTCCCCACTTTATGATGAAGTCGTCCGCTGGAAGTGTGCCGTGGTAGGGGCCGTAGCCGACATCGAGGCGGGGTACCGCTTGCGGCAAACATTTGTGGCGGCCGGGTTGCCCGCGCCGCAGCTGCACGCCGAAGCGGTGGTGGAAGGGGGTGCCGACAGCGTACTCTATCGCTATATGGCCGAGAGCATTCGCAGTATGCTGCCCATGGCGGCGGCGCACCAGATCACAGGGTTTGATGAAGCCAGTGTGGATACGCTGGAGGCGCGGCTGCGGGAGGATGTGGTGGCAAGCGGCGGGGTGATTGTGTGCTGGCCGGCCGTCGGTGCCTGGTGTCAACTCCCGGAAAAACTATGAGTCCGCCGCTGCCAAAGCTGGTTTTTCGGCCGTTTACCATAGCGGATTTGGCGCAGGTGCTATCGTGGCACTACGAGCCGCCGTATGACGTGTACAACCTTTCGCCCCAGGCAACGGTGGAAAACGAGTGGCCGTATTTTGAGGATGAGGAAAACGGCCGTTTTTTCACCATCACCACCCCCGACGACGAACTGATCGGCTTCTGCACCTTTTTTGCCGATGCCACCGTAAACGGCGGCGACTACAGCGAAGATGCGCTCGACATTGGGCTGGGCATTCGGCCAGACTTGACCGGGCTGGGAAAAGGGGTGGGGTTGGGGGTAATAACGGCCGTTCTCGCTTTCGCCACCGCCACCTTCCACCCCACCATCTTCCGCGTCACCATCGCCGCCTTCAACCAGCGGGCGCAGCACGTCTGGCAGCAGGCTGGCTTCCAACCCCGGCAACGGTTTGGCCGCACTGGCGACGATTTTCCCTTTATCATTTTCACCAAACCAACCGTTGGGGTCTGAGAGACTGCAAAAGGTTTGTGTGCTATCATGATGCCCATGATGCAGCTAACGCCTGAACAGCAAGAACGGCTTGTCGCCTGGGCAACGGCCAGGGAGGTGCGACTGTGCGTGCTGTTTGGCTCGCGGGCAACGGGTAAGGCACGCCCTGACAGTGATGTGGATTTGGCGGTGTGGCCGAAACGGCCGTTTAACCCCACCCAAAAACTCCCCTGGATTGTGGAGCTGGAAACGCTGCTCGACCAGGACGTGAGCTTGGTGCTGGTGTCAGCCGATTTGGATCCGGTGCTGGGGTGGGAAATTGCGCGAAACGGCCGTTTGCTCTACGAACAGACCGAACATCTCTGGATGCACCACCGCGCCCAGCTTTGGCACGCCTACAACGACAGTTGGCGTTTCCGCCAGGCCGCCCGTGAACAACTGCACCGCTTTGCCGAGGAGATTCGCCACAATTCGGCAGATGATTAACGGCCGTTTTATTCAATTTTACGCAAAACTCCCAAGGCTTTCTTTTTCTTTGCGACTTTGCGGCTTTGCGTGAACCAAATAACATGATCCTGGATCGCTTACCCCGCGACGGCCAACGGCCGCAATACCATTACCTCCCCCCCCGCCACTGGATGAACGACCCCAACGGCCTCATTCACTGGCGCGGCGAATACCACTTTTTCTACCAGCACCACCCTTACGGTGCTTACTGGGCCAACATGCACTGGGGCCATGCCGTCAGCAAAGATTTGGTACATTGGCAAGATTTGCCCATCGCCCTTTACCCCACGCCCGACTCGGCCGACCAGGATGGGGTATATTCCGGCTACGCTTTCAACCACAACGGCACGCCCACCATCCTGTACACCGGCGTGCGCAGCCACGCCCAACTGCCCTGTTTGGCAACCGGCGACGACACCCTTCGCACCGTTACCAAATATGAAGGCAACCCCGTCATTCCCGCACCGCCAGCCGGGCTGGATTTGCTGGGGTTCCGCGACCATTCTGTATGGCAAGAAGGGGAATGGTGGTACCAGGTAATCGGCAGTGGCATTCGCGGCGTGGGTGGGGCAACCTTGCTCTATCGCTCGCGCAACATTGTGGATTGGGAATATGTGGGGCTGCACTGCGTGGGCAGCAGCCTGGAAACGGGGACGATGTGGGAATGCCCCGACTTTTTCCCGCTGGGCGACAAATACGTGCTGGTGCTGTCGCCCATTCCGCTGGGCAAGGCCATTTATTTTGTCGGCCGCTATGCCAACCACGTTTTTACGCCGGAAAAGCAGTGGACGGTGGACAACGGCAACTCTGTCTATGCGCCGCTATCGTTTGTGGACGAAAACGGCCGTCGCATACTATTCAGTTGGCTGCGGGAAGGGCGCAGTGGCGAAGCCCAAATCAAGGCCGGCTGGTCGGGCGTGGCCTCACTGCCCCGGCTGCTGACGCTGGGGGAAGATGGTTTTGTGCATCAGGAGCCAGTGCCAGAGCTGCAAACGCTGCGCGGCAAGCAGAAAACGTGGGAAGATGTGGAATTGGCGGTGGGGGGTGAGAATTTATTAGCGTCTACATCCTCCTCCACCTTTGAACTCCTCGCCGAATTCGATGCCCACGTCAACTGCATCATCCAGCTCAAAGTGCGCTGCTCCCCCGATGGCGACGAAGAGACGATCATCAGCTACAACGGCGACTACGGCGAACTCTCTGTTCGCTGCGCCGAAAGCAGCCTTGACCCGGCGCAACACCGGGAGCTACAGCGTGGGATGCTGCCACTGGCCGCCGATGAACCGCTGCGCCTGCACGTTTTTGTAGACAACTCCGTCATTGAAATCTTTGCCAACGGTCGCACCGTCCTCACCACCCGCGTTTACCCCACCCGCGCCGACAGCATGGGCGCGTGGCTGGGGGTGGTGAGCCAGTGGGGAAACGGCCGTTGTCACCTCAAGCGGCTGGACGTATGGGAATTGGCGGGGATTTGGTAATTGGAGATTGGGGATTGGAGATTGATGAAAGTTCACAATCTCCAATCTCCAATCTCCAATCTCACTTTATGACGACAGCGGAGCGAATTACCTTCCCCATTGACCACCAGTTCGACATTACCTTTGCCGATGTACTGGCAAAAAAAGAGTCCTACAACAAACATTTATACCGCCCCAACAGCTATTTGCATAAATGGTGGGCGCGGCGGTGTGGCACCACCTTTCGCACCATCCTCAAGCATGTGGTAGCTGACCCGGCACAGCAGGATTATTACGCTGCCGGGGGGCTGGCGGGCAAAATTGTGCTAGACCCGATGATGGGGGGCGGCACAACGCTGCATGAGGCGATCCGGCTGGGGGCCAACGTGGTGGGGGCCGACATTGACCCCATTCCCGTGCTGCAAGCCCGTGCCTCGCTGGCCGAGATGCCACTGTGGCAGCTTGAGCAAGGGTTTCGCCGCTTTTTTGGGCTGCTTTATGCCCGGCACAGCCACCTTTACCGCACCCGCTGCCCCCATTGCGGCGTGGAAACGGATATGCGCTATATGCTGTACGGCCACAAGCGGCAGCACAACGGCCGTTTTGCCCTCTTTGTTGATTCGCTCATTCTGCGCCACAACCGGGACGGCAGCGTGGTTCGCATCTGCCCCGACAGCCACGACATTTACCACAACGAGCAGCGGATTAGCCAGTCGGTGGCGGCGGAACGGCTACCCCTTTATGAACGGCAAAGCCGCTTTTTGAATGGACATCGGCAGGCGTATCAGGAGGAAACGGCCGTTTCCTTCCACCAACGCTACGTCCCCATCGCCGTCATCGGCAAATGCCCCCGCCACAAGCTCTTTTTCGCCGCCCCCGACGCTGGACAATGGCAAAGCCTGGCCCAAGCCGACACCCTACGCCCCACACTCTTCAATCCCAACGATTTCCCCCTGGCACCCGGCGACAAAAGCGAAAGTTTGGCTGACCGGGGCATTACCAGCTACCTTGACCTGTTCAGCAGCCGCCAGTTGGCCGTGCTGCACCACGCCATCACCCTGCTGCCCGATTTTGACCCGCTGGTGCGGCTCAATCTGGCCCTGCTCGTTTCCACCTCGCTGGAATTTAACGCCCTGCTGTGCCGCTACAAAGGGGGGGCGAAAAGCCGGCCGGGAGCGATTCGCCACGTTTTTGCCCACCACGCCTACACCTTCCCGGCCACGGCCGTGGAAAACAACCCCATTTATGCCGCCCGCGCTTCCGGCTCGTTGAAAAACCTGTTTGAAAGCCGAATCAAGCGGGGGCGGCTGTGGGCACAGCAGCCCGAGGAGCGGCGGATTGTGCGCGGGCGTGCCAGCAAGGTGACGATTGACGGGGAGCGGGATGCGGGGGTTGAGCAAGCTGATTTTGCCGCGCTGCAAGCGGGTAGCCGCCGCTTTTTGCTGCTGGAGGGGTCGTCGGAAGCGTTGGCTTTGCCAGACAACAGCGTGGATTTTATTGTCACCGACCCGCCTTATTTTGACAGCGTGCAGTATAGTGACCTGGCCGGTTATTTCCATGTTTGGCTGCGGCAGATGGTGCCGGAGTGGGTGCAGGGGGAGGTGGTGCTGGGACAAACGGCCGTTGGGCCGCGCACCAATGAAACGGGGCAGTATGAAACGGTGCTGACGGGTATTTTTGCGGAATGTCGGCGGGTGCTGAGGGAAAACGGCCGTTTTATCTTCACCTTCCACCACTGGAACCCCAAAGCGTGGATCGCCCTTTCGCTGGCGCTGCGCCGCGCCGGTTTTCGGCTGGTCAATCGCTACGTCGTCCACGCCGAAAACCTCAGTTCTGTCCACATCATGGGGCAAAACGCGCTGGTTCATGATGTGATTTTGGTGCTGGCGAGGGAAGAAACGGGACGCGGACAAACGCGGACAAACGCGGATGAATGGATATTGCCTGAAATCGTCAGCCGCAACAGCCAACTTTTTTGCCACGACTGCGGCACGATTTTGGGCTGGGTGCTGGAGCAGGATTTGGCTGATGAGGCGGTGGCGGCGGTGTGGAATGGGTTGTTGGGAGATTAGAGATTGGAGATTAGAGATTGTGATCCCTCACCAATCTCCAATCTCCAATCTCGTCTTCACAATGATGCGACAAAAACAACTGGTTGAACTAAACGATTCTGTGCTGGTGGTGATTGATGTACAACGGCCGTTTGTGCAAAAACTGCCGCCGGACACGCAAGGCGAGATGGTGGCGCGGATTGGCTGGCTGGTGCAGGTGGCGGTGGCACTGAGCGTGCCGCTGCTGGTGACGGCCGAGGACATTCCGAACTGCGGTGGGGTGGTGCCGGAAGTAGCGGCGTGTTTGCCGGAGGAAACGGCCGTTTACAACAAGCTCACCTTCAACCTGGCCGACCAGCCGGATATTTTGGCGGCAATAGTGGGGATGGGGCGAAAAACGGCCGTTTTGGTCGGCCTCGAAACCGATGTCTGCGTGGCACAATCGGCACTGGGGCTGCTGGCTGCCGGGTTTCACGTCGCCGCCGTGGTGGATGCCGTTGGCTCACCGGGTTTGGGGCAGGAGGTGGGGCTGGGTCGAATGCAGGCGGCCGGCGTGGCTCTGCTCTCGGCTAAAAGCCTCTACTACGAATGGATTCGCACCGTCCCCCGTGACAATGCCTTCAAAGTCGCCCATCTACAGCACATACCTCTCCCCCAAAGCATCCTTCTATAGCTTGCGGCCCCCATTCAACCGTCGTCGGCCCTCGGTCATCCGTCGCTATATAACAAAGCGCAAACCCAACCCGCCGCTCACCTTTGTTTTGTGCTATAATGGCGCAAAAGAGGAACATTTGAGCTATGGCGCAAAAGAAAACCACGACGACCAGGAAGGCAAACGGCCGTTCATCCAGCAGTCGTCGGCAAACAGAAGCCCGTTCCAAAACGCGGGGCGGCACATCAAAAGGCAGCAGCACCAGCCGTTCATCGGGGCGAAAAACGGCCGTTCGTCGCCCCGGCTTCACTCTCAACGTCCAGCAAAAAGCCCTCATCTTTGGCATCGGCATCATCCTGCTCACCTTTGTTTTGGTGCTAAGCCTGCTTTCTCCCAACCAGGGGCAGCTAACCGCCGGTCTGTCCACCCTCATGTGGCGGCTCTTTGGCTGGGGCGGCTTTGTCATGCCCATCATCACCGCCATCATCGGGCTGTATCTGGTGCTGTGGGGCATGGATCAGCCACCTGGCCCGCCGGGGCATCGCGTCTTTGGGTTTGCCATCCTCTTTCTCGTCTTTGAAGGCTTCGCCTCGCTATCTTCCCTTTCTGCCGATAACGGCCTGATGACTGTCTGGGAAGTGGCCCGCGCTGGCACCGGCGGCGGCTACATTGGCGGGCTGGTGTCCGCCGTCCTCACGGAGTTTGTCGGCTGGATAGGTACCGTGCTGGTGCTAGTGGTAACAGGAATCATCGGAGCCGTGTTAGCCACAGGCATTTCACGCCAGGAACTTGCCCGGTTATTGGGTGGCGTTTGGGTATCGCTCCGCAGCAGTTTGCAGCAGCGTCCCGAACCAGCCGAACCGGTTTCTCGCCCGCCTATCCGCGTCAACCCAGGGCGCGGCGGCACGGCTGGCACGGCCACGCAATTGCCGTTGCTGCCGAATGCCGAGCCGGAAAAACCGCCAACGCCACAGAAAACGGCCGTTTCTCCTCCCCCACCCGTCCGCGAACTCCCCATCGGCCAACCCAAACGCGCCACCCAACCCGCAAAACCGGCCAACCCGGCTCCAGCCGCAGCCGAGCCGTCATTTTTGGGCAACGCCCGCAGCGAAAACAGCGACACTCCCGGCTGGGCCGTTCCCGCTGTTGCCGAAATGCTCGACCCCGGCTCCGATCCCGCCGTCAACAACGCCACCATCCAGCGGCAGGTGGAAATCATTGAACACACCCTCGCCAGCTTTGGCGCACCCGCCACCACCGTCGAGATCAACCAAGGCCCCACCGTCACCCAGTTTGGCATCGAGCCAAACTATCTGGAAATGCGCAACGGCAAGCGCACGCGGGTCAAAGTCAGCAAAATCGCCAGCCTCTCCGACGACCTGGCCCTGGCTCTGGCGGCAGAATCCATCCGTATTGAAGCCCCCGTGCCGGGCAAAGGCTACATCGGCATCGAAGTCCCCAACCCCGCCAAAGCCACCGTCTCCCTGCGCGATGTCATGGAATCCAGCGGCTTCCAAAAGCTCAAATCCAGCCTGCGGATTGGGCTGGGGCACAATGTCTCCGGCCAGGCCATTTCCGCCGATTTATCCGCCATGCCCCATTTGCTGGTGGCAGGAACAACGGGTTCCGGTAAATCCGTCTGTGTCAACGGCATCATCGCCTGCCTGCTGCTGCAAAACACCCCCGATGATTTGAAGCTGGTGATGGTTGACCCCAAGCGGGTGGAGCTAACCGGCTACAACGGCATCCCCCATCTGGCCGCCCCCGTGGTGGTGGAAATGGATCGCGTCATTGGCACATTGCAATGGGCGCTGCGGGAAATGGACGGCCGTTACAAGCTGTTTGCCGAGGTCGGGGCGCGAAATATCAAGGATTACAACCAGAAGACAAAGCGGGTGAAGGGCAAGGACAAACTGCCCTACGTTGTCATCATCATTGACGAGTTGGCCGACCTGATGATGATGGCCCCCGAAGACACCGAACGCAGCATTGCCCGGCTGGCGCAAATGGCGCGAGCGACCGGCATCCACATGGTCATTGCCACGCAACGGCCGTCGGTGGATGTGGTGACAGGGCTGATCAAGGCCAACTTCCCGGCGCGAATCGCCTTTGCCGTTGCTTCCAGCACCGATAGCCGCGTGATTCTGGACTCAACCGGGGCAGAACGGCTGCTGGGGCAGGGCGATATGCTGTTCCAAAGCCCCGATGCGGGGCAGCCGGTGCGCTTGCAGGGTTGCTATGTCAGCGATGGCGAGCTAAACCGCATCATCCACTACTGGCAAACGGCGCGGCGTTTTGCCACCATCCGCGCCGAGGAACAAATCATCCGCAAGCCGGAGGATTTGGCACAAAAGATGGCGGCACGGCGGGCAGAGCAGGCGGCAGCGGAACCCAAACCCACAGCAGCCCCGCCCACGCCCAAAGCCGAACAGCCCAAACCAGCGGCCAAGCCCGCCGCGCCCAAACCAACCCCGCCAAAATCAGCCGATGTGCCGCGCCCACAGAGCAATTTGCCGCCGTTGGAAGTGGGTGGTGTGTCCAGTGCTGGGCTACAAAAGCCATTGTGGGAAGCATTGGATGAGTTGAACAATGACCCGGAAGCAGAGGCAGAAGACGAATTGCTGCCGGAGGCCGTTGCCCTGGTTCGCAAGCTCAACAAAGCTTCGACCTCCCTGCTCCAGCGTCGCTTCCGCATCGGCTACACCCGCGCTGCCCGTCTGGTGGACTATATGGAGCAGCAAGGCATCATCGGCCCACCCACTGGCACCAGCAAAGCGCGTGAAGTCATTGGCGACTCGCCCCAGAGCGATGAGGAAGAGGATGCTGATGCCGATGAAGAAATGGATGATGCAAACTGAGCAAAAATGGGCTAACATCCTCACTATATGGCTCATTTAACTGGTGAAGAACGGGCACAGTATGTGCAAAATATGTTTGCTCGCATTGCCGGCCGATATGATTTGATGAATCGGCTGATGACGGGCGGGCAGGATTTGAAGTGGCGGCGGTTTGTGATTGAGCAGGCGAGGTTGCCGGTTAACGGCCGTTTGCTCGATATTGCCACCGGCACAGGCGACATCGCCCTCGAAGGACAAACTCAGATTCCCGGTTTGCAGACCGTCGGTGGTGATTTCACCATCGAAATGATGCAGGCGGGGAAACAAATTCCGGCGCGGCAGCGCATTCAATGGGTGGGGTCAGACACGCTGGCGCTGCCGTTTCCCAATGACTATTTTGATGCCGTGACCTCTGGCTTTTTGATGCGGAACGTCATTGACGTGCGTGGGGCGTTTCGGGAGCAACTGCGGGTGACAAAACCGGGGGGGCGGGTGGTAGTGCTAGAGTCTAGCCCACCGAAGCGGAATGTTTTACGGCCGTTTATCCAGTTCCACCTCAACTACGTCATCCCCACCCTGGGTAAGCTCATCGCCGGTGAGTCTGATGCCTACACCTATCTGCCAGACAGCACCAAGCAGTTTCAGTCACCCGAATCGCTGGCAACGATTATGTGGGAAGAAGGGTACACCAACGTCTACTACAAGCTGTTTATGTTTGGCACCGTCGCCGTGCATGTGGGACAAAAACCCGGTAGTCAGTAACCAGTAATCGGTAATCAGCCAAACTGATAACTGATTACTGACAACTGATTACCGATTACTGGGAAGGACGATAGGCATCGGGGTTAACGGCCGTTTCTCCCCCCGCCACCGCAAAATAATTCGTCAGGCTGTAGTGCAACAGTGGCTCCACCAGCCGTTCCGTTTGCTGCGAAATGTCAAAGAAGCAGCACCCCACGCCAATGTGCCACAGTGCCACCCCCTTCACCTGCGGATACGCCGCATAGAGCCTGGCCGCCCAGGCAATATCGCGCAACGCCTCTTCCGGCTCCGGCACGGCGCGATATTCCCACCCCCATTCGGTAATCAGCACCGTAGGCCGGGGAATGCCATATTGGTCTGCAATGCGGAAAAGCTCCTGAAAACGGCCGATTTTGAACGGGTATTGATCCCCAATTTTGCTTTTATCATAGCTGTACTCATGCAGCGCAATTGCCAGCCGATCCGGGTTGGCTCCCGCCAGCCGCAAAAAGTCCAGCATGGCAGGCTGTTGCCACTGCTCCGGCTCTGGCTCACCCGATGCCCAGCCAAACGCCGCCCACTTGAACCCCTCATTCATCGCCAGCCGAGCCGTTTCCAGGGCAAATTGCGCCAGCCATTCCGAACGGTTTTTGTCTACCTCGTTAATTGTTTCCATCCACACCAAATTGGGGTCTAGCTCTGGCGGCCACAGGGCGCGATGTTCCTCCCAATGCAGTTGAGCCGCCTGGGCGGGTGGCAAATCGTAAATGGGAACGCCGCCGCTGGCGCGGAAAACCAGCACATGCGGCACGCCGCTTTGCTTCATCAGTTCCTGCGCCTTAAACAGTGGTTCGGCGTTGTCCACGCTTTTGAGGAAAATGGGAACCCCGGCTGCATCCATCTTTTGCGTCCACAAATCAATTAGCGACTCATCTTCCATGAGGGTGACGTGAAAGCCGATTTTGACAAAGGCGAGTTCTTGGCCTTGCGCCTGAAGGTTGGCACGAACGGCCGTAAAATCCACCGCTGGCACCGGTGCAGGCGTCGCCGTGGGGGGCGGGGGCAAGGTTGCTGTGGGTGTGGCCGTTGCGGCTGCCGACTCGATGACAGGCAGGTAGCTATTGTTTTGGATGACGGGCTGGGTCGTGGGCGCGGCTATCGTCACGGTGGGCAGCACGGCGGTGGGCAAACTGGTTGAACCGTCACCGGGATAGCTAATCGCCGGGTATGGGGATTCATGGGTGGGATCAAGCGGATCATTTGGCTCTATCAGCGGGGCAAAGGTAGGGCTATGGGCTGATTGTTGCGTCGCGGTGGGGAGCTGGGCAACGGCCGTTTGTGGCACTATTGTCTCGGTTTGTGAGGAGGCAATTGGCTGTTGGCAGGCGGAAACGGCCGTTAACAACAGCGCAATCATCATTATCTTTAGCAACAAAAGGGGAAATGGTTTTAGCATAAAATCTGGCACCATTGTAGCAGGTTGTCGCCATGATGAGGCGGCTGCTCACCAACAATTCACCCAAAAGAAGGGTGGCAAAACGGCCGTTGCTGCGGTATGGTTGTAGCCATGAGCTGGTTACAGAAAGAAATCACCCTCCGCGCCCGACCGCGTGGCTTCCACCTGATCACGGCTGAAATTGCCGAGCAGCTTCCTGAATTGCGGCAGTTTGGTATGGGGTTGGCACATCTGTTTATCCACCACACCTCCGCCTCGCTTGCCATCAACGAAAACGCCGATCCGACTGTGCGGCAGGATATGGAAAGCCATTTTAACCTGCTTGCCCCGGAAAACGCCCCGTATTATTTGCACACCTACGAAGGGGCGGACGACATGCCGGCCCATATCAAGGCGGTGCTGTTGGGCAACAGCCTGACGATTCCGGTAACAAACGGCCGTTTTAACCTTGGCACCTGGCAAGGCATCTACCTGTGTGAACACCGCAACCACGGCGGTCGGCGGCGACTCATTATAACCATTCAAGGCGAACCAGCGGCGTAAATTTGCCTTTCTCGCAAGAAGTTCAACTTTTTGCAAAAGTTGAACTTTTGAAGCATCATGAAGATAGTAAAAACAACCCTCACATTATTCCAGGAAGCCGGGCAAGCGTTTGGCAAGGACAAGGCATCCATGCTGGCGGCCGCATTGGCTTACTACACCATCTTTTCCCTGGCACCGCTCCTCGTTTTTTCCGTCTTTGTCGCCGGAATGCTCTTTGGCGAACAAGCCGTAACAGGTCAGCTTGTGGATCAAATTGAAGGGACAGTCGGGCGAGAAGCGGCAGTCGTTATCCAAAATATTTTACGCAATGCCAGCAGCGGCTCAACTGGCTTTTGGGCTACCATTGTCAGCACCGCCATGCTGGTGTTTGGGGCATCGGGTGTCTTCACCCAGCTCCAGCAAGCACTCAACCAGATTTGGGGCGTGGAGCCGGAAAAGGCGAGCGGCCTGGCCGGGGTGCTAAAAATGGTGACACAGCGAGCCTGGACGTTTTTGATGGTGCTGCTGATTGGTGGCTTGCTGCTGGCGGCACTGCTATTAACGGCCGTTGTCCAAGCCCTCAGCCAATACATCATCGCCCTCTTCCCCGCCGCTGCCTTCCTCATCCCCCTGCTCAACCTTGCCGTTGCCCCCTTTGTCATGTGGCTGGCGTTTAGCTTCATGTTCAAAGTGCTGCCGCAAACATCGGTGCGCTGGCGCGATGTCTGGCTGGGTTCGGCCGTGACCATGCTGCTGTTTGCCGTCGGCGTTACGCTGATTGGCTTTTACCTGGGGTTCAATACGGCTGGCTCGGTCTATGGGGCAGCCAGTTCACTTATTGTTGTGCTGCTGTGGATTTATTACTCAGCCCAAATCTTTCTCTTTGGAGCGGAATTTACAAAGGTGTTTGCCCGGCATCGGCAAAAACTGCGGGAACAGCGGACGAACCTTGGAGCAAGACCCGATTCGATGATGCCGCGTGTGGTGTCAGAAACGGCCGTTTCCCCCGCAACCACCTCGCTCACCATCCACGCCGACCCCCAGGTCAACACCCGCAAACAGGTTGCCGCCGGGCTGGTCGGGCTAGGCACAGGGCTGCTAGTCGCCATCGTCGGCTACCTGCGGCGGGGAAACGGGGATTAGCAAAGGGGGATTGGCGATTGATGATGGCTCACAATCGCCAATCTCTAATCCCCAATCTCCATTTTCTGCCAACGTTCGGTGTGGGAGCGGATAAAATCAACGGTGTATTGGTGAGCAAAACGGCCGTTATTGTCCACGGCAACCGGCTCACCAAAGGCAAAAAAAATCGGCCGTTCGCGGTGCAAAGGACCAAAATCACGCACCAACCTCCCGTTACCCCAAAAGTCCGTCTTTAGTGCCACCGGCATCACCCGCACCCCAGCCCGACGCGCCAGCTTCACCCCCAGCGAATTAAACTGCTCTGGGTCAAACCGCGCCGCCCGCGTGCTTTGCGGAAAAATCACAACAGAAACACCTTGCTCCAGCAGTGCTTGCCCCTGCGTCATCACCGTTTGCAAATCCTCACGCGGGTTGCGCCGCCCAACAACAATCGGGTTGAACGAAGCGATCACCGGGCCAAAAATCGGATATTTCAACAGCGACTGCTTGATCACAAAAGAAACTGGCGTCAGCGGAGCCAACAAACCGGGAAACAGGCCTCCCTCCATACTGCTCATATGGTTGGCAACGATGAGCAGCGTTTCCCCCTCGTTGCCAGCTTGTGCCACATGTGACAACCCGGACAAATGAAAACGCCCCCCGCAACCTTCTATCAGGCGCACAATCTGGTACGCTCGCCGCGCCCGTGCGGCCGGCGTGTTTTTTCCTTGCACAATTAACAACCGCGCCCGAATCATCACGGAAGCATACCGCGCCACAAAATGAGCGCGACCGCTTCCAACCAGTCTATCTAACAGCAGTCGCTGCATATCATCTGGCGTGTCATATGTATCGCCATTAAAAAAATTCAGCACGTCTCTCAAGATTTCCAATACCTCAGGCTATTAATCTGGATAAAGCTCGGCAATCAGCGCGTCGAGATCATCATTGTTAGAATTACGGCTTGTTTTATTGTTGTTTCTAATGTCATCGTAGAACGTCTCATCATAGCGGCGCGAGCGCACGGGAATGGGCATTTTGACTCCCCAGCCCAGCAGCAGCACCTCTTCCTTCTCCTGCAGCCGCGCCAACATCCCCCGCAGTTGCTCCCGCCCGGCCAGCCCCGTCAGCACGGCGCGGATGTCGTCTTCATCCCCCAGCCAGCCGGTGATGCGCGTACCAAGCTGGGACATAATCTCGTCGTCAATGCCAGACGGCCGTTGATCCACCACCAGCAGCGTCACAAAATATTTCCGCAGTTCCCGCGCAATAATGCCAAACGCCGTTTGCCCCGCCAAATGGGGGTTGAGCAGCTTGTGGGCTTCTTCGATGGCAATCAGCAGCGGCACAGGCGGCGCGGCTCCGGCCGTTTTGTGCTGTTCCGTGCGCCGCACCCAATGCTGCCGCAGCCGCCGCGTCAGAATGTTCGACACCAGTAAATAATCCAGATCGTTGTCGTACTCCCCAAAGCCGAGGATGACATGACGGCCGTTTTCCAGCTTGTCCACAATCGCCTGTACGGGGTCCCCGGCCGGGTTTTCTACCACATATGGCTTGTCGTAAATCAGCGCCAGCTTGCGGTGCAACGCCTCCGCCGCCTTCTCATGCACGTTGTTGTTCCGCGCCCACATCGCCACGGAATGGTCAGCCGGGAAACTCTTGCCGCTTTCCGGGTCATAATCCATCGCCCCCGGCTCAAGCTGCATAAATTCACGAAACCAATCAGTGCCAAATGCTCGCTCCAGGGCGTTAAGCGTCACCGCTGCCGTGTCGGTCAAATTCAACGCCTCAGACAGCAAATTGATGTCGCCCGTCGTAAAATCTTTTAGCCCAAGCTCCAAGGTGAAATCAGGGGCGTGGCCGCGCACCCGCGCCCCAGCACCCAGTGCCGCCACCTGCACCTTTTGCCCAAACAGCGACTTTAGCCCACGCACCGCCTGCCCCTTGTCCGAATCCAGGTCGTCGTAGGCGTATTCGTTGTGCATGTCGAACACCAAGGCGGCAGCCACGTCTTCACGCATCAGCCCGGCCAGCACCATGCGCGTCAGGAAGCTTTTGCCAGTGCCAGTTGCCCCAAAAATACCGCTGGAGCGTTTAACAAATTTGTTCAGATCCAGCCGCACGGGGTACCCCTGCTCAATGGTGTGGCCGACGACAAACATCCCTTTGCCGTCTTCGCCAAAAATTTGCGCCACGTCGGCTTCGTCGGCCTGGCGCACGTCGGCGTGGTGGGCAGGAACGGTTTTAACGGGGCGGGGGCCGGGGTTTTCTTCGCCGCGCTCTACGCGCTGCTCCCACTCAAAGCGGTCGCGGGTACCAAGTTCTGGCCCTCGGTCGAGCATTAGGGTGGGGTACATGTTGAGAGTGGTGTAGAGGGTTTTGCCCAGCAGTGCCTGCTGGATAATGGGTTGAAGGCGGTCGGTTTTTTCGTCGGCAAAGCGGGGGTCGGTGGCCCCCAACTGCAGGTCGGTGACAAGGCCATAGTAGCGAAAACGGCCGTTTTCACACACCACAAAGCTCCCCTCCTGCACCCGGTCGGCCGGCACCGTCAGCCGAATCCGAAACCCCTCCTTCAAACCACCACCCACAATATAGCCAATTGGTTCGTTTGTATCCATAAAACAGCGGGTTATTGGGTTATTGGCTATTGATGTACCAGCTCACCCAATAACCAATAACTATACCTCTACAGTTGACAAGGTTGGCAACGCATTGCTAAGTGCTTCCAGAGTCGGGATCAGCACATCATAATTGCTTCGCAGCAGCTCAATCAGCTCATGAACCACGCCCAGCGCCCACGCCTGGTCATGGCCGCGCAGTTGGTAGGCGGATGTGATGTGGGCAACGAGCAGTTGGTCTACGGGAACGGGGCTGCCCACCGCCCGCAAAATAAGCCGCAAATACCCCAGCGAATCCGTAAAGCCGCGCACGTCGCTGGCAACCGTGACCAGTTCCACCGGATCCAGATTGAGCGGGGGTCGGGGGGGCAAACCATGTTTAATCGTCCCATCCAGCTCATAGCCAACCGCCAACACGCTCATCTCAATCGGCAGCAGCCGGTTGTTGCGCTGGTCTTCAATCACCGACGGAGCCGGATTTTCCGCCAGCACCAGCCGCCGCACCAGCGGGTCATCGTCAATGCTCATGTTGTAGATGAGGCCATAAATCGCTTCGCGGTCATCCACCGGCTTGGCCCGTACCAGCCCGCCAAAAGCGGGAATGCTCAACTGCCCCACGCGGCAGCCAACCGCGAACCCCGTTGTTGATGCCCGCAAAATACGGCCGATATGTTGGTTCATCATTCGCATAACCTTTGTTCAGTCATTGCTCTTATCAAATTCCGTGACCCGTCTCAATGTCAAAAACAATTCTTTCACCGGTTGGCTTACGGCACTTTCCGGTTCAGCCAACACAAGCGACTGATAAGCATTGAGGAAATCCTGCCGCACTCGATGAAACAGATGGAGGAAATGTCGCAAAAAGCCAACACAATCCAAAATAGCAAACTCAATACCATTTGTTTTGCGATAAAACGTTTTCACATACTCAGCTACATCGTTATCAATGGGTGCCGTCGTGATAAAAATGTAACTGTCAACACGTATACCAGCACGCACAATCTTTTGCAAAGCGAGATCAGCATCAACTGTTGTCACGTCTTTTGCTTTCATCTCATAACAAGTTATCAGCTTGTTTTCCCCTATGAGCATAATTTCAACATCACCAATAGCCCCAGTTTGTTCATCTGCTGCATTATGTGCATATAACGGCCGTACACTCTCTCCCAGGGTCTTCCCAACAACCTGATAGGCAGCAGCAATAATCAAAACGGGTAAACGGCTCGTTCTAGGGCTGGCTAGATGTTGCGCGATTAATTGGACAATTTCCTCCACCGAAAGCGGGATACCAGATGCTGTTGTTTGCAACTCTTGCAGCAACTGCGCCATACGCTCTTCCTGCTCTTGTTTTAGCAAAAGAAGCTGGCGGATGGTTTCCACAAGCAGCAACTCTGCGGTTATCTTCTCCTGGTGCACATCATCTAGCAACTGGATTGTATCAATATACATTTGCTTGGGGCGACCACTGATAGCAAGAGGGAGAGCAAGTGGCACATTAATAGTACGAAAACCCGGTGTTAAAAACGCTGTTGTAGCATTGACTGGTAACTGATATTTCGCTGCAAAAGGCCAGACATATTTTTCATCATACTCAGCACGACCGGAGAAGGTATCAGCATCACCAATTTCTGTATACGGTTTCCGTATGTCAACAGCCGGCCGATGAATTTTTGCAAGGGCACAACTCAGCAACAGTCTTGCCCCGGCTCGATTGCTTAAATTTCGGGCAACGTCATTGACTCGATTCAAAATCTGTTGATTCCTGATAAACGGCTTGTCTAAGCTGTTTCCAGCACGTCGAAAAGCGTTCTCAAGTATTTCGCCGGGGTCTGCCATTGCCCTTGTTCCTGATCTGTTGTCATGCTCTCAAGCGTGTAGTTGATCCACAAAACTTCCGTCCGATCTTGTTTTAAACTATCGGAACGGGTATTGGTTGAATGTGCTTTACGGGAAGGTGCCGCAACCATCTTCCAATCCCCATATAGTTCATCCATGAGCGAACAGTGATAGCCAGACACAGCTACTTTACCCTTTACGCGATGTAGGACAGCGGCCAATTCCCTATGCTCGTCATCACTCATTTCATACGCATACGCATTTATATCCGAACGTGATTCATGAACATAGGGCGGGTCACAATAAAACAATGTTTCTTCGCTGTCATAGCGTTGAATAATCTGTATAGCTGGATCATTTTCAATTTGGACACGCAACAAACGTTGTGCGACCTCAGCCAACCCTTCTACGCTGCCCAGCCAGCGCGAAACAGCACCGGCCATGCCTGCACGACTGGTCAATTTGCAATGCGCCCATCGGCCTTCGCTGGCAGATTGCGCCAGCCCGGTACGTACTTGCCGCGCCCGTATGAAAAAACGGCGGGCGCATTCCAAATCAGAAAGCGGGGAGCCTGTGTCGTTAATCGCGTCTCTAAACTCTTCTCTGGAAAAGGGTGTCAGCCCAATGGCTTCGATCAGTGCTTCTTTTTGGGTACGCAGGACGCGAAAAAAATTAACAACTTCTCCGTCAATATCGTTGTAGGTTTCTATGGGGGATGGTTGTCTATTGATGAGGACGGCGGCTGAACCGCCAAATGGCTCACAGTAATGCGTGGCCTCTGGTAATAAGGGTAGCAACCAGTCTAGGTGGCTATATTTTCCTCCGTACCAACCAAATGCTATCTTTTTATTTGTCATGGAGCCTCCTGTAGCGCATTTTATCATATTCCTTCGTGGCGTGTGCGGCTACCGCGTGCCAGCTCTTTGCTGCCCTGTTTGGAGGTGATGGCTTCGCTGATGCCGTGGCGTTCCATCACAATGTCAATCATAAAGTTGAGTTCGGCGGCATCTTGCCGACCGACGACGGCCATTTCGTCGGCGCGGGCAATGACGTAGGGATAATCGCCCAAAATGCGGCACTGGTCAACGATGAGGCTGTGAACGGCCGTTACCGCCTCCTCATCCTCCGCCACCCAACGCGGAACATCCACCCGCGCAATATTTTTGCCCACTTGCCCCGGATTCAAATAGAAAAAACAAACCTCATTCGCCGGGTCTTGCTCCGCAAACGATTGATTCGGCTCCGACACATAGACAAAAATTTTGCTCCGCTCTCCCGGCTGCAATATTTCCTGAAAAATATCGGCATCGGTAACGCCCTGCGTTGCCTGCCGCTGCCCCAGCGTCTTCCAGTCAAATTTCGGGTCGTCCAGCCCGGTCAAACTTCTTAGCAGCGTGATGACGGCACTGGTGCCGGGGCGGTCAATATAGCCACACAGCAACGCCCCCGCATAACGCATCACCGTCATGTTTTCGCCCCACTCCGTTACGGCGGCGTTGTCGGCCACGCCTGCCGAGCCAATGGGCCAATAGAGCAGCCGTTGATCCAGAATGGACACGACAGGCTGGGCGAGCTGCCGCGCTGCCTTGCTTTTTTGCGCCAGCGTGGTGATCTCTTTGACATCCCGCTCAATGCTGACCACGCCAGAGCTGGTGGTGAATTTATCGAGGGCTTCGTCTGTTTCGGGGTAAAAAATTTCCGGTTCGGAAAAGGTGTCGGGGGTTTGGTAGCTGCCGTGGTGGTAAATGATGCCACCGACGTTGATGAGGTAGTAAAGATGGGCCGCGTGGCGGTCGGGCATAATTTGGGAGCCGTCGGCGGCAATAATGGTGGCTTGCGCCGGTGGGGGTGGGGCAGAGATGTGGCTGTCCAGCGGTTCGCGGTGGTCAAGCGGCCGGGCGGAACGATAAAATTTTTCATCGGCCAGCTTTTGGGCGGTGGTGAGGGCGTGGGAAACGGCCGTCCAGTTGGTGCGGTAGCAAGTTAGGGCATCCAGCACTTCGGCCACGCGCTCTTGCCGCTGCGCCAGCCGCCGACCTGTTGTCTGCGCCATTATTTCTAAATCGGCCGTTAGTTTTTCAAATTCCAGAGTCATACCGTTCTCTCATAGCACATTTGTTCAATGCGTCAAGTGTAACGGATGTTGGTTGGGGAAGCAACGGGGTTGTGGCCCATGAGCGTTTGCTATTTACCTGGGTTTGGCTACCATTGTCATATTTGGAAGCGGCACTTTAAGGGGTATTTTAAGGGATATAGGGGAAAATGGTGGAGAATGGGAGAGCAGCGATTTACAAAGGGAAAATCGCTGCTAACGGGTTTGGAAATGTGTATGTGTCACGGTGCTTAGCTGATTAAGCTCCAGAAAAAGAGGCCAATTGCCACGACACCTAACAGTTGTCCGACGATTGCCATTCCCCAGGATGCTTCCCGTTGGGTATGAGCTTGCAGCAGGGCTGTGGCTACCAGGCTAATGGCTTGACCAAGCAGCCACGGGGCCAGCCCAACGAGGCTGAGGGGCATGGCAAGAACCCAGGCAAACAGGAAGCCGAGCAGTAGGCCACAGAGGAGAGAAACGGCCGTTAACCGATACCGTGCGGGAAAACGATTGTCAGATAGAACAACATCCTGAGTATATTGGGCAAACATACGATCCTCCAATTCATGCAAATCAATCATCATTTAAGCGGTCAGCTATAAGCCAAGTGTACGAAAATAACGAATGTAAAACCTGTTGGCTTCCCTGCTATTTAACGATACTCTCTATACGCTATTCATGTTGTAACCTGCGACACTGCCAGAATATGCGTTTATCAACATCCTGAGTAAAGAACCATGAAACAGCCCGGCAAACAACATAGCTTCTCACGGGCATCCGCCCAACATCTATTAGGCTATTGCCTGTTTGCTCTTGCCACCCTGCTTTGGGCAGGCTGCCAGCCAGCCCCGCCAGCCGACCCGATTAAGGTGGGGCTTGTGGCACCATTCAGCGGGCCGGAAGCGGCAGCAGGTGAAGCCCTACAGCGCGGCATGTTGCTGGCAATTGATGAAATAAATGCGGCGGGTGGGGTTTTGAACCACCCGCTAGAGTTAGTAAGCCGCAATTCGACAGCGATGGAGGAAACGGCCGTTTCCGAACTCATCAACACCGAATCCATAGTTGCTCTTTTTGGCGGCGTTTTTGATGGCAAAATGCCCAGCTACCGCAACCTGGCTAACGAAAAAGAAATCCCGCTTTTTGGCACATGGGGCGCAGCCACCTACACAGCCGACATACCAAATGACCACGCCTACCTCTTTTGTGTCTCCGTCACCAATGCCGATGCCGGGCAATTTTTGGCGCAGTATGGAGCGCGGGTTCTTGACATCCACCAGCCAGCCATCATCAGCGACCAAAGCGAGTGGAGCCTGGCAAACGTAGAGCCACTGGAGGCAGGTTTATCTGCTCAAGGCATTCCCCCCGTCGCTGTGGCCTCTTTTGCCAGCGGCGATCCTGATATGCTCAATGAGTTGATCACACTGCGAGATGCCGAGGCTGACGGGCTTTTTCTGCTGGCCGGAACGTTTGAAAGCACGGCCGTTGTCCGCACGTTGGCAACCATGAATTGGAAAGTGCCGGTTCTCAGCTATTGGGGAGCCAGCAGCCGTGTCTTCATTGAGCAAGCCGGGTTGGAAAATGTCAGCGAGGTATATATTTTGCAGACGTTTGCTTTCGCTGATGCACCGTCAGACAAAAGCCAGGCACTGCTAACAGCCTATCACAAGCGCTTTGGCACCAACCAACTGAGTGAAATCAGGGAACCAACGGCCGTTGTGCAGGCGTATGACGGGATGCACCTGCTGGCTCAAGCCATTGAGCAGGCGGGGACGACAACAGGCAGTAGCGTCAAATCCGCGTTGGAAGCATTGAAGGTTCCGTATGATGGGGCAATTAAGGTATATAAACGGCCGTTTTCCCCCACCAACCACACCGCCCTCACCACCGACGACTACATGATGACCGTTTGGCACATCAACACCCTCATCCCCGCCCCCAGACCCAGGCTGGAGAATTAGCTTATGCGTACTCATTTTCTCAAAACATTACAAGGCCGCTTTCTCACCGCCCTCATTCTCGTTGGCATCATTCCCTTTGTCCTCGTTGGTCTCATCGTTGTCAACATCGAAACCCGCGCCCTCAACGAACAATCCACCCGTGAATTAACCGGCCTGGCACGCGGCCTGGCCGGAGAACTGGACACCTTCCTCAACGAACTCCTCAAAGATTCCCAGGCTATCGCCTCTCTGCCCCAAATCGTCAGCATGGACCCCGCCCAGCAAGAACCCCTCCTCAAAGATTTATTCGTCCACTACTACAACTACGGCCAGCTTGCCATTGCCGACCTGAACGGCCAACTGCTGCTGGCCGCCCGCCCCCAGGAGTTGGTCAGCATTGCCCACGTTCCCTCCTTCCAGAAAGCGGCCAGCGGGCAGCAAGGGTGGGTCATCGCCCCCAACCTTTTCAACGACACCCTCATCCTCCACATGCACACCCCCATCCGCGACCAAAACCGCAACCTGGTTGGAGTCCTGGGCAGCCCGGTGCCGCTGGGTACGCCCGCCAACATTTTGGCTGAAATCAACATTGGCGGCGAAGGGCAAGCCTTTGTGCTGGACGAAATGGGCAAGGTCTTGCTCCACCCTGACCCAGCCGTGCGTGAAGCACGCCGCGACTACTCCCAGTGGATCGAGCTACCCTCGGCTGGAATGCCGGGCATTGTGGGGACGGCTCGCTATGAAATTGATGGCGAAGTTCGTATTGCTGGCTACACCGACATCCCCAACTTTGGCTGGACGGTTGTGGTAGACCGCCCCGAGGCCGAAGTTTTGGCTCCGGCGGTCGCCACACGTAACCTGGCGATGGCAGGGCTGTTGTTTAGCATTCTGCTAAGTACCGTAGCGGCCATTTTGCTGGCACGCAGCCTGACAAGACCCGTACGCAACCTGGCAGCCGCTGCTCAGGCCCTGGGTGCGGGCAACCCCACGGCACCACTACCGCAAAACAGCGACCCCGGAACGGAGATTGGCACGCTTATCACCGCCTTTGGCACCATGCGGCAGGCGGTAAGTGACCGCGAAGAGGGGCTGCGCCGCAGTGAAGCCCGGAATAGTGCCTTGCTCAACGCCATCCCTGATTTGCTTTTCCGCGTGCGCAAGGATGGCAATATCATTGACACCAAGGTTCCTGCCACCTCCCACGCGACGCTTGCTGACAACCGGTTCTATAAAACCAACTTTTATCAAATTATCTATTCTCTGGGTGCACGGCCGCTGGCGCAGCGATTTATTGACGGGTTTGAGGAAGCACTGCAAACGGGGTCGGTGCAAGTGGTTGAGTCGCAGTTGGAGATGAACGGCCGTTTAACCGACTTTGAAGCTCGCTACGTCACCACCGACGACGACGAAATGCTCATCATGTTCCGCGACATCACCGAACGCAAGCAAGCCGAAGCCGCCATCCGCAAACACCTCTCCGCCCTCGAAGCCGCCAACGACGGTATGGCAATCCTCGACCGCAACCTCACCTACACCTACGTCAACGACGCCCACGCCAAAATCCACGGCTACGCCCAAGCCCAGGAACTCATTGGCAAACCGTGGCGCATCTCCTACACGCCACAAGAGTTCAACCGCCTGAACAAAGACGTTTTGCCCATCGTCATGGAAAAAGGCGTCTGGCGCGGTGAAACCATTGGCAAACGGCGCGACAACAGCACCTATTTTGAAGAAATGTCCCTCACCCTCATCGAAACCGGCGAATACGTCTGCGTTGTCCGCGACATCACCCAGCGCAAAGAGTCTGAAGAAGCCCTGCGCCAGGCACAAAAGTTGGAAAGCCTGGGCGTTCTAGCCGGCGGCATTGCCCACGACTTCAACAACCTGCTCACCGGAATGCTCGGCCACGCCTCCATCGTCCAGGCCACCCTGCCGGCCGACAGCGACGCCAGCGAGCAACTAGAACGACTCATGCAATCCGCCGAAACGGCCGCCGATCTTACCCGCCAGCTTCTGGCCTACGCCGGTAAAGGTCAATTTGCCATCCGCCCACTCAACCTCAACCGCCTCATCCGCGAAAACGCCGGGCTAATTGAAACCGCCATTCCCCGCCGTACCGAACTCACCATGAACCTCCAGGAAGATTTACCCCTGCTGGAAGCCGATCGCGGGCAGCTTCAGCAAGTCGTCATGAACCTCGTCATCAACGCCGCTGAATCTCTGGGTGAGCAGGGGGGTGAAGTAAGCATAGGCACCTCATTGCAAGCACTTCAGGAAACCAGCGAAACAGAATTTATTGGCGGCGACCGGCTTACCCCCGGCAACTATGTTGTTCTGGAAGTACACGACAATGGCAAGGGTATGACCAAAGCCACAATTGACCGCATTTTTGACCCATTCTTTACCACCAAAACATCAGGCCACGGACTAGGGCTGTCGGCAACCCTGGGCATCATTCGCACCCACAATGGTGGTGTACAGGTGGAAAGCATCCCCAACCATGGAAGCACATTCCGCATTTTCTTCCCCGCGTCTACAAAACAGGAAGGCAGCCACATCCCCAGCAACTTTATCCCACCGCAAATAAACGGCCGTGTTCTGATCATTGACGATGAAGCTCCCGTGCGTCGTGTCGCCGAAGATATGCTCCACGTCCTCAGCATGGAAACAGTCGCCGCCACCAGCGGGCAAGAAGGGCTTGATCTCTACAAAAAACACGGTGCCAATATTGATCTCATCATCCTGGATATGAAAATGCCCGGCATGGATGGCGAAGAAACCTTCCGCCGCCTAAAAAAAATCAACCCCAAGGTCAAGATAATCCTCGCCACTGGCTATAGTGAATCAGAAGACCTTAGCATCTTTGTTGAACAAAATACCGTCGAATTCTTGCGCAAACCCTTTGCGCTCAGCGCATTAGCTGAGAAAATACAGGCGGTATTACTTTATGACTCAACCAACACCTAATAAAAACAACACCCAGCGGTTTGCAGCTCTGCAACACCGCGACTTTTTTCTCATCTGGATCGGGTATCTCATCTCCTCAACCGGTACCCAAATGCAGTTCATCGCCGTCAACTGGCATATTTTTGACCTGCTGCGCGGCGAAACCTACACCCTGCAACTATTTGGACGCGAATTTGCCCTCAACGCCAGTGCCTTGGGGCTGGGGAGCATCGGCCTGGTGCGCGTGATCCCCATTGTCCTTTTTGCCCTGCTTGGCGGCCTGCTGGCCGATGCCCGCGACCGGCGCAAGCTGCTACTGTGGGTACAGGTTGCCTCCACAGTCATCGCCGGGCTGCTGGCCGTCCTAACCCTCACTGACAACATCAGCATTCTCATGATCTACCTGCTCACTGGCGCAGGTGCGGCCGCTTCCGCAATGGAGCAACCGGCGCGGCAATCTATTGTGCCAAACCTAGTGCCACGCCACCATCTCACCAACGCCATCAGCCTCAACACCTTGATGAACTTTTTGGCAACGGTGATCGGCCCCATGCTTTCAGGCGTATTGGTGGGCGCATTTGATGTTGGAATAGTTTATGCCATCAACGCCATCTCCTTTGTCGCAGTCATCATTTCGCTGCTGCTCATGGAATACCGGGGGCAAGCGGCGGCTCCCGAAGCAAGTGGGCTAGGCTGGGGCGCACTGGTGGAAGGGCTGCGCTTTACCTTTGGCTCACGCATCATTCGCAGCACCATGCTCCTTGACTTTTTTGCCACCTTTTTCTCGTCCGCCCGCACCATGCTGCCCATTGTGGCAGAAAATGTGCTGGGCGTGGGGGTACAGGGGTATGGCCTTCTCTCAACGGCACAGCCGATTGGGGCATTGATCGCCGGAACGATCATGGCGTGGCGTGAGGATGTAAATCGCCAGGGGGTGGTTCTGTTAGCCAGTGTGGCAATCTACGGGGCAGCTACGGCGTTGTTTGGCGTTTCAACCTGGTTTATTCTGTCTTACATTTTGTTTGCCCTGACGGGGGCAGGGGACACGGTTTCCACCGTTATTCGCGGTACGCTGCGGCAAGTGCTAACGCCGGACCGGCTGCGTGGACGAATGGTGAGCGTCAATATGGTCTTTTTTATGGGTGGGCCGCAGCTTGGGGAGCTGGAGGCGGGGCTGGTGGCGGCCATTTGGGGTGCGCCCATTGCCATTCTTTCCGGTGGGATTGCTACCGTGCTGCTAACGGCATGGATTGCGTGGAGCTATCCAAGTCTGCGAAACTTTACCAGGGAGCAGATGATTGCGGCTGAGGGGTTGGGGTAAACGGTAATCATTTAGAAGTTCAACTTCTTCTGAGAAGTTGAACTTCTTCCGTAACTTCCCTGCATCGGTTATTGGTTAGCGGCTGAGGCTGTGTCCAGATCCATTGGAAGTAAGCAGGGCTTCGACTTCGCTTTTTTCGATGAGGGGCATGTCACCGGGGATGGTGTATTTAATGGCGGCGGTGGCGGTTCCCCAGCGCAAAGCGTTGGCTAAGGGATCGTCGTTGGCATAGAGATAACCGTAGAGGAAGCCGGCCGTAAACGCATCCCCACCACCCAAACGGCCGATTTCTCCCGCCGCTGGAAAAGCTGGTTGCCGCATGATCTGGCCGCTGCTTGCCTCACAACCAATGGCACCCTCTTTGCCCAGGGTTAAAACAATGGTGGCGTGGGGGAATGTGTGGTGGAGTTGAGAAACGGCCGTTTCTGCATCCCCCACCACCCCATAAATCGCCACCGCATCTCGCAGCGGCATAAACAAAATATCGGCCGTTGCCACAAACGGCGCACAGCCTGCCCGTGCCGCCGCCGTTGACCATAATTTGCCCCGGTAATTCACATCAAAGCTCAACAGCCAGCCCGCCTGTTTTGCCAATGCCGCCGCTCTTTGCAGCATTTGCGCCACATTCGCGCTCAGTGCCGGGGTAATTCCCGTCAGGTGCAACAGTCGCGCCCGCCCCGGCTGAAACATATCTTCCGGCAAATGCGCTGGGGTCATTTGGCTTAACGCCGATGCAGCCCGGTCATAAATAACCCGGCTGCCGCGTGGTGCCACTCCCTCCTCATAAAAATACAGCCCCAGCCGGTCGCTGTCCGACCATTGCACGTGGCTCGTATCAACCCCATAACCGGTGAGCGTTTGCGTGACGACTTTCCCCAGCGGATTACACGGCAAACGGGACAGCCACGCCACTTTCGCCCCCAGCCTTGCCAACCCAACGGCCGTATTTGACTCACTGCCCCCTACCTCCACATCCAAACTTTTGGTTTGCCCCAGCCGCAAAAAGTTGGGCGGCGTCAGCCGCAGCATTGTTTCCCCAATCGTCACCACATCGTAATTTGTCATGAGAAAATAATATCCGATTCTGCCCCCAAAGAAAAAACCACTCGCGTGGAGTGGTTTTTATGGCTCTTGGCGCAGCCTACAGTACGTTCGGCGTTAGCAGTAGCGCAGCAGCGCAAGAGCAAAAGAGGGTTGGTTGTGTTAGAAAGGGTTACAATTAATCTGCCAAAGCAAACCATTACTGATATTATGGTGGAAAACAATCACAACAGTGCTTACGATTTTAAACCATTGGCGAAACGGACAATCCCGTTTATGATCAGCCTATGAGCAACAAAAAAATTGCACCTTATGGTTCCTGGGATTCACCTATTACGGCAGATTTACTGGTTGGCGGCACCATTAGCCTGGGGCAGCTTGTGGTAGATGGTGACGCTGTGTACTGGACAGAGGGCCGGCCGACTGAAGGGGGACGCTATGTAGTTGTTAAGTGGACAGCGGCCGGCGGGCGTGTTGACCTAACACCAGCACCATTTAATGCCCGTACCCGCGTTCATGAATATGGCGGCGGCTCCTACACGGTTCACTATGGCAACGTCATTTTTGCCAACTTTGCCGACCAGCGGCTGTATCGTCAGCAGCCGGGAGGCATACCCGAACCGGTAACGCCAGATTGGGGAGCCGGAGCGATTCGTTTTGCTGATGGGGTAATGGATGGCAGAAACGGCCGTTTGCTCTGCATCCGCGAAGACCACCGCCAAGCACCCGCCGAAGCCACAAACAGCCTCATCAGCCTGCGGCTAGACGGCCACGACGACGGCACCATTCTCGCCAGCGGCAACGACTTCTACTCATCCCCCACCATCAGCCCCAACGGAAAACAGCTTGCCTGGCTCACCTGGAACCACCCCAACATGCCCTGGGACGGCACCGACCTATGGCTAGCCGACCTGGGCATAGACGCAGAAGGCAACCACACCCTGAGCAATGCCCAGCAAATTGCTGGCGGCAAAGACGAGTCCATCTTCCAGCCCCGCTGGTCGCCCGATGGTACTCTCTACTACATCAGCGACCGCAGCAATTGGTGGAATCTCTATCGCTGGGATGGCACAAATGAGGAACCCATCTACCCTATGGCTGCTGAATTTGGTCAACCGCAGTGGGCTTTTGGGCAATCTACCTACGATTTTGCCGACGCCAACACCCTCATCTGCTGGTACACGCAAAACGGCAGCAGCAGCATTGCCAGCCTGGATATAACCAGCCGCCAGCTTACCCCCTTCGATTTACCCTACGTTGGTTCCAATATCCACATCACCAACAACAGGCTCATCTATCTTGGCGGTTCCGCCACCGCTGCGGCCGCCATCGTCTGCCTCGATTTGGCAACGGGCGAACAAACGTTGCTGGCCCAGGCCAGCAAGCTCGCCATTGACCCCGACTACATCGCCATCGCCCAACCCATCGAATTCCCCACAGCCGATGGTCTGACTGCCCACGCCTATTTCTACCCACCCAAAAACAAAAACTACATCGCACCAGACAATGAAAAGCCACCGCTGCTTGTTCTAAGCCACGGTGGACCAACCAGTGCCACCTCAGCCGGGCTGTCATTGGGCATCCAATATTGGACTAGCCGGGGCATTGGCATTGTGGATGTTAACTACGGTGGCAGCACTGGCTATGGGCGCGACTACCGGCAGCGGCTTAATGGCACGTGGGGAATCGTAGATGTGGTAGATTGTGCCAACGCCGCCCGCTACCTGGTCGCCCAAGGTTTGGCCGACGGCCAACGGCTTGCCATTCGCGGCGGCAGTGCTGGCGGCTATACCACCCTCTGCGCCCTCACCTTCCACGATTTGTTTAGCGCGGGGGCCAGCCATTTTGGCATTAGCGACATGGAAGCAATGGCCCTCGAAACGCACAAATTTGAGTCACGCTATCTCGACAGCTTGATTGGGGCTTATCCGGCCGAGAAAGAAAAATACCGCCAGCGGTCGCCTATTCACTACATCGATCAGCTTAACTGTCCCTTGATTCTGTTTCAGGGTCTGGAAGACAAGGTAGTACCGCCTAATCAGGCGGAAATGATGTTTGCGGCTCTGCAAGCAAAAGGAATTCCAGTAGCCTACCTGCCCTTTGAAGGAGAGCAGCATGGTTTCCGCCGGGCAGAAAATATCAAGCGATCTTTGGAAGCAGAGCTATATTTTTATGGCAGAGTATTTGGTTTTGAACTGGCAGCCCCAGTTGAGCCAGTGGAGATTGTCAATCTGTAGGGCAATTTTGTTGGCTGTTTGCAAAATAAGGTAAATGCACATTGAGATTGAGAGACTGGGAAATTGAGGGATTAGTTGTGGTTAGTCTCCCAGTTTCTTAATCTCCCAATCTCTGCTTTTACCCGATTAAATATGGTCAATCTTCAACAAAATTGCCCTATAGGATTTATCTTTTTTGCTCATGGATGACGCTTTATATTCGATGATTGAGGCCATTCACCAAACGCCGCCGCGCCTCGTTTTTGTGACGGCCGGGGCGGGGAGCCAGGCGTTGGCTGATTTATTGGGAGTGGGTGGTGCATCTGAAACACTGCTGGAAGCGGTGGTTCCCTATAGTTACACAGCCTTCAATGATTTTTTGGGGTATGTGCCGCCCAAATATGTAGATGCCCAGGCGGCTAACTTTTTGGCGGGGCGGGCGTTTACGCGGGCGCGGCAGCTTGAGAATGAGGGCCGGCCGGTGCTGGGGCTGGCTTGTACGGCTACCATTGCCACCAATCGGCCCAAAAAGGGGGAGCATCGCGCTTACATGGCACTGTGGCAGCTTGAATCGGTGACGTGTGTGAACTTGTACCTGGACAAGGGGGCGCGGGATAGGGCGGGTGAGGAAGCGGTGGTGAGCCAGATGCTGCTGAATTTGCTGGCGCAGGCGTGTGGGGTGGTGCCGGTACCGATTGTGTGGAAGGAAGGGGATCGGGTGGAAACGGCCGTTTATGAGTTCACTACAGCCATTGACCAACTGCTCAACCGGGAAATTTCCTTTTTTGGCGTTTATGCCGATGGCCGCATCCGCGACAACGGTGTTAATCCCCGCGTAGTGCTTTCCGGCTCCTTCAACCCCCTGCACGACGGCCATATCGCCCTGGCACAGGTAGCCGAGGAACTCATCGGCCATCCTGTTGCTTTTGAGCTACCCGCCATTAATGCCGACAAGCCCCCGCTGCCCCACGCCGTTATTCTGGATCGGCTGGCGCAGTTTGCCGGCCGCTACCCAATTTATGTCACCAGTGCCCCCACGTTTTTGGAAAAGGCCAGACTATTCCCCGGCACTACCTTTGTCGTCGGCTACGATACCGCCGTCCGCATTTTGCAGCCCCGCTTTTATAATGACACCCTAGAAGGGCTGCACGCAGCCTTGGCTGAGCTAACTGAGCTAGGCTGCGATTTTTTGGTGGCCGGCCGCATAGACCATCACGGGTTCTTTCATTCCTGCCACGACCTGTCCATTCCGGCCGGCTACACCCACCTATTCAAAGGCATACCGGCCAACAAATTCCGCCTGGACATCTCATCAACTGATTTGCGTAAGGCGGGGAAGAAAGGCAGCCGATGACACTGAGCCATGTGGGGTGTGGGGAGTAGGGTGTGGATTTGTTGGCTCCAGTTTTCCGCAAAACGGCTACTCCAGGCGGTCAATGCGGCGCACGGTTTGGCGCAGTTTGATGATGCTGTCGGGCAGGTGGTAGCCTTTACGCAAGCTAACCGTGCCGTAAATCAGCGTGCGTGCGCCAATGACGCAGCCGGGGTTGAGAACTGCGTTACAGCCAGTCTGTGCGTCGTCGCCCAAAATGGCTCCCATTTTGGCTAACCCTGTGTCATAGGTTTCGCCGTCCACTTCCAGCTTGATAGACGGCCGTTTTCCTGTCAGCTTGTCCTTCTCACTCAAAATCCCCAAATTGCTCAGCTTGGTACCCGCACCCAGGTTAACCCGATGCCCCAGAATAGAGTCGCCAACGTAGTTAAAGTGTGGGGCATGGGCATGGGGTAAAAAGAGACTGTTTTTAGCTTCGCTGGCATGACCCAGTACGCTGCCCGGCAGCATGATCACATTTTCACGCACAAAAGCCCCGTGACGCACCACGCACCCTTCGCCAATATAGGCCGGACCATGAACATAGGCACCAGGCTCAATGATGGCAGTGGGGGCGATAAATAACGGCCGTTTTCCCAAATAAGCACCCGGCATCACTTCGCCCAAAATCTGCTGCTCATCCCCCACCAGCCGCGCTACATGCGCTTCAATGTGGGCAATCGCCTCCCATACGTAGCGGCATTGCTCAAAAAAGGAAGCCACAAGGGCATCGTCTAAATTAAAAAAAGCACTTGGTTCAAACATATTTTGCTCCATCTCCCAAACGTTTTTGTACAAGCAGCTTGCCTGTAAAACAAAAAAGGTACGGAAAATCCGTACCTTTCTGCTTTCTATGACCAGGCCACAACCACCCTCTCTTTTTTATCCCAGGCGATTAAAGAGAAAACGGCCGTTTTGGCACAACCGAAATTTTAGCGCGGGGATACTACAAGCCGAATCGCTGTCCGCTCTTGACCATCTATAGCAACATCAACAAACTCAGGGTCGCAAACAACTTCAACGCCTTCTTCCTGCAGATACCCTTTCGCAATAACAATCGCTTTCAACGCTTGGTTAACAGCACCAGCACCAATCGCCTGTACTTCCGCCCGGTTAACTTCGCGGATAACCCCGGCAATTGCGCCCGCAACAGCAGCAGTACGCGACCGGGCAGAGACTTTTATTACATTCATATTTGGGCCTCCAAGTTGTCCAATTATGTATTGAGCCAATGAATTCTCAAGATAAATGGTAATTCTAGACAATACTCAAGTTTTTTGTCAAGCACCTGTTGTTAAGTTTACTTGAGATTTTCTGAATAGCAAAAATTTATATCCATAATTCAGGGTGAATTGTTTTTTGTTAGCAACTGACTCACAATTCCATGACCTATTGTAAGTTATGACAAGAACTAATGCCAAAATTCATCGCCAACAGAGTGGCCGCACGCTGGCTTTTCAGGGAGTACTAGAGCAGATGCTGTTTCGCTTTCATTTGTATTATGTCGCCACACCCCCATATATGCGGGTTTAACGGCCGTTTATCAACCTACAAATAGGGCTACCGGTCATGGGTTAACATAATACCTTAAAAATTTCTCTTTCATAACATCTCATTAATTGGAAATTGGATAACCTTTTAAGGGAGAAATCTCCTAAATGGCATTGCCCCACACCCCGCAATTTGCTAGAATGCAAAGGCCGTTGTCACTTACGAAACCATTTGACATAGTTTGGAAAAACGTGAGTGTACAGAGTAGAACAACAAATTGTTCTACATTTGCTAGGGAAGAACAGGACAGGGAACAGAGATTTCTCATCACGATGAGAAAGTTCAGGCACTGAACAATTTCGTTAAGTGCATTAAACAGACAAGGGAGTCCAGACTGTACCCTTCGTGTCAAATCGCCACGTTCTTGCAAGGTATTTATTGTTTAAGAAGAAAAGTCCAATCAAGCGGCAACGGTTTGATGTACCCCGGACCATCAATATCATTATCGGTGTAGCACGTTTTCTAAACGTTTGTTAGATTGCGTCTGTCTGATCTAGTTTGGGCGAGGTATTGGATCGTATGTCACCAGAAACTGCTTGGAAAGCAACCATTGGCGAATTAGAGCTGCAAATGACAAAGGCCACGTTTAACACGTGGCTGAAAGATGCGCGGTTAATTGCTGGCGAAGCCAATGAATTTGTCATTGGTGTGCGCAATGATTATGCCAAAGATTGGTTAGAGAATCGTCTTTACGACACTATTTTACGAACATTAGCCGCCATTCTTGGGCAACGGCCGCAGTTGCGGTTTGTTGTCTGGTCTGACGAGCTTATTTCTACCCCCGTACCAACGGGAATAGATAGATCAACAACGGCCGTTTCCGTTGTGCCTTCCCCCGCGCAAAATAGCACCCTTGCTCCCCTGATTGGTACCGAAAACCTGCTCAACCAGCGGTTTACCTTTGCCAGCTTTGTCGTCGGCACCAGCAACCGCTTGGCACATGCGGCAGCCCTCTCCGTAGCGGAAAATCCCGGCCAAACCTACAACCCGCTTTTTATCTACGGCGGTGTGGGGCTGGGCAAAACCCATTTGCTCCATGCCATCGGACACAAATGTTTGGAAATGGGCAAACAAATTTGCTACATCTCCTCCGAAACCTTTACCAACGACCTGGTGCTTTCCATCCGCACTAAACAAATGACGGCCTTCCGCGAACGATATCGCTCCCCTGACGTGCTGATGATTGACGACATCCAATTTATCGCTGGAAAGGAAAGTACACAGGAAGAGTTATTCCACACCTTCAACGACCTGCACAGCCGTGGCAAACAAGTGGTCATCTCCAGTGACCGGCCACCCAAGGCAATGGTGACACTGGAAGAACGGTTGCAATCCCGCTTTGAGTGGGGGCTAATGGCGGATGTGCAACTGCCAGATTTGGAAACTCGAAAGGCCATTTTGCAGGCCAAAGCGGAAGAACTAGGGGTCTATGTGCCGGATCACGTGCTGGAAACGATTGCCCACCACATTCGCAACAACATTCGTGAGTTGGAAGGAGCATTGAACAAGGTATCGGCTTACGCACAACTGCAAGGCTCGGTTATTGATAATACGCTGGTTAACATGGCACTAGCTGACCTCATTCGCAAGCCAGATAAAGTAACAGTGGAACAGGTAATAACGGCCGTTAGCATCTATTATAACGTCACCAGCGAAGCTTTGTGCGGCTCCAGCCGCAGCCGTACCGTCTCTCTTCCCCGTCAAATTGCCATGTATTTGGCGCGTACCGAAACTGAAGCCTCGTTGCCACAAATTGGCACCCACATGGGCAACCGCGATCACACCACCATTCTTTATGGTGTGGAAAAGATCGCTTCGCTAATGGAAACAGATGCCATTACCAGGCGCGAACTGCTGGAAATAAAGGCAAATCTATACGATTCCTAGCAGATTTGCTATCAGTAACCCCACATTTTGGGGTGTGATACTGTAGCCAAACGGCCGTTTTTCACCAGAAACGGCCGTTTTTTTGATCCACCTCACCGAATCTGTGGATAACTATCATAAAGTTGTGGAAAACCCTTGCTATTTGTGGAAAAGGTTGACATAGAAAAAATTCGTGTTCAACAATAGCAATCCCACATATGGGGGGGTGGTAAGAAACACTCTCCCAGATATGCAAGCGGCGTGGAAACAAGTAAAAAAACAAGCCAAAAACGAAGTTTCCGCTTCTCCCCACCATTGTCCACAAGGGCAACACATACAGCACCAGCATATGTAGGGTGAAATTTCAGTAAAAGGGAAAATCAGCGGCGTATATGGGCAATAAAAAAGTTCTCCACAAATCCACAGCCCCTACTAGCTACTACTATTTAAAAAGAACTTAAATAAACAAACGGGTATAACTCTTGGGATAAAAAAAGACCGCTTGAATAAGCGGTCTTTTCACAAGTTTCAAAAAGTATACGAACGGCCGTTTACAGAAACTCAATCAGTCCATACCCATCATCTTCTACAGGTAGCGCAGCAATACGGATGTTAGACGACTTGCCGGTAGTGTCCTGAAGCCGGAGCGTTATCTGGTCACTCCATTGATCCCACAGATCGCCAGACACAATGGTAAAACTGCGCATCGAGCCTTGTTTTCCCAGAGGCCCCTCCCCACGAATGTTGTAGCCATTTAGCACAATATTCGCCACAGCATTTGTTTGCTGGGGACTGTACACTTGTAGGGTTGCCGTGTTCTCTTTCATGCCTCATCCTCGACCGTGAAAATAGTGTAAAATGCTTTCAGGCTAAACTGTAACTTAGTTTGCATTTATTATAACTATTTCATAACTTTTTACCATACCGAATTTTCGATGCAAAACCATGAGCTAACTGATCTTTTATTACAATTGCGCCGCAACCGGCCGTTTATGGAGCAGGTGGTGGCCTGGGAACGTATCCCGGCACGGGGAGCCGCTGCCGAGGCTATGCCTGATACTGTTGACGGCCGTTTTGTGGCGGCGTTGGCGCAGCAAGGCATTACGGAACTGTATACCCACCAAGTGGCGGCGTTAACGGCCGTTTCCGACCACCACAACGTCATCATCGCCACCGCCACCGCCTCCGGCAAATCATTGTGCTACAACATCCCCGTACTACAGCGGCTGCTGGCAAACCCCCGCGCCCGCGCCCTCTACCTGTTCCCCACCAAAGCCCTGACCCACGACCAACTGGCAGAAACGACAGCGCTGGTCAACAACGGCCGTTTACCCATCCCCATTCACAGCTACGACGGCGACACCCCCCGCAGCCAGCGCAGCAAAGTCCGGCGCGATGGTGGCATCCTGCTCACCAACCCCGACATGCTCCACGCTGGCATCTTGCCCTACCACACCAGTTGGCGCGACCTATTCCAAAACCTCGAATTTGTCGTTCTGGACGAAATCCACACCTATCGCGGCGTGTTTGGCAGCCACATTGCCAACGTCCTGCGCCGCCTGCGCCGCCTGTGCCGCTTCTATGGCAGCAACCCGCAGTTTATTTGCTGCTCGGCGACCATTGCCAACCCGAAAGAACACGCGGAGCGACTGGTGGAACGGCCGTTTACCCTCATTGACGAAAGCCAAAACGGCGCCCCACGCGGCGAAAAACAGTTCATCCTCTACAACCCGCCCATCATAGATGAAGAGCTGGGATTGCGCGGCAGCTCGGTGCTGGCGGCCAAGGATGCCGCCCTGACCTTCCTCAGCAACAACATCCAAACCATCGTCTTTGCCCGCGCCCGGCAGACGGTGGAACTGCTGCTGACCTACCTGCAAGACGAATTGCGCTACCAGCAGGGGGAAGAAACGGCCGTTGCTGGCTATCGCGGCGGCTACCTGCCGCTGGAACGGCGCGAAATCGAGCAAGGATTGCGTCAGGGCTTCGTGCGGGGGGTGGTGGCTACCAACGCCCTTGAACTAGGTATAGACATCGGACAGCTTGATGTTGCCGTTCTCACCGGCTATCCCGGCTCCATCGCCTCCACCTGGCAGCAGGCGGGGCGGGCGGGGCGGCGCAATGCCCAATCGGTGGCATTGATGGTTGCCAACAACAGCCCGCTGGATCAATACATTTGCCACCACCCGCGCTATCTTTTCGGCCGTTCGCCCGAACACGCCCTCACCAACCCCGACAATTTGCGGATCATGGTCAAACATCTGCTCTGCGCCGCCTATGAGCTGCCATTACGCCCCGATGAGCCATTTGCTGGCGACCAGCCGCTGGGGCCGCTGCTCGATCTGCTAGTGGAAGAAGGGGCGCTGCACCAAACGCGGCAGCAATACCATTGGCTGGGGGAAAATGCCCCCGCCAACGTTGTTTCGCTGCGTACCAGCGGCGGCGAAACGGTGCTAATCCATGCCATTGACCAAACACCGCCGGAGGTGATTGGGGAGGTGGATTTGGAGAGTGCGCCGTTTATGCTGCATGAGGGAGCGATTTATCTGCACCAAGCGCGGTCGTTTTTGGTAGAGCGGCTGGATTGGAACGGCCGTTTAGCCCAGGTTCGCGCCGTAGACGTAGATTACTACACCCGCGCCAACGTCGGCACCCGCATCCGCGCCCTGCAGCCCGAAGCCAGCAGCAGCGGCGACGGCATTGAGCGTGCCTATGGCGATGTCACCCTCGTCACCCAGGCCACCAGCTACCGCAAAATCAAACGCTACAGCCACGAAACGCTTGGCTTTGGCGAGATTGATTTGCCGGAAATGACGCTGGAAACCTCTGGCTACTGGCTCATTTTTAGCGAAGCGCTGACCGAACAGCTTTACCAGCAGGGGATTTTGCTGCGCCCCAACGACTATGGCCCCAACTGGCAGCAGCAGCGGCAAAAGGCATTGCAGCGCGACGGCCACAGCTGCCGCACCTGTGGTGCCAGCGGCGACGAGATTACGCTCCATGTGCATCATTTACGGCCGTTTCGGGAATACGGCTACGTTAAAGGGGAAAACGACCATTACCTGGAAGCCAACCAGCTCGATAATTTGGTGACGCTTTGCCCCGCCTGCCACCGCCGCGCCGAAGCGGGGCAGCAAACCCGCTCCGCCCTCGGTGGACTGGCCTACGTGCTGGGCAATTTAGCCCCGCTTTATTTGATGTGCGACCCGGAAGATATTCAGGTGATGGCTGAGAGCCGCAGCCCATTGACCCAAGCCCCCACGCTGGTCATTTATGAGCGCATTGCTGCCGGGGTGGGGTTCAGCCAGCGACTGTTTGAACTGCACGACAGTTTGCTGCAGGCGGCACTGGAACTGATTGCCGACTGCCAATGTCGCTCCGGCTGCCCCGCCTGCGTGGGGCCGCCCGGTGACATTGGCCCCGACACTAAGGCGGTGACGCGGCGGCTGGTGCGGATGTTGTTGGGGGGATGAGGGAGGATGGAAGACGAAAAACAAGCCATATCCGTCTTTCGTCTATATCCAGTAATGCTCAGTTTGAAATGACGAGGGGTAGGGGTGGGATGGCGCGGGAAGGTGCAAGGTGAACAGATGGTGGTGTCTCCGCGCCGTCTCGCCCTTTTATTTCGCAAAACGGCCGTTTTCGGCATGGGTTGCCAGCGGCAAACACCACCAGGGCGAGATGACCGGGAGAAAAGGCCAGCGGCGTTGCCAGCTTTAACCCCGGTCATCCCACCCCTACCACAAACTGTGAATTGCTGGTCTATTTTTTGACAATCAGCGGCAGGTAAACGGTGTAGTTGACCGTGCAAACATTGGCCGCGCCGGGGGTGGGGCTGTCCATGGTTTGCCAGTCTCCGGTTTCGCTGGGGCAGCGCCCTTCGGATACGTCGGTGGCTTGTGCGCCAAAGGTGTGGCTGTCGAGGACAGTGGTGCCGTCGCTAAAGACCAGCAGCACCGATTCGCCACCTGCCCCCAGCTTGAAGTCGGCATGGGCAGCACCCTGGAATGGGTCGCCGTCGGCGTAGATGAGCAGGTAGCCACCGGCCGGAATGGTGAGCGTTTGGGTGATGGGGGATTTGGTTAGGGCGGCAGGGTCGTCGCTGAGGTAGAAGCCGTTGAGATTAACGGCCGTTTCCCCCCCATTATAAATCTCAATCCAGTCCGGGAATTCCCCCGGCTCGTCGGGGTCTTCCAGCGTGCTGCCGTTGTCGGCCATAAACTCATTGATGACCAGCGTGGGCAGCGTTACGCCAACGGTGTAGCTGTGGGTGGCGTTGGGGGCGGTGGGCGGGTCGCTGCTAATCAGGCCGTCGTTGTCCTGCGCCGTCACATAAAATTCCACCGTGGTTCCGGCGGCAAAGGCGGGAATGGTGGCGCTGTAGCTACCGCTTCCCTGCGCCGTCATCGGCAGCGCCGAGAAGGTTCCGCCGGTGCGGTAGAACAGCGTTACGGCCACCACCTGCCCATCATCGCTAACCTGGCTGGTGACGGTTACGGGATCATTGTCGCCAGGCTGGGCGGGGGCAAAGGTGGTGCTGCTGATGTTGGGCGGGGTGAAGGCGTTGCTGCTGCCGGGGGTGGGCACGTTAAAAAACACCCAGTCGCTGCCGCCATCGGGCAAACGCCCTTCGGACACGTCGGCCGTTTGGACACCAAAGTCGTAGCTGTCTACGATGGTTGTGCCGTCGGGGGCAACAAGCAGGACGCTTTCGCCGTTGGTGCTGAGGCCAAAGTTGGTGTGGTCAGGCCCCTGGAACGGGTCGCTGTCGGCATAGATGAGCAGGAAGCCGCCGGCCGGAACGGTGAGCGTTTGGGTGATGGGGGATTTGGTCAGGTTGGCGGGGTCGTCGCTGAGGTAGTAACCGTTGAGATTAACGGCCGTTTCCCCCGCATTATAAAGCTCAATCCAGTCCGGGAACTCCGTTGGCTCCACCGGGTCGGTCAGCGTGTTGCTGTTGCTCGCCATAAATTCGTTGATAAACAGCGGCGGGGCGGTGTAGCCCACGATGTAGGTATAGGTGTCGGCCGGCGCACCGGGCGGGTCAAAGCTGGTTTGATTGTCGTTGTCAACGGCACGAATGTAATATTGAACGCTTGTTCCATCCGTTTGGGCGGGGACAGTGGCGCTAAATTGGTCGTTGCCCTGTGGCGACATCGCTACGCTGCTGCTGCTGCCGTTGATAATGGTGAACAACGTGACGGTGACTGTGCCGTCGTCGGTGACAGTGGTGGTGACGGTTACGCTGTCGGTGGCACCAGGCTGCTGCGGCGCGTGGCTGGTGCCAGTGATGGCGGGCGGCTGGGTGTTGCTGCTGCCGGGCGTGGGCGGGTTGAAGAAAATCCAGTTGTTGGCTCCGTCTGGGGAGCGGCCTTCGGAAATATCGGCCGTTTGCGGGCCGAAGGTGTGGCTGTCAATGAGGGTGCTGCCGTCGGGGCCAACAAGGGCCACATCCTCGCCGTTGGTGGAGCTAAGGTTAAAGTTGGTGTGGTTGGCACCTTGTTCAGGCTGGCTGTCGGCATAAAAGAGGACAAAGCCGCCAGCGGGGACGATGACGGAGCCGTTGATGGGGGATTTGACGAGGTTGGTGAGGTTGTCGGTGAGGTAGTAGCCGTTGAGGTCAACGGCCGTTTCCCCCGGATTGTAAATCTCAATCCAGTCAGGATACGTGCCTGGCTCGTCGGGGTCGGGGAACGTGGTGTTGAGGGCAACAAATTCATTGATATAGAGCGTGGGCGGGACAAAGCCAACCACATAGCGGCTGTAGCCATCGGCGGGATGAACACTACTTTGCCCCATGTCGTCCCCAGCCTCAATGTAATATTCAACGGTGGTGCTGCTGGGGAAAGCAGGAATGGTGCCTTCGTACCGGTCGTTTGCCAGTGCCGACATGGGAACGGCCGTAAAGCTGGTGTGGGTGGCACTGTAGAAAAGCGTGGCAACTTCCACCGTGCCGTCGTCGGTGATGCGGGCGTTGATGGTCACGCTGTCGCTGTTGCCGGGGTTGGCCGGGGTTTGCACCACGTCCTCGATGAGGGGGGCGATGGCGTTGCTTCTGCCGGGACTGGGGGCAGTCATCGGTTGCCAGTTGTCGGCACCATCGGGAAAGCGGCCTTCGGCAATATCGGCCGTTTGCGGGCCAAAGGTGTAGCTGTCGAGAATGGTGCTGCCATCGCTGGCAATCAGCAGCACGTTTTCGCCGTTGACGCTGAGGCCAAAGTTGGTGTGGTGCGCTCCTTGTTCTGGCTGGCTGTCGGCATAGAAAAGGACAAAGCCGCTGGCGGGAACGTTGATGCTACTGGGGATTTGGTAGCGGGTGGGTTGGGTGGGGTCGTCGCTGAGATATAGGCCTTGGAGATTAACGGCCGTTCCTCCCCCATTGTAAATCTCAATCCAGTCTGGATACGTCCCCGGTTCGTCGGGGTCTTCCAGCGTGTTTTGGTTGAGTGCCATAAACTCGTTGATTCGTAGATTGGTGACATCGTTGGGGGCAGCAGGGGATTGGGCAAAAACGAGGCTAAGGGTGCTGCTAATAGCCAGCAATAAAAGAACAAGGACGATTACACGTCGGTTTAGCATTCGGTACCTCACTTCCTGATAAAGGTCAATTCACAAAACAGGGAATATTGTAGCGCAACAATCTTGCTGTTTGCCTTATGATTTGGTTAGGTCGGCTATATATGTGGATGGAAGGGCGTATGCAAACGCCCCTACATGTGGCCGATGCGGTGGTAGGGGTGTATGCAATACGCTCTCTTGCTCAGACCAGGATAAACATAGAGCCAAAACGGCCGGTTTTTCCCTTTTCGGCGCGGTGGGAAAAGAAGAGGTCGGTGCGGCAGGCGGTGCAGAGGTCGGGCATTTCGATTTGGGCGACACCAGCGTTTTGCAGGTTGCGGCGGTTGGCCTCGGCCAAATCAAAGTGGGGACGCTCGCCGCCCACGTCATGGAGCAGCGTTTCCGGTTCGGCAAAGGCGGCGTGGATTTCGCTAATGACGGGTTCACCAACTTCGTAGCAGCATACGCCGATGCAGGGGCCGAGTGCTGCCAATAGGTCGGCGGGGCGGCTGCCATATTCCGCTGTCATCGTCCGCACCATCGCTCCCGGCAGGTTACAAATTGCCCCTTTCCAGCCGGCGTGGCCGAGGCCAATGGCATGGTTGACGGGGTCGTAGAGCAACACGGAGCCGCAGTCGGCAAAGTTCATGGTGAGGGCGCAGCCGGGTTCGTTGGTGATGATGGCGTCGCCCAGCGGCCAGGTACCGTAGTCGGCACTGGTGACGATGCTGACCTGGTTGCCGTGGACGAGATGGGCATGAACGGCCGTTGCCGTGTCCCGCCCAAACAATCCATACGCTCGGCGGCGATTGGCATATACATTGTCCTTGCTGTCGGCCACGGAGACGCTGAGGTTGAGGCTGTCGAACGGGGCGGGGCTGATGCCGCCTTGCCGGGTGAAGATGGCGTGCTGGAGCCGTGGCAAGGTTAGAGAGTCAAATTGTAAGTAGGGAAAGCCATTTTCTTTGCGGAATTGCATAAATATCCTCGTAGATAAATTTGCGCCATTGTGCCTGACATTGGGCTGTTTTACAATGTTGGTATGAAACAATGGTTTTTCTGGCTGTGGATAAGCTGTGGATTGTTGGGCTGCCAGGGGGAGGTAGTGCCAATGGTTGAGGTATCCCCTACAGTGGCGGCTACGCCTACGGTGACGGTTGCTGAAGTGGTGGGGGAAACGGCCGTTTCTCCCACCACGACACCGGAAACAATGCCGACCTCCGAGGTCTTCTATTACCTGCTGGCTGAACGGGAACGGCTGCTGCTGGAAGTTGACCCGGAAGCACGACGACAAACGCGCCAGTTTGCCCTGCCGCTGCCGGACACTGGCAACAGTGGGGCGGAGGGGTTGGCCTTTGTCAGCAACGACGACATTGCCAGCTATGGTTTTCTGGGGCTGCCGCCATCGGATAACGGGGGGTACTTTGTGGTGTCGGTGCAGGCGGAGGGGATGTTTTATGTATTGGATGTGGGGGAAACGGCCGTTCTTGTCACCCAATTCACCTTGCCCGAAATCGAAGAAGATGCGGCTGGGCTGGATTATCAGGTGGGGCTGCTGTGGGTATCGGTTGCTAGGGCGGCGCAGTTGGTGGCAATAGATGCGACGGGCAGCAGTCCGACGGTACTTGAGAGCTATGGCTACAAGCGGCTGCCCGATGAGGCTGGGGATACCGAGGGCATTTTGCTGCTGCCCTCGCTGGGAGCGGCAATTTTAGCCGATGACGATGGCCGGCAGCTTAGCCGCTACAACAACGATTTTCCGGCGTGTACGGCCGACAAGCGGTGTGAACTGGCCTGGCTGCGCGATGTGGAGCCACTGGAGCCAAGCGGGCTGGCGTGGGACGAAAGCCGTCAATGGGTGGTAGGTGTGGCCGACGGGGGAGAACTGTTTTATTTTGACGCTGATGGCAGTGAACCAACGCTGCTGCTCCGTCTTGATGCTGACCTGGAAGGGGTAGCTGCTGTGGAACGATAGCGGATGTTGCTACGGAAAATGGGACGCGGACAAACGCAGACGAACGCGGATTACTCTGTGCAATCTGCGAAATCCTTGATTCTTGAGCTAAATTGGCTGTGGTTATGCGTTTTCTTCGGCAATGAGTTCGCGCAGGAGCTGGGCAATGCGCTGGGCTTCTTCGCGGTTCGGGTCGGTGTGGGGCAGGGAGAGATAGGTTTCGAGGTTGGTAAGGGCGGGGCGAAAACGGCCGTTTTGCTGCAACACCAACGCCCGATTCAGCAGAGCCGGGGCATCGTGGGGGTCAGCGGCCAGCAGCGCGTCAAAATCAGCTAGGGCCTCCTCAAATCGTGCCAGTTCACGCCCCAGCAGCACCCCCCGCGCCAGCCGCGCCTGGCGAAAGGTGGGATCGGTTTGCAGGGCGCGAGTGAAGTAAGAAACGGCCGTTTCATGCTCCCCCCGCATCGAATTCTGGTTGCCAAAATACCGGTGCAGCCCCCCCCACGTGTAAAGCAGATAAGCCCAAATAAACCGGATCACAAATGGTGATCAGTAATCGGTAATCGGTAATCAGTCAAACTCCTTACTGATTACCGATTACTGATTACCGATTACTCCCTCTCACTCAGCCACTTTTCCGTCTGCATGGCAGCGGCGCAGCCCTGACCCGCAGACGTGGCAACCTGCCGATAGATCGGATCCTGGATTTCACCAGCGGCAAAAACACCTTCCACACTGGTACGCATCAGGTTGTCGGTGATTACATACCCATGCTCATCCATCTCCAACTGCCCTTCCAGAAACTTACTGTTGGGATAGTGGCCGATAAAGATAAAGACACCATCGGTCTTCATCTCCCGCTGTTCACCAGTAACCGTATCGCTTACCTTTACCTTTTGCACCACGCCATTGCCCACAATTTCATCCACCACCGTGTTCCAAACAAAGCTCATCTTGGTGTTGGCAGAGGCGCGGCGTTGGAGGGCAGGGCCAGCACGCAATTCATCGCGCCGGTGAATAATTTCCACCTTGTTGGCGAACTTTGTCAAAAACAAGCCTTCTTCGATGGCACTGTCGCCGCCGCCAACCACGACCACATCCTTGCCACGGAAAAAGAAGCCGTCGCAGGTACCGCAGTAGCTTACGCCGCGCCCGGTAAACGCTTCTTCACCGGGTACACCCAGGTGACGCGGTGAAGCGCCGGCTGTCACGATAACCGCATCAGCCATGTATTCTTTGCCATATGTTTTGATGTAGAAAGGTGAGCCTTTGCTAAAATCCACCTCGATGACTTCGTCATATTCCAGCCGCGCCCCAAAATGCTCCGCTTGTGATCGCATAGCTTCTACCAGGTCGGAGCCGGTAGGGGTGGCTTCGGGGTTGAAGACACCGGGGTAGTTTTCAATTTCATAGGTTAGCGCGACTTGCCCCCCAAGTTGTGCCCCGGCAATGACAACGGGGTTGAGGGTGGCGCGGGCGGTATACAGGGCGGCCGTTAAGCCGGCCGGGCCAGAACCGATAATAACAACTCGTTCTTTTTCCATTGTTTTTTCACCTTGTTCAATCTTCGCACAAATGCCCCCGGAGGGGCACTGTGATCTTAACCTTTAGACCCGCCAAACGCGGCTTTTCTTACGCTGACGATGCTGGCAGCTTGCTGGTAAGTGGTAGGTGGACGCGGAAAACGGTGCCTTCGCCGGGGATGCTTTCAACGGCAATACGGCCGTTATGTTGTTCCACCAGCTTTTTGCTAATTGCCAGCCCTAACCCGCTTCCTTCTGACCCTCGTTCCCGGTCGGGAACACGGTAAAACCGCTCAAACAAATGGGGCAAATCTTGTGATTCGATGCCCATGCCGTTGTCAGCTACCGAGAGGCACACTTCGTCCCCATGGCGTTTGGCACTGATGGTAACGGTGCCGTGATCGTTGTTGTATTTCACGGCATTGCTGACTAAATTGAGCAATACTTGCTTGAGCCGCGTCTCGTCGCCGCTGATTGTAAGGTTGGTACTGGTCAGTGGCAGCCTGGTTTGAATTTCAATATCACGGGTAGCAGCCTGTGGCTGGGAGATGTCTACCACTTCATCCACCAAAGCCACGAGGTCAACGGGTTTGGTGGCTAACCGCACGCGGCCAGATTCCAACCGCGCAAAGTCGAGGGAATCCTGGGTCATTTCAGACAGGCGCAGGGATTCACGCTGGATCATTTGCAGAAATTCGCTGTGTTTTTCGCTGGGCAGATCGGGGCGCAGCAGTAGCCCGGTGGCGGTAGAAATTGCCATCATGGGGGTCTTGAGTTCGTGGATGATTTCGGCTAGCAGGTCGGATTGCGCAAAGAGGCGGGCGTTGTTGATGGCGACGACGGCCTGGACGGTGAGGGCTTCGATGGCGTATTGATCGTCTTGGCTGAAACAACGGCCGTTTTTGCCCCCCTCTTTCTTATTCAACAGCAGCAATGCCCCCAGCCGATTACCCATATCACCGTGCAGCGGCACTGCCAGCAGTGAATGGAGTTCATAGAGCAGCTCTTTGTCCACGGCAGCGGTAAAGCGAGAGTCGTTTTCGGGATCGTGGAGCAGGAGAGAACGGCCGTTTGTCATCACCCATCCCGCCATACTCGCCTCCAGCGGCACAATCACCTCTTTCGAGATAGCACTGCGCGTAGTTGCCTCAAACTGCAGCTGGCCGGTAGCATCATTCAGCAGCAGCACGGCTGCATCCTCGGCCCCCGTCAGGTCTACAGCCACATTCATAACGATCACCAGCAGTTTGCGCAAATCGAGCGTGCTGTGCAGATATGGGCTAATTGCCAGCAATTGTGACATGGTTGCTGGCGACAATTTTTCATAGGGGGGCATAAAAACTGCTTTTTTCTTAGCCATTACTTACGCCAAATTGGCTCCTGTAGGCAATGCAGCGGCAATGCGAGGCAGTACATCCGCCACATTGGCGTGGATAACAACGTCTGCCCACTCGTCTGCATAGGTTTCGCCATAATTTATAATAATCAATCGCGCTCCGTTGCACCTGGCTTGCCAGGGTAGTTGACTCACGGGCAGCACTTCCAGTGAAGACCCCGCCACAAGCATCACGTCACAACGATCTGTGTGCCAGTCAGCAGCGGCCATGATGGCCTGGGGCAGCAGCTCACCAAACAGGATGACATTCGGTTTTAGCACACCGGCACACGCTTCACAGTGGGGAACAACGGCCGTTTGTAAAAACTGTGCCATCACTGGCTCACCCGTATACACCCGCTGGCACTTCATACACGTCACCTCGCGCATGTGGCCGTGTACCTCATAAACCAACTGCGATCCCGCCTTGGTATGGAGCATGTCAATGTTTTGTGTAATCACACATTGCAGCCAGCCATTGGCCTCCAACTGCGCCAACGCCCGGTGCGCCGCATTGGGCTGCGCCGCTGCCGTCAGCTTTGCCAACGGGTAAATCCAGTCGTAGAATGCCTGGGGCCGCCGCAAAAAGCCTGACAGACTCGCCACTTCCATCGAATCCGCTTGTTCCCAAAGGCCAGATTCCGGGCTGCGAAAATCAGGGATGCCGGAGGGGGTGCTGACGCCTGCACCCGTTAGAGCCACCGCATGGCGGGCTGCTTTCAGCAGGGCAACAGCTTTGGCAGTTAAGAATTCGACATTATTCATGGGAAAAATCAGACAGGAGGCCATGGATAATGCCGCCCTGGCCCCGGCTGCGGAAAAATCTTTTGCCGCAGCAGCTTGTCGAGCCGCCGCTGCATGGCGGTTAGCTCATCGGGTGAAAGCAGGACGTTGAGTAGCAGTGGGTTGTCTGGTTGTGTTAGCAACTGCTGTAACTGCGTCAATTCTTCCAGCATCTCGTCTGGAATAGGCCACCCGGCAAACTCCCAAATAACGCTGCGTAACTTGTAGTCGCTGTGGAAACAGATGCCGTGGTCAATGCCCCAGATGCGGACAGGCATGGTCGTTGGTATGGCCGTTTCGTCTTCTGCTTCTTCCAGCAAAACATGGCCGCTTTTGCGGTCGGCGTTGTTAATGACCACATCCAGCAATGCCATTTGCTGTAGCTGCTGGCGGTGGATGTCGCTCCCTTCAAAGGTAAAGTAATGGTTTTCCGGGTTGTGTTGGATGAAGAGCTGCACAGAGCCGATACCGTGGGGGCCATCTCGCAGAACGGTGGGCGGGATGAGCTGCCATCCAAGCCCTTCGCTGACAAGGAAGGCAGCTTGCTCGCGTTGACACAGGGTGCCGGTGGTGAAATCCCACAACGGCCGTTCTCCCCGACGCGGCTTGTAAACGGCCACCACATCTGCACCATCCAGGCACATGGTTACCAGAAAGGCATAATTTGAACTCCACGGCAAAACCCCTTCAACCTCAAACTCTCCCTCTTGCAAGATTTGTAGAATCTCTGCCGTTTCCATGAGTAGATTTGCGGTTGACGATTGGGCATTGGCGATTGGCAGGGCATTGCTAACCGTCAATCTGTAATCGTCAACCGCTTAATGTTTGTGGCCGTTTCGGTTGGGACAAAAGTGGCCTTCGGCATCAATCGGCCGGCCGCAGTTGCCGCAAATTGGGCGGCCTGCATTGACAACTTCACGGGTATGGGGGATGAGTACCCGTATTTGCGCCCGGGTTGCCCAAAAACTCACCACATTTGGTTCTTCCCCCTCATCAACCAGTTCATACGCTACCAGGACGACCTGGTTGCCATTTTCGTTATAGCCCAGCCCCATGTTGCCCACGCGAAACAAGGCTTCAACCGGTTCCCGCAGGCGCATATCCATCCACATGGGGTCTTGGGTATCGCGCACCTTTTCCGGGTGCTTCTGCGCCAGTTCTTCCAGAAAGGATTCAAAACTTTCGGCCAGCATGGCTGCCTGCTGTTTTTCGATGATCAGCGAAATGCTTTGTGAGCCACGGCTGCCTTGCAGGTAAAAGGTGCGGTTGCCCGGCTGCCCCACAGTTCCAATCGTCAGGTGTGTGACCGGGTTCAATTCTAGCTGACGAGCCATAGTAATTTTCTCACTTCTTCTTTTTCTTCTTCTTGTCTGTTTCTGTCGAATTTTTTTCTGATGGTCTGGGCGGTGGCTGTAGTGGGCCATCGTCGTTGATACGCATAACGCGCACGCCTTGGCCGTTGGCCGGAAGCATGAGGACGCTGCTGGAGGCGGGTGAAATGATGATCCGCTGGAAAAGGTCAATGTGGACGCCAAGATAATGGGCCATGACCAGTTTGATTAGATCGGCGTGGGAGACAACCACGATGAGGTCGTCTGGGTGGTGCTGGGTTAGCTGTTCCAGAGCCTGGATGGCGCGAAATTGTACTTCGCGTAGGGCTTCGCCGTGGGGGAAGCGCATACGGCTGGGGAAAAATTGTACAACACCCCACAGCGGGTTTTTTACCAGCTTTTTAATTTTTTCCCCTTCCCACTTACCGTAGCGCACTTCGCCAATGTCTTCCAGTTGGGTGATTTCAAGGTTGTGGCGGTTGGCTATGTAAACGGCCGTTTCCATGCAGCGCAACACTGGGCTGCTGTAAATGGCTTGAACAGGTAGATGAGCCAATCGCTCGGCAGCCGCCTCGGCCTGTTTCTGTCCATTTTCATTCAGGTGAATGTCGGGAATCCAACCAGCGAGGCGATGCTTCTTAACCCAGTCGTTCTCCCCGTGGCGCACTAAGATGATTGTGGTCATGCTGGAATGATAGCACAATTAGGTACGCAACGGAATACAATTCGTGGTATGATTGAAAATTAGCAGGTTGGTTTTGCTGTACCCATTGGCAACCAGGAGTCTTCTTTAAATTATGACGCTTCCAACCAAGATTGGCCGATATGAGATTCAAAAAGAACTGGGGCGGGGGGGCATGGCAGTTGTTTACCAGGCGCATGACCCAATGTTTGACCGTGAAGTCGCGGTTAAGGTGCTGCTAGGGGCACATTTGAGTGATCCCACTTTTCGCACACGTTTTGAGCGCGAAGCGAAAACGGTGGCTGCCCTGGAGCATCCAGCGGTGGTGCCGGTGTATGATTTTGGCGAGGAAAACGGCCGTTTATTTCTTGTCATGCGGTTGATGGGGGGCGGTACTCTGACTGCCCGGCTACAACAGGGTTCCCTGCCGGTAGATGAAGCGGTTGCCATCATTAATCGCATTGCACCGGCATTGGATGCGGCCCACGCCAAAGGTATTGTTCACCGTGACTTGAAGCCTGACAATATTTTGTTTGACAAATACGGTGCGGCGTATTTGTCTGACTTTGGCATTGCCCGGCTGGCGGAAAGCCAGGCTACCTTAACGGGTAATTTTGCCATTGGCACCCCTGGCTATATGAGTCCAGAGCAGATTCAGGGGCAAACGCTGGATGGGCGGAGCGATATTTATGCGCTGGGGGTGATGATTTTTGAGATGTTGACGGGTAAACGGCCGTTTGCCGCCGATACCCCGGCGATGGTTTTGGTGAAACAAATGACCACAGCCATTCCGCACCTGTCTGAGTTTCAGCCTGAATTGCCCCCTCATTTTGACGATATTGTGCAGCAGGCAATGGCGAAAGCGCGGGAAGAACGCCCAAGCAGTGCGCAGGATATTGCCAACCAGTTGCAAACCAGTGCCGGGATAACGCCTTTATCACTGTCGCAAACGGCCGTTACACCGGCTCCTCCTTCTCCTGTGCAAATGGATACCGACCCGACGGTGGTGGAGCCGCTGGTGACGGCTGTGCCAGAGGCAAACGGCCGTTCGCGCCGCTGGCCGATGCTGGTGGGCATGGGGCTGCTGCTGGTTGTGCTGGTGGGGCTGGGGCTGTGGTGGCGTGGACAAACGGCCGTTTCGCCTGCCGACACGCCCACCACGTCAGAAACAGCAAGCGAGGAGAACGATGACAGCCCACCTGTTGAAGAAGAAGCCGAGGCACCACCCCTAACGCTTGAAGACCACATCCAGAAAGCCCACGAGGCCTTTGATGAAGGAGATTATGAGCTTGCCATACAAGAGACCGACGCCGTTATGGCGGAAGATGATACAGACTTCGACATCCATATCATTGCCGGCTACTCCCAACTCTATGCTGGCGATCCAGACCAAGCCTTTACCCTGTTTAGCCGCGCTGCCGAGCTGAACCCGGATGATCCTACCCCCTACCTGGCTTTGGGAATGATCCAGGAAGATTATTATGGTGATCCTGAAAGTGCCATTGAGAACTATACCCTGTCTATTGAGCGTGACGACAGCAACGCGGACGCTTACGCCGAACGCTGCACCGCCTATGACCGCATTGGGAATGTGGAAGCAGCGCGGGCGGATTGTGAACAGTGTGTGGCTCTTGATGAAAACCAGGCCCCGTGTTGGGTTGGTCTGGGGTATTTTGCTCGTAATGATGGCAATACGGACGAAGTGTTGTCAGACTGGAATCGTGCGCTGGAGATAAACCCGGATGATGCGTATTTGCTCAACGAAATCGCACAGATTTACCTCTGGAATATCTATGAACCGGCGAAAGCGGAGGCGTATGCGGATGAGGCAATTCAGTTGTATGATGGCGAACCATATTTCTATTACATTCGCGGGCTGGCTGCCAGTTGGCAAGGGCAAGTAGACAGTGCGCTGTCTGACTTTTTGCATTACCTGGAAACGACTGAACCAGATCAGTGTGTGGAGTGCACTATGATAGCGCGGCAATATCTGGAAAATGAGCGTCCCCCAAGCCCTGATTACCGTACTAACTTTGCATACCTGCAAACGATTTCAGTGCAAACGTCTAACGAGAATCACCCGCCGCACTTGGCTGTGGATGGCGATTTCTATTCCGTGTGGATATCGGGTGCTATGGCTCCGCAGTGGGTGAAGATTGATTTTGACGAGCGGCGGATATTAACGGCCGTTGAACTCCGCATTGCACAAGAAGAATCAGGCGATACAGTTCACGAAATTTGGGCAAAAAGAGTTGACGACAGCGATTACATCTACGTCCACACCTTTTCCGGCTTCACTGAGGAAGGCGAGTGGCTTTATTACGACCTGGAAGAGCCGTGGGTGGATGTAGAGTCCGTTCTCATAAAAACCATCACCAGCCCCGCCGTCGTAGCCTGGTACGAAATTCGCTTGCTGGGACATGGCGAGTAATACCGCATCAGTGAAATTCTTGCACAAAAAACAGTATCTTTGGTCATAATGGTGGCCGGTGGCAGAGACAACTTGTTACTTGCCACCTGTTACTTGTGCCGTTAATTTGAGAAAAAGGAAAAGTCAAGCACAGGGTTGAAAGTTGTTGAACTACAGGCGCGGTTTGCTGGCAGCAAGGCATCGGCTCGTGCCTGTTCTTCCAGCCCATCAGCATATTGCCCTACGCGAAAATAGGCAGCCATTACATTGCACGCCACCGGGGCTGCCCATGCCGACCCTTCGCCCCCGTTAAACAAAAAGACAGCTACCGCAATCTCTGGGTCTTCATAGGGTGCATATCCAACATACCAGGAATGGGTTGGCAGCACGCGCCGCTTGATAATGTCCTCAAACCGACACCAACCACGCTCAATGGCAATGTTGTCACAATATTCGGCCGTTCCCGTTTTACCGGCCGTTGAAATGCCAAAATCATCAAGCCAATCCACATAAGTTGCTCCAGTAAAAAATTCCTCATTGCTGATACGGTTGTTAACAAGCTCCATGCCCTCAGCCACAATTTGCAAAAATTGGCGGTCAATGTCAACTGAATCTACGACATCGGGAGACACGATATAATTTCCCTGCTCGTCAAACTGTATATTCAACGTTGGATCATCTAATGGATTGCCATCGGCATCTGTTAACACCACCGCACCCTCATCGTTAAGATGGGCGCGAGCATAAACCTGGCTGTTTTCATCTACAAAAACAACGTTGCCATCAGCATCGGTTAAGTGATGGATGATGGTGGGGCGATAGAGAAAGCCGCCATTGGCAACAACTGCTGCCATTTGCGCCACCTGTAGCGGTGTGGCCGACATAAATCCCTGCCCAATGCCCAGATTATAATCATCACCCGTTGACCACGGCTCACCCTGTGTTTGCCGTTTCCACTGCCTCGTGGGCAGGTTGCCGGGGGCTTCCAGATTGAGTTCAATGCCTTGAACTCGGCCAAAACCAAATTGCTCGGCGTATTGAGAAATGAGATCAACCGTTAGCCCGTTGACAAACTCACCATCCTGGTCAAAGCCGCCGCTGATTTTGTAAAAGTAGACATCACATGAATTGGCAATGCCCAGCCGCATATCCATAGCTCCATGACCTGATGCCAGCCAGCAGACAAAGGTTTGGGCGCGGCCGGGGTCATTGGGGGCAAAGCGGTTGGCAATGACAATTTGACCAGGGTCAAAGAGACGGCGCTCTGGGGTGACAACGCCTTCTTGTAGGGCTGCTGCCGCTGGCACCAGTTTGAAGGTGGAACCGGGGGGGTAGGTGCCGCTTATGGCGTGGTTTACCAGCGGGGTGTAATCATTACGTGCCAGATTTAGGTAATAGTCCACAGGGACTTCGATCTGGAAGCGGTTATTGTCAAAGCTGGGGAGACTAACCATAGCCAGAATTTCGCCCGTTTGAGGGTTGATGGCGACAATTGCCCCTTGCTCTACCTCTGGAAAGCTGCGTTCACCTGTAACTACGTCTACACGGACTGTTTGCTCGTTGGCCGCCATCGCTTGCTTCAAAATTTCGTGTGCTTTCTTTTGTAGATCCAGGTCGAGGGTGAGGTGGAGGTTTAAACCGGCCGTTGGTGGGTCGGCTAACCCAATTTGTCGTACTTCTCGCCCTGTCCAGTCTTGCTCAATTGTGCGGGTGCCTTTTTCACCTGCGAGTTCAATTTCCATTGAGGATTCAAGCCCGGCCCACCCTACGCGATCATCGCGCTCGTAGCCGAGTACATCAATCCAGTTTTGGTTGGGTACTGGCCCCATGTAGCCAATAAGGTGGGCGGTGTATTCGCCGCTGGGATATTCGCGTAAGGGTTCTGGCAGTACGCGCACGCCGGGCAAGAAGATGCTTTCCTGCTCGATGCGATAGGCTAGCGAGATAGGGATGCCGGAGGTGATGACGGCGGGAACGTATTGGGCGAAGCTGTTTTCCTGGACGATGGCGGCGATGCTGGTTGGTAGTTGGGGGACGATACCGGCTTGAGCCAGCGTATCCTGAACAGGTGCGCCGTATAACTGTGCCAGACGGCTATAGGTGCTAACCAATTCCGGGTTGGCTGCCTGTATCAGGGCTTGCTGCTGGATAGTGTTGGTAACGGGAACGCCTGTTAACAGGGAGAGGCGTTCGTAAATGGCCTGTAGTTCTTCTTCATCGTTGGGTAAAAAGGCGGGGGTGATGGTGACGTTGAAGCTGGGGAGGTTAATGGCGAGTGGTTCGCCGTTGCGGTCTACAATGACACCGCGTGGGGCGTTGGCGCGGAGAATGGAGAAGCGGTTTTCGTCGGCCTGGGCTAACAAGTCGGGGCCTTTGTTTTGTTGTAGCCAGTAGACGCGGTAGAGCAGGAGGGTGAGAATGATGAGCATGAAGACGCGGAGAAAGTACAGCCGGCCGCGCAGACCCACATCTTGCTCATCAACTTCCAACTCTTCAGGACGTTTCCAACCCATTTGGGACATGGTTCTCTCCTTCCCTCCTTATAATTCAACCCTTCGTGGGTTGACACGCCGGTTGATTTGGTTCATAAGCCAGTAGATGGGCAGAATGATGATGGCGTGCAAGATAACAATTGGTAATAAAGAAGTCACCGCATTGAGAGCCAACGGAAAGCCGAGCAGCCGCAGCAGCAGGGTGTGGAGGATAAGGTAGATGATGGTGGCGATGGTGGCGAAGAGGGCGGGGAGGAGGAATTGGCTGAGGGGGAGGAGTTGTTGGATGAGAAGAACGGCCGTTATTGCCAGCAAAAACACCAGCGCATGAGTTCCTAACGGCACAATTGAAAACATATCCTGCCAAAACCCGGCCATAAACGCCCAGACTGCTCCCTCATTTACACCGCGCAGCAGCCCCCAGGCCAGTGCTACCAGGAAGGGTAGCATAGGAACCTGGCCGAGGATGGGGAAATGGGGCAAAACGGCCGTTTGTGCCACCCCCAGCAGTGCCATTAGCGGAAAAGCCACATAAACCGATGCACTCATCATCCACCCGGTGATGTCGAAAAAATACTGGTATCAATCGGCTCAAAATCCACAATCACAAACACAATCTCCAAAGCCTCAAAATCAACCGCCGACTGTATCACCGCCTGCTGAAACAAATCCGCCTCGCTGCGATTGACATCAATCACCCGGCCAATTACTAAGTCTTGGGGAAAACGCCCCCCCAGCCCGGAAGTCAGCACCGTTTCCCCAATCTCCACCTGAAAGCGCAAATCAATCCAGTCAATGGTCATGGTGTTGCCCACACCCGACCCACGCAAAATGCCCGTTGCCCGCGAACTGCCTAGCCGCGACGGCACCGCGCTTGAATTTTCCGTCACCAAAACCACCTGGGCCGAGTTTGGCGTGGTGCGAAACACCTGCCCCACCAGCCCGCGTGCGCTTTCCACCGGCATTCCCACACGTACCCCATCGGCCGAACCTTTGTCAATGATGATGCTCCGCACCCCCGGATTGCTGTCCTGGCCGATAACCGCCGCCGTCACCCGGCGATACGTTGGCGTTTCCCGCGCCCGGTTAAACAGTTCCAGCAAAATCTGGTATTCCCCTTGCAATTCGCGCAGTTCTTCATTCTCCCGCTCCAGTGCATCTACCTTCGCCTGCAACTGCTCAATCTCCAACTGCGCCGTTTCAATATCGCGGGGGGCAGACAGGAGATCGTTGACATTTTCAGCGCGAGTAGATGTCCAACTCAGCACCGTGCCAAATGGATCACGAACAAGGGCAAGTGCCCCATCTAAATTGCCTGTGCTGTCGAGGATAGTGAGAAGAACGGCTAAACCAGCCAGCGTTATAAAGATTCCCCATCGAATCCGCTGCTGTGTTTGATTAAGATCCATTGTGTTATGAGTGATTGACCTTGGGCGAACACGCCCATAGCGTCAATCGAAAACCAGCTATTAGTGGTGGGTGCTGCCCCGATGCAGCCCAACCAGGACGCGCTGATAGTTGTTTAGATCTTCCAGAACGCGGCCGGCGCCCCGTGCCACACACGTCATCGAATCTTCCGCCACCCACACCCGCATCCGCACCGCGTCTTCAATGCGGTCAGCCAGCCCCTGGATTTGAGCACCACCCCCGGCCAGACAAATACCCACCTCCATCAGGTCGGCCACTAATTCCGGCGGGGTTTCGTCCAGCGCATCACGCACAGTGTCTACAATGATGTTGACCGATGGCCCCATCGCTTCGCGCAGTTCAATGGAGCTGATTTCTACCGACTGCGGCAGGCCGTTGATGAGGTTGCGCCCGCGCAGCGTCATAGTGCGCTCTTCGGGCAGGGGGAAGGCGGAGCCAATGCCAATTTTGACCCGCTCGGCCATCCGTTCGCCAATGAGCAGGTTGTATTTGTTGCGGGCATAGGCGATGATGTCTTCGTCCATTTCGTCGCCTGCTACGCGGATGGAGCGACTGACGACGATGCCGCCCATGGCGAAAACGGCGACTTCGGTGGTGCCACCGCCAATATCCACAATCATGCTGCCGCGAGATTCGATGATGGGCAGGCCGGAACCAATGGCGGCGGCCATGGGTTCTTCGATGAGATATGCTTCACGCGCCCCGGCGGAAATGGTGGCATCATAGACAGCCCGTTTTTCTACTTCTGTGACGCCGCTGGGAACGCCAACGACGACGCGGGGGCGGGGAAAAGGTACCAGCATTTGTTCGTGGGCTTTGTCAATGAAATATTTGAGCATGGCTTCGGTGATCTCGAACTCGGAGATAACGCCGTCGCGCAACGGCCGTATTGCCACGATGTCGCTGGGGGTGCGCCCCACCATTTCCCGCGCTTCGGCTCCAATTGCCAGCGGGCGGCGCGTGCGTTTGTTGATTGCCACCCAGGATGGCTCGTTGATCACAATGCCCCGGTCGCGGACTGCCACCAGGGTGTTAGCCGTACCAAGATCAATTCCAATGTCGAGGGAAAATAGCCCTAAAAACCAGTCTAGCGGTCTAAACACTTTCTCTCTTTATACCTTTTCGCCTCTTGCAGCGAGGTTGGCTGCGTATTTTTCAACAAGACCTCTGCTTCCGGCTATGTCACCGGGGCAGAGGTCTTGACTTTGCCTTTTAAGTTAGCCGGGGCATTATACCACATGCAGGTGACGCTGCACGCGATGCCCATCTTGGCCTCAGAAAGTCCTGAAGTCGCCACGTTTTTGGTTAATGGCAAATTAGTACAGGGCTTGTCAGGGCATCATATCTTTGTATGATTCGTATGGAAGTTATGCAGAGCGCAAGTTTTTAAGATGGAGTAAACGACATGGCACGACAGGCACTTTTTATGGATTTGGTTTATGATGAGCGGGGGAATGTGGTGAAAACGGCCGTTATTGGCAACGAAGCAACCTACATCGTAGACGACGACGGCTTCATGCGCCACGTAGATGCCGAACAAGTAGACAGGCAGGTATTGAGCTTCTTTTTAGAACAACTGCAAGACAACAAAGACATCGCCATCGAACAGGCAATGAACATGATGGGCAAAGACGACATTTTCACCAAAGCTGCCCTCACCTCCGAGCTAAACAACGTAGACATGGACAAAATCATCGCCCAGGGCATCCCGCTGCAAGCCCGCAACATGATGGGCATGATGGGTTTCCGCATTATTATCAATGTCCACGGCGAAATTGTGGGAATGCAGCAGCCGTCAGTGCCGGATGACGAGGAATTTTAATAAGCCCCACGTCCAAACAGGACGTGGGGGATCGTTTGCACCAGAATACGAATATCCAGTGCCAGCGACCAGTTTTCAATATAGTAAATATCAAGCAGGCACGACTCATCAAAGGTGAGGTCTGAACGGCCGCTTATTTGCCACAACCCCGTCAGCCCCCCCACCACCGCCAGCCGCTGCCGGTGCCACGGCTTATACTGTGCCACCTCTTCCCGCAGCGGTGGGCGCGGCCCCACCAAACTCATCTCCCCCCGCGCCACATTCACAATCTGCGGCAGTTCATCCAGACTCAGCCGCCGCAGCACTCGCCCCACCCGCGTCATGCGCGGGTCATCCTTTATTTTGAACACCGGCCCGCTGGCTTCGTTAAACGCCAGCAGTGCCGCCTTTTGCCGTTCTGCCCCCACCACCATTGAACGGAATTTGATCATATTAAACATTTTTCCGTCCTTTCCCACCCGTTCCGCCGCATAAAAAACAGGGCCAGGCGAATCCAGCCGAATGATGAGCGCAATGACAGCCATCGCCAACAGGGTTGGCAGCGCCAGCAAGGCCACCACAACCAGATCGAGCAGCCGTTTGAGCAGCAGCCCGGTGCGGCTGATATTGACATCACGCACGCTGAGCATGGGAATACCGGCCATGTTGTTAAACTCGACTCGATTGAGGCTTAGTTGTAGCAGGTCGGGGACAACCTGCGCCCGCACGCCGTGGTGCAGGCACAGACGGAGCATTGTCAAAATGGGCTGGTGCATTTCGCCGGGCAGGGCAATAAAAACGGTGTGGAGATTGGGCTGTTCGCGCAGAATTTGGTCTAAATTCTCCCACGTACCTAAATGGGGAATGCGACCCAGTCCGATGTTGTTCTCGCTTTTGCCGTCGTCCAGGTAGCCCATAACCTTGTAGCCAATGTCGGAGCGCGCCAGCAGGGTGCGAATGACCCCGCGCCCGGCTTCGCCAGAGCCAACCACCAGCACCCGGTCTACGCGCACGCCACGCCGGTAGAGCAGCGACAAGATGAAGCGGCGCAGCCAGCGTCCCAGCCCAACAAAGGTACTGATGAAGAGCAGAGACCAGAAAAGGAGGAGGCGGGAAAAGGGGGAGGGTTGTAAAAAGAAGGTGACAGCCATCATGAGGGCGATACCGGCCGCCGTTGCCCACACAATCCGCGCCATTTCATCAATCCAGGTTTCGCCGCGCCGCCGCTGCCACACCCGGTTTTGTGAAAAGGTGAGGATGAGCAGCAGGGTGAGAATGGCTTGCTGCCCCAAATAGTCGCTGTATGGCTCGTCAAACTGGATGGGGTAGAACCATTGCCAGCGATAGCGCACCAGGTAGGCGAAAGCAAAAGCGAAGTTGATGAGGATCAAGTCGCTGATGATGGTGATGGTGCGGATGGTTTGGTTTTTCATGTGAAAGATGGCTTGAACCGCAAAGGGTTACGTTTCACTTTGCTGCCAATTGCCAATCGCTAATCTCCTGTGCCTGTTTAGAAGTTCAACTTCTTCCGAGAAGTTGAACTTCTTGCCCAACTTATTTAATCCGCGTTCCTAAAGCTCGCTGGTAAACAACGGCCGTTTCCCGTCCTGCCCGTTCCCAGCTAAAAAGTTGCGCATGAGCCAGTCCACGCTGCTGCATTGTAGCCAACTGCGCCGGATCATCCAGTACGCTTAGAATTTGTTCAGCCAATTGAGCCGGGTTGTGGGGGTCAAAGAGAAGGCCAGCGTTGCCCACAGCTTCGGGGATGGAGGAGGTGTTGGCGGCAATAACGGCCGTTTTGCACGCCATCGCCTCCAAAATGGGCAGACCAAACCCCTCATACAGCGAGGGGAACAGCAGCAGCGTGGCCGCATTGTACCACAATGGCAGTACCTCATCCGGCACATACCCCGTAAACCGCACCCGGTTTTGCAGCCCCAGTGCCTGCACGCGGGCAAAAATCTCATCAAACAGCCACCCCTTGCCCCCCACCAGCACCAGCGGTAAATCTGGTCGGTTGATTTGCGCCAACGCCTCCAGCAAGACAGGAATGTTTTTGCGCGGTTGCAGCGTTCCCACATGCAGCAAAAATTGTTCCGGCAGTCCTTCCCGCTGACGAAAAGCAGCCACATCTGCGGCGGGCAACGGCCGATAAATTGGCTCCACCCCCGGCAGCACCACATCAATTCTTTCCAGCGGCACGCCAAAATAGTGGGCAACATCCTGCCGCCCCGATTCGGAAATGGTGATAACCCGCCGTGCCTGCCGGCACGACCGCGCCGTTTGGCTGTGTAAATAGAGCCGCTGCAAGCGGGGGAAACTGTCGGGGGTGTGGATGAAACTGAGATCAAACACGGTGACGACGGTGGGGCAGGGTGACAGCATGGGGGTGACAAAGGCCATTGCATGGAGCAAATTGACCCGTTCGCGCCACGCCTGCCAGGGCCAGGCGGTTTGCTCCCACAAAATGCGAACCAGCCGCCGCCCGGTGGGCCAGCCGGTGGGCAGCCGTTTAAACTGCCCGTCTGGCAAAAAGTCGAGGGGGTGGCGGGTGAAGATGGCAAAACGGCCGTTTTCCGGCAAATGACGCAGCACCTGAGCCATGTACTGGTGAATACCAGCCCGCCGATACCCGGCCTCCTCTGCCAACAAATGGGCGTTAATTCCAACCAAAGGGGGTAAACCATCCTTGCCAACCATGCCGCCAGATTATAGCTAAACCTGCTGCCATTGTGAAAATGGTAGGCGTACACAATGCTGGTAGCAGGTGACAAGTCCAGTTGGCAAAAATGACTTGCCACCCGCTACTTGCCATTTGTAGCCGACCAACAACCGTTCGGTTATTGGTTGTTGGCAGCATAAACTGGAGTCAAAATCGTTATGTTGACTAAAGCGTGACCCTGCCCTACAATTTCCCTCAATAACATGCAAAAAACGCTTTCCGCAGCATCAACGCTGGTGATGTCGTCTCACAATGCCCCCGCACCATTATCGGCGTTGCAAATTAGGAGGAACTCGTGAAACATCTTTTAGGTAACGTGAAGGTATTATTGTTCATTGCACTGAGCATCGTACTGCTGGCCGCTTGCGAACGGCCGGTTCCCGGTGCAGAGCCTGTGGATGCGACGGCAACACCTGCGGGTGTGCTGCCAACCACCGCGCCAACGGATGGTGGCCTGGTGCAGCCAACGGCCGTTCCCGCCGACAGCACCAGCCCAACCCCCGATCCTGCTTACCCCGCCCCCGGCGAAGGGGAAAGCAGTGGCGACACGGGTGACGAAGCCAGTGGGGGTGAGGCATCTGGTGGCGATACCGGTGGCGACACGGGTGGCGAAGCCAGTGGGGGTGATACAGGTGGCGAGAGCAGTGGTGGAACAACTGCCAATCCAGCCACGCATACCGTTCAGGCCGGGGACACGCTGTATAGCATCGCCTTAAAATATGGGTTAACAGTGCAAGAGTTAGCCACTGCCAATAACATCACAAATCTTGACTCTCTCAGCGTTGGCGATGTGCTAACGATTCCCGCGCCAGGCAGCGTCACTGACAGCCAGCAGGGGGGCGGACAGCCCGCTACTGGCGAACAAATCCACATCGTGGCTCCCGGCGAGAATTTGTTCCGCATCGGCTTGCGCTATGGCTTCACCGTGGCCGAATTAGCAAGCTATAACAACATCGCTAATCCCAACAGCATTGCCGTTGGGCAAGAAATTCGCATTCCAGCGCGTTAAGAGCTGTTTTCCAAACCTTCAAATGCGTTGGTTGTGGAGATTGGGGATTGGCGATTGGAGATTGGTAAACCTTCATCAATCTCCAATCTCCAATCTCCCATTCTCCCGTTATCACAAGCACCTATGCCCCTAAAAATCATCACCCAAAAAGATGTCTGGACGGCTGATTCCTGGCAGCTACGTGAAATGCAGATCGAAACCCCAAACGGTCAGGTTGTCACCAAAGGGATGGTGAACCATCCGGGGTCGGTAGTGCTGGTGCCAATTCGCCGCCATGAAGACGGGGTTGAGGTGCTGATGCTGCGACAGTATCGGGTGACATTGGCGGCAACAATTTTGGAACTGCCGGCCGGAACGCGGGAGTGGGGTGAAGATTTTCTGCTCTGCGCCCAGCGCGAATTGCGGGAAGAAACAGGGTTCCGTGCCGACAGCTTTATCTCGCTGGGGCAACTGTGGCCGGCACCGGGGCTTTCCAATGAGGTTTTTGCGCTGTATCTGGCCGAAGGGCTGCACCCAGACCCGCTGGATGGGGATGTGGATGAACTGATTGAGGTGGTGGCACTGCCGCTGCCGGAACTGGTGGCAATGGCGCAAGACGGCCGTTTACAGGATGCCAAAAGTGTGGTAGGGGTATTAAGAACGGCCGTTTATCTGCAACAGTAGAAATAGTAGAGATTGGAGATTGGAGATTAATGAGGGTTCACAATCTCCAACCTCCAATCGCTAATCTTCCTTCTCTTCATCCTCATTGTCATCCCCCTCATGACCAAACGACTTCAAATCCAGTGCCAGCTTCAGCAGTCGATCCTGCACTAGCTGATGCACTGTCCCCTCCAGGTAGCTCCCATCCGGGTTGCGCATTCCCGCAGGAACCCCAGTTAGTACCTCAATCCCTTCATCTACCGTGGTGATGGACCAGATATGGAACTGGTTGGCAGAAACGGCCGTTACCACCGCCTCATCCAACATCAACTCATCCACATTGCTGGCCGGAATCAGCACCCCCTGGCTGCCCGTTAGCCCTCGCGCCGCACAAATTTTGAAAAACCCCTCAATTTTCTCATTCACCCCACCAATCGGCTGCACCTCTCCCCGCTGGTTCACCGACCCCGTTACCGCAATCCCCTGTTGAATGGGCAGTTCCGCCAGGCTAGACAGCAGCGCATATAGCTCCGTGGACGAAGCACTGTCGCCGTCAATCCCGCCATAATTTTGCTCAAACGTTAAGCTGGCCGACAGCGACAGCGGCTGGTTGCGGGCATAGGTGCCGCCCAAATACCCCATCAGCGTTAGCAGCCCCTTGTCGTGGATGGGGCCAGACATTTCCGTTTGCCGCTCAATATGCACCACGCCATCCTCACCCATGTAGGTTCGTGCCGTGATGCGCCCCGGCTGCCCAAAGGCGTAGTCGCCCAAATCAATGATGGTTAGCCCATTGACCTGCCCAATAACTTCGCCATCGGTGGCGATAAAGATGCTGTTTTTGAGAATGCTTTCCTGAATTCGCTTTTCCACGTGGTTGTTGCGCTCGGTGCGTTCTTCAATGGCCTGGGCAACATCGGTGGCGGTGACAAGAGAACGGCCGTTTGTCCCCGCCCAAAAGCTCGCCTCCCGCACCAAATCAGCAATCGCCCCAAACCTGGTGCTTAAATACCCCTTCTCCTCCGCCAGCCGCGCCCCATATTCAACCACTTTGGCAACGGCCGTTTTATCAAAATGGCGCAAATTTTCCTCATGGCAGCGCGTCGCCACAAACTCCGCATAGGCCAACTCACCCTCCGGCGTGCGCGGCATCCGCGAATCAAAATCAGCCCGCACCTTAAACAGCTCGCTAAACTCCTCATCCCGATGGTACAGCGCGTAATAAAGCTCCGGGTTGCCCAGCAGCACAATCTTGACGTGCAGTGGAATTGGCTCCGGCGACAGCGACTTTGCCAGCACAGGCGCGTTTTCGTTAAACATATTCGGTTGCTGCACCAAAATTTGCGCCGATTTCAACGCCCGCTTCAGCGCGTCCCAGGCATCGGGATATTTGAGCAGGTCGGCGGCATAGAGCAGCAAGAAGCCGCCGTTGGCCCAGTGCAGTGCCCCGCACTTGATGTTGCCAAAGTGGGTCGTCGCCATGCCGTTGATCATCTCGTATTCAATCCGCCCAAACAGGTTGAAGTAGGTTGGGTTCATCTCCATAATGACGGGCGCACCTTCGGTGTCGGCGTTGTTGACCAGCAGGTTGACTTCATAGCGACGTAAATCAGGGGACTGCCCGTCTTCGTCGTCAGTGGGGGCGAAGGTGTCGAGGCTGTTAAGTACGTCGTCGTGCAGGGCGTTGAGGTAGGTTAAAACGGCCGTTTTTCCCTCATACATCCCCCGCATCTGCGTAAAACAATGTTTAATGGCCGCCGCCGCCACTTCGCGGTCAATTTGTTCCACCTGCGTCCGCGCCTGGCTTTCCAGCAGCCGCACCTCATCCAGCGTTTCCTCCAGTGCCTCATTTAGCCGTAGCTGCTCTTGCTCCAGCACCAGCTGCTGCTCCGGGGTCATTTGCTGCACATCCTGTATGGTCAGCGGCTGCCCTTCGCGCACCGGCCCCGCCATCAGACCCGATGGCGTGTTGAGCAGGGCAAACCCCACTTGCGAAGCCTGTGCCTGCGTTTGCCGCAGCAGCTCATCCCGCTGCCGCTCAAACTGCACCCGCATGTCGCGCACCGCGTCGCGGTAGCTGTCGGTATCAAAGGCACGCGGCAGCTCGTTTTGCAAATCAGCCAACAGCCGCCCCATGCGCTCCTGAAACAGTTTGCCCTCACCGGCTGCTAATTCCAGCGCTTGTGGCTGGTGGGGCGTTTGGAAGTTGTGGACATACAGCCAATCTGTTGGGCGCAGCATTTTAACCGCGTGGTTTTGCAAAAAACGCTCTAGCGCAGTGGCTCGCCCGGTACCCATTTGCCCCAAAGCGTAGATATTGTACCCGTGGCTTTGAATGCCCATGCCAAATTCAATGGCGCGTGTGCCGCGTGGCTGGCCGATAATGGTGGTGCGCGGCGTTAAATCGGCTGTCGTGGCAAACTCAAACTGATTGGCATCACAAACAAAGCGCAGTTTATCTGGCGTTAAAGGCGTAATTGGCATACAGGTCTCCTGATGTTGATTGGCATGGCTATGCCACGGGCGCATCCATGCGGTCGGGAATGTTACTCCTTCCTGGTCAGTTGGCAAACTTACAACAATTAGGGGACCGGAAGCCGTCATTTAGGCTGTAAGCGTTTTGGATACAATGGCTTGTGAAGGACTGTCTTGGCGCATAGATTCCCCGTGGCAAGACAGAAAACGGCCGTTTGCTACAGGCCGATACACCCAAAACAATCAAATAGTTTGTTCCCCATACTTGCGAAAGGACGCCATACTTCATGTCTATCTATACGTCTCTTTTATTTCACTTTGGGCTAAACCTGCTTGCCATCTTTATCTTTGCCTACCTCATTTACTACCGGCGACATCACGACCGGGGCAATTTCACCCTGTTTCTCACCTTTAACCTGTTCATGTTTCCGTTTCTCAACATCAATTTTGAGATTAGCTCTCAATTTGCCTTCACCCTCTTTGCCATCTTGGCCGTCATGCGCATTCGCAGCACGGCTTTTAGCAAGCGGGAACTGACTTATTTCTTTGGCTCCATCGCCATCTCGGTCATCAATGCCGTGGGCATGGAGAATCCGGCACTGTTGTTGCTTTCAAATGGTTTTATTTTGCTGTCGGCCTATATTGTTGACCACCCACGTTTGTTTCCCAGCACGAAAACGGGCAAAACCCAGCTCGTTCTGCGCGATTTTGAGCCAGCCTTGTTGGCAAATGAGGATGCTTTATTGGCCGAGCTGTCTGAGTTGACGCACTTGACCGTTAGAAAGGTGAATGTACGTAAGTTGGATATTGCCCGCAAGCAGGCGGTGATGGATATTGAGTATGCGACTGTGGGTAGTGGGCAGGTGGAAGTAAAACGGCGGCAGGCTACGGGGTTAAACGGCCGTTTAGCCAACCCCCTTCGCCCCTACACCAAATCATTGCCGGAAAATTCGTAACCCGTTCTTACCACCACGTTTTAAAGATTAACGTGGTTGCCCCAATCGGCTCCCCGCTGCGGTTTAGTGCCTCCACCCGAACTTCCACATCCTGCCCCGGCTGCAGGTTGGGCAAAGACAGCGTTTGCTGGCTGTAGCCATCGCCACTTGTCACAGGCAAATCAACCGTTTGCTCTCGTCCATCGGCATAGACAATGGTGGCGCGAAGGGCGATTTCCGCAGCGGGCGTGGTTCCGTCGGCTGTTGTCACCGTCACATGCAGCACCTGCCGATCCCCGGCATATAAAATGGGGTAGCCAACGGCCGCGTTTACCCGCGCTTCTGTTAACCCGGCCAATGCCTCTGGTATAAAGCTTTGGACTTCGGCCTCATAAACGGCAGCCATTTCCTGCTGAAAATGAGCTTCCCCCAGCAAACCTAGCTGGACACGTTGTCCGGCCGGCAAGGCAGGGTGCCACTCCAAACGGCCGTTTGTAAAATATTGCGTCCACACCCCCCCCTCCTCAAACTGCGGCGAAATCGGCTCGCCCAGCAGCGTTGCCCCATCATAGTCGTTGTAGAAGGCGAGAAAGGCATCGAACACCTGAATGCCGGAGGCAAAGGTACGCGCCTGAGCGTTGGCGGGCATGGCACCCGGTACAACGGCCGTTTGGTTCACCCCTTCATACGCCCACACCCCCAGCGGATATGGCACAGCCCCGTTGGCCGTCTCATCCAGCCGTGCGCGTTCATAATATTGGGCAAAACGGCCGTTTTCTCCCGTCACAAACCCCCGCGTAATCGGTTCACCCAGGGTGCGCGAGCCGCCCAACGCCCGGTACGTTGTCGCAAACCGGTCTTCAACTGGAATACCCGTGCTGGGAACCTGTGCCGAACCAGCCGATGTTTGACCACACCCAGCCAGCCCCAGCAGCACCAACCCAACCCAGAAACCAACCCAAAAACGCATCATTACCAATCAACTAGACAAGATTTCCAAAATCCTGTAAATCCTGAAAAATCCCGTTAATCCTGTCAAAAAAATCCTAATACATTGCCTGATCCAGCACGTCATGCTCTTCACGCAGACGCAAATAACTTTCATACCGCTGCGGCGCAATACTTCCGTCGGCCACCGCCGCCCGCACCGCGCACTTTGGCTCGTTGCGGTGGGTGCAGTCGCTAAACTGACACTGTGCCACCAGCGGCGCTATCTCGCGGAAATACGCATCCAGTTCACCCGGCTCTACGTCAAACAGCGCCAGCCCGCGAATGCCGGGCGTGTCGGCCACATAGCCGCCAACATCCAGCGGAAACATTTCCGTGTAGCGGGTCGTGTGCATGCCTTTACCCGTGGCCTCGCTCACATCCTTTACTTGCAGCCCCAGCCCTGGCTGCACCGCATTAAGCAAGCTCGATTTGCCCACGCCCGATGACCCGGCAAAAACCGACAGCTTGCCCGCCAGCCGCTGCCGCAGCGTTTCCACGCCATACCCCGTCGCGGCACTGGTACAGATCACCTCGTAGCCCAACGCTTCATAGAGGGAAAATTCCTGCTGAAGCTGTGGCAGATCCACAAGGTCAATTTTGTTCAGGCAAATAATGGCGGAGAGTTCGTTCATTTCGGCAACGACCAAAAAGCGATCCAGTTTACGCAAGTTTGGCTCCGGGTTTTTGGCGGCGAAAACAAAAATGACTTGATCCACATTAGCAATCAATACCTGCTCGCGGTCGCTGCGGAGGCTGCGGGAACCAGCCACCGGGCGGGTGCGCGACAACGTACTGCGTCGCTCTTCAACGGTGGCAATGGTGCCGGTGTTGTCTTTGTTAAGCGTGATCGTGACCCAATCGCCAACGGCCGTTAAATCTGTATTTTGCCAATCTCTTTTCATCCGACCCGGCAACTGCGACACAACCACACCGTGCTGTTGGGTTTGCACCCAGAAAAAACCACTTTGCGCCTTCACGACGCGCCCTCTAATCTCTTCCGTGTTCAGTCGAACAACCTCCACTAAGCCTGCAAAACAAGAAGTTCAACTTCTTTCGAGAAGTTGAACTTTTGATCCTGTGTGGCTAACGATAAGCAACTTTAATATGAAAGTCAACCGGATTGGCATGAGGTATCCGTGAAAAAAGGGTTATGGCTGCGGAATTGTCAGCGTGTCACCCACAGCAATCTGGTTGGGATTGGTAATTTTGTTAGCGGCCACAATCTGCTCGATGGTGACGTTATATTGCTGCGCGATGCGGAACAACGTGTCGCCCGGTTGCACTGTGTGCGTGATTGCAGTGGCAGGAGCCTGCTCCTCGGCTTGTTCTTCGGGCGTTGGCGCAGGGTAGGCTTCGCTGCTGGCGGCTGTATCATCGGCAGCGTTGTCGCTGGGTGCAGCTTCGGTGGGTGTGGGGTCGCTGTTAACGGCCGTTTCCCCCTCTTCTGTCACCCCTCCCGTCCCACTCTCCTCTTGCGCCGCTGGCTCCTCCACCTCCATGATCGGCAGCGACACCTGATGCCCGCCCCAATCACTCAAAAAGGCTGGCACAACGCGGTTGGCAACAAACGGCCGTACCACCCACACCACCAAAATCGCTCCCAGCAGTACCCCGGCCAACGCCCCAAACCGCAGCCATTCCCCTCTGGTCTCATTTTGCTGTTCTCGTGTCTCGTCCATCACCTTCTCCTGACAGTAATCAGTTATCAGTTATCAGTGCGACCGATTACCGATTACCGATTACTGATTACCGATTACCGACTCAAGCGGCCGTTCCACCGACAAATCCTGCGCCAGCAGCCAATCAATCACCGGCTGCCGCCAATCCACGCTCGTATTGTAAGCATTCGGGTCATAGACCGCCAACACCCCATAATTATCCCCACCCGCATACATAAAATCATTGACCAAAACATGGTAAATCTTTTCCGGGTCCACAATCTCCCCCGTGCGCGTCAGCGTTAGCTGCCCCTGCACCCTGTCCAGCCCGCCAATCGCCGCCTCGCCATCGGCCAGCATAAACAGCTCCCGCAACTGCTTGCCCGTCATGGCAACATCCACAATGACGTTGCTAAACGGCAGCACCGTAATCAAACCGCCCAGCGTCATCTCCCCCGGCGGCAGCGGGGCGCGGAAGCCGCCGAGGTTGGTGATGGCAACATCGGCGGTGGGGAAGGCATCGAGCCACGCATTGGTTACCAGATTTTGCATGGCTGCTCCGCGCTGCTCCAGCCCGTTTTCGCTGTAGCCAATCACCACATCCAGTTCGGCAGAAACGGCCGTTTCCCACCCCGCAATCGTCTCTGCCACCCCCACATCTGCCACCCCATCCTGGTTTTGCCGCACCCCCATCTCGCTCGACACCACCTCGTCTGTTGCCGTGTCAAATTGCAGCGTCGCCCACGCATAGCTCCCCATGTTGCCGCCGCTCTCCAGCACCACCATCCCGTTCACCGTCTCGGCAAACAGCTCGTTACAATGGCCGCCACCTAGCAAATGCACCCCCAACTCCCCAATCTGCTGCGCCAGAGCCAGCACCTCTGCCCGGCAAATGTGGGCTGGCACCAAAATCAGCTCCGCGCCTGCGGCTTTGGCCTGCGGCACCACTTCTTCCAGTGCCGTGGCGTAATCAATAAATTCAAACTCGCTCACGTTCACGGGATTGGTTGTGACGGGCGTACTGGTTGTCGTCAGCCCAATGATTGCCACGGATATTTCGTTAACTGTCGTCAGCACATAGGGCTGAATCCCCAGGTCGGTGGGGACGCTGCCATCGCTTTTGCGGCGAATGTTGGCACTGACAAAGGGAAAGCTGGATTCCGCTGCCCGCTGCCGCAAAACCTCCAGCCCAAAATCAAACTCGTGGTTGCCCACTGCCGCCGCCGCGTACCCCATCTGGTTCATCACTTGCGCCATGCTTTCGCCCTGAAACCAGGTGGATATGGCCGGCCCTGTCCACATGTCGCCGCCGCTGAGGAGGATGGTGCCGCCACCAGGGCGAAATCCTTCTACTTCCTGCCACACCCCCAGCAAATTGGCCGCGCCTGCCCCTTCTTCGGTACCAAGCATCCAGCCGTGTTCGTCATTGGTGTAAAGGATGGAGACCTCGCGGATGGTGGTGCTGAATGGGACAGCCGTGGGGGCATTTGTGGGGGGCTGGGTTGGTAGTGTGGATGGTGTTGCGGTGGGAGAAACGGCCGTTTCTTCCCCTTCCACCGCCCCAAACCCCTCAAACATACTCGTCACCAGCGGCTCTGGCGTCGGTGTCACCTCAATCGGACTCGGCTGGCAGCCTGCCAACAGCAACAGCAAAACAAACAAACCCTTTCTCATCATCTCTCTTAATGCCAGGACACAAATTTTCCTGCGCGTGCAGTAGCTATGAAACAACATTCGCCTCAATCAGGAAAATCAGGAAAATCTGCGTTCTATTTCTTGTGCCTCTCTCTGTGAAACTTTCCACATTGCACAAACCGACCAAATCAATCAAAATGGAGCTTAACAACCTTCTATCCATTGGTCAAGAAGCGAGGTAAACCATGTGTGATACAGTTGTCGCCACCGGAGCCGTCACCGCCGACGGCACCACCATTTTTGGCAAAAACTCTGACCGCGAGCCAAACGAAGCCCACCATTTGCTCCACGTTCCAGCCGCCGACTATCCGGCCGGCAGCCAAGTGCAATGCACCTACATCACCATCCCCCAGGTGTCCCACACCCACGCCGTCCTCCTCGCCAAACCATTCTGGATATGGGGAGCCGAGATGGGGGTCAACGAACACGGTGTTGCCATTGGCAACGAAGCCGTTTTCACCAAAATCCCGTATGAAAAAGGCAACGCCCTGCTCGGCATGGATTTACTGCGGCTGGCTCTGGAGCGTGGCTCAACCGCCCGCGAAGCCCTCAACGTCATTACCACCCTGCTGGCGGCGCATGGGCAAGGGGGCAACTGTGGCTTCACCCACACATTTTACTACCACAATAGCTTCATCATCGCCGACCCCCACGATGCCTGGGTGCTGGAAACGGCCGATTTTCACTGGGCCGCCAAACAAATCAAAGGGGTCTACACCATCTCCAACGGCATTACCATCGGCAGCGAATGGGATTTAGCCTCGCCCGATCTGGTGCGCTACGCCGTTGACAAGGGGTGGTGTAAAAGCCCCGCCGACTTCCACTTTGCCCGCTGCTATTCCGATACCCTCTTTACCCGCTTTAGCGACTGCGCCCACCGCTGCCAGCGCACCACCGATCTGCTCACCCGGCAGCGCGGCCACATCACCCCCCAAACCGTCATGGCCGCCCTGCGTGACCACCAGCGCGGCAGCACAACTGCGCCAGACAAAGGGTTAACGGGGGCTTCTGTGTGTATGCACGCCGGGTTTGGCCCCGTGCGCGGCAGCCAAACCACCGGCTCCATCGTTTCCCATTTACATCCCGACCACCCCACCCATTTTTTCACCGCCACCGCCGCCCCCTGCACCAGCCTCTTCAAACCCGTTTGGGTTGATGCCGGGCTGCCCGACACTGGCCCCGTCCCCGGCGGTACCTATGATGAGGCCACGCTGTTTTGGCGGCACGAAGCCCTGCACCGCGCCACCTTGCGCGACTACGCCCTGCGCCACCCGCTGTATGCCAGCGACCGCGACGCGCTGGAGGGGCAATTTATGGCCGAAGCTCTGGCTTGTGCGGCTGCTCCCGCCGCCGACCGCCGCGCCTTTAGCAACCTTTGTTTTGCCCAGGCCAACGCCGCCGAAGCGGAATGGTATACTCGCGTAGCGCAAACTGCGCCGCAGCATGTGCCTAGTTGGCACTTCCGCCGCGCCTGGCACGGCTTCAACCGGGCAGCAAAATTACCAGTACCGTAGGGCAAGTTTGCAAACTTGCCCTACAAACAAGGAATCGTATGAATTATACTGAATTGATTGAACAACTGGCTGCCTTTCCCGACCAGCTACAGCAGATGATTAACGGCCGTTCGGAAACCCAGCTAACGGCACTGGCACTGGCTGGCGAATGGAGTGTCGCGCAAAATGTCCACCATTTGGCTGACTCGCACATGAACGGCTTTATCCGCACCAAGCTGGCGTTGACGGAAGACCACCCGACGTTTAAGCCCTACAACGAGGCACTTTGGTCGGCGATGGCGGACGAAACCCACACCGATTTTTCTGGATCACTGGCGATTTTGCGTGGGGTTCATGCCCGCTGGGCATACCTGCTGCGAGCATTGACCGATGATCAATGGCAGCGGGCTGGTTTTCACCCGGAGCTGGGGCATGATGAGCGTGTGGCTGATTTGCTGCGCGTTTATGTGGAACACGGCGAGGCACATTTGAACCAGATGCGCCGCACACTGGCGGCACAGTTGTGAGTGGGATGGATGCGCGGATGACGCGAATCGGGACGGATTTTCGCGGATAAAGAGAAAAAATCCGCTTTTATCTGCGTCACCCGCGCATCTATTTTTTTGACAAGTGGTTAGTCACGCCAAAGCAACGCAACCAGGATGATCTCGATGAGCTTGTCTACGAGACCGGGCATTTGGTAGTTGCCAAAGTTCATGATGAAAAAGGCGATGATGGTAACGGCCGTAAATGCGATATATGCCCAGCGGATTTGACCGCGCATGGCAACCAACTGCGACGAAATGCTGCCTCCCCAGAAGTAGGCGACCATCAGTGCCAAATAGCCGAGACCGTTCAAAATGAACAGAATGGGCAAAAATCCGGCTCCCATAAACGAAAACCCCAAGCCTAAATGAATGAGGGCGGTCAACACCGTTAAAACAATGATCCCATACTGCGTTGGACCTAACTTAACTGCTTTACTCATGATACAAACTCCTTCTCTTCAAAAAATTGACAAAACTACTCAACAAAACACACCCTATACCGTAAAGTTGCCAAATTAATCTCTTGCTCATTTGCGACCGAGGCGAAAACGGTGCCAAACGGCCGTTCCGCTCAATCTTCTCAACTGCCGCACCCCCCACCACAACCCCAACGCTGCCAACACCACATCCCGCGCCCGAATGAGCAGACTGGCGCTGATGCCCACGGCCGGGTCAAGCCCCACCGCCTGAAAGGCCAATAGTTGGCTGGCTTCCAGGGCACCTACCGCACCGGGAATCAGCAGCAAAATGGCGATGCGGGCGGCGGTCAGTGTGACTACAAGCTGTAGCAGTGTTAGCGTCGTTCCCAAAAACGACACCATCAACCAATATTCGGCCAGCATTGCCAGCCAGCTAACCAGCGACAACAGCAGCGCGGCCAGCAGCAGCCCCGGTGTTTGGCGGCAAAATCGGGTCATTTGCTGTTCGCTGCGTTCCACCACGGCCAGCAGGCGGCCATAGCTTTCGCTGCCGCCCAGCCGTTGCCACAACGCTTTTGACCCGTGGAGCAGGCTGGTTAACGGCCGTTTCCCTCCCCACAGTGCCATCAGCATCCCCAGCGGCACGGCAAACAGCACCCCCGCTGCCCACACTGCCCGCTGCCCCAGCAGCCCCGGTGCCGCCCGCCACTGGATGATGACGATGACGCCCAGCAGCAAAAAGGTGAAGTTGATAAACAGTTCGAGCAGTTTATCGAGGGTGACGGCAGCAACGGCCGTTTCCCGCGCCACCCCTTCCCCCTTTTCCACAAAATAGACTTGCAGCGGTTCGCCGCCAAAGTGGGGGCCGGGGGTCACATAACTGAGGCCAAACGCCGCCAGCCGGTAGCCCAGCAGCCGCCAGAACGGAAGTTTGTGTCCTTGACCGTAGAGGGTGAGCCACCAACGGCCGTTTAGCGTCAACAGCACCACCCCATTCGCTAGCGCCAAACCCACCAACTCATCCAGCCGCAGCCGCTGCAACACCCCCCACACAGCCGCTACCTCCACCGCCCGCAGCACCCACCACAGCAGCCCCAGTGCCAGCAGCCAAGGGAGAAACCGGTAGAGGAAGGTTTTCATGCCTCGTGCGTAATCAGTAATCGGTAATCGGTAATCAGTCTGGTCACTGCTTACCGATTACCGATTGCCGATTACCACCCCCTCCCAAACGCTGCAGCACAAACTGCTCCTCCACCGGCCACGCTGCCCAGCGGCCGGGGCCAAGCAGCATCAGCCAGATGCCCATCGTCACGGCAATGCCGCTGGGCCATG